>Ga0070734_10001176_pt1 | contig 40766 bp, 38 predicted proteins | sample Coa_R1_8_FD_66444 | JGI IMG/M metagenome (GOLD analysis project Ga0070734, IMG submission 66444) | Surface soil microbial communities from Centralia Pennsylvania, which are recovering from an underground coalmine fire - Coalmine... | ecosystem: Environmental > Terrestrial > Soil > Unclassified ...
ACTTCCATGCCGGAGCGGTCCGGCATCATCAGATCCAGCAAAATCAGGTCGTAACTGGCGGCTTCGACCTTGCGCAAACCGTCTGTCGCGTTGACGGCCAGCTCGACGTTATAACCTTCGAGTTCGAGCAGCGTCGCCAGACTCTCGCGAATCTCGGACTCGTCATCGATCACCAAGATGCGGGCTTTATAGGTGGGGGCGGCTAGTTCGTCCGGAGGGAGTTGATCAGGCATGCACTGGCTTCCTCGCTAGGGGAAGCTCTACATGGAAGCGCGAGCCGGCGCCGGGACGGCTTTCCACGCGAATGTTGCCGCCATGCTCGCGCACAATGCCATAGGTGATGGAAAGGCCCAGGCCAGTGCCTTTCTTTGCGCCTTTGGTGGTAAAAAACGGATCGTAGATTCGTTCCAAGTGTTCCGCCGGAATGCCTTGTCCGCTGTCAGCTACTTCGATGCGCGCGAACCCGTCTTCGTTCCACGTTCGGACGGCCAGCGTTCCGCCGGATTCCATGGCGTCGCGCGCATTCAGGAACAGATTCAAAAACACCTGCTGCAGTTTGCCCGCGTTCGCCTTCACGCCGGGTAGTCCGGATTCCAGGTTGAGCTTCACGGTGATCGACGTCTTCTCTAGCTGATGTTCGATGAGCGTCAAAGTTTCACGAATTACTTTGTTCAAATCCACTTCGATGAATTCGGTGGTGGAGGTTCGCGAAAAACTCAGCAGCGAGTTCACGATTTCGCTGGCCCGGAAAGTCTGCTTCGCGATTTTATCCAGCAGCTTGTACTTTTGCTCGTCGCCCGAAATCTGCTTCGCCAGCATCTGCGCGTAGGTCGAAATGACGGCCAGCGGCGTATTCACCTCGTGCGCGACGCCAGCGGCCAGCAGACCGATGGAGCTGAGCTTGTCCGCCTGCACCAGCTTCCGCTCCAGCTCGTCGCGATCCGTGATGTCGTCGAAAATAATCAGCCGCCCGATCTGTTCCAGATCTTTGGATACCAGCGGCGCTACCGCGATGTTCAACGTGTGCGCATGCCCATTTCCATTCACCGGCGCACTCGGCCGCAGCACAAATTTATAGATATTCCGGACTCCAGCGTCGCCGCGCACCTGCTCGAAACGTTCGCACAAATCCGCGGGGAATAGTTCGGCGAGCCGGCGTCCCACCGCATTTTGCCTGGATATCCCCGTCAACCGTTCGATCTGCGTGTTCCAGCTTCCCACGCGATCGTCCAAATCAGCCGCCAGAATGCCGACGTTGATGGATTCGACGATGTTCTCGCTGAACTCCTTCAGCCGTTCGTACTCCTCTACCTTGTGCTGCAGCGATCGATAGAGGCGCGTGTTTTCCACCGCGATGCTGACGTATCCGGCCAGCGTGATCAGCAATTCCACGTCATCGCTCGACAGGAAATCGCCTTTGTCAGTCCGGCTCAGCGCAAGGTATGCGATGGTTCGCCCGCGCACCGTGCACGCGAAGTAGTAGGTCAAGTCGAGATCCGAAATCGTGCTGCGCACCGACGGCGGCCACTCCTTCGAAACCACGTCCAGCAAATGGCGCGTGCGTTCGAAAAACAGATATGGCTTGCCGGGATGCGAGCTCAAGTAACTCAGATCCAATTCCGGCGCCGGCTTCTGCCCACGATCCTTCCGATTCCCCATCGTCATGTGCAGCCGGAACTGATCGTCCGATTCGCCCGCCAGGAAAAACGCTACATGTTGGATCGAAAGCGTATGTATTAACCGGTCCGCCACCTGGCGCAGCATTTCATCCAGATTCGTCTCCGAACCCAGCTCTTTCGCAAATTCGATCAGCGTCCGGCGATAATCGTAGCGGTCTTTGTAGAAGAAGTAGCGGTCCAACTGTTCCTGCAGCCAGTCGCGAATCGGCTGAAAGATGAACGTAGCGAAAACGATCAGACCCACGATCGCGGCCGGGCTCAGGTCTTCTGGTTTGGTGAAGGAAAAAATCAGCCCGTAGAAAATGCCGAGCACCACCAGCGTCGCGAGCGTATAAACATAGCCTTGCTGGAAGATGATGTCGACGTCCATGAGACGGTAGCGCAGGATCGCGTACGCCCAGGTTACCGGAATCAAAATCAACGACAATACGGCCATCTTTTCGTAATGACCGGGCAGCACGCCGATGATATACGGGATGGCGTAAATCAACGTGAACGGAACGATTCCGAATAATGCTCCGTTGCGCAGATATTTGAGCTGCCGGCCCACCAGCGGATCGTCCACATCGGAATTCTTGCGCCACAACACCGCCGCGCCGATCAGATACACCATGGTCAAGTACAAAATCCACGCGCGATCCAAAAACCAGTTCAGTTCGATCGGCGATGCCGAAACCCGTAGGATTTCCTTGCCAACCAGAACATCCACCGTTAACAGCAACAAGCCCGGAACATAGGCCAACGCAATCAATCCCCGGCGACGCAACCATCTCGGCGGATCTGGAAACACCAGGCAGAAATGCAGAAAGATAGTCGGCGCCAGGATGCCGGCCGCGAAATTCCCCAGGTCGATCACCTGATCGAACGCGTTTAGCTTGCCGGTGTAATGGAAGCAATACAGAACGAACGAAGCCAGGCAAAGCACGTAAAAGTGCACGGATCGTGGCGCGCTGACCCGCCGATAGTAGACAAACAACCCGATCAGCAAATACGCAATGCCGACGATGTACTGGTAGTAAACGGCCCGGTCCAGAACCTTTTCGCCGATAATGACATGCGCCGGAACCGGAATCCCGCCCCGTCGCACCATGTAGAGCCGCGCTTTGTCCCAAGTGACGACGTGCTGCAGAGCCTGCGGAACATCCAGGGTTTTGTGGATCTCGGCATCCCCGATCTGGGTGAGCACATCGCCCTCGTGGATGCCGGCGTTTTCCGCGCCGCTACCGGGCGTTACGTGCAGCGCCACCACCGAGTTCTTGCCGCCGGCCTCCGGGCGGTCCACCCAGATTACACCGTCATCCGGCAAACGGAACAGACTCTGCTGCCGAAAATTGACGATTGCGCAGCAAACGGCAGCCACCGTCAGAACGAACAGCAGCGCGCTCACGAACTGGGTCTTGAGATCCCTCAAAGCGCTCGTTTCCCTGGAACTCCGTCTGCGGACGGACCGATCCCAACTACACCCTTTCCCTTGCGCTTGGCGTAGCACGTCGAGTGCCACCCCTCCAGGCTGTAGCTGACTATGAGAATACAGGATTTTATGAAAGAAAACAAATGACTTGGCTGTGATAATCCCATTTTCAGGATTCGCCACTATTGGAAAGTGTATTGAGTTCCAAAATTCACAAGTGATTGGCTCTTCAACGATAGGAAACCAACCTGTGAATTCGCACAGTTACTCAAAAGGCCAGCACTGCGTACAATGGGCGAATGTTATCCATCGTAAGGTGTTTCGGCTTACTTCTCCTTTGCAGTGCGCTCCACGCAAACGTTCTCTTGAGCCCCACTCTGGTCAACGGGTTCCATCTGGAGGTAAGCGGGAAATCGATCGACCAGTTCCTGGATACTATCGATACTGCGGACACCATCTCCAATAACGCGGGAACGACCGTTGTGGTCGGCAGCGGACCAACCGCGTCGCCAGCGTCCGCGGGGGGCGGCGCTTTCGGAGGGTTCGCCGACCTCACTCGCGGCTTGATTGGAAGTTATAGCGTGGGAGTTGGAAACGAAAGCCCCGGCGCCCTTCAGACTTCAACCACCACCATGGTGCTGAACCTTACTTTTTCAGGCACCGGTTCCTTTTCTCCAGGCATGCTCCTGACATATTTAGCAGGACCCGGAAATGGGGGCGCTTTCTTGAGCGCCGCGATCGAGGCCTCTCCCTACCATTTGGACAATGGAGTCGTCGGGGATGTCCCCAATGCCCGCAACCAATTCTCGACCACCCAGTTGTGCGATGGTTTTCAGGTAAGTTCAGGATGCCCGGATGGTTTAGACGGCACTCCGATCGACCTGAGCCTCAGCCTTCCCGTCGATGCGATTCACAACTACTATCAACTGCTGTTTCAGATGAGCACTTTCACCAGCGGTACAGCCTTCGTTAACGCTGCGAGCACCGCCGATCTATCGTTGACCTTGAGCCCGGGTGTCACGGTAGATTTGAGTCAGAATTTCCTCTCGCTGCCACAATCGCCCGAGCCGAATTACTTTGGAAGCCAAGTGGCCGCTCCGGAGCCGAGCGCGCTCGGTTTTGCATTGCCGGCGATTACTCTATTGATAGCGTGTATTGCGAGACGGTCGAAGCGTCAGTGCGCCGCCACAGCCTGACCCGGCTTGTTCTTCTTCGCCAGGAATAGCAGACCCATCGCCAGGAGGCACAAAATCCCCATGATCCAGAAGACATCAACGTAAGCCAGCACCGAGGCCTGTCGCTGGACCAACCCGTAGATCCGGCCGTAAGCCTGCCGTGTCGCTTCCACGCTGCCCATCCGCGTCTGAAGACGCGCGGTCAGACCGCTCAAGAGCTGCTGAAAGTGAGGATTGGATTGGAAGGTATTGTGAGCCAGGTAATTCTGGTGGACCTGCTGCCGCCGCACGATCAGCGTCGTGGCCGCCGAAATCCCGATGCTCCCACCCACATTGCGCATCAGGTTGATCATTCCGGAAACCTGATTGCTCGCCTCGCGTGGCAGGCCGGCATAGGAAATCGTGTTGATCGGGACAAACAGGAACGCCAGGCCGGACGCCTGATAAATCCGCCACCACATAAAGGTCTTGTAGTCCAGATTCAGGTTCAGATCGGTCATCCGAAACAGCGCGACGGCGCTGATGATGAATCCAGTGGCGATGAGATAGCGGGCATCCACGCGAGACACCAGAAACCCGACCAACGGCATCAGCAGCAAGATGAAAAATCCGCCAGGCGACAATACTTCTCCAGCTTTCTCTGCCGTATATCCCAACTCCACTTGGACAAACTGAGGAAGCAGCACTGTGCTGCCGAACAAAACTCCACCGAGCGTTAGCATCAACAAATTCGCTACCGCGAAATTCGAATTCTTAAACAGCTTCAAGTGGACGATCGGCTCCTTCTGCCTCCATTCCCAGAAAACAAATGCCACCAGCGCGCAAAGAGAAGCCGCCGTGAACCAAGTAATGAACGGCGATGCGAACCAATCGTCGCGCTGGCCTTTGTCGAGCACCACCTGCATGGCGCCGAGTCCGGTTCCCACCAGAACGAGTCCGAGAAAATCGATTGGTTGCCGCTGCGCATCGCGCTTCGCTTTTTCCAAATGCGGCGGATCCTTCACCATGAAGCTCGACAAGAATAGCGAAAGAATTCCAAAAGGAATGTTGACGTAGAAAATCCAGCGCCAACTGTAGTGATCGGTGATAAATCCACCCAACGTGGGACCGATCGCCGGCGCCAGCACCACCGCCATGCCATAAACGGCAAACGCCATTCCCCGCTTGTCAGCCGGAAAAGTGTCGGCGAGAATCGCCTGCTCGCTCGGTCCTAATCCGCCGCCGCCGATTCCCTGCAGAATTCGAAAAAAAATCAGGGCTCCCAAGCTCGGCGCCAATCCGCATAGGAATGAGCTGACGGTAAAAAGCGCCACGCAGCTCATGTAGAATCGCTTGCGCCCAAAACGCGTGCTGAGCCATGCCGAAATCGGCAGGATGATCGCGTTCGACACCAGATAGCTGGTCAGCACCCAGGTGGATTCGTCTTGTCCAGCCGACAATCCGCCCGCGATGTGCGGCAGCGCGACGTTGGCAATGGAAGTATCCATCACTTCCATGAACGTCGCTATGGTCACCGTCAGTGCGATCGCCCAAGGATTGTGTCCCGGATGAAAACCCTGCGATTCGTCCTGATCGGGCATCAGCTACTGCACCGTGATTTTGGGTTCCACCGACATGCCCGGACGCAAGCGATCGAGTCCGGTCTGCCCTTTCTTGAACCGGATCCGGACCGGCAGCCGCTGCACCACTTTCACATAATTGCCCGTGGCATTTTCCGGCGGAAGCAAGCTGGTAATCGCGCCGCTGGCGGCCGGCATGCTTTCGAGATAGCCGTCGAAATCGCCATCCAAAGCGTCCACGTGGATGCGCGCGCTTTGGCCGGGGTGCATTTTCCGGAGCTGCGTCTCGCGGAAATTCGCAGTCACCCAGAGATCGTCCAATTGCGTTACCAGCATCACTTGCTGGCCTGGTGTCAGATGCTCGCCCACTTCCGCGACGCGCTTCGACACAATTCCATTCACGGGGGAAACAATCTTGCAGTATTGAAGATTCAGGAGCGCCTGGTCGAGCTGCGCATGCGCCGCCTCGGCGCTCGAGCGCCGGCTCAGCACGTTCGCTCGCCGGATGGCCACCTGCTGCGGGGCATTTTTACGCGCTTCCTCGGCACGCTGTTGGGCCTCGGTGAGCTGCGCTTTCTTCTGATCCACTTGCCGCAGCGCGCTCGCCGCCGTCGCCTGATTCGCAGCTACGGTCGCCGCCATCGCCTTTGCAGTAGCCACTACCTGATCGAACTGCTCTTTGGGGATCTCGTCCTTCTCAGCCAGCGGACGGTAGCGCTCCACATCGGATTGTGCCTTGGCGTTATTCGCTTCCGATTCGCGAATTCGGGCGAGAGCCGCCTGATAATCGCGCTCGGCCGCGGCCACTCCGGCCTGCGCGCTCACGATATCGGTGGACGCGTTGGCAATCGTCGTCTCATTCGTGGTCTGCGTCACCGGAACGTTCGGCTGCTCGGCTTCCGTCTGCGCCTGGGCCTGCATCCACTGGCTGCGCGCCTGTTCCACCGCTACTTTGTAATCGCGCGGGTCCAAGTCAACCAGAACCTCGCCCGCTTTCACGAACTGGTTCTCGTCTACATACACCGCTACAACATTGCCCGCGACGCGCGCCGCAATTCCGCTGGTATGCCCGTCCACTTGGGCATCGTCGGTATCTTCGAACTGGCGCGAGTGCAGCCACCAGATAACGCCAATGATCGCCACCACAATCACCGCGCCGATGATGATGAACTTTCGCAGCGGATGAGGCTTCTTCTCTTCTTCTTTTTCTTTCTGCTGTTCGGGCTCTTCCTTTTCTTCTTTCTTGGTTTCCTCGGGCTCCTTCTTGGAGTGTTGCTGTTCCTCGCGCAGGCGCCGGACTTCCTCGCGCAGTTCTTCCAATTCCTGTTCCGATGCGTAGGTGCTGCGATAATCGGGCATATCTTTTATTTCCTCGGGAACAGGCGTAGAATGCGCTGCTCAGTCTGTCCGGTGGCCCGCGCCAGGCTCACTTCCGCCAAATTCAGTGCGTAAAGCGCGCTGATGTAATCCTGCTCGGCGGCCGCCACGGATTCCTGCGCCTGCACCACCTCCACGGTATCCGCGACCCCAGCACGAAACCGGTCGCGCGATTGCACCAGTGTGTCGGCCGCCAGCGCGCGATTCGATTCCGCCACACGAACCTCCTGCGATGCCGCCGTCAGGTCGAGCGCCGCATTGCGAACATCCTGCTCGGCACGTGCTTTCGCATCTTCGTACTCGGCTTTGTGCTGCGCGAGCGCCGCATCCGCCTGATCGATATCCGCGCGAATCCGGCCAGACCGGAAAATCGGAAACTGCACTGCGCCTGTTACCGAAAACGTCCCATGCGACTGGGACGGGTTCACACCGATTGCCCCGTAATCCGCCATTACACCAACGGACGGAAAATATTCCGCCGCCGCGGCTCTGTGCGCCGATTCAGCCGATTTCACTTGCGCTGCCGCAGCCTGCACATCCGCGCGGCTGCCCACAGCCTGCGCGATCAAAGCCCCCAGATCCGGCGTTTGCGGTTGAAGCGACGGAATCGGATCCGCCAGCGTGAAAACCTGACCCATCGGCAATCCGATCAATCGGGCAAGGGTGATCTTCTGCTTCTCGTAATCGTTCGATAGCGAAGTCAGCCGTTGCTGCTGCGTCTGCAATTCCACCTGGCTGCGATTTACATCGATTCGGGCATTCAGACCACTCGTATGCCGATCCACCGCTTGCTGATGAATCGCAGCCGCTGTCTCGATTTGAGCCTTCACCGTTTCAATCCGCGCCGCCGATGCCAAAAGTTGTAAATACGACCCGGAAACCGCAAGCGCAATCAAATCCCGGCTGTCTTTGAGCGACAACTCGGCGGCGTGAACATATTGCTGGCTGGACCGCCAATTATGGTAGCCGGTCAAGCTCAAGTTTTCGTTGAAATTTGCGCGCGCATCGAAGTAATTAAAGGGGCCTACGACGGTTGGAAAATGGAAGCCGGGAATTGGAACGGAGATCCGCAGCCCTTCGGCGGCTAGATTGATCTGCTGCACCGTTTCCCTGACGCCGCCGGTGATGTCGGGCAGCAGTTGCGCGACAGCCGCCAACCTTTGGGCACGCGCCTGTCGCGCGGCTTCACCGGCGCTAATCCCTCCAAGGTTGTATTGGATGCCGCGTTTCACCGCGTCTGCCAGCGTCAATGCCAAAGGTTCTGCGCTGGCCTCGCCGTGCGGAGTGCTGCCCTGGAACGCGCCCTGCACCTGGATCGAAGTTTCGATGGTATTCACGGTACCCGAACCGCCGGGCGCAGGACTTTGCACCGGGACCACGCTGCCATTCTGCGGCCGGCCAGAAAGCGGGATCTGCTGCGCTCGCGGGGATTGCTGGGATGGTGGCGGTGCGCCTGGCTGGGCGGCTAGCCATCCACAAGAAAATAAGATACAAAACAGGTTGCAGTGTCGCTTTGCTTTCAATACCACGCACCTGTTAGATGCCTAAGTCCCCGAGGATATACATGGAGGCGAAATAAGTCCTTGTATTACTAATTGAAAGACACTATCGTTCAATGGTTCGCGTGAAGGCTATTGACAAGTACTTCTATTAGGCTTAACATCGTCATTCGGAATTCAAGAGTTGGGCAGCCAACAGCTTTGACAAGGCACGTCGGTCAACGTATGACCTTGTTCCAAATTGGGGAAAAGATCGTTTATCCCAACCACGGGATCGGCACGGTCGAGAACATCAGCACCAGATCCTTTGGTGCACAGGCGGAACGCTTCTACCTCCTCCGCCTGACCTACACCAGCATGACTGTAATGGTTCCTTTCTCGCACGTTAGCGAGATCGGATTGCGCAAAGTCACCCGCAACGGCGAAGTGGCGCGCGTGCTGGGATACCTGGCCGAAGACGTCTGCAAGCGCAAATGCGATTGGAAGGACCGCTTCAAGGAAAATTCCGACCGCATGCGCCATGGGTCGCTCCTTGAGATCGCCGAAGTGCTAAAGACGCTGCTGGTGCTACAGAGCGAAAAGCCGCTCTCGTTCCGCGAGAAGAAGATGCTGGACCGCGCTCGCCACATGCTGATCACCGAGCTTTCCATCTCGCGCGGCTTGCGCGAGAGCGAAGTGGTGGAACTGATCGAAAAAGCGCTGGGAAAAGCATCGTTGGCCCTGCCCGCGCCGCTGTAAACCGTACCCCTACACTTTCCCCGAATTTCCGACGATTTCCGAATAGCGATGAATTGGTTCGGACCCATGCCGGGCACTCGGGAAGCCCGGGCTTTGAGCTCCATGGCGCTTACGGTGGCGCTGATCATTTGCATCATTTCCGTAGTCCGTGGATTCCAGGGCCAGACATTCATGGGCCGGCCGTTGGGAGGGGATTTCGCGCAATTCTACGCTGCCGGAAAAATCCTCAACCAGTTCGATGCCTCGCGCCTGTATGACCTCGATTTGGAAGTGAAGCTTCAGCACCAAGCCGTGCCGGCGACCGCAGCGGATCAGATGCTGGTCTTCGCCAGCGCACCGTTTCTCGCTCAGATCTTGCGGCCTTTCGCGGCCTTGCCCTATGCGTGGGCCTATGTGGCGTGGCTTTTGTTTTCGATGGCGCTTTACTCATTCGGCGTGGTCTTGCTGATCCGATCCACCGCGCTTTCCGCGCAACAAAGAATCACAGGATTCTTGCTGGGCATTTCTTGCATGCCGTTCTTATTGGAAACCTGGATCGGCGGACAGATTTCGGTCATTGGATTTTTCGCGATTACGCTCTTCGTGTTTTTGAGGGCCCGGAATCGCAAATTCTGGGCGGGCATGGCGTTGTCGCTCGCTCTTCTCAAGCCGACTTTGGTTGCAATCCCAATCCTGATGCTGCTCTGCGGGCGGCGCTGGCGGATGCTCGGCGGAGCCGTCGCTGGCGCGGCCGCGCTCGCCTTGGTCTCCATTCAGACCGTTGGAATTCGAGGCTGCATTTCCTGGCTTGAGACACTTCAGTTCTACGGAAAGCTGACTACTGGTCCCGCCTCCGCGCTACGCCGCAATAAGTATGTGGACGCAGGGTCGTTTTTCCATTTGCTGCTGGGCAACGCTTCTACTATCGCGCAGGTGCTCGGGATTTTGGCCGCAGTCGCCGGAATTGCAGTGCTCGGCGCGGCTTGGTGGAGGTCCGCCGCTTGGAGCCTGGCCTCGCGCGACCTGTTGTGGGCCGCCACATTCGCGGGCGCGCTGGTCACGAACGTATACACGCCGATTTACGATACCGTCCTGCTGGCGCCGGCAGTTGCCCTGGCATCCGGCGTGATGCTGCATTGGGCAGGCCGTGAGCGCAATACCTTCGCCGGATGGCTGGTTCTGCTTTACATGGTGCCGTGGTTAACCCAATCCTTCGCCGAGTTCCTGCGGTTCCAACCGTTCACGCTGGTGCTCGCCGGGTTCGCTTGGTGGACACTCGGGATCGCGCAGCGTCAGGGGAATCGAGGAGTAGACGAACTTCAGGACTCTACTTACCACCAATTGCTAGGGTTAACGTCCTACCTGGGCGAGAGCCGTACGAACAATTCCGGGCAGCGCTTAAGTGTTTTCCTGCGTAGCTATTCCCTACCTCAAGTCCTATTATGGGAGCGAGATAGGTAGGCCCAATGAAGTGCCAGTACTGTAATATCGCGCTCGCGCCGCTCCGCTCCCTGGTGGATGGAGAGTTCTGTTGCGACGAGCATCGTGTCGCTTTCGCCGAACGCGGACCGGCGCCACTTCCCATCGAAAGCAGCCTGATTCCGCTCAAATTGGAGAGTGCCTCCGCGATAATTCCGGAAGCGCAACCCACGCAATCGGCGCCATTGGAATTCCAGCCGAAAACGATGGCCGCGCCTTCCTTATCAACGTTGGAAGAAGCTCACGGCGCGAAGAATTGGCTCGGATTACCCGGCCGCCTCCTGTCGCTCAAATTCCGCAGCCAGGTTTTCAACAGCGCCGATCCCCGCATTGCTAAGCCAGCGCCTGGCGCTGCAAATTTCCCGGCTGCACCCGTCCTGCCCGGCGCCTTGGTGGAACCGCCGATGGTGGAGGCATTCCGGGCTGCGTCGGAAGCAATCCCCGAGGAGGCATCGGAATCTGCAGGTTGGGAAGCCGCCAGAACGGAGAAGCTTCACTCGCATCACTTCGGCCATCTGGCCGCAGAAGCCGCCCGATCGTGGCATTGGATGTTGGATGTCTGGCGAAAAGCGCCGTCCGAATTGCGCATCATGACGGTGCTGCTACCCGTTCTGCTGGCGTTTGCGGTCAGCCCATCCATGCCAAAAGTGCAAATATCCAGCAACACGGGCAACCAGGTTCAAAAACTGGTCGCCGACCGTTGGAGCACGCTGAACAAAAACATCGTGGACCGCGCTGCCGTTGCTTACACCGACGACTTTCGCTCCGGCCTCGACGGCTGGGAGAGCCGTTCGAACCTGACCACTCGCTGGGCTTATGACGCGTCCGGCTTCGTGGAACCGGGGCCGCTCGCAGTATTCCGCCCCACGGTGGATCTCACCGATTATCGCTTCGAATTTCTGGGTGAAATCGATAAGAAAGGCATGGGCTGCGCTTTCCGCGCCACCAATCTCGACAACTACTACGCGGTGAAACTGGTCGTCGTGCGGCCGGGACCGCTACCTGAAGTGCACGTCGTCCGCTACGCCGTAATCAATGGCAAGGAAGGGCCGAAGGTCGAAAAGCCGCTTCCGTTTGTGGTTCGCGCCGACATGCTGTATCGCGTGCGCGTGGACGTCCGGGGCAGTGATTTCGCCATCCGGGCCCAGGATCAAATCATCGATTTTTGGACGGACAACCGGATTCAACATGGCGGCGTCGGACTGTTTTGCGCGCGCGGCGAAAAAGCCCGCGTCCGATGGCTGGAAGTATCGCATCAATACGACACGCTGGGCAGATTGTGTGCCTATCTTGCGCCCTACGGAACTGAGGGCAGAAATGGGATTAACTGAGCAATGAGTCAAAGCAAATCGCGGTCCTCTTCGAATGGCGCGCCGAATAACGGCGCGGCCAAATCTTCGCCCAAAGTGCCGGCGCTCGCCAAGGCCGTCTCCCTTCACCTGGAAGGCAACCTGCAACAAGCCCTGGACGAAATCAATGGCGCACTCGCTGCCGGTGAAGAGAGCCTGGAAATCTATTCGGCCAAAGCTCAGCTCCAATACGATCTTGAGCAATACGAAGATGCCTCCAAGAGCTACGCCAAAGTTCTCAGCCTGAATCCCAAGCACGCCGCCGGCAATTTCCATATGGCCGTTTGCCTGGAAAAGCTGGGCCGCTGGCAGGAAGCCGCGGAGTTCTTCGAAAAGGCCGCTGAAGCCGATCCCAGCCGCATTGACGCGCGTCTGGGACTCGGTATCTGCCAATTGCATCTCGATAAGACCGAGGCAGCCGCGGAAAGCTTCGATCGAGTGCTCGCGGAAGAACCCGAGCACACCACGGCTCTGTTCGGAAAAGCCGTGACGCTGCAGTTGCAATGGAATTTCGACGACGCCGCGCGCATCTATCAAAAGCTCTTGGCCGACAATCCGAAATCGGAAGAGTGCCTGGTGAACATGGTCACCATCGCAATGGCGAAGAAAGACCAGGCCATGATCGCGGATTACTCCGCCGCGCTTCTCACTCTGCGTCCCAATTCGCAAACTGCTCTCGAAGGTCTTGCAACCTCCGCGTTCGCCTCCAACGACTACGAGGCCGCCAAGCATTATTGCGAAAAGCTCGTCGAATACACGCCCGACAATTTCGACCGCTGGTTCAACCTGGGCGTCGCGCTGCAGAAGACCGGCAAGATGGAAGAAGCCGCCAAAGCCTACTCCGAAGCCACGCGCGTGCGCCCGGACGCCAAGCAGGCTTATGTGAATCTCGGCGTCGTGCATCAGGAATCGGGTGACTTAGCCGCTGCTCGCACCGCCTACGAAAAATCGCTCGAAATCGCGCCCGATCAAGTAGACGTCCTGCACAATCTGGCCTCCGTGCTCGACAAGCTCGGCGCCAAGGAAGACGCCGAAAAGGTCTACGTTAAACTTCTCGGCCGCAATCCCGACCTAGAGGACGTCTGGTTCCGCTTGGGTTATCTGCGCCTGGAACGAAACGACTATCAAGGCGCGAGCGAAGCCTTCCAAACCTGCGTGCAGAAACGGCCGGATTGGCCGGAAGCGCACCTGAATCTGGGAATCGCCTGCTGGAACGTCGGCGATGCGGAAGGCGCGACCAAGGCCTTCGAGGTAATCCTGGCATCGAATCCGAATTCCGTGGACGCACTGCGCGGCCTCGCCGCTCTCGCGGTGGAACGCGAGAACTTCGATCAGGCCCTGGACTATCAAGCGCGCTTGATCGACAAAGGCGAGCGCAGCCCCGAACTGTTCTATAACACCGGGCTGCTGCTGCAGAAATCCGGACAGATGGACGACGCCGAGCGCCTGTACAAGGAAGCGCTCAACGAACGGCCCACCTTCCCGGAGGCTTTACTGAACCTCGGCCACGTGCTCAAGAGCCAGGGCAAACAGGATGAAGCCCGCGATTGCTGGAAGCAAGCGCTCGAGCAGAAGCCAGAGCTAGCGGCCGGATATTTCGAAACGGCGAACTAGCGCGGCCCTCACGCCCGCTGGCAGCAGTTGCCTTACGTTATTTATCGATTTTGAGAAATCCACGAGCGGCGAGAAACTGGTCGCCTTTTTCGCGGGCATCCAGCACGAATTTCGGATCGGGATCGAAATTGTCTTCCTGGTTGTCGAGCTTGCGCGTGAACAGATGGCCGACGCCGGGATAGACATGGATTTCGCAGTGCCCGCCACGTTCATTGACGAGATCGCAGAAGCGGATGGTGGCTTTGGAAGGCGTGAGGATGTCGGAATCGCCCAAGAAAATGGCGGCGGGCGGAAAAGCGCCGGTTACGTGTTCATTCGGGGAGAGATCGGCGGAAGAGGCGCGGCCGAGGAGGATCTTCTGAAACCATCCGTCGTGGGTCACCGCGACAGCGGGCGAGATCAGCACCAAGGCGTTCGGCATACTAGCGGGAGTTGAGAGTGACGCCGCCAGTTGGCCTCCGGCGGAAACGCCGTGGGCCGCGATGTGATCCGGCTGGATGCCCAGTTCCGCTGCATTGCGGCGCAGCCAGAGCATGATATCGCGCGCATCTTCCATCGCGTCGAGCGGCGTAATGGTTTTCTGGTCGGACAACCGGTATTCGGCCGCAACCGCAACGGCGCCGTATACGACATATCTCTTGGCGGCGTCATAGACCCACTCGGGAGATCCCGCGACCCAGCCGCCGCCGTGGAAGAGCACGATTGCAGGGCGCGCTGTTGCACCGTTCGACTGTGGGCGAAAAATGTGCGCGGTGAGACGGGTGGTCCCGACGGTTTTGTAGATGCGGATGTCGGGGCCTGTTACCTGGCCTGGCGATAAGATCGCCAGAGCCAAAAAAAGCCAATAACGGTTCATGTTTTTTGCATTGTGAGGAGGACGAGGGCGATCCAGAGAAGATCCGCCAAAAGAAGATGCAGGATCTGGAGCGGAATGGGCGCCAGTAGCGCGATATTCACCGCGCCGGCGCAGAGTTGCGCTATCGAAACAACGACCACGCCAAGCGCAATGTTCCTTGTGAGGGGCTCACCCTTTCCGCGCACCACCGTGAAAGCCGCCGCAATGAAATAGGCACTCGAGAAAACCGCCAGGAACGGGTGAGCACTGCGCAGGCGGAGCAGGAAATTCGAATTCGAAGCCAGATCCTGGCGGATGCCTTCCGCAAGCGATGTAGCCGGGAACAATGTATCGCCCAGCGCCGCGATCACTCCGCTGATGCTGACCAGAATCGCGAGTGGAAGAGTTGCCGCGACGAACCAATTCGGGCGCGAGAATAGGGGCGCGGAATCCCGCGACCACCAAGCGGTGATGGCCAGAGCGGCCAACAAGAATTCGGTATTGACCAAATGCATCGCCAAATAGAACGCGCGAAAACCGGAGTCATCCCGGCCGACGAGCCGGAGCAAAACCAATCCCGCGCCGAGCACGGCTTCCGCTACGAAAAACACCACCGTGAAAAGCAGTGCCTTCCGGACGCGGTGGCCGGAGGGAAACAGGCGAACGCCCCACATGGCCAGAGCGAGCAAGGCAAAAAACGCGGCGCCGCTCATGATGCGATGGGTAAATTCGATGATGGTCTGAACCTGCGGACTGTGTGGGACGACTTCGCCGTTGCAGAGCGGCCAATGGCTTCCGCAACCGGCGCCCGATCCGCTGGCGCGGACAAATGCGCCCCAAAGAATCACTAAAAGATTGGCGCCGAGCACGCCCCAGGCAAAGCGCGTAAAGTTTTCAGTGCGCGGCGGCGATGTTACTGTCGGGGTCACTGGGACAAATGTATCAGAGTGAGTCTCCCGTAGAACAGGTCTGCTAGAATCGGTTGTCTGGTTGCAATGCACTCTTTCCGGACTTTCTTATTAGCCGCCGTGCTGTTGGGCCTGCTGGGCGGTTCGCTTTGGGCACAGAAGAAAAAGCCTGCCTCCGACGATGAAGGCTACGTTCCTATCGTGGCGCCCGAGACGAAGAAGAAAAAGTCGAAGGAAGAGACCCAGACACTGCCGCCTCCCAAGGATCTTCCGATCGCTGTGGTGGCGGATACAGACCGGCTCGCATTTCAAGTCTCGCCGCTGTCGTCCAAAGGATTATTCACACCGCAAACGCGCGAGGCTCTCAAAGGCCTATTGCGGACCAGTCACGGAACCATCGTGAAGATCCGTGCGTTTGTTTCCGGGTCGGGAAACATGCGGCGGGTGGGCGAGTTGGTGGGTGAAGCGTTCACCGAAAAACGGATGCCGCTGCCGGCGCTGAGCGTGGTGCAAGTGGGCGCGCTCCCGATGGAAGGCGCGCAGGTGGTGATTGAGACCACCGAGGTGGAAAAGAAAGCGGTGAATCCGAATGGGGTCGCTTTCGTTTCCGGGCAAGCTGCCGCAAGTGTTGCGAAATCGATTGAACTGGTGAAGAGTGCCCTGCGTGGCGCAGGGATGGAATCCGAAGACGCGCTGCGGGTGACTTGCTTCGTCAGCTCGCTCGATGACGAACGGAGCGCACCAGGGTTGATGAAAGAAAATTTTCCGGGCGCGGCGCTGAACTTTGTGCAGATGCAGCGGGAGCCGGTGATGCCGGCCGCGGAGTGCGAAGCGGTGGCTCGCGCACGGGCGGCGGCGCCGGAGCCGATCAGCTTTTTGAATCCCCCCGCGCTGGATAAATCGCCGCACTACTCGCAGATCGCGCTGGTGACGAGCCCGAAGTTGGTGATCACGGGAACGCAGCTTGGGTTCGGTAGCCAGGAGAGCGACGTGAAGTTGGCGTTCGAGCGGTTGGGGAAAGCGCTCAGCGGATCGAACGCGCGGTTCGTGCATGTGGTGATGTCGCATCTTTATCTGACATCCGGATCGCTCTCAGCCAAGGTTCGCGCGGTGCGCGCCGGATTTTATACGGGCGCGAATCCACCGGCGAGCACGATGCTGCCCTTTGAGGGGCTGCCCTCGCTCGATGCGTCGTTCGCCATGGATGTGGTGGCGGTTCCTGACCCGGTGACGGCGCAGCGCTAAGCCGCGCTGGAAAGTCCTCCGGCATCCTCAACATGCACGGCCATGCATAATTCCAATGCGCGGCCTCGTATATAGTGTATGGTTGCCGTGGTAACGGCCTTTTCGCGTGTGGCGGAATCCGAGCCGGAATGCATCGCGCGTGCACTGCGACGAAGAGACTCGGAATTTATTGGCCAGCTCGTTTCGCAGTATCATTATCGGCTCCTCCGATATCTGGTCTACTGGACATCGAAGCGCGAACACGCCGAGGATCTCGTTCAAGAAACCTGGTTGAGAGTCCTCGAACACGCCGGGAAATATGACAGCCGTCAGCGTTTCGAGCCGTGGTTGTTCTCCATCGCGCGAAACCTGGCGATCGATCATTTGCGAAAGCAACAAACGGCGGCGGCAAGGCATGGGATCAGCGGACACGACGAAGCCGGCCAGAACCTTTCTGCACCGGATTTCGAATCGCCATTCTTCGCGGCCGCAAGAAGCGAAGATGCCAAACGAGTCGCGGTCGCTTTGGGTGCGCTGGAGCCGATCTACCGGGAAGCGCTTCTGCTGCGTTTCCAGGAAGAACTGTCCCTCGCGGAAATTGCGCAGGTCACAGGCTCGCCCATCCCAACGATTTCGTCGAGGATTCAGCGCGGCCTCTTGATGCTCGAGACCTCGCTCGGAGGAGGGTCCGATGCCGCTTGAGAAGCATGCAAGAGCACGCTTTCTGATGCATCAGTCGCTGATGGAAGGAATTTCGCTGGTAGATCAGCGCTGGCTCGATGAGCACCTCGGAGAATGCGTTCCATGTCGCCGGTACGCCGATCTCTCGGCACGCGCGGTCCGGGCGCTGGATGGGTTCGCAATTGAACTTGACCCAGCAGCAGCGCTTCGGGTTGAGAACTTCGTCCGCAGCCGCGCTGAGGAACTGAGATCGGCCGAGGCGGATGCAAAACGCCTTCGGATCGGCACAGCGGTTGCAATGTTTCTTACGTTCACGGGATCTGCTATTTTGTGGCGCCCTGTGGCATGGCTGGCTGGCGAGTGGAATCTTCCCGGCAGCGTGTGGCAGACGGTATTCGTGACATTCTGGTTGCTGCCATCCCTGCTGCTCGCGTTGTTGCCGCTTTTAGGTAAAAGGCTTCTAGGAGAAGATTCCGTATGAACTGGCGCAGCGGATTCGGTCTCATTCCAGTCCCAGCCAAAATCGTGGCCGGTTTCGCCTTCGTGCTTTTCTTCTTCGGAGTCTTCCGGCAGTATCGGGCGAACGGCCTCGCGACTTTGATTGGTCTGGTGGGCGGTATCCTGGCTGCTGCTTACTTTCTTCTGGCCGGCTATGTTTATCGGGACGCGGCGCGGCGCAGTATGCCGCCGATTCCCTGGACAGCGCTCACGGTGCTGGTTCCGAACTGCGTTGGCTTCGTGCTCTACTTCGTGTTGCGAAAACCGATTCTCGATCCGTGTGCCGGTTGCGGGAGCGGAGTTGCAGCGGATGCCGCGTTCTGTCCGCGGTGTGGCCACAGAAAGGAATAATCCTCTTATGAAACAGACCACTCTGCTGACCACTGCATCGCTCGCCAGCATCCTATTGATGACGTTTCACATGGCCAGCGATATCCTGTTCAAGATGTCCCCGCCAGGTCTCTTGAATCTGCTTGTGGTGTTCATCTTCGTAATCTTGCTCTGCGGAACGCTGTTGCTGAGTGGGCGGCGATCGGGTTATATCATCATCTTCCTCGGATCGGTCCTCGGGCTGGTTATCCCCGTCGTCCACATGAAAGGCGCGCACGGTCTCCTCGCCGGCGAGATCGGCAACTCGAGCGAAGCTTTCTTTTTCGTGTGGACACTTCTCGCGTTGGGTGTCACTGCAACGTTCTCCATCATCCTGTCGATGATCGGTCTGTTGAGCTTGCCTTGGCGAGGGAGCCGCGGCGTCGATAATCAAACATGACGGGGATTGTCTGGGTGGCCGTGTATAATCCTCGGGAATGATCAAGAAGGCTGCGATCGGGCTGCGAACGCATTCTGGGTGGGCGGCTCTGGTCGCGGTAACTGGGCCGATTGACGCGCCGGAAGTAATCGGACGGCGGCGGATCGAGATTGCCGATCCAACGATCCGCGGGTCGAAGCAGCCCTTTCATGCGGTGGAGCCACTGGAGTTTCCGGAAGCGAAAGCGCACATCGAGTGCTGCCGGCAAAGCACAGGGAAGCTGGCGCGCGAGGCGCTAGAAGCTGCGATTCAAGCACTGCGCGACCGCGGGGCGAAGGTGGTGGGTTGCGGAATCCTACTAGCGTCCGGCAGAGAGCTACCTGGATTGGAAGCGATTTTGAAATCGCACGCGCTGATTCACACGGCGGAGGGCGAGTTTTTCCGGCAGGCGTTGATGGAAGCGGCAAAGCATTGCGAGCTCCCGGTGTGCGGCATCAAAGAAAAGCAACTTTACGAACAGGTTGCAACGAAGCTGGGTACCACAGCGAGCAAATTGCAGGTCCGGATTCAGAATCTGGGAAAATCCTTGGGCCCACCCTGGACGCAAGACCAGAAGTACGCGACCGCAGCTGCGATCATGGCACTCCAAGAAAAATAACGGGCCCTTTTTCAGGGCCGCTTGACAAGAGGATAACCCTAATCCTATCATGAGGTTTGCTCTAGTCCCGCACGCTCGGGGACGTGGTAGGGGCGTTTCCGATTCGTTTGACACCAGTTCGGCCAGGAGGGCTACCTTGATCAAGCTCGACATTATTAATGAAGTCGTCAACAAAACTGGAATCACCAAGACCAAAGCCGAAATGGCGGTGGAGACAGTTTTCGAAAGTATGAAGCGGGCGTTGTCGCACGGCGAACGCATCGAGTTGCGGGGCTTTGGAATCTTCAACGTGCGTCCCCGCAAGACTGGCATCGGGCGCAATCCGCGAACGGGCGCCGAGGTTGCGATTCCGCCGGGTAAAGCAGTGCGCTTCAAGCCGGGTAAGGAGCTGCAGTCGCTGCAGTAGCACTGGCGTCGTGGTTCCCCGCTCAACCTCTGACGGATTGAGGACTGCGTTCACCTTCGAGCAAACCTCGATTTCCGTTTCTCGCTGGGCGCTGCACGTGTTCCTGCTGTGTCTCTCGCTATTCACGACGACGATTGTCGGCGTAGTCTTGGCGCAGAGTTTTCAACACAATCGCGCATTGGATCTCGACCAGTACGTGAATGTGTTTCCACTCTTGATGGCCAAGCCATCGCTCTTGCTCGAAGGGCTGCCCTACTCGCTCACGCTGATGACAATTTTGCTGGCGCATGAGCTGGGGCACTATTTTGCCTGCCGCTATTACGGGATCGATGCCAGCTTGCCCTACTTTCTGCCGGCGCCCACGCAGATCGGGACCTTTGGCGCGTTCATCCGGATCCGGTCGCCAATCTATACGCGGCGGGCGTTGTTCGATGTCGGCGTGGCGGGTCCGCTGGCGGGGTTCGTTTTTCTGCTTCCGGCGATGGCGGTGGGGTTGATGTATTCGCGTGTGATTCCAGGGATCGCGGAGCGAGGCGATTTGATTTTCGGAGTGCCGGCGATCCAGCGCTTGATGGAGTGGGTGATTTTTCCTGGAAGAGCCGCAGCGGATATTTCGCTGCATCCGGTAGCGCGGGCGGCATGGGTGGGGACGCTGGCGACCGCATTGAATTTGCTGCCGATCGGGCAGTTGGATGGCGGGCATATCGTGTATTCGTTCACCGCGACCAAGCACAAGTTGCTGTCGCGGTTGTTTGTGCTCGTGCTGGTGCCGCTCGGGATCTTCTATTGGCGGGCCTGGCTGGTATGGGCGGCGCTGTTGTTCTTTTTCGCGCTGCGGCATCCGGTGATTTTCGATGTAACTCCGTTGGATAAGCGCCGAGCGCAGCTTGGCATACTCGCGGCGATCATCTTCCTCTTGACCTTCACAGTAGTTCCCATTCACTAACCGGACTGGTACAATCGCGTTCATGCGAAGCGTCTATACCGTGGGTGGATTGTTTGCGATGGCTGTCGTAACGCTAGCCGCGCGGCCGGTAGAGGAGTTTAAGACCAAGGCCGGCGAGGTGAAGATCACGCCGATCCGGCATGCCAGCATGATGATTGAGGCGGGCGGCAAGGTAATTTATCTCGATCCCTGGAGCCAGGGGAACTTCGACGAGCTGCCCAAGGCCGATTTGATTCTGATCACCGATATTCATCCGGATCATTTGGATCAGGCCGGGATCGATAAAGTTCGCAAAGAGGGCACGGCATTTATTGCGCCGGCGGCGGTGGCGAAAACCGTGACATCCGCCAAAGTTTTGGCGAACGGGCAGACTACAAAGTGGGACAAGTGGACCATCGAAGCGGTTCCGATGTACAACCTGAAGCGCGGTCCGTCTGAGGGAAAGCTTTTTCACGACAAAGGACGCGGCAACGGGTACGTGCTGACGTACGGCGGGACGCGATTCTATATTTCGGGCGACACCGAAGCGATTCCCGAGATGAAGGCGCTCAAGAATATCGACGTGGCGTTTGTTTGCATGAATCTGCCGTACACGATGACTCCTGAAGAAGCCGCCGAGGGTGTGCGGGCGTTTCATCCAAAGGTTGTCTATCCGTATCACTACAAGGGCAGCGACACGGAGGCGTTCAAGAAAGCGCTGGATGGAACCGGGATCGACGTTCGGTTGCGGGATTGGTATTACTGATGAGAAGCCGGAGGCTTGACCACTTGTGCCGTTGTGTCACGCTTCAGTGTCAGATTGGCACTCGGAATCGGGTCTGGGCGATGGTGCGAGCATCGCGCAGAAGAGTCCGAAGATGAATAAAGCCGCTATGATCCCGCCCGCCAGCATAACTTAAGACCCCACCTTCTGCGAAGTAAGTAGCAATTCAGGTGCCAGATTTGTTGCGGGCTGATGTATATTTGGGCCATGCCCGACGCAGATCCGGTTTGTCTGTCTAAGGTGCTGCAAGAAGAGTACGAAGCGTTGCGCGCGGATGCCCCGGCTTATTACAAGCCGGTGAATCCCGCAGCGGACGAGTCTACTCTGCTCGCCGAACTCTACCAAAAAGTGCATGGGCAAACGAAGCCGTTTACCGCTCTTTGTATTTCCGGTGGCGGTATTCGGAGCGCGACGTTCGCTCTCGGTGCAATCCAGAGCATGGCGGATCACGGATATCTGGACCAATTCGACTACCTGTCGACAGTGTCGGGCGGTGGATACATCGGAAGCTGGTTGACCGCGTGGATTCAGCGCGTAGGCGGAATGGCGAAGGTGGCGCCGTGTCTCAAAAGGACCGCGAAAAAGCCGGCGCCGGGCGATGTGGATCCAATCCAGCACTTACGCGACTACAACAATTACCTTACGCCTAAGCTGGGGATGTTCTCCGCGGATACGTGGACGGTGACAGCCACGGTGATCCGCAACATGACGCTGAATTGGGTGGTGCTGGTACCGCTAATGCTTTTCGCGCTGATGATCCCGCGGCTTTTCGTGCCGTTCATGAACGCGGGCAGCTTGATGATCAATTCCATGGGTTGGACCTGGCTGCCGCGCGTGACGCTCTATCTGGGCTGCGCACTTTTTTCCTGGGCGGTATTCAATACCATGCGCTATTTGCCGGGAGTCGGGAATGCGCGCCACACGCAGGGCGATTTTCTGCGGCATATTCTAACGCCGATGGTGCTCGCCTACATCCTGCAATGCGCTGAGTATAGCTGGGTGACGGATGGCACAACATTCTGGCGCGAAGTGGGACAGGGATTGGTGGAAGCTTACGCAGGGTGGGCGGCCTATCTGCTTTATTGGCTGACACGCCCGAATCCGAAACCGAAGATCAAACCACTGTTCGGACCCATTTCGCTCGTCGCGATGCCGCTTTTGGGCGCCGGAGTCGGGGCGTTCTCCTGGATCTTGCTCACTCAAGTCTGGGAGTCGGACTCGGTGGGACTTTCGCAATTCGTAGCTCTGGGTCCTCCGATGCTGCTGTTGGGATTTTCGTTGGCGGGCGCGTTTTTCGTCGGGCTGACTAGCAGCGTGCTGAAAGATGAAGATCGCGAGTGGTTTTCGCGCGGCGGTGCGTGTTTGACGCTGTTCATCCTGGCCTGGGCGGGGATTTGTTCGTTGGTATTGCTGGTGCCGGAACTTACTTTGGCCTGGAAGGGGTGGGCCCAAGGCGTGACCACTTTCCTGGGAGGATTGAGCGGATGGGCGGGCGCGCGCGCGGGGTACAGTCCGAAGAGCAAGGCTACCAAGGACGAAGCCCAGCCGGCCACCACTTCCTGGCTGGTAAGTCTCGCGATCAAGCTGGCTCCTCCCATCTTTCTGGTCTTGAGCGCAGTGGGATTGTCGATCTTCACAGATTTCTTGCTGGTGAAGACGGGACTGTTTGCTGACGCGCAATGGTGGCAGCATCCGCAGATTGTGGAGAACAGCAGCCTCGGGGTCAACGCGATTCTGGCGGCCGGTTTTCTGTTATTGAGCCTGTTCGCATCGCGCTACATCAACATCAATATGTTTTCGCTGAATTCCATGTACCGGAACCGGCTGATCCGCGCGTATTTGGGAGCGTCGAATCCGAATCGTAACGCGAGCCTGTTTACAGGATTCGCGGAAAACGACAACCTGCACATGAGCGAGATCAATACGGCATACCGGCCATTTCATGTGCTGAATCTGACCTTGAATCTGGTGGCGGGGGAAAGATTGGCCTGGCAGCAGCGGAAAGCGGAATCATTCACGGTGAGCCCACAGCATTGCGGATCGCTGGAGTTGGGATACCGGCCATCGGCGCAATACGGAGATGCCATGACGCTGGGCACGGCGATGGCGATTTCGGGTGCGGCGGCTAGTCCGAACATGGGCTATCATTCGTCGCCGGTGGTGGGCTTCATCATGACACTGTTCAACGCGCGGTTGGGAGCGTGGCTGGGGAATCCCGGGAAGTATGGAGCAAAAACTTGGAAGCTGCGGGGTCCACGATCGGCCGTGGGGTCGCTTGTGAAGGAGGCGTTCGGGTTGACGAACGATCGCAGCGAGTATGTGTATCTATCCGATGGCGGCCATTTCGAAAATCTTGGTCTCTATGAAATGGTTTTGCGGCGCTGCCATATTATCGTTGTGCTGGATTCGGGCGCCGATCCAAATCTGACGTATGAAGATTTGGGCAATGCGCTGCGCAAGATTCGGATCGACATGAACATTCCAATCGAGTTTGAGCAGGAGATGTGCTGTCCGCTGCAGGAGCGCAAGAAGCGCTGCGCCGTGGCTCGCATCGGATATTCGAAAGTGGACGGCGATTGCGACGACGGCTATTTGATTTACGTGAAGCCGCTGTTTTTGGGCAACGAATCGCCGGACGTGCAAAGCTATCATGCCGAGCAGCCGGTGTTTCCACAGCAATCGACGACGGATCAGTGGTTCAACGAGTCGCAGACGGAGAGTTATCGAATGCTCGGCCTCGAGACGATGGATGAGATCGTGCGAGGTTTGGAGGGGAACGCACTGGATGACGTGCGGAAGGTGGCCGAAGCGTACATCAAGCACAATCAATAAGTGACGTTGCTCGGGATCCTGTTCGCTTGCGGGTTTAACTTTCTGGTCTGTTTGCTCACGGGCAAGATGGTGCTTCAGCTCGCGGGCGCGAGGCTGAGCCGGCTGGAAGAACTTTTCCTGGGATTCGTGACCGGGGCAGCGTGTCTCAGCGTGATCGTATTTGCATTAGCGGCGTCCGGGCAGGCGCGGCGCGGGGTATTCCTGGCGACTGGACTCCTCCTGATTGCGCTTGCCGTGACGCGCGGGGCGCTTCGATTCTCCGGCGGAGGCGGGGAGTGGCCGTGGAAGTTAGTTTTCGCGGCGCTGTTCGTTTTGTTCGGCGTGCTCTATCTCGGGAACGCGCTGGAACCGGAGACGAGTCCGGATGGACTGGCGTACCATGTCGCGCTGGTGGCGCGCTACTTGCGGGAGCATCGTCTACCGGCGATCGCCACGAACTTCACGGCGAATTATCCCGAGGGCATGGAAATGCTCTTCTTGTTCGCCTTCGCTTTCGGTAAGCACACGGCGGCGGCGATGGTGCATTTTCTGTTTCTCCTCATGATGCCGTTCGGAATGCTGGCATACGGGCGGCGCGTTGGATCGCCTGTGGCGGGTATCATTGCGGGGCTGCTGTTTTTTATGAGTCCGATCGCAGGCAAAACGGGGACGAGCGCTTACGTGGACATCGGGCTGGCTGCAGCGGTCTTCGCTGTTTTCCTGCTGCTCGAAATATGGCGCGCGGAAGGTCGGAATGCGCTCCTGGTTCCGATCGGAGTTTGCGCGGGATTTGCATATGCGACGAAATACACTGGCGGGCTCGCGATTGTTTATGCGATGGGCGCGGTGGTTTTGCATCTTTGGCGGACGCGGAGGCCGATTCTTGCTCCGGTAACCATTCTGGCGGCCGGTTGGCTGGCAATTGCCGCGCCGTGGCTCCTGAAGAATGCCATTGTGATTGGCAATCCGGTGTCACCTTTCGCGAATGCGCTGTTTCCGAATCCGTATCTGTCGGACTGGTCCGAGAAGTTCTGGTTGCACGCTCAGCAGGTGCGATCCGGCGTGTCGTGGAGCCAGCTGCCGATAGAGCTGACCGTTGGAGGCAGCAAGTTGTACGGCGTGGTGGGTCCGATATTCTTGCTCGTGCCGATTTTGTTGTTTGGGCTGCGTTCGCATACGGGGCGGCGAGTTGCGCTTGGCGCGATGCTATTCGCTCTTCCCTGCCTCGCGGCGCCGGAAACACGCTACTGGATTCCCGCGATGATGTTCGCAAGCATGGGAATGGCGCTGGTAGTTGCGCGCTGGCGGTCGCTGGCACTTACCCTCGTGCTGATCGCAGCGATAACGTCATGGCCCGCCGTTTTGAATCGATATGTGCATCCGTATGCGTGGCGGTTGGGCGATGTGGATTGGAAAGCGGCGATCCGTCTGACACCCGAGGCCGACTACCTGCGCAGCCACATGACGGATTATGACATCGGGCTGGCGGTGGACAAGATTGTTCCGGTGGGCGAGCCGATTTTCAGTTTCTCGGGAATCCAGCAGGCCTATCAATCGCATCCGGTGATTGTGGAGTGGACCTCTTCGGCGGGAGTTCGCGCGAGCGAGACGCTGCGGACTCCGTTTACGCGAATCCTTCAGCCGACACGAAGGTGGACTTACCAATTTGCGCCAACCACGGCGCGGCGCATTCGTTTGGTGCAGACGGCGCGGAGCGAAACGGATCGGTGGAGCATCACGGAGTTGCGAGTTTTGCGCGCCGGCCAGGATTTGCCGCGCGCGGCTGCATGGAGACTCCGGGCTTCGTCGAACCCCTGGGACGTGCAGTTGGCGTTCGACAACAGCGCGGTCACGCGATGGACCAGTTATGCGGCGTTTCGTCCGGGTATGTTCATCGAGGCGGATTTCGGGAAGCCCGAGACGATCGATCAGGTGGCGGTGGAATGCGCGCTGGATCAGCCGGGGATTCAGATGCGCGTAGACGCGGAGTCGGCGCCCGGAGTATGGCGCAAGATCGCGGATCGTGCGGTGGAATCCGAGATCGCGCCCCCCGATGGGCTGCGGCGGGCGGCGATCCTGGAGGTGGAGCGGAGCGGCATTCACTGGCTGCTGATGCATGATTTGGAGCTGGATCGCGGAACCCGGGATTTTTTCCGGCATCAGGAGCATTGGGGGATCCAGTTGATGGCGACGGTGGGGCCGTTTAAGCTGTACCGGCTCGAATGAGCATCTCTTTGATCGATTGGATCACGAGTTCCGGTTCGTCGAAGTGGATCCAATGGCCGCTCTTGGTGGCGACGACATGTTTGGTGGCTAGCGCCGCGCGCTCGGCGAGTTGCGCGGGCGTCGAGTTGGCGGCCGAGAGGATTGTGAGGGGGAGATCGCGGCAGTCGCACGCTTCGGCAGCGCTTTGCGGCAAGCATTCCAGATAATCCGCGAGACTCAGAAAGCTTTTCGGCTGGCACCAGTGCGCTTGCACCATGGGCCAAGTATCGGGCGGCATCTTTTGCACTTCGCGAACCAGGCGCGAAATGGCGGATTCTCCATCGCCCCTACTGGCGACTCGCGCTGCCGCTTGGGGGAGGAAGCGTAATCCGCCAGAGAGCAGCGCGAGACTGAGGCGAACAAAACCGAGGCGGGCGAGCCACGCCCCACGGCGCGATAGCATTGCGCCGCGCTTCAGACGTTCCGAGGGTGCGAGCCACTCCGAAGTCACGACCGGATCGAGCATGACGAGACCGGCCACTTCATTCGGATATCGCGCGGCGTAGCAACGCACGAGCAATCCGCCGAAAGAATGTCCCACTAGAACGAATGGCGTTGGGATTTGCACCGCGGCGATGAGTGCGTGCAGCTCTTGGACGGCATTCCGAACGGTGCGCGGCGAGGAAGCGGGATCGCTCCAGCCGAGCCCGGCGCGATCGTAGCTGTAAACGCGCGTGAATCCGGAGAGCGCAGATTGGATGGCGGTCCAATTCAGGCTGGACGCGCCGATGCCGGATTCCAGGATCACAGGCGGGCTTCCGCTGCCGGACTCGCGCAGGTGAAAACGGCGGCCAGCGACTTCGACCATTCGGCCAGGCGGCGGAAAGCGGCGTTGATCGCGGACCGTACCGATCCATTGATAGAGGAATCCGGCAACGATGCAAACTACAATGGCTACCGCGACTCCATAGAACACCTTACCGATGGTAAAACAATGAGCTATTCGGGTTGCTAATAACGCAGACTTACAGTAGAGTGGAAAACCATGGTCTTCTGTACGAATTGCGGCGCGCAAAATCAGGACGCCGCGCAGTTTTGCACTGGATGTGGACAGGCGCTACGTCCGGCGCAAGCGCCTCCGGGCCAGCTCTCGCCCGTGCAACCGACTTTTCAGACGCCCGCACCCGCAACCTATACATCGGTAGGACCTCCGCTGCCTCCAGGAGCCACCTACGCCCAGTGGGCGGACCGCGTGGTCGGATTCCTTATCGATATGGTCCTGGTGGGCGCTGGCATGGGAATCCTCTATGGCGTGGTCGGCGGGCTGTTCGCGTTGATGTCGGCCGCTGGGTCGGGCGCCGCAAGCGGCGCGTGTTGCATGATGATCGTGCTTTTCCCGCTATCCAGCTTATTGGTGGGTTTGTTTAACGGCGTATATTTGGTGGCGCAACGCGGCGCATCGATCGGACAGGGCGTGATGGGCCTAAAGGTCGTAGACATCAACGGAAACCTGCTTACGACCGGGACCGCGCTGATCCGCCTGTTGGCGCGCGTGGCATTGAGCTTCGTTCCGATGGTGGGGCCTCTACTCGATCTGCTGTGGCCGCTGTGGGACGACAAACATCAGACGCTGCACGATAAAGCGGTGGGGTCGTTCGTATTGAAACTGAAATGACGAGCAGAGCGGGATTTGCAGCGACGGTGCTCGGGATGGTACTCCTCGCGGAATTGGCCATCACGAATCTCGCCTTTACTGCCGATTCTGAGTTTGTATATTTGTTCGGACATCGGATCAACGTGGTGTGCGCGGCACGGCAACGCTTGGGCCTTCCCTGCCCTACGTGCGGTTTCACGCGAGGCTTTGTAATGACGGCGCACGGGCGCGTGACCGAAGCGTGGAAGTTGAGTCCGGCGGGTCCGCTGGCGGCCGGCGGGATTTTCGGGATGGGCTTGGCCTTGCTTATCTTCGCGGCGCTCGAACGGCGGAGCCATCCGGCTCAACTGGCGAAGGTAAAGCGATGGCTGCAGAACGGTGCGCTGGCGTATGGCGGCATCGCGACATTGATCTGGATTTGTTCGTGGATTTCTGTGGTCACCAATCTCAGCAGGACGAAAGGGTAAACAGGAGGAAGAATGGCTTTCTGCGCGAATTGCGGTTCCCAGGTGGATGGAAAGTTTTGCGCCAAGTGCGGGGCGGCGGTGGGGACGGCTCCGGGAGCCGCTACTGGCACAGTTCCGCCAGGTGCGGTGCCACCGGGTCCTGTGCCACCACCTCCTCCGGCGGCTCCAGGAGGGCTCGGCATGGATGAGAACATCGCGGCGGCGCTCTGCTATATTCCGATCGTCGGATTGATCTTCCTGCTGGTGGAACCTTACAACAAGAATCGGAACATCAAGTTTCATGCCATGCAGTCGCTGTTTTATTGCATTGCCTGGATCGCGGTTGGAATTGCGCTCGGAATTGTCGGCACCGTGTTCTTGACTCTTGGCCCGGTGTGGACGCTTTGGCTTCTGTTGAGCCGGTTGGTAGAGTTGGCTCTATTTGTCGGCTGGATAATCATGGCGGTGAAGGCGTATCAAGGACAGCGGTTTGTGATGCCGATTATCGGGCCCATTGCGGAGAAGCAGGCGGGTTGAGACCGTCGTGGTAGCGCTCCCTCGCGGTCGCGGTTCGGTAGAGCTAACGGGCTAGGTACGAAATAAGCGACGCGGGGTCGTCGGAGATGATGGCGTCTACTCCGGCGTCGATCAGCTTCTGCCACGCTTCCGGCGTGTTGGCCGTCCACGGGACCACCTGCAATCCTGCGTCGTGCGCGGCTTTCACTTCTTCGGGTGTCACCAGATGATATTCGGGCGAGATGATGCTGGCTTGCGCTTCCGCGGCGATTTCGACGAAGGGGCGTTTCTTGCCCTCCCATAAAGCGGCCAGCCGGATATCCGGCGCAAGCTGCTTCATGGCGCGTAGCGTCCGAAAGTCGAAGGACTGCACGATGGAGCGCGATTCCATCTTGTGGTTCCGGATGACATCCAACATCATTTTGGCGAATACATCCGGCGGCGGCGTCAGCTCCGGATGATCCGGAAAGCTTTTGGTTTCGATGTTGAACTGAACCTGATTGCCTTCGCCGAGGCTCAGCACTTCGTCGAGCGTGGGGATGCGCGTACCCGGAACCGGTTCTTGTTTGGGAAAGAGGCGGTTCTTTAAAGCCCCGCAATCATACTCGCGCAGCTCGGCGAGCGTGAGTTCGTGGATGGCGATTCCGGGATGTGGTCCCTGGCAGATCGATTTGTTCACGTGCGGATCGTGCGAGATCACCAGCACGTTGTCTTTGGTGACCGCGACATCCATTTCGAGAAAGTCGACGCCGATGCCGATGGCGTATTGGAACGCCGGAATGGTATTTTCCGGACGCATCGCGCGTGCGCCGCGATGGCCGTGGACCAGGATGCGTGGCGCGGCGTGAGCGGACATGATCAGAAGGAAGGCGGCGAGAAGTCGCGGGGCCATGAGATCGGGCTAAGGACGGAACACATCGCCCGACTTGGTCTCTTCGGATGGTTCTTTGCGCTCGGTCTCGGGCGCGAAGATGGACATTTCGGGATCGGGAATCGGAAGCGGCTCTTGGATGAGCACGGGCTCTTCCGGCGCGATGGCAGCTTCTATTACCGGCTCGGCTTCTACGGCTGGAGGAGCGTCAATCATCGGCTCAGCGGCCGATAGTGGAACATCGCACTCGCAGCAATCGCTACAGCGCTTGCACCGGTCGCAGCGATGATTGATGCAAGCGTCCTTGGTGCAGTAAACGCAGATGTCGTGGGATGGATCGCCGCAGATGCTGCAGACGAGCGCCGCAATTCCGGCCGTCATTTCTGCACCGCCTTCTTCGACGTGGGCTGGCGGAGTAACGTATCGCGGCAGCGCTGGGCTTCGCGCTCCGCCACTTGCAGCTCCTGCTCTTTTTGCGTCGCCAGATCCTGGACATATTGGCGAAGACGATCGCGATTCGCGTTGTTTTCTCCTAATACGGTTTGCATGAGATTGGCGAGCGCGGGGTTCTGATATTTGCGGACGCCTTCGACCACCGATCCGACGGTAGATTCCATGGCTTGCATCCGGAAGTAGGTGTCGATCGCCGACGAGAGTTTCTCCGGCTGGCGGGCGAGCGCGTCACTCGAAGAAAGCAGATACTTCAGCTCAGCCTGCGCGGATTTCCATTGCGCGATGTAGGTGCTGGAGGCGCCTTTGGCGGTCCAGGCTTCGGGTTTGACTTGGTCGATAATCGGTTTTAAGTGCTGGGCTTCCTGATCCAGGCTGTCGAGCAGCTTGCGGATGTCCCATTCCGAGCTTACGCCGCTGGGCTGAGCCGATTGGGCAAGCACGAAGGGGGCTGGAATCAGTAGACAGAATATGAGAGCGAACTTCATCAAAGATTTCCCTACTGGCTAGTGTTGCACATCAGCGCTCTGCCTTCAGCGAGGCGCGCGCAAGCGAAGCGTGATCGGCTCAGTGTCCGGAAGGAGGTGGAGCTGAAGGAGGTGGAGGTGGTCCCGGGGGCGCCTTCACGCCGCCGCCTTGGCCGGATCCGCCGCCGAGCGTTCCGCCACCGCCGCCTTTGCCGCCGAGACCGGGGACGCCGTGTGCTGGGTTGGTGACCATGAATACGGCTTCAGCAAGGCTGTGAAGGATGCGTTGGGCAAGCGCGCCTTTATCGATCAGATTCTGCGCGAGCGGCTGATCGCGATAAATGTGCAGCGACTCACCGGCGTTCAGAGTTTTGCTGTCGCCTGGTTTCAGCGCGTGGCGAACATCGACGATGCCTTCTTCCACTTCCACCAGTGTGGCTTCTTCGTCGTTCACGCTAACATCGAAAGTAGTTCCGCGGACGGAAATCACCGCAGTGGGGGTCATGACCCGGTTGTTGTTCGGTTGTCCACCGAGTTTCTCGATGTGGATTCGCACTTTGCCCGCTAGCATGTCGAGAAGATCGCGCCAGTTGGGCGGATTCTTGCGGAAGACCACGGTGGAATTCGGGTAGACGTCGAAGGTGCTGCCGTCCGAAACCTGGAACTTCGCGAACCCGTCTGGACCAGTTACGATGACCTGCCGCGACTGCACGGAATCGCCGACGAAAAGAGCCCATGGCTCGTTGTCGCGGAGCACGGAAACCTGGCCGGTTTGGGAGATAACTGTCGCGGCCGCTTCGGGATACGAGGGAAGTATTTGGGCATGGCAAACGGCGAGTGTGGCTAACGCCAGCAACCCGGTTCCGATCCCGCGTACGCCCATGAGTGTCATAAAGAAATCTATCGGTCTGGCCGATGCCAGTCTATAGTACTATATGCTCCCACGCCTTAGAAAACAGTCTACCATCAAAAGTGCTAAGCAAGAAGGTGTCCTTTCGTGAATTTTGTGAAACAAATGTGTAGATTCAGCCTCTTCCGGGGAGAGAGCGGGCTAAACAGGATACAATAGACTCGTCTTATGTGTCGGGGGGCCACAATACGATTTTTGGTAGCCACGATCATCGTGGCGGCAGTACCACTCGGGTACGGTTGGGCCCAAACCACAGGTTTGGATTGGCGACACATTGGCAATGCTGCGATTGATTTGCCGCTGCCTTCCGTTGCCACCGGTCCGGTGGATAGGGTCTGGTACTCGGCGGATGGGTCGGTTTTGTACGCCCGGACGGTTTCCGGACGGATCTTCCAAACCAGCGATTTCGATCAGTGGCAGCGCGTGACCGATGCGAAAATTGCCGCACCGGTGCGCGAAAACCCGCCCGTTGCAAGTCTGCCGGAGCCGCAGATCAGAGCGGCCCAGGTGGCCGGTTCCAGCCGGCTGTATGGGGTGGGACGGGATGCATACCGGTCGGACGACGGCGGAATTTCCTGGTCGAATCTCACCGCATATAAGCAGGCATCGATTCTTGGCGGACAGCTCTCGGATGTTGCGGCGTCGCCGAAAGATCCGGACGATGTGGTGGTGGCAGCGAGCAGCGGAGTTTGGCGTTCGCTCGACGGCGGTTTATCCTGGAGCGGCCTGAATCAAAGTCTGCCGAATTTGCCTGCGGGCAAGTTGGTGAGCGTTCCGAGCGGATCTCGCGGCGTTCAACTGGCATTAGCAGGAACTGTCGCGCAAGTAGAATGGGCGCCGGGAGAAAAGACGGCGTGGAAACTGGTGGACTCGAGCGCGGTGCAGCGCGAATGGGCGACGAAGAGCGCATTATCGCTGGAATTAAAGCGCACCATAACCGCAATCGCAACCGCAAAAGAATTTATATATACCGGAGATTCGGAAGGCAGGCTCGCGGTATCGCCGGACGGCGGTGCAAGTTGGCCGCAGCAATTCAAACTGGCGGATTCGGTGGGGCCGGTTTCTTCGATTTGGGTCGATCCGAACGATGCTCGCCTTGCGATCGCCGTGTTTGGCGCGCGGCCGGGTCCGGCGAGTGAGCCCAGCAAGGCCGCGTATGTTCTGCGTACCATGAACGGCGGAATCTACTGGGACGATATCACCGCGAATTTGCCCGGGGCTGCCGTTGCGCATGGAGTTACGGCGGACCGGGTGAGCGGCTCAATTTATGTCGCGACCGATGCGGGCGTGTTTTATACATCGACGGATCTTGCATCAGCGGGTCGTGCCACGAACTGGACATCGCTCAGCGGGAATCTCCCGTCTGCGGCCGCGATGGACGTAAAGCTGGATGCGGGCGGTAACCAGTTATACGCCGCGCTAGACGGCTATGGCGTCTACGCGGCGATTGCGCCACACCGGTTCCGCGATGCACGCGTGGTGAGCGCGGCCGATTATCGTTCGCGGCCGGCAGCTCCGGGCGCATTGCTGAGCGTGCTGGGAACGAAGGTGGAATCGGCGCACAGCGCAACGCAAGTGATTCCGATTCTCGCCGCCTCCGACACAGCGTCACAAATCCAAGTGCCTTTCGAAGCGAAGGGCCCGAACGTCTCGATCGCGCTGGAAGCGGCTGCGGGGCGATACACGGTGGGATTGCCTTTGCAAAATGTTTCGCCGGCGATCTTTGTAGATCCGGAAGGAACGCCGCTCATCCTGGATGCCGAGACAGGCATTCTGCTGGACGCGAACAAACCGGCGCGCGCCAACACACGGGTGCAAGTTTTGGCAACGGGTTTTGGACGCGTGCAGCCGGATTGGCCCACGGGCATGGCGGCGCCGATGGCTGATCCGCCGCGCGTAATGGCAACAGTACGAGCCAATTTGGACAACATTCCGCTTGAAGTTACACAGGCCACGCTGGCGCCTGGCTATGTCGGTTTTTATCTCATCGAGATTCAGTTGCCGCAGATCGTGAACGCGGGTCCCGCGGAACTGGTTTTGGAGGCGGAGGGACAGCAAAGCAATCGGGTTCGGCTGTATGTGCAACCCTAGCTGGTCACTGTTCAATTGCCATGCTCCCAACTTCCTGGCGACGGCTCTTAAGTCTCATCCGAATTCTGCTCGGGATGAGCTGTCTCACCATCCAGCTCATCTCGTATAGCTTTGCCTGGACCGATACCGCGATCCTCTTCGCGGGCTACACGATTTACGCCTGTGTGGCGCTGTTCTGGAGGAGCTTGGAAGATTCCGGCTATCCGACGCTGGCGCTGATCGTCGACTTTGTGTTCTTTTTCCTTTCGGCGACCAGCAACGCGTCGTACAGTTATTGGATCAGCTCGGTTTTCTATGCATACGTGCTGATTGTCGCGGTGATGCTTCACACCTGGTGGAAGGCGGTGGCGGTCGCGGCGGGCGCGGTGATCCTGGCATATGTAGTTCCGTCGCTGCACGCGGAAGTTTTACGGCCGGGGCTGATCTCGGCCGGAATTTTGGGATGCGTGGTGGCCATTCAGCGCGAATATCTGGAGGAACGGCTGTCGAATGCATCGCGCCAGACGGTGCTGTATCGCTACGATGCTGAGAAAGCGCGCGAGACTGAGCGGCAGAGAATCGCCGCCGATTTCCATGATGGTCCGCTGCAGAGTTTCATCAGCTTTCAGATGCGGCTGGAGATTATCCGCAAGCTGCTGCTGCGCGATGTGACATCGGCGACCGAGGAATTAGTGCAGTTGCAGGAGCTGTGCAAGAACCAGGTGAACGAATTGCGATCCTTCGTGCGCAGCATGCGTCCGGTGGATGTGGAAGGCAGCTTGAATGCGACACTGAGGCGCGTGGTGGAGCAGTTCCAAAAAGACAGCGGCATTCCGTCGAGCTTCGTGAGTTCGGAATTCCTGGAGCCGGCCGAACCCGAAGTATCGCTCGAACTGCTGCAGATTGTCCGCGAAGCCTTGTACAACGTGCAGAAGCATTCGTCGGCTACGCGCGTGGCGGTGAGCATCGCAAAGTCGGACAAGGCCCTCGAAATCACGGTGGAGGACAACGGCAGCGGATTCCCGTTCAGCGGAAAATATTCGCTTGACGAGCTGGAGCTACTGCGGCTAGGTCCGATGAGCATCAAGCGCCGCGTCCGGACCCTGGGCGGCGATCTAACGCTCGATTCCCGGCCGGGCCAAGGCGCGGGGTTGAAGATCCGGCTTGCGACGTAACGCGGCTGCTCTGTTGTCATTCGCTGCACTCTGCGGGTGCGGCCATTATAAGGATTTTTCGCTGCCAGTGCAGTCCGGCGGACCTTCGGTCACGTGGCATTGGCTGGCACGCCCGGAACCCGTGCTGACGCGCGGGTCGGCGGGCGATTTCGATTCCGTGGACGTGCTCAATCCGTCGGTGATCCGGCAGGGCGACGCTTACTACAATCTTTATTCCGGATTTGACGGCAAGACCTGGCATACGGGTTTAGCGGTATCGGCCGACGGCATCGCCTGGCATAAAGAAGGCCGGATTTTGTCGCCCGATCCGCGCACCTGGGAAGGCAATGCGATCGCCGCGAACGGATCGGCTCTGGCGGAAGCGAGCGGCATTCTCTACTACTATCAAGCAGGCGATTCGGTGGTCCGCATTGGCTTGGCGCGCTCGGCCAACGGACATCAATGGCAGAAGAACGCGGCACCGGTGCTGGATGTGGGTCCGAATGGAAGCTGGGATGAGCGCGGTGTCGCGGATCCGGACGTGATCCGTGTCGGATCGAAATACTACATGTTTTATCTCGGGCAGGATCGGGCGCGGCGGCAGCGGCTGGGCGTCGCGATGTCGAACGACGGCGAGACTTGGTATAAGCTGCGGTCGAATCCGATTCTCGAGCTGGGCGGATATGGCGCGTTCGATGAGAATGGGCTGGGCGAGCCGGCGGTTTGGGCGTCGCACGGCTATTACTGGATGCTTTACACAGGGCGCGACAGGAATGAGGTCCGGCGCATGGGGATGGCGCGATCGCGCGATGGCGTCCAGTGGGAGAAGCTACCGGAAGTGTTCGCGGGGGATCAGGCGTGGAACTCCAAAGTGCTGTGCGACGCGAGCGTTCTGGAAGAAGGCGAGCACCTGACAGTGTGGTTTGGCGGCGGCGATGCTGCGCGTCCGGATCAGAACATTCACGGTCAAATCGGCGTGGCCGAAATCCGGTGAATTCGGTGACAGGATACTCAATTCCCGATTTCTGGCCTGGCTCACTGGCCGGAAAATCGGGAATTGAGTATCCTGTCACCGGATTTTTCCTGACCGGATTTTTCCGCTAGAATCACGTCAGCATGAAGATCGGCATCACCTGCTATCCCACCTATGGCGGTAGCGGCATCGTCGCGACTGAGCTTGGGTTGGAGCTGGCCACTCGCGGGCACGAGATTCACTTCATTACTTATGCGAACCCCATTCGCCTGGACCCGGGAATCCCGCGCATCTATTATCACGAGGTCGAGGTTTCGAATTACCCGCTGTTCCAATATCCGCCGTACTGTTTGGCGCTCGCGTCGCGCATGGCGGAGGTGGCGGAGAACGAATCGCTGGACCTGCTGCACGTGCACTACGCCATTCCGCATTCCATCTCCGCGATGCTCGCCCAGCAGATGATGGCCGGGAAGCGCCGGCTGCCCTTCATCACCACGCTGCACGGCACCGACATCACGCTGGTGGGCGTGGACCGGTCTTATTTTCCGATCACGAAATTTTCCATCGAAAAGTCGGATGGAATTACCAGCATCAGCCAGGATCTGCGCCGCGACACCATCGAAACGTTCGGCGTCGCGAACGAAATTCGCGTGATCCACAATTTCGTGAATACAGAGATCTACCAACCGGCGTCCGAGCGGCGCAACGACGAAAAGCGGATCATGCACATTTCGAATTTCCGGCCGGTGAAGCGCGTGGTGGATTGCATCCGCGTTCTGGCGGAAGTAGTGAAGCAAACGCCGGCGCATCTTTATATGGTGGGCGATGGGCCGGACCGTCCGGTGGCGCATCGGCTGGCGAAAGAGCTGCACGTGGAAAAACACGTCACGTTCATGGGCAAGCAGGACCATGTGTATCGAATATTTCCGCAAATGCACGTGCTGCTGATGCCGAGCGAGATGGAATCGTTCGGGCTCGCCGCGCTGGAGGGGATGGCGTGCGGCGTTCCTCCGGTGGCGACGCGCGTGGGCGGGGTTCCGGAGCTGGTGACCAACGGCGTGGATGGGTTTCTCGAAGACGTCGGCGATATAGAAGCGCAAGCCGCACGTGTGGTCGAACTGTTAACGAACGAGAATCTGCATCAAAAGATGGCGCTCGCGGCGCGCCGAACGGCGGTAGAGCGCTTCGCGACGTCGCTGATTATTCCGCAGTATGAGCAATATTACCGAAACATCATGTCGCAATAGCGCCAAATAACTCCGTTGGGTGTAGGGTGTAGGGTTATTCTCAACAACAACGGAAGAGTTCCGCGCGCAACTCTCACATTCTTTTAATCTTTTTGAGTGGAATCCAACGGTCCGCAGCGGATGCACTCGTGCTGTTGGGATAGAAGAAGGTTCCGACCGTGAGGAATGCACGCTATTGCATCGCTCTTTGTGCAAACCTGCCGTGGCTTTTGCTTCAGGATGCCCGCTCCTATCCGGTGTCGCTGCGTAGGTACTCAAGGGTCGCAAATAAATTTTCAGTGCTGGCCTTAGTGGCAGTGGGCTGCAGCGCTCAGTCCATCACTCTGAATCCCAGCTTTGTCGACTTCGCATCGGTCGCGGATTCAGCGACGCTTCCGGGTCCTGAAGAACTGGGTGTGGGGAGCTCGCAAAACTTGCCGTTCAGACTTCACGCGATCCTGCCCTTTCAACCCGGCGGACCGGATTTTATCGTTCTTTCGCCTTCGAGCGGCACGACTTCGGAATTCATATGGATCGCCCTAAATCCGAATGTGGTGCCCTATCTGCCACAAGGCAGTTACGGGCTGACCTTGCAACTGGAAACACCGGGCCAGACTTCCGGTCCTTACGCGTCGATCCCGATCTCCCTCGTCGTTTCCCCTCCGCCTTCCCCGATGATTTCGTCGATTGTCAGCGCGGCCAGCTTGCAGCCGAATATTGCTCCAGGTGGAATCGTCAGCATATTCGGCGCGAACATCGGCACACCGCCCGTCTCGGCTCAGTTCAACGATGCTGGACTCTATCCCACCACACTAGGAAACACTTCCGTTACGTTCAACGGAACACCCGCCGCGTTGCTTTACGTGAGCACTAGCCAGATTAACCCGTAGTCCCGTTCGAAGTGGCCGGACAAAAGTCGGTGAACGTCGTTCTCACCCATGACTCTGTGGCCACTGCACCGTTCGCGCTCGCGATTGCCGACACCGCTCCCGCGATCTTCACCACTACGCAAACGGGAAAGGGACAAGGAGCAATCCAGAACGCAACCGGGCCTGCCAGCTCGATCGCGAACAGCACCGACAATCCAGCAGCTAAGGGTTCGGGCATCGCAATCTTCGCCACCGGAGGCGGCGCGCTGAATCAGCCCGTGCAGGATGGCAGCATCCCCTTAAACGTACTCGAGCCACCTGGCTATATTCCCGCAGCGGCGCTGTCGCTCACGATCGGAGGGCAGCCAGCGAAAATCCTCTACGCAGGATTAGCTCCGTACGAAGTCAGTGGAATGTTGCAGATCAACGCCGTCGTTCCGGCCGCCATCGGCTCTGGCACCCAACCAGTAGTCTTAACCATCGGCGACAACGACAATGCCGCGCAACAGGTCACCGTTGCGGTCAAATAGGACCAACCGACTCCCCACTTCGTACATTTATGTGGTGGCAGAGAACAATCAGCTACTGTTCAGCAACGGAGACACCTGGACTTATTTCGGCTCGTGGTCAAACCACTAGGAGAACAAATGTGAGAGACCTCTTATTAGTGTTCATCTTCGTGCTCCAGTGCATGGGGCAAACGCCCGAACCCCAGCCTTCGCCCCTGCCCGCGGGCGGTTCCCTCAGTGGCACCCTCGATGGCGAAGATGGCACAGCCATCGCCGACGCCATTGTGGGTTTGACTATCGTTCCGCCATATCCTGCTGGTAGGCTGCGGCAGACGGAATGGACTACAACCTCAGGCGTGAACGGCTCCTTCCAATTTGTGAAGCTACCGCCCGGTAATTATCGAGTTTGTGCGCAAGCACAAGGAACTGCTTGGCTTAATGGGTGCGAGTGGGGGGCTCAGCCCCCACCGCTATCGATTACTGCGACTGGGCCCGGCGTAAAATATCCGGTCGTGCTCAAGAAGGGCGTATTCGTGCCGGTGCGCCTCAACGATCCATCGGGCTTGTTGGCCCAGTATGAAGGCAAGTCTGCATCTGCACAACTGCTAATCGGTGTTGAGAACGACGCTTCGTTCTTCCGAACGGCGCCTATCGTCTCGACAGACTCGGCAGGAAGAAATCATCAAGTCTTGATCCCATTCGGAGCTCCGATCAATCTGGTGATATGCAGCCCCGTCTTCCAGTTAAGCAACGCCGCCGGGATCGCCCTTCCAACCTCATCGACGTCGATACTGATATTCGTGCAGCGGGGCGACCAAGCCCAAACACTAACCCTCAACATTACGGGGGTAACCCTGCCGTGATTAATCGCATTCCCACCTCTTTCCGGTTTGTCGCATTTGTGATGTTGACGTCCGACATATGTGCAGCACAGTTTCTGAATATTGATGTTGAGCCTTATCAAATCTCGGTAACCGCCGATTCTTTGGCAGCTGCCAAAGCCGCCGCTGTCTATGTCGGTGTTTCCACGACATCAGTCCCGTTCAAGTACGCTGGCGTCCGACCAGTCGGTGACACTCCCAATTTCGTGGTCGTTAGCCCATCGAGTGGGACTGCTCCTCTGACCATCGGAATCGGCCTGAATCTAGAAGTGGTGCCATACCTGCAGCCGGGCTCGTATCAAGAGGCTGTGGAATTTTCCACCCCCGGCGAGGCCCCACCATATGCCAATGCCGTCATTCAACTCAATGTCGCGCCCCCTCCGCCGCCAGCTATCACGTCGATCCTCAACTCCGCCAGCCTACAACCATCTGTTTCGCCCGGTGCGATGGTTTCCATCTTCGGCTCCAATCTCGGAACACCGCCAGTCGACGGTCATTACGATGATTCCGGATTGTTCCCAACAGCGCTCGGCAATACAACGGTCACGTTCAATGGGACTTCTGCGGCGCTGCTTTACGTCAGCACGGTGCAAATCAACGCGGTGGTTCCGTATGAAGTCGCCGGACAGAAGAGTGTCAGCGTGGTAGTGACGCACGACTCGGTGGCGTCACCCGCTTTTTCGCTGCCATTGAGTGCGACCTCACCCGCCATTTTCACCGTGAGCCAAAACGGCCAGGGAGAGGGCGCGATTTTGAACGACGATCCGAATGTGGCTCCGACGCCGAATAGCGCGCAGAATCCCGCAGCGAAGGGAATTCCGATTTCCATGTATGTCACAGGCGGCGGATTGCTGAGCCAGAAACTTCAAGATGGAGGAATTCCGTTGATTATTGGGGAACCGCCCTACTTCAATATAGCGGCGCCGGTCTCGGTGAAAATCGGCGGACAACCGGCGCAGGTGATTTACGCCGGGGCGATTCCTTACCAGGTGGCCGGGATGCTGCAAGTGAACGCGATCGTGCCGAGCAACATCGGCTCCGGCGCACAACCCGTGATCTTAACCATCGGCGACAACGACAATGCCGCGCAGCAGGTCACCGTTGCGGTCAAATAGCTAACCAACCGCGAAGGCGTCTGGTTCGTCCAAGACTCAGCCATATTTGTGCTGTAACCAAATCTCTTTCGCGGAGTAGTGCTTAACATGACCAGCTTGTTGCCGGATATCCG
>Ga0070734_10001178_pt1 | contig 40741 bp, 38 predicted proteins | sample Coa_R1_8_FD_66444 | JGI IMG/M metagenome (GOLD analysis project Ga0070734, IMG submission 66444) | Surface soil microbial communities from Centralia Pennsylvania, which are recovering from an underground coalmine fire - Coalmine... | ecosystem: Environmental > Terrestrial > Soil > Unclassified ...
CGGGGGATACGCGGGCTTGTATGGAAGTCTTCGGCGTCATTGAATCGCCTTCTTTCCTTTTGCGATTAGAACTTGGTTTAGCAACGTGAGATCGTAGATTCCGGAAAGATCGGGCATTTGCTTCCCCAGAAAGCCAGCCGTAAACGCGGACTGCGCCGACTTCAAGAGTGTTGTGCGTAGCGGATCATAAGTCACTTGAATCCGCGCATAAGCTTCATCTAAAACACTGGCGGGCAATGCCTTCCCTGTTTCCTTTTGAATTTGCGCATTCAATAAAGATTTCGATTCCGCAGTGTGTTGATTAATCCAATCCGTTAACTCGACATTCGCGGCAAGCCAATTCTTCACCAAATCCGGGTGCAGCGATAAGAATTTCTGGCTGACAATTAGATTGGTAATGACAAATTGGTGTTGAGGCCAGAGATCGCGCTCGTCAAGAAAAAGCCGCCCGTTCCCTTCTTGAATCAGTCTGGTCGCCCAAGGTTCAGGCGCCCACGAGGCGTCAAGCTGCTTTCTAAGGAACAACGTCAACTGGTCAGGATTTGCCATCGGCATGACCTGGACATCGCCGCCCTTGTCAGTCGTCTTGAGTCCTTGAGATAGCAGCCACGAGCGCAAAGCAACATCTTGTGTGTTTCCCAGTTGTGGCGAAGCCACTCGTTTACCATGAAAGTCCTGAGGCGAGTTAATGCCCGCATCTTTGCGGACGACCAGTGCAACACCGCCACTGCAAGCTCCCCCGATAATACGCAATGCCTGTCCGTTCGAACGCACATAACCGGCGATTGCGGGATTCGGGCCAACATACGCCATATCAATTGCACCTGCAAAAAGCGCTTCGATGGCAGAAGGTCCCGCGTTAAAGCTGGTCCACTCGACTTTCACATTCGATCCCATCGCTTTTTCAAACCAGCCGTTGGCCTTGCCAACCATCGCTTGCGGGTGGCTGATATTAGGGAATGCTCCTACACGAACTACCGTCTGAGCATTTCCCTGCCCGACTGCCACGGCCAATAACAAAATGAGTAGAAATTTCTTCATTCTTGATCCCTGCGGCCCATACCACCATGCACAACCAGGGGAAGAATCGTGGCTTCCGAACGCTTTTTGCCTTTTTTCGCTTTGCTGCTACCGGTACGCTTGCCGCTCATGATGTCTGCCAAGGTAGTGCTCTCGAGAATCTTGGCGGCGGCGTCGCGGACATCCAGAAACACCTGATACAGCGAGCGGTGCTCAGGATCGCGGTCAATCAATGTGCGAAGCTGCTCGGCATCACCAAACGGAGCAAGCGGGCCGTCCACCAGGCGAATGATTTCCGCGAGCGTGATTTCGTCGGGTGACCGGCGCAATTGGTAGCCGCCTTTTGCCCCACGCACGCTTTCCACCATGCGGGCATTTTTCATTTCGAGAAGAATCAATTCCAGGAATTTTTCCGGAAGATCTTCCTCATAGGCAATGTCACGAATGCGAATCGCGCCCTGATTGTAGCGGCGCGCCAGCATCATCATGGATTGCAGTGCGTACAAACCTTTTTGGGAGATTTTCATAGTTCCGCCATATTGCCACAAAGTCCATTGTGTTAATAGACTTTATCACAGCTCTCGTTGCAGGTTGAGTACCAACGCCATTTCACATGGCTTTGAACCTAAGTTGTTCAAGCTAGGAATTTTAGGCGGAATTTCGAATTGCGCGCGCTATCCAGATGTGCAGAGTTTTGCATCTGGAAGACGATCATTCTGCCTCGCTAGTAGCGAAAGCGAGGACTTGCACCGTGATGTTGTCTGGGCCTCCGCGGGCGCGCGCCAATTGGACCAACTCGCGACAGGCCTGCGCTGGCGAAGCGGAACTCGCTATTTTGGCAATTTCCGGATCGCTAACTTGCCCCCACAAACCATCACTGCATAGCACCAAGATATCGTTTTCTTGCAGCTGAATCGCCTGGTCAGGAACATCCGGAATAATCTCATCCCCGGCGCCAAGCGCCGCTGTCAGAATGTGTCGCTGGGCATGGATTTCCGCTTCTTCCGGGCTAATGGCACCGCTCTCCACGAGACGACCCACATAAGAATGATCACGAGTCAGTCGTGAAATTTCTCCGTTGCGAATCAGGTACAAGCGGCTATCGCCGACATGCCCGTAATAAAGAGACTTACCCACCACAGCGGCCGCCGTGCACGTGGTGCCCATGCCCAGCAGCGCGGGATGTTCGATTGCATATTGTTTAATGCGTGAGTGGGCTTCGATGAGTCCACGCGTCAACAAAGTCTGGGGAGCGGTCGCCGAAGGCTGAGAGTATATCCGTTGCAGGGTTTCGACAGCAATGCGACTGGCTTCTTGGCCGCCCTCGTAACCTCCCATACCATCGGCAACTACAACCAGTAATCCTTTGCGCGCAAATTCATCCGCGCTGGAAGATTGCCACGAACCATAGCAGTCCTCATTATTCTGGCGCTGGCAACCGACATCACTCAAACTCTCGAGCAAGATTCCAGAATGATTGTGCATAAAGCCGTGCAAGCAAGCTCACGGATTATACAAAAAGTTGGCGCTCTCGGCGCGGGTGACAATTGTCATCGCGAAAAACTGATGTTCTCCACTACTGCGGGATTCCCGTTTGCAGCATCATGATTCTGCATTCAGAAAATATTTTGAATTGAGGGGCGAATCATGATCGCAGAAATTCAACAGGCGCAGCGAGTTGAGACGGTAAAACATTCTCATCAGAAAAGTGGCGTAGCTGCCCGTTTACAGGGTGCAAGCAAGAATTACGAGAATGTGCGCGCTTTGGACAATGTTGATTTCGACGTGCGAACCGGAGAATTGATCGCATTGCTTGGACCGAATGGGGCCGGCAAAACCACGACTGTAAAGCTTTTTCTCGGACTGGCAAGCCCGGATTCCGGAGTAGTCAGCGTATTCGGTGGCAATCCAAAAAGCCCGCAAACTCGCATGCGCAGTGGCGCCATGCTGCAAGTCGCCAAAGTGCCGGAAACTATGCGGGTTCGCGAACATATCGATTTATTCCGCTCATACTATCCGCAGCCGCTACCTACGCAAGAAATATTTGCCATTGCTGGATTGAAAGACATTCAGAATCGCTTGTTCGGCGATCTGTCCGGCGGTCAGAGACAACGTGTATTGTTCGCGCTCGCGTTATGCGGCGACCCGGATTTGATCTTCCTCGACGAACCCACTGTTGGGATGGACGTAGAAGCCCGGAGAGCACTGTGGGAACAGATCCGCAAATTAGTGGCGCGGGGAAAAACGGTATTGCTGACCACACACTATCTGGAAGAAGCAGACGCACTCGCCGATCGAATCGTAGTCATCAACAAAGGCAAAATCATTGCGGAAGGCACGCCCGCCGAAATCAAGAAGAAAACTTCAGGGCAGATGATCCGCTGCATTAGCAGTCTTCATATCGAAACAGTACGCGCGATTCCGGGAGTACTGGAGGTCAAATCGGATCGGGAGTCGTTTGAGATCCGCACCGCCGCTGCTGAGCCGGTGCTGAGGGAACTGCTCATACGCGACAGCACGTTGCGCGGCGTCGAAGTAACCAATGCCGGCTTGGAGGAAGCGTTCCTCGCGCTCACGGCAGAGAATCACAAAAACCTATAGGCACGGCGAAACCTTAAGGAGCAACGACATGGCTACGACTGCAATCAACACACCAAATTCGGCAGCGATTTACTGGAAGGAAGCGAAGTACGAATTTTTACGCTCGCTGCGGCTGCGCGCCTACACGTTTTCGGTCATTGGCTTTCCAGTGATGTTCTACATTTTGTTTGGATTGCTCATCAACCGCGGAGAGAACCTGGGTAGCGTCAATGTCAGCACCTATCTATTGGCGACTTACGGCACTTTCGGCATTATGGGCGCTTCGCTATTCGGAACTGCCGGCGCCCTCGCCGCAGAGCGCGGTCTGGGATGGTTACAAGTAAAGCGGGCCAGCCCGATGCCACCGCTGGCATATTTTGCCGCCAAAATCATCAAAGGCGTGATCTTCAGCATCGTTGTTGTCTTGTGTCTGCTGGCTCTGGGAATTGTTTTCGGCAATGCGCACATCTCTTTTATGACTGCGGTCAGGCTACTGCTCACACTGGCAGCCGGATCTCTTCCCTTTTGTGCTATGGGTCTAGCCATTGGATATTTCGCGGGGCCGAATTCCGCGCCAGCAGTCATTAACATGATCTATTTGCCTATCTCTTTCTGTTCCGGATTATGGATTCCGTTCATGTTCCTGCCCAAGTTTCTACAAACGATTGCGCATTTTCTTCCCTCCTACCACATCTCGCAAATTGCTCTGGGAGTGGTTGGAGCGGGCCGCAATGAACCCAATTGGATTCACTGGGTGGCATTGTGCGCCTTTACCGCTTTGTGCGTCGGCGTAGCGCTCTACGGCGAACGCCGGGATGAGGGAAAGCTCTACGGTTAATGTCGGATAACCAGCCGAGCGAGGTTACTTCAATGAGCGTATATAACTGGATCGCATGGATGATGATTGCAGCGGCAGTTTTCCTCTTAGCAGGAACGGGAGGACTACGGCTCATTTTCCTCGTAATGATCCTCTCACTGATTGCCGCCTATATGCTCTCGCGGTTCCTGCCCGCGCAAATCTCGCTGACTAGCATGCAAAAAAGGGGTAGCCTAGAAAAGCGATGAGGCTTTTACCGAAAAATTTGGATCATGGATGGGCGCCATTTGTCTGGCTGGCATATCTGGTCTTCTTCTTTATTGACCCCCTCTACAGCCACGCAAGTCTGCAAATGTGGGCACTTACGGCGCTGGGAACGGCGTTTTTTCTTGTGCTCTATTTCACATTTTTCTGGGTTGAGTGCCGCAGACGACTTTGGGTAATCGCAGGCATAGTTTTGCTGGGCGTGGCCTATGCGCCGTTCAACGGTGGCGCATCCACGTTTTTTATTTTTGCGGCTGCATTCATCCCCTTCGCAGTGGAAAAAGAAAGTACAGCGATCATGCTGCTGTTGGGACTAGTCGCCGTCGGCGCTACGGCATGGAAGCTGTTTCATCTCAATAATTGGTTTTTGTTTTATGGATGCGGATTAGCTCTGGTCATTGGCGCGGGCAATATATTCTTCGCGCAGCGCGATCGCGCAGTAGATAAACTTCGGCTGGCAAATGCGGAAATCGAGCATTTAGCCAAAGTCGCGGAGAGAGAGCGCATCGCCCGCGATTTGCACGATGTGCTTGGACACACACTATCAGTCATTATTTTGAAATCCGAGCTGGCGGGAAAACTGATGGAACGCGATCCGGTGCGAGCCCGAGCCGAAATTGCGGATGTAGAGCAAACGTCGCGCGCAGCGCTGGCCGAAGTTCGCAGCACGATCCGGGGCTATCGCGCCCACAGTTTGGAAGCAGAGCTCAAGAACGCCCGCGCGACTCTGGAAACTGCGGGGGTCGCAGTGCAGGCTGAATCCGCGGAAGTCCCTCTTACGCCAGCACAGGAAAGTGTCGTTGCCCTCGTCGTCCGCGAAGCCGTGACCAACGTAGTCCGCCACGCTGAAGCGCATAACTGCCATCTTCGTCTGGCACCATTAAATGGAACGTGCCTGCTGGAAATTCAAGATGATGGGCGCGGCGGCGCACAAGAAGAAGGCAACGGGCTCCGTGGAATGCGCGAAAGAATCGAAGCGCTGGGCGGAACTTTAAAGCGCGAGACCAAAGCGGGAACAAAACTCATCGTGCAATTTCCCCTGCAAACCGCCAAAGCAAACGGGGTTTTGTGAATCCTCCCGCAAAAGAAAGCCGCAAAATGATCCGCGTAGTCATTGCCGAAGATCAGAGCATGGTGTTGGGCGCTTTGGCGGCTCTGCTTGAGATCGAAGGCGATATCAGCGTTGTAGCGCGTGCAAAAAACGGAAAAGAAGCATTGCAAGCCGTCCTCACCCAAAAACCTGACGTTTTCATCACTGACATCGAAATGCCCGAGATGACCGGCCTTGACGTGGCAGCGGAGCTACGCCGTCGCCACCTTGCAACGCGAGTAATCATTCTCACGACATTTGCCCGCGCCGGATATTTGCGACGAGCGTTGGAAGCCGGGGCCTCGGGGTATCTATTAAAGGACATGCGCGCAGAACAACTGGCCGACGCTGTGCGCCGTGTTCAGCAGGGTTTACGAGTGATTGATCCAGAACTGGCTACTGAAGCCTGGGCCGAGCCCGACCCTTTAACCGACCGCGAAAGGCAAGTTTTAAGACTTGCCGGTGACGGCCTTTCCAGCGGGGATATAGCCGCGGATCTCAGCCTGTCCGAAGGCACAGTACGCAATTATTTGTCTGAAGCAATCAGCAAATTGGGAGCCAGTAATCGCGTGGAAGCCGCGCGGCTGGCCCGAACCAAGGGCTGGCTTTAAATTCTGCTAGTAGCGCCGCTTTTGTCGAATTTCTACAAATAAGTGACAGTTTGGTGACAACTCCCGATACCCCGCCGGGTACTGTGGTTCGCGACGGGCAAGCAAGAGGCGGATTCACCTGCCAGGCTTTTCCCGTACTTTCTCCTAGGAGACATCTATGCAGCGCTGGCTTGCTCGTTCCCTCTCTCTCGCGATTTTCGCGCTTATCGCCTCTTCGGCATTTGCCCAATACACACTGACAAATCTGACATCCAATCAATCTGGAAAAGCAAACTTCACGGATCCGCTGCTCATCAACGCCTGGGGCCTGGCTTATGCACCAGGTGGTGATTTCTGGATCAGCGATGCCGGATCCGGATACTCCACACTCTACGATGGAACCGGCGCACCTCAATCTTTGCAGGTCGTTATTCCCCCAGCGAGTGGAACTGGTACCGGTTCCCCCACGGGAATGGTTTACAACGCTTCCGGTGAATTTAAGATTGATAACTGGGTTTCAGCCTTTATGTTCTGCACCCTCGACGGAACGATCAGTGGCTGGTCGCATTTCTCACCGAATCTGGCCCTGATCGGGGCAAACAATTCGGCGTCGGGTGCGGTTTATACCGGACTCGGAATTACCAATAAAATTTCAGGGAATATCCTTTACGCTGCCGACGCGGCAAACAACAAAGTGGACATGTTCAATGGCACTTTCCAGCTCGTTGGATCATTCACAGACACCGGCCTGCCAGCTGGTTATACGCCATTCAATGTTCAGGACATTCAAGGGAATGTGATCGTCACTTTTTCTAATGGCGCTTCCGGCGGCTACGTGGACGTATTCACGGAAGCCGGAAAACTCAAAGTTCGTGTAACCAAGAACGGCCCGCTGAATCAACCTTGGGGTATCGCGCTGGCTCCTAAGAACTTCGGTCCGCTCAGCAACACACTGTTGATTGCCAATAACATCGACAACTCCAGCACCATCAGTGGTTATAGCATTAAGACTGGCAAACTGGTGGGTACAATCAAAGATACGTCTGGCAAGCCAATCGCCATTGATCAGCTTTGGGGAATTGAATTTGGCGGAGGTTCCTCAGCCAACGGCGCGACCAACCAACTGTTCTTCACCGCTGGTCCCAACAACAATGTAAATGGATTATTCGGTGTGATTCAGATGAATTAGTTTTAAACTGTTCCTTGGAGGCCGCTTACGAGCGGCCTCTTTTTTCGACGTAATTCGAACTAAAGACCCACAGCCTTGCTCCTGCTTATTTGGCTTCTCCTCGCGGCACGACCGCTCCCTGCAGAGTTCGTATCCGGTGATACCGGACGCTCGATCAAATCGGCGAATGTGGTGTTATCGAGAATGTTTGCGGCAGAATCACGCACATCCAGAAAGACCTGATAAAGCGCACGATGATGTTCATCCCGTACGACCAAGTTTCTTAATTGAGTAGCGTCGCCGAAAGGAGCTAGAGGGCCATCCAGCAAGCGTATCACCTGGCTAAGTTGAACTTCCGAAGGTTTTCTCCTAAGCAGATACCCGCCTTTGGGCCCGCGCGTACTATCAACAATTCGCGCCCGCTTCAGTTCCAAAAGAATTAGCTCAAGAAACTTTTCCGGTAAATCTTCCGCCAGGGCAATATCACGAATACGAATAGCCCCACTCCCATAGTTACGCGCCAAAGTCATTAAGGCGCGTAATGCGTATAGTCCCTTTTGTGAGATTTTCAAGTTTATCGTCTCTCCGTTTTGTCCTACGTTGTATTCGTGATTGCTTTTAAATTCCGATGGTTTGATACCGCAATTCAGCCAACGCAAGCCGGTAATCGTAGCCAGCCTGAGCATTGCTGATTTCTGCTTGCGTCTGTTGAAGCTGCGCCTGGCTTAACTCCACGATCGAGCTTAGACCGAGGTTGTAGCGTGTTTGCGCGAGGCTCAGCGCCAGATTCGCTTGATCCAAGAGTTGCCGGGTAACGCTAACTCGTTGATACGCAGTATTCGCGTTAAGCCAACTCGTACGCACATCACGGGAAATCCGATTGCGCAAATCGATCAGACGATCCTGCGCCGCTTGGGCCTGTAAATCTGTCTCACGAGACTTTGCGTTATAGAGGAAGCCGTTGAAGATGGGGATTTCGACATTCACTCCGACCGCTCCATACCAATTGGACAAGGCAGGGTTTCGGACGGGTGTATCTCCCACGGCGCCGACGGCACGAATGTTGGGAAAAAACAAATCGCGTTCGGCGGAGTGCAATTTTTGCGCAGACTTATATTGATATTCCAAAGACAAGATTTCCGGCCGTGTTGCAAAGGCCTGCGAGATCAAATCATTCACGTTGGCCGGAGGAGCAATTGCAACGGCTTCATCTTCAACCAGCTTGAAGCTCTGCGGCTGTTCATAACCAAGGACCACGGCAAGACTCGCCTGTGCCGCGTTCTCATTGTTCTCTGCATCGAGCAGGAAAAGTTTCGCTTGCGCTAGATTCACATTGGCAAAACTTAGATCCAGCTCAGATTTCAACTTGCTCTTGAACAACGCCTGCACTTGATCTGTCAGCGTTTGCCGGGCATTCACGGTTTCCTGCGCGACCGCCAGCACAGATTCCGCCTGTAAAGCCGCATAAAATGCCTGATCTACCGCCAACAAAATTTGTTCTTTAGTAGCTGTAGCGTTTTGGTTCTCGGCTTTGGCCGCCAGATTCGCGCTTGAAACTAAATTTGTTGTATGGCCAAAATCCGTGATTAACTGGCTGACTGAAGCACCCGCCGCTGCTCGCTGATAAATAATTGGGTTATTAAGCCCTCCGGCGGTAATGCGGCTATCGTCATGGGAATCCACAGCTGTTAGATCGGCGACTGCTGTAGGCCACAAATTTGATCGGACTTCCCGCACTTGCTGCTGCGACACAAGAGCCGTCAATCTTGCAACCAAAACCTGCGGATTGTTCTTAATGGCCAGCGCTTCGGCTTGCTTTAAGGTTAGCGTGGTTTGTGGCTCTGCGCCCTGGGGCGCATTTGGCAATGCGCTATCTGACGCGGGCTTGCTCGTGTTTTGGGCAGCCATAGGCAAAGGTGTTTCCGGCAAATGAGGATTCCCTGCTCTGGCCGCAGGCGTTTGAGTTCTTGCGCTTACGCACAGGATGCCTGACAGACAAATGGCGAATAGAGATTTTCTTGTGAGTGTTCTTTTCATTCTTTTAATTTTGGACGGCAGGCTGGGGCTCGGCTTCCTCTTTTCTATGAATCAATAGATACGCCGCGGGAACAACAAACACGGTCATGACGACCGAAACGGTCAAGCCGCCGATAATTGCCCGGGCCAGAGGTGCATACTGCTCACTGCCCGCTTCGAGCGCCAAAGCCATCGGAATCATTCCCAGGATGGTCGCCAAAGAAGTCATTAATACCGGCCGCAGGCGGATGCGACATGCCGTCGCGACTGCTTCTTTGATCGGCATACCTTCTTTTCGCAGCAGCCGTGTGAAATCCACAATGAGAATGCTGTTTGAAACGACAATGCCTGTCATCATGATCACTCCCATCAGCGACATGACGTTCACTGTTGTGCCAGTAAGCAGCAGGAACAAAATGACGCCCGTGATTCCCGGCGGGATAGCCAACAGGATGATGAGCGGATCAATAAAAGAAGCGAACTGCGCCATCAGAATGAGATAAACCAACACGACAGACAGGATCAGGCCAATGCCAAAGCTCTTAAAAGACTGCCTCATACCCTCGACTGATCCGCGCATGGTGACACGCGTATTCTCCGGCAGTTTCGTATCTGTGATTATTTTGTCCACGCGGGTAGCAAGTCCACCAAGGTCTTGCCCCGCCGGCGAAACATAAACGTCAATGACACGCCGAAGTTGGTAGTGATCCACTTCGGTTGGAGTATTGATCATCTGGATGTTCGATACAGCTTCCAGGTCTGTCGGATTGATGTTGTTGGCGGCGTGCAAAGGGATTTGCTTCAAGTCCGCCAGAGAGCTGACCTGCGTGTCCGTATATTGGACTGTCAGCATGTAATTGTTACCGCTTTTTGGGTCAACCCAATAACTGGGCGCGATCATTCCGTTAGAAGTCAGCGCGGTGATGACATTGTCTACGGCTTCCTTCGACGACAAACCCACGCGGGCAGCCATCTCCCGGTTAATGTCAAGTTGAATTCCAGGGTAATCCAAATCCTGCGGAATCAATACATCGCTTACGCCGCGCAGTGTGCGTACCTTCTGCGCAATCTCGGAAGCCGTTTTGTAAGCCTGCTGCTGATCGTTTCCGCTGACTTGAATATCAATTGGAGCTGGCAATCCCAAATTAACGACTGCATCCACTAATCCGCCAGATTGAAAGTACGTTGAGAGTTCCGGCAGATCATCGTCCAATTTTTCGCGCACCCGGCGCATGTATTCGTAGCTGCCGACGGAGTGATCTTTCTTAAGGCTAACCTGCACGAAAGCCGTATGCTGCCCAGAGTTGCTCGTGTAAATTGCGGAAAAATCCGGGGTGATTCCGATGTTGGAAACGATCATGTCCAAGTCGTCAGGTTTCACCACTTGGCGAATATCATTTTCCACGCGTTTAATGTATTGATTCGTCAATTCCAGACGCGTGCCCGTCGGAGCTTTGATATTGATGACGAACTGGCCTGGGTCTGTACGGGGAAAGAAACCCAATCCCATGACTGGATATAACCCGAAGCTGAATAGGCAAATACCTAAAATTCCAACTACTGTGGCAAGTGGGCGAAGCAAGCTGCGTCCGACGGCGATGTCATAGCGCATGAGCATCTGGTCATAGCGGCGGTTAAACCAGCGTACAAAGCGTTGAAATGCTGTTCTTCCTTCGTGATGGGCCGTTTCGTTATGGGCGGATTTGATGAAGCGAGCACAGAACAGAGGCACAACCGTCATTGCCACTGCATAAGAAGCAAAAAGTGAAAAAACAACAGCCGCGGCGAGTGCTGTAAACAAGAACCGGCTCACTCCATAAAGAAACACAACCGGAAAGAAAACAATGGCAGTGGTAAAAGTCGCCGCCAAAACTGGCATCGCTACTTCAGCTCCACCTCGCTCCGCAGCAACTTCAGGGGTTTCCCCCATTTCCATGTGACGAAATATGTTTTCGAGTACAACAACCGAGTTATCAATTAATCGCGAGAATGCCAGCGCAAGGCCGCCCAGCACCATTGTGTTGATAGATCCGCCGCTTGCATCAATGGCAAGAAATGCGGCCAAAGCAGAGAGTGGGATTGAAAGCATGACCGCCACGGTGGCGCGGAAATCACCCAGAAAAATCAGAATCATCAATGCCGTTAATACGAGGCCGATGCCGCCCTCGTTTCCAAGGTTTACGATGGCAGTCTTCACAAATACCGATTGATCAAATACAACCTTGGCCACCAACGACTTCGGCACATCGAGAAGATTCTTAAGGGAATCCCGAATTCCGTTAACGATCGCGATGGTATTACTGTCGCCGCCTTGCTTAAGAATTGGGAGATAGACTGACTTTTGTCCATCGACGCGCACGATATTGGTTTGAATTGCCGAAGCGTCCGCCGCATGGCCAATATCCGCCACCATCAATTCAGCATTTCCAGAAGACTTGAGAGGCAGCCGGTTAATTTCCTCTGTCGTCGGCAACTGGCTGTTCGTGTAAATGTTGTAGTCTTTGGGCCCGATCCGCACGTCGCCAGCCGGCAAAATCGTGTTCGCGTCATTCACTGTACGTACTACATCCATGAGGCTCAATTGGTGAGCTTGCAGCTTGACCGGATCCACATACACCTGAATCTGCCTGTATTTCCCGCCGAACGGTTGCGGTACGGAAGCGCCCGGCACATTTGCAATCTGGTTGCGGACGGTAAACTGCCCTAAATCGTGCAACTCTGTTTCGTTTAGGCCTGCGCCTTTTAAAGTAATCAGGCAAACCGGCAAACTTGATGCATCGAATTTCAGAACCACCGGTGGCAGCGTTCCGGGTGGTAGTCGGCGTAACTGGGCCATAGCCAGGTTCGAAATACCACTTACCGCGGCATCAGGGTTCGTCCCCGGCTGAAAGTAAACTTTGATCAGGCTAACGCCAGTCAGTGATCTCGACTCAATGTGGTCGATGCCGCTGCCCAAAGTAAAAAATCGCTCAAACGGGTTTGTGATATTGGCTTCGATCTGCTCCGGGGGCATTCCTGAGTAGAATGTGGCCACAACTACAACCGGAATATTGATATTCGGAAACAGATCTACGGGCATGCGAACCACCGTGGTCACGCCAACCACCAAGATGATCAGGCACAACATCACGATGAAATAGGGGTATCGAATCGCGAAGCCCGGCATACTACTGCGCCCCGCTTTCTGCCACGTATTTATCTTCAGCTAGGGAACTCAGTTTGGGGATGACATGCTCGCCATCGTGATACTCCCCAAAGTTGCCCACAATTACCTGATCGCCTTCATTCAGCCCTGATAGCACTTGTATGCGATTGGCGCTTTCGATTCCCGTCTGAATCTCACGTTCTTGCACACGATCCTGAGGATCAATGAGTAGCACCGTAGTTTTGTCCGTGCCACGTTTGATGGCTTGCAGCGGCAGCGTCAGAGCAAGCGGGCTGTTTTGCACTTGCAGAGTGACGTTGGCGTACATTCCCGGCGATAATTTGTAATTGGAGTTCGGAACATCAATCTCGACTTGCATAGTTCGCGTGGAAAAATCCAGCGAATCGGTGGAGCGGATCACTTTCCCCGTGAGGTGTCCGTTAGTTGCTTGTACCTGGATATCGGCCTGGTCGCCATCACGCACGCTTGCGGCCAGCGATTCCGGTACTGGTATGCGGAGGCGCAATACATTGATTTGTGACAATTTCACTACTGGCTGGGAAGCGATGTTCGATGTACCGGCCTGAATCAGCGAACCTGTATCCGCGTAACGCCAGGTCACGACTCCGTCGAAGGGAGCGATGATCTTTGAATACTCTGAAAGCGCTGCGTAATGCTGGCGCTCGGCCTGTGAAACTTCCAACTGCTGCCGGGCTGCCGCCAGTGCCGCTTTCGCGCTCTCAACTTGCGCTTCGCCGGAGCGATCTTTGGCTACTGCATCATCAAGCTCTTGCTCGGCAATCAATCCGGGACGTGCCTGGGACGCTTGCTGCAAACGCGCAGCGGCAGCATGGACCGCAGCCTGATCCGCCTCCGCCCGGCTCACCTCGTTCTGTGCCCGGGTTATCTCTTCCTGGCTGTGTCGCACGCCTGCATCCGCACCCTGAAGTTCCGCAGTTAATTCAGGAATCTCCAACACCGCAAGAACTTGTCCGGTATGGACGTGGTCTCCGATATCCACGTTGATGTTCTTGATGTATCCCGCGACTTTTGCGTGAAGCTCAACTTCCTGATAAGGCAGAAACTCGCCGGCAATCGACAGCGAGTTAGAAATTGGCGCACGCCTCGCCTGTACAACAGCCACATGAGGAGCTGACTCGGCCGATGCCGAATGAGATGAAGCGCCTGAACGGCTGCATCCGGTCGCGAAGCCTAGATAAATTGCTAGCAAAGCAAATGCCGCACCACCCTGCACTATTTGTTGGGTGCGCAAGACTCCCCCTTCACGGTGCTGAGCTGGATAATGCTCATCCTTGCGTCGGCATTGCCTGGAATTTTGGCGTAAAGGACATGCTTCTCCGGACTAACTTCAATGCTGTGCCCCGGCGTTAGAGTGGTTGGTAGATAGTCGAGTACGGAACGATAGCGCACAACATAAAGCGAGCACCCCAATTGAATCGAAATATCGTGATCGAATTCGGTCGTGGGCGGCGGAGCATCGGTAGCTTTTCCGCGGCGTGGCAAGACCTTTGTATGTTCTTCAGTGTCCACAACGGACGCTTTTTGAAAGATTCGGTCCGCCGCATGCAACCGAATGCATGGAAATACCAGCGTGATCATCAAACTGGTCAGAAAAATGTGGATGTTTTTCAAGTTTTTCTCCGTCCCTAAAATTTTCGAGCAAAACCAGGGGGGGAACGATCTCGCCCACCCCCGTATCTCAGTTATCGTTTGTGCAGGATGCATTCTTAAGCTTGCGATTACTGTGAATCTCCAGGTTCACTTCCCGTCCCCCGGGCAATGTCACATACATAAAATGCTTTTGCGGGAGAACACTAACGGTGTGATCCGGTGAAAATACCGAGGGTAGGTAATCAATGGCCGATAGGTAGCGAAGCCCATATACGTTGCATCCAAGCTGAATGCCGATGTCGTAGATATAAGCTTGAGTTTGAAGAGGCGCGTCGGTTGGGTTTTCGAATCCCGTATTTGATGGGGCTTCGTAATCGTGAACGCTTAATATCGTCCCAGACTGATATTGCGGTTTCACACCTGCACTCGCGAACATAAGGCCGCAAGAGAGAAATAGGAACAAAACTAAATTTTTCATGGTCTCCTCCTCGGAGAAGGCCGAAAACCATCACTCAAGATGGCATCCGGTTCGCTCTATTCCGCAGACAGAGAAATTCAGTAAATCTGCTAAATCGCCTGCGGATTATTTTGGGGAATACCGACTAGCTAAGAGCGATCGGGGAGAACACGGGAGGAGGACGGTTGTAGAGCCAACTCTCAGAGACGAGATTGGTAGGCAGAACGTCATTACAAATGATGTGGAGCGAGTAGGTCGGTGGCTCCAACAATGTGAAAATTAAAGCAGGCGCTGTCCAATGTGCTCCATCGCCAAGCATGTGTTGCCGCTTGGCTTCCGGTGCATGAGAAATTATCGTTTTGATGCTGTGTGCTTCGGAAGGAACGGCAACAAAACGCGTCGCCAGACTGAAGGTTAAAGAACAAATCGCGAAGAGAACGAACATGCGTCCAAAACGCGTGCTCAATCGATTGCGATGTATCCTTTGTTTTTTCACGATAATTGTCAAGCTTTCAACTTAACTATATACCACGAATATTGGCTGCAATGGGAAGCCGGAGTAATCGCGCCCCCAACTACTTCAGATGCGCTGCTGGGTTTGAGTTGTTGTATCCAAATCGATAAATCATAGAAACAAAAGGGGCTGCTCCCATCGACGTGGGAGCAGCCCTTCTGTAAATTACGGCAGGTAATAGCGGAACGAAGTAAAGAACATGTTCTCAGTCGCTTGCGTATTCAACCCATTCTTATCTGACCAGGCATTGCGAATCAGATAAGAATACTGCGGACCGAATTGCAAAGTTCCTTTGGGACCTTTGTAGAAGCGATACCAGAAACCTGCGGTCGCTTCCATGATGTTCTTGGTGTCGCCCGTGCACTTCGATAATCCGCCCGGATTGTAACCGCCGGTGAGCGGAGTTCCGGTCGAGCCCAAAACGGGAACGGTAGTTGTCCCTGTCGGGGTCGTAACGGTAACAGTGGTCGCGGTCGGCAAAGTCTCGGTCGAGCAACCAGAGTTGTCGGCGAGGGTTGAGCCGTAGCCGATCGCTTTCGTCGTGCTGAAGCTCGTCCGCGCCTCATATTCGCCGCCGAAGTTGAAATAAACATCCAACTTCTTGGCGTGAATTTCCGCCGTCGCAAGTGCTTGATAATTCTTGACCGGATCGAGCACCCCGTCAGGCCGAACAACTACATCCGGCAGACCGGCGGCCCCGTAGCGTCCCACACCCCGTCCACCGAGGAAGTGGAGTCCCAAGTCGAGATGTTTATCAACCAAGGATTCACGTGCATTGATTCCGATGCCCGTTCCAAGAGAGGAATTGTTAAACGCGCCTGTCGCCGTTGGAGTTGAAGCAGTCGCGCCCGGGAAGATGCGATCGCGGAAGTCGCTCACGATGCCGAAGACTTCATAGTGTCCGAAGCCAGGTTCAAAAGCAGCCTTGAAGATGAAATCAGGCGTAGCATTGTAGGAGTAGTTCGCTGTCGGATTATAAAGTCCGCCGCTGGTTCCCTGAGCACCGACGAGAAAGTTGTTGCTGGCGCCGTGGCCACCAATCGTTGCCTGGGAATCTTCCACTGCGAAACCAAGCCACATCTTGTCGTTGAAATCTTTCGATACGCGGAAGCCATATTGCCGTGCCCAGCTGAAACCCACGTTATACGCTGGGTCTATGGTCATTGGCGGGGCTTCACTGCGGTTGTCTTCGCCCTTCTTGGTTTCTGTCACCAAGCTCCACATTTGACCGCCGGTGAATGTCCACCCGCTGTTCAGTGCCGCCTGCGCGAAGACCTGGCGCTGCCGCAATCCGTAGCTATTGCTCTGGTTGTTGTTCGACGTAATTCCGGTGGTGAGGAAGTCAGCCTCGTAGTAACCGCGCAGAGTCGCGCTGTTCAACTTTCCTTCCGCCAGCAAAGAAATACGAGACTGACGTCCGGAACCAAAGAATTCCGACAGGTTGGTCTGCGATGCACCGTTGTACGGAATTGAGTTGAAGGGCGTATTTATATCCGAAGCCAAGCCGTGGGAGCGGTAAACAGTTTCAGCCGCCAGGAAGCCGCCGGGCGTAATGCTTATCCCTTTGTAATGAATGACGGACGGGCTCTCCAGTTGGTCCTTGATATTCTTTTGCGTCTCTTGCAAGCTCAGAGCGGCATTGGTCGCGTTCGCTTTCAAATCGGTAACGTCGCTTTTAAGCGAGGTAACCGTCTGGGCCTGATCGGCCGCGGTCGAAGCTGCCGAATCCGCTTTCGCCTGGGCTTGCGCGGCGGTTGCCTGACTCTGATCCAGGCGCTGTTCCAACTGCTGGATGCGCTGGTCGCGGCTTTGTACTTGATCGCTGAGCTGGCGGATTTGACGTTGCTGAGCCTCAATGGCTTGCTTCATGTCGTTTAATTGCGTGGAAACATCCGATTCTGCCTTCTTCGTTGCAGCCTTTCGTTTTGGGGCAGAGGAAGTTGAACTTTGCGGAGGTGGCGCCGCTAGAGCGCTTCCCACAAGCGCAAGCGACAAGGTCAGAGTCATCAGTTGCTTCATTGCATTCGTCTCCTAAAAAAACAACAGTAAAGTTCGCGTAGCGTTACCGTCTCCGGTTTGGGAGATCGCAGCGCTATCACTTTTCATTTGCTGTGGAACAGATGAGGCTATTTGGAGTTTGTTAATAATTGATGAATTTTCGATGAACATCCGGTGAATCAGAGGGGTTCGCCCGGACTGGAGCCTTAGATCAAACCCGCAAAATCATGACTTCCGTGGCCTTTATAAGCGCAGCAGCCGTTTGACCGGGCTTGAGTTGCATCTCACGTGCCGAGCGGGACGTGATGATGGATGTAATTCTCTGGCCGCCAATCGAAAGTATTACTTCTGCCATGAGTCCGCTGATGCGGACCTCTTCAATGCGTCCAACTAACTGGTTGCGGCCACTTACCTGGCGCATAAGGTGATCGCGATCTTCCGCGGCATGTCCTCGCGCGCGAAAAAGAAAACGGTCTATTTCGCTTTGAGGAATACGGTGGTGGCCACCGGGAGTTCGCACACTGCGAATCTTGCCGGCATAAATCCATTGCTTGATCGTGGGAAAACTGATCCTTAACTGCAGGGCTGCTTCGCGTGGCAGCAGCAGTTCTCCCTTCGTCTGAACTTCTTTTCCGGATTTAGCTGGATTCGCCATGTGCCGAGCATAGTGGCATAAGCCAGAACAAAATTCCACTGAAACGCATTGATTTGTATCTTTTTTGCTATATATACGTCTAAACAATACGATAAAATACACATTTCGAAAAGGACCCGATGCACAAGAAATCCCTGTTTTTTATCCTGATTTTTTGCCTTCTACCCATCGCATCCTTGTGCCAGGACAATTATTTTGCGGATTGGTTCGCACGCGTTGACAAGACTAAAAACGAACAGCCACATTGGATCACCCCATTGGCAACCACGACGCCTAGGCTTGAAGAAGAATTTCGTTACGACCAGTTGTGGCAGACGAACGCAGAAGGTATAACAATAGACAATTACGATGGTGGAAAAGGCTTGGAACTGATTCCCTTCGAAAAAGTGGAAGTCATTTTCAATTTACCTCCATACGTCGCTCACAACAATCCGGAAGACAAAAACGGATGGGGCGACGCGGCATTCCTCGTGAAGTATCGTCTGCTGTCCGCGAATGAACAACACGGCAACTACATTTTGACGGCATTTCTGGGGTGGAGCGTGCCTACCGGCACCTACAAAAACGGGGCTCTCCATGCCGTAATTACTCCGACGATTGCTTATGGCAAGGGGCTTGGGGATTTCGATGTGCAAGGCACCTTTGGCGTGGCTCTGCCTACTGCTGACACGAACATCGTAGGTAGAAACTACTTATGGAACAATACGTTTCAATACCGTCTATTCAAGAAGTTCTGGCCTGAGGTTGAGCTAAACTCCACATTCTTTCAGGAGGGAAAAAACGACGGCATGAAACAGAATTTTGCCACTCCAGGGTTGGTTCTGGGACGCTATCGGCTCTGGAAACGCGTCGGTTTTACTGTAGGAGGGGGATACCAAATTGCAACGACCCACTTTCACACGAACAATCACAACGCGATTTTATCCATACGGTTCCCCTTCTGAGTAACGGCAACCCAAGTACGAAATTAAGCCATTTATTATCAGCCACCTACACCCCAGTCACAGATTACCTTCCCGTGGTGCTTTCTGACAGGTGGGCGAAGAGTCTTTTTACTCCTCGCCCCAAAACAGGAAGTTCGATACTATACTTTCAGATATGCGGAAGGCAGTAGTATCCGCACCCACTTACGGTAAAAGCCGGATCTCCCTCGTAAGAAGTTCAGGAGCGGTAGAGGCGTAAATGCAGGGGGATGGCTTTAGGAACTAATCATTTCAATTCATATATAAGGGCGAAATAAACGCAAAAACAGAATTTTTCTGCATTATTTGAACAAATAAATGCAAAGGCAAAGCCTCAGAAGGCGCTAACGATGGAAATGTTTAAAAGAAAAATCACCAAAGACCAGAGTCGCGACACCGGCATGGCGATGGTTTTGTTGCTGCTCTTACTTGCTGCCAGCAAGAAAAAAGAAGGCTATCTGTACGTTGGCATGGTGCTTCATGTCATCAACATGATTGTGCCCAGCATCTATCGTCCTCTGGCCTACATTTGGCTCGGCCTCTCCGACGCAATGGGCCTGGTCATGTCAAAGGTTCTACTCTCGATTGTTTTCTTCTTGGTGGTCACGCCTATTGCCCTGTTGCGGCGTCTTTTCGGCAAAGATTCCTTGAAGTTGCGTGTTTTCAAAGCCAGCAAAGAATCGGCGATGGTGAAAAGAGATCATTTATTCACCGCTCGGGATATGGAAAGTCCTTACTAACGGGAGGAAGTTGTCATGGATTTCTTAAGAGATTTGTGGGGGTTCCTGAAGCAGCGCAAAAAATTCTGGCTTCTGCCCATCATTGTGACTTTGTTGGGACTTGGCGTCCTTATTGTTTTAGCGAGCGGCACGGCGATTGCGCCGTTCATTTATACCCTGTTCTAAACACAAATATATGAGCTCAAGCAACGGCACTCAGAACGCAGCTTCAAAGAACGGAGCGGGAAAGCGCTCAGCCATCCTCGGTGTTTCGGCGTATTACCATGACAGCGCTGCTACGCTGCTCGTGGATGGAAAGATAGTCGCGGCAGCGCAGGAAGAACGCTTCACCCGCAAGAAGCACGATTCCTCGTTTCCCACGAATGCATGCCGCTACGTGCTCCAGGAAGGCGGACTGCAATATAAAGACATCTCTGCCGTTTGCTTCTATGACAAGCCGTTCCTGAAATTTGAGCGCCTGCTTGAGACCTACCACGCCTTCGCTCCCGGCGGATACACCAGTTTTCTTTCCGCGATGCCCGTATGGATCAAAGAGAAGTTGTTCATGGGCAAATTGCTACGTGATCATCTCGCTGATCTTGGCGAGGGCAATGTGCCTATTTACTACCCCGAGCACCATCTTTCGCACGCCGCTAGCGCGTACTACCCTTCACCATTTCCAGATGCCGCCATCCTGACAGTGGACGGTGTCGGCGAATGGGCTACGACCACCATCGGCCACGGCAAAGGCAAAGACATTGAAATTCTGCGTGAACTCCAGTTCCCGCACTCCATCGGTCTTCTCTATTCGGCGTTCACTTATTACACGGGATTCGCCGTTAATAGCGGTGAGTACAAATTGATGGGCCTCGCGCCCTACGGCAATCCGGACTCCGCGGACACCGCGCGTTTCAAGAAGAAAATCGTAGAAGACCTCGTGGACATCCGCCCCGACGGCTCCATCATCCTCGACATGGATTACTTCGATTACGCCACCGGCCTGAAGATGGCGAATGAATCGAAATGGGAGCAGCTCTTCGGCATTCCCCGCCGCGCGCCCGAAACCGAAATTTCTCAGATTTACATGGATATGGCCCTTGCCATCCAGCAGGTCACCGAAGACATCGTTCTTAAACTCGCTTGCACCGCTCGTGAACTGACCGGCAGCAAGTATCTGGTGATGGCAGGCGGCGTAGCGTTGAATTGCGTGGCTAACGGAAAACTTTTAAAAGCCGGAATCTTCGACGACATTTGGATTCAGCCCGCAGCCGGCGATGCTGGTGGAGCGCTGGGCGCGGCCCTCGCTTTTTGGTATATCCACGAAGGCCACGAGCGCACCATCAATGGCAGCGGCGATTCCATGCAGGGTTCTTATCTCGGCTCGGAATTTTCCGATCGCGAAGTCGCCCGCGCGCTTGAAGCTCGAGGCGCAGTCGCAACCTATTACGCAGATTTCAACGAGCTGGCTAAAGTTGTTTCGCAACGCCTTTCTGAAGGCAACGTCGTAGGCTGGTTCCAGGGACGCATGGAGTTCGGTCCGCGCGCGCTCGGCAACCGCAGCATTCTTGGCGATGCCCGCAATCCTGAGATGCAGAAGAAGCTCAATCTCAAGATTAAATATCGTGAAGGCTTCCGTCCCTTTGCGCCATCAGTTCTCGAAGAAGACGTGCAGGCGCACTTCGATCTCGACCGCGGCTCACCCTACATGCTCATCGTCGCACCCATCCGCGAAGACAAGAAGAACGCGCTGCCTCCGGGCTATCACGAGAAGCCGCTCTACGAGCGTCTCTACTTCCTCCGCTCCGATCTACCTTCGATCACGCACATTGATTACTCCGCCCGTATTCAGAGCGTGAGCAAAAAGACCAATCCCCGATATTGGGATTTGATCAACACCTTCAAAAATCTCACCGGATACGGCGTCATCGTGAATACCAGCTTTAACGTCCGCGGCGAGCCCGTCGTCTGCACGCCTGACGACGCTTACCGCTGCTTCATGCGCACTGAAATGGATTTCCTCGTGGTAGGAAACTACGTGATGGACAAGCGTGATCAGCCCGCCCTCGCCGACACCGGCGACTGGCGCAGCGAATTCAAGCTCGACTAGCCTGGACAGAGAGAAAAAGGGCACGCCTCGCGTGCCTTTTCATTTTTAGAGGCACCTTTTCCGGCATCTTGAAATATTTTGTTAACCGCTATACTTAATTCATAGGCAATGGGCGTTCGCTGCGAGAAGTGCGGGCATGAAAACGATCAGCAGTTTCTTTTCTGCGGGATGTGCGGACAGCGTTTGCCATCGGTGGAGTGGCAGGAAACAAATGCTGATCCAGCATCCCCACCAAAGCCATCTTCTGAGTCGCTGTTCCCTTCCGACTATCAAGGTAAGACTGATAGTGTTTCTTACCTGTTGACCGACGATGAAGAAGAAGTGCACCCCCGGCACACGGGGCGGCTCTATCTGGCTCTGCTTTTGCTAGTAGTCTCACTCGTCCTACTGGCTGCACATTGGCGGCAGTATGCGCATAGTTGGATTTCGGAATATGTAGCTCGCAGCGCGGCCTCCAACCCGGGCGAAGCAAGCGAAACATCCGACAATCCAGCCTCTCCTGTGGAAACAAAACCGCCGGAAACACAGCCAGCTAGCAGTGCATCGAACTCACCTACCCCCTCATCACCTGCAAAGCCACCTAGTAAAGAAGAGACTTCGGCAAGCGCAGCGCCTGATGAAACACCAACGAATTCCCCGCCAGAGAAGTCTCAACCGGCAGTAAATACGCCGCCTGCGCAACCAATCACAAAGAAGACGGAACCCGCAAAGCCAGCACCGCCGGGACAAGATTTGGTTACCCAAGGCGAGAAATACTTGTATGGAAATGGCGTGCCTGAAGATTGCGCACTGGCCCGAAAGAAATTAGCCACTGCCGCCGATCGTCAAAACGCGCGTGCCCTTACACTGATGGGAACAATGTATGCGACAGGCCACTGCGCGCCTCGCGATTTACCTACGGCCTATGGCTGGTTTGCGAAAGCATTGCGCGTTGATCCGGCCAATCACCGCATCGAAGATGACCTGAGCACGATTTGGAAACAGATGACGCCGGGCGAAAAGCAGGTTGCGCTCAAGAAATAACTTAAGAAGTTAAGCCTCGGCGAGTTTTTCCAGATTAATTTTATTGCCAACGATCAGCGTAGCGCCCCGCACTTCGATCAGCTTCTTCCGTTTAAAAGTCGCGAAGAGCCGGCTGACCGTTTCGCGCGAAGTCCCAATCATTTCCGCAATTTCTTCGTGGGTAAGAGTCAGTGTGGTAGAAGTCTGGCCGTTCGTGGGCGCACTTTTTTCGGTGAAATCCAAAATAAAGCGCGCCAGTTTGCCTTCCGCAGACCCAGAAAGACCGAGATAGCGGACTTCGCGGTACGTTGCTTGATAGATCTCGGTAAGAATTTGTGCAACGCTCAACGCGGCATCGCCGTGCTCGCGCAGGAATTGCAGAAAAGGTACGCGTGGAATGAAACTTGCCTGAATTGGCTCAAAGGCTTCGGCGGTCACTTCGTAAGGCCTGCCTGAAAGCGTTCCCGGAAGGCCAATCAATTCTCCGGCGCCCGCGATCCGCAAAATAATCGATTTACCTTCGGAAGAACTGGCCGTCATTTTCACCCGCCCGTGGCACAAAACAAAGACTCCACGAGGATTCTGCCCCTGTACAAAGAGAACTGCTCCCTTGGGATAACTGGCCGTTGAAGACAACGCATCAAGCCCCTGCAAGGCGGATTTGGACAGATTGCAAAAAATACGCTCTGTGTGAAAAGGGCAAGTCACACAACTGTCCACAACCGGGAGGCCGTAAGGTGTCTTGTTATTCTCCACGCCCCGATTATACGACTCTCCCGAAGCGTGTGCTCCATTATCAGACGAGGTTTGATCGTCAGGGTTCAATTGCAACCTTCAGGACGCCGTCCCGGCGCTCCGCAAAAAGGTGATAGGCCTCCACTATATTTTCCAGCTTAAAACGATGAGTGAGTAAAGGCCTGAGATCGAGACGGCCATGCAAGACTAATTCGATCAAGCGACGCATGCGCTCTTTTCCGCCGGGACAGAGCGTGGTTACAATTCGATGGTCCCCAAGGCCTGCATCAAAGGCGCCTAATGGAACCGATAATTTGCCCGAGTACACGCCCAAACTACTCAGCGTACCGCCAGGCCTCAAGACGCTGAGCGCATTTTCGAAAGTCTGCTGCGTGCCCAGAGCTTCAATGGCCACATCCACGCCACCACCAGTAATCTTTTGTATTTCCTGCACAACATCGCATTCCTCATGATTCAGGACTATATCCGCACCCATGCGCTTAGCCATGTGCATGCGCACCGGATCAGATTCCACACCAATTACAAGGCTCGCGCCTCGCAAACGCGCTCCCGCCGTCGCGCAGAGACCAATGGGACCTTGCGCAAAGACGGCCACTGTGTCGCCGATTTGCATATCAGCGCTTTCTGCGGCAGAAATGCCGGTGGATGCAATATCAGCCAGCAGGACAACTTGCTCATCCGTAAGCCCAGCGGGAATTTTGGCAAGGTTGGCCTGTGCGTAGGGCACGCGCAGGAACTCGGCTTGAGCTCCATTGATGGTGTTGCCGAACTTCCATCCTCCGATGGCGCCGCCACATTGTGACCATTTACCGGTCAAGCATGGTCGGCATTGACCGCACGGAGTAATGGCACCGACCAAGACACGATCACCAATCGCGTATCCCGTCACCCCCTCGCCTATCTCGTGAATTACGCCTACGGGCTCGTGGCCGATCGTCAGGCCGTTGCGAACTGGGTATTCTCCTTTCAGAATATGCACGTCAGTTCCGCAGATTGTGGTCAAAGTAACCCGGATGATGGCCTCGCCCACTCCGGCCCTTGGAATTGGCACTTCTTCTAGGGCGATATGATTTGGCCCCCTGAATACCAGCGCATTCATCGTCAGGGTGGGCTGCAAGAGTTTGTTTGAAATAGGCTCAGCAATAGCGCTCGACATCAGAACCTCCACGACAACTCAGCCACGCACTGTCAGCACGGGGCAGGCAGCACGTGAAACAACTTTATGCGCAGTGGTTTCGCCAAGATGGGCAGACATGCTGGCGTGGCCAGTCGGACGAATACCCATCACAATCAGGTCAGCCGCTTGTTCGCAGGCTAATTCGACGATCTTTTCAGCGGGATCGCCATAAACCACCACCGGATCAGGTCTGCACCATAAAACGGCATCGGGAGGTATGGTTTCAGAGAGCTGGTGCATTGCATCCGCAATGGAAAGACCACCCAGCACTTCTTCTTTCCGGAGCTGACGAATCACATGCAATAAAACCAGCCGCGATTGAGTCTCCTCTGCCAGAGAGAAGGCATAGGGCACGGCGGCTAAGGAAGCGGGCGTAAAATCTGTAGCGTAAACAATGCAGCGGAATTGCGTCGCCGGGCCGAAAGCGCTGACGCCAGGCCCAATGGTGAGAACAGGCACATTGGATCCGCGGAAAACCTCTTCTGCCGTAGAACCCAGTAACACCTTACGAACGCCGGTTCGGCCATGCGTACCCACGACAATCAAATCGATGTGTTCGTCTCGTATTTCCTTTTCCAGCACAGGCCAGAAAGCGCCGTTATGCACTCTGGCCGCATGCGGCAAGTCGTGCAGGCGACTAATAATTTTTTTCATCTGTGTGTCTGCGTACTGCTTCTGCCCTTCCTCCACTTCAATCGCCAATTCTGGCGTGGTGACAGCGAAAGCGTCCGGAACAAGGATGTTCAGAACGTGAAGCTTTGCGCCATATTGCCGCGCCAACCCTGCCGCAAAAGGAAATGCCAATTCCGAAGGAGCAGAAAAATCCGTCAGATAGAGTATGTTTTTGAGCGCGATCCGCGCCCGGGACTGGCTTTGTAAAGTTTCCGGCATAAGCCCTCCTTCATAGAAAACATGCCATTTGTGGGCAGCTTTCGCGGTGATGCTTATCACCTCTCTGCATGACCAAGATCACTGCGATCTCAGACGTTTGCTGACAAACTGAACATGCTAATGACCTTAAGAGGTCAGTAAGCAAAGGAGGTTCGCAATATGAAAGTCCTATTAGCCGTCGATGCTTCTCATAGCTCACAAGCCGTCATCACAGAGGTCACGCAGCGGACCTGGCCTGAGGGAACGAGATTTTGTGCGCTCAACATTGTGGATCTGCGCCATTGGAAAGGGCTGCCCGAACTGATTGAAGACGCGAGCAAAGCAGGACTCGCGCTAGTGGAAAAAGCAGCTACAAAATTAAAAGCAAAAGGTTATGACACAGAGTTCGACGTGCGCCTGGGTTTTCCTGACAAAGCGATCGGTAAATATGCGCATGAGTGGAATGCAGACTTGATTATGCTGGGATCCCGTGGTTTTAACGAGGTGACCCGCTTCCTGCTGGGAAGCGTAGCGCAGTCAACGCTGCGGAACGCTCCCTGCTCGGTGGAAATCGTACGGGCACCAGTCGCTACTACAAGTGAACCTCGCGCGATGCGAATTCTGTTGGCCACCGATGGCTCTGAATGTTCGGCGCAAGCTGTGCAAACGGTCGCGAACCTTCCTTGGCCAAAAGGAACTCAAGTACGAGTGGTCACAGCTGTGCAATTGGTGGCTCCTGATGCGCTGAACTTGTCATCCTCACTTTCGCCGGAATACCCTACTGCACTTCTGGACGAAATCTGGAAAGAAGCAGAAGTCCGCGCGGGAGAAGCAATTTATGACGCGCGGAAAACGCTGGAAGAGGCTGGACTCGAAGTGAGCGTTCATCGCGCTGCACCTTCCGGCGAACCACGCGCCGTCATCCTCGACGAAGCTTCCAAATGGGGGGCCGATAGAATCGTTCTCGGCTCACATGGCCGGCATGGATTCGATCGCGTGATCATGGGGAGCGTTTCGGAAGCTGTCGCGTTTCACGCCAACTGCACGGTTGACGTGGTTCGTCCGAAGCTTGCTTCATACAGCACCGAAGAGCACGAGCTTGCCGCAATCGCATCTGCCTAAGAGCATTGCTCATCGCACCAAGAAGCCTCACAGGGTTTGGGGCTTCTTGGTCTGCATTTAGCCAATAATCGCGCTATAGATTTCTTCTGCTTGACCGCACAGAGGCGCTACTTCTTGACATTGAAGCTGGGTACGTAACTGTGCTTTGAGCGCGTCCCGCCCGGGAGTAGGCAGGGCAAGCGACCTTAGCCGCTCGGGCGTAATAGCCTCACCGAAAAGGTGCCGATTCCTCCGGCGTACTTGCTCAAAGACGTCGGCCTCATTTTCTTTTGTATGCTGCCAGACGTCAAAATGTTTGTCGAATTTTTCATTGATCTGGCATATGACAGTGCCAAAATCTTTAAGCACCTGTTCGAATTTGGCGATCACAATTTGTTCTCGAAACGGCATGATACGGCGATGGAAACGAATCCAAGCCATTAACGCTGCGCGCGCGGTCACATTGTGCCGGACCATATGTGAAAGTGCAGAATCCTCCGGCTTGCGTACGATGACCAATGTAGGAATCTTTTTCCTTACCGCCACCAGAACCTGCGCGGAGGCGTGGGTGTGGTGAACAGTCTTTACCGGACGTGTTTGTGCCGAAAGGAATGCGAAGTTCGCAAAAGTGCTTCCGGCGCGGCCAAACCCTTCGATTACCAGGTCCGTATTTCGATCCACAAGCAGATCTGTCGCGCGAGGATGCCGCATTCGCGCTAACGGCATAAAAATTGCCGGGTAGGCATTAATCCAATACAAAAAGCGATACTTAAGCTCCTCCCGCGAAGAGAACTTAAACACCTGGGCCTGAGTCAAGCTTTCAGCAATAGCGCTCACCGATCTATCCTCATATGCTCTGATTTAAAAACTCGAAGGCTAAATCCAAATCTTTCTTTTCCTTTTCGAAATTCCCGGCGGCTTGATATTTTTTTCGGGCAAATTTTCTATAACGCGCAAGCCATGACAAAGGGACAAAACAGAAAGCCAATCGGGTCAATGCATCGAAGCCGCGAAACATTTTGTAGCTGATCCAATCCCAAGTGCGTTCAGAGATTCCGGGGAATGCCATATTGCAGCTTTGCGCTGGTGGAAATGGAGGCCATTCGCCACCGGACCACAGCTGCCACCAATTCGCATAGCGCCGGGCTTTGGCTCGAAAAGAAGGATCAAGAACCTCGCGTCTTTGTTCCGAGACGATTGTTTCGCCTTGCAAAAGCGCATGATGCTTGCTTTCTGGAACACTGCTCCGGTCGGCATCACGTAAATCAGAAACCTCCTGCATATAAGGAATTTGCAGGTACTGGCAGACGACTTGCATTACTGAAGAAGGTTCACGTACTAAATCTTCATAGTTGATTTCACAAGCATCACGCCCAATATCTCTCAAATGATCGCACCCACGCTTTAATACTCGATATCCCATAAGAGAACGCAGCTTCATCCCCTTCTTGTTAAAGTACGGAGAACCTGCCAGTCCAGCGCGCACCACTGCATTCGCTGTGGCCACGGGGTCTCGCCAGACAATGATGAACTTCGCAGTAGGAAATTCCTCGGCGAGTTCTTGGATGCGATCGTAGTAATTCGGGGACTTGTCGCCCCAGATAGTCGCTCCCTTTCGGGCCGCGAATTGCTTATAAACGGCTATAAACGCGTCATGAAAATTTTTAGCAACTGGTAGATCGCCACGGTTCGTAAAACCATGCCGGCTGAGTGCCAAGTTCCAAAATTGCCACCTTGCCAGCCAATCCTGACATCTGCCTAACTTCAAAAAACTGTACCGCAGAAGTACCAGGTCGGCTTCAAACATCAGAGAAACCTGAGGATGTTTATTGAGGAGCGCATACAGGAGCGACGAGCCGGACCGCCACATGCTGATAACAAAAAGTGGTCCAGAAGCCTGTAGCGTCGAAGGTTTGGGCTTGTCTTTCATAGCGATGAGCAATCGACCTTTGCACTCTTACTCAATCGTCGCTTCAATTAAACCTTCACCGCGATGCGGGTTGTCTAATACCTGCGTTCGCTTGCTGGCTGCGGGTTGCTCCAGTCGTACTGCCCATTTTCCCCGCTTTCGTTCAACCCACAACAGAGACCCTGTTTTAGGGCCGCCCTTCACGGGGATTTTCGTTTTATCTCCACCCATCACAATCGTCGGCGTCGCCAGCAGATTCCGTACGTGGGTTACAGCAACGATTGATTTTTTGGAACTCGAGGCGACATCAAGCAAATTTTGTAGCTCCGCCGAGTAGCGTGCATAGAATTGCGCAAAGGACTCCCCGCCCGGGGCTGGCGTTTCAGGGTTTCTTTCTAAATCCTGCAGAATTGGCAATATGTCGCTCACGCGCTGCCCCGCCAAGGTACCAACATTCCAGGGACGCAGGACGTAAGTATGCAACAAGGGGGCCTTGGTCGCTTGTACTAAGGCAGCAGCAGTCTGCCGGGCCCGATAAAGATCGGATGTATAAATTGCTTCTACGGAATAACGCGCTACATGTTGCGCGGTTTGAATCGCCTCCTGAAGGCCCTGTGCGTCGAGTGGGACGTCCAACCAGCCCCTCAACCTCTCCGCATCATCCAGCGAGTTCAGCATGGTCTTCCCATGACGTACAAGAATCAACTTACCCATTGAGTTTTGCCTCTTTCGATTGCATTGCGGCCACACTACGCCGCAAGCAAAATATGCAACGCCTAAATCAAGAATCCTTAGCGAGAGGGAGAGTGATTCGCTAAAAGAGTCGGACTACGTGTTTGCTAATGCGAAGAAATCAGATGGAACGAAGCTCACAAATATCCGTAATATTATTGTCTAGTATCTCGATAGACATTATGTATTTGTAATATGCATGTAACAATCTGTCAAGGGAGAAATCCGGATATACATGCCCCTGCCGAAAGGCTCTATTCCAGCGAGAAGGCTTTTTTGAAGCCCGATTGCATTGATTCGGATGCCCTTGCAGGTACCCATATTGATAAATTCCAAGTAACTTAAATGCGGTAATATGTGACCAATCCGTAAACGTCCATTCGACGTACCTCAAATGAAGCGAGTGCAACTGTTTTGGCAAGCGCCGAGCCGCATGTTGAGATAAAAGAGGCTTCGAACGATGCCTCGCTGGTGTCAGCCATACGTGCTGGCAATGAGAGCGCAATGGCGGCTCTGTACGACCGCTATTCCTCCATTGTTTACTCGGTGGCATTGCGGGTGCTCGGAGATACGGGCGCGGCTGAGGACGTTTTGCAGGAAGTGTTTTTGCAGTTGTGGAGAAACCCCGGTTTGTTCGACTCGAGTCGTGGAAGCTTGGCCCCTTGGCTGGCTGTGATAACGAGGAATCGTTCGATTGACATGTTGCGAAAACGACGTCCGGAAAGCGATATCGCCGATGTGGTGGTCTCGGTCGAACCAGACATGGCGGGTGATGCAGAGCGTTCAAGGGCCATGGAGAAAGTTCGTGGTGCATTAGGGGCCATGCCAGCTGCACAACGCAATGCGCTGGAAATGGCATACTTCGAGGGATTAAGCCATTCCGAAATTGCCGCGAAAACGGGAGAACCGCTAGGCACCATCAAGACGAGAATTCGGGCAGGGTTATTGACATTGCGCAAGGCCTTCGGAACATGAAGTTGGAAAATTATTGATGCCAGCTCACGAGCAATTCGCGGAGGATCTCGCGCTTCATGCGCTAGGTTCATTACAGGGCGACGAACGAGTCGCGCTGGAAAACCATCTGGAAGAGTGTGCCAACTGCCGTCTCGAACTCGACCAGTTGCGCGGGGATATGGCGTTGATGGCGCTTTCTGCGGCAGGGCCTCGTCCGCCAGCCCGCTCGAAACAGCGCTTGATGAGTGCAATCGCCAATGAACCAAGGATTTCTGCGAGGGCCACGGTTCTTCCAGCCCGGCGCTCCTGGTGGCGTACCGCAACCCTGGGAGTTACTGCGGCGGCGGCGTTGCTTATTTTGCTGTTGGTACGCCAGGATACAAATCTCATTCATCAAGCGCAAAATCTGGCGCAGCAAGTGGCCAGTTTGCAGAATGATTCGTTGACGCAGCAGGCTGAACTCGCAAAGGCGCGGCAGATTGTCAGCGCCCTGACTTCGCCGGATGCGCAGCGTATCACACTGGTCGCGGCAAAGAACCCACCACAACCACAGGGCAAAGCCATCTATGTACGCGATCACTCCAGTTTGATTTTCCTCGCCAGCAATCTTCCCCAATTGCCGGCGGAAAAGATTTACGAGCTATGGCTGATTCCGCAATCCGGAGCGCCTATCGCGGCAGGCTTATTTAAACCCGACTCCCATGGCAGTGCAACGGTTGTAAACCCTCCCCTGCCCGCCGGGGTCGAAGCGAAAACATTTGTGGTCACACTCGAACCCGAAGCTGGCTCTCACGAAGCTCCGCGTGGGACTCCTGTCATTGCAGGACAGGGCGAATAATGATGCGCTTTTGAAATCCTGAATTCATCCGACAACCAATGAGCGGACAGGAATGTCCACTTCACACTAAAATGGCAAAAGCGAGGTCTATTGTGAAATTACTCCCAATCTCAATTCTCTTCTTGTTGGTAGCACTTTTACCGTTGATAGCGTCAGCACAGACACAAAGTTTTTCCACTTCTGCCGGTGTCGTGAAAATCACGCCGCTTTACCATGCCAGCACCCTCATTGAAGCTGGCGGCAAAACCATTTATCTCGATCCAGCCAAGCCGACGAAATTTGATGGACGTCCCAAGGCGGACTTGATTCTGATTACCGACATTCATGGCGATCACATGGATCCGGATTCGATCAAAGCAGTATCCAAGTCTGGCACCGAAATTTTTGCCCCGCCAGCCGTAGTCGCAACCGTCACCAGCGCCAGGCCCATTGCCAACGGCGAAACGAAAACCTGGGGCGACTGGACGATTGAGGCCATCGCGGCCTACAACCTGAAGCGCGGGCCAGAGCCGGGCAAGCTGTTTCATGACAAGGGCCGTGGCAATGGATACGTGCTGACGTATGGCGGCAAGCGGTTCTATTTTTCGGGCGACACGGAAGGCGTGCCGGAGATGCGCGCTCTCAAAAATATTGATGTCGCGTTTGTCTGCATGAATCTGCCTTACACCATGCCACCGGATGAGGCTGCCGATGCGGTGAAGGCGTTTCATCCAAAGGTCGTGATTCCGTATCACTATCGGGGATCGGACTTGGCGGTGTTCCAGAAGGGCTTGGAAGGTACGGGCATCGAGGTGCGCCTGCTGGAGTGGTATCCGAAGTAAAAACGGCGCAATGCTTTGAAACGATTGCGGCAAATGCATCACTATACCTTCAGGAATTTTTGAGGTGTTGTGATATTTGCTTCCGGCACTCGCGTCCTCGCCATTCATAGGCTGGGGTTTACTTCGTCCAGTCTGTGGATTCCATGCATGGGCAGCCTGTGGGTCATCACCAATATCGCCCTCATGGCGCTTGCCGCTTACGTTGCTTATCCATTTATTTGCTCGATCACAGCCGGATTATTAAACGGCACCATTCTTTCCATCATCGTTGTCGCACGGGCAAGCGACCGATTGCAGGCAGGAACCACTGGGTTATTAGGCGGCGTGAGCCTAAGCGGCCTTCGCAATGATGGCAGTCTGATCTGGAAGGCAACGCAGAATCTTCACACATTTGTTGATCAGGCCCTGATGGCGGTGGGAATCAAGGGAAACGAACCTATTCACGACTTGATTCAGCAACATGTCTTATACACGGCGTGGACAGGGTTATTCGTTGTGATGGCATCCCTGATCGCCGAATGGGTGCGCAAATCAAGGTCAGAAGAGGCCGGGGAGATTACCCGCCACCCATAAATTTGGATATACTTCTCCGTCAATAAAAAACGGAGACCAATGTGAAGCGCTATTTCGTATTTTTTCTTTTCGCCTGCTCATCTTTCCTTTTACCGCCAACGAACGCTCAAACGAATACAAGTTCGCCACGCTTCGCGCAATTAAGCGAGCAGTTTATCCACGAGACGCTGGCGCTTTCGCCGTCCAATGCGTCGCAGGCGGGATATCACAAACATACCGATCCGAAGACGGGCAAGGTCATCGAACTGGATGCGTTACTGGATGATGTGAGTCCGGCTGGAATGGCAGAGCAGCGGCGGGTGTATGCCGCCTGGCGCGAGCGCTTCCACAAAGAGACGCCGCTGTCGTCGCTGGGGCCGGAGGATGCGGCGGACTGGCAACTGATTGACGACCAGATTGGGCTGAGCCTGCTGGAGTTCGACAAGATCCAGAATTACAAACACAATCCCACCGTGTATGTGGAGTTGCTCGGCGGGGCGCTGTTTCAGCCGCTGACGGACGAATATGCGCCTAAGGACGTGCGGCTGGGGCATGTGATCTCGCGGATCGGCGCGGTGCCGCAATTTCTGGAGCAGGCGAAGCAGGAACTGGAAGACGCCGATCCCATCTTTGTTAAGGTGGCGGCGGAAGAGAATGACGGCAATGTGGATTTGATTCAGGAGACGGTAGCCGGAGAGATAGCCGCTGGGTCGAAGCAGAAAGCCGATTTTGACCGGGTTGCGCCCGCGGCGATTGAGGCGCTGAAGAATTTCTCCAAGTGGATGCAGGATTATTTGGCCAAGCGGCAGACCACGCGCACATGGCGGCTGGGCAAGGAGTGGTACGCGGAGAAGTTCCGGCTGGTGATGGAAACCGACGTCACGCCGGGGCAAGTGCTGGCGGACGCGGAAGAGCAACTCAAAGCCAAGCGCGCAGAAATGCTACAAGTCGCGCTACCTCTGCACAAGCAGATGTACCCATCCCACAGTGATCACTCTGACCTCAGCGCGCATGACCGGGAGAATACGATTATCCGCGAAGTGCTGGAGAAGATTGCGGATGACCATACTACGCGAGACAAACTGATGGACACGGTGAAAACCGACCTCGCCGGCATTCAGCAATTTATTGTGCAGAAGAAAATCGTCACGCTGAAAGGGCGCGACAATCTGAAAGTGATCCCTACGCCGCCGTTTGAACGCGGGATTTACTCGGTGGCAGGATTTCATGGTGCCCCGCCACTGGATCCGAATGCGGACGCAGAATTTTGGGTGACGCCGATTGATCCGAAGACTCCGGACGCGAAGGCGGAGTCGAAGCTGCGCGAGTACAACAACTGGGTACTGCAATGGTTGAGCATCCACGAAGCGTTGCCGGGACATTATGTGCAAGCGGAACATGCCAATGACATTCAGCCTCCGACCCGGCGCTTGACGCGAGCGCTGTTTGGAAATGGCGCGTACGTCGAAGGCTGGGCCGAGTATGGAGCGCAGGTGATGCTGGCGGAGGGTTATGCGAATGGCGATCCGCGCTACCGGTTGAGTTATTTGAAGGTATGGCTGCGCGCGATTTGCAATTCGATCCTGGATGTCCGCATGCACACCATGAATATGACCGACGCCGAGGCGATGGACCTGATGATGAAAGATGCCTTTCAGACGCAGGCCGAAGCAGAGGGGAAATTGCAAAGAGCCAAGTTAGCGTCCACGCAGTTGCCGACTTATTTTGTGGGCACGCGCGAGTGGTGGAAGCTGCGAAAACAGTATGAAGCAGCGAAGGGCAAGAACTTCACTTTGATGGAATTCCATGATCGGGCGCTCGATGAAGGAGAGTTGCCGGTGCCGATGCTGGAGAAATTATTGTTGCCGTAGGGTGCTGGGCATGTGAAGATCCGCGTGAGACCCCTTGCCTCGCTGGAGAAAACGCGAGGCTTCGGGATTACGGGCGTTCATCTGACATCAAGCCGGCCACGCCCCGAGCAATCGGCGCAACGCGACCAGCGCGCCGATGTGATAAGCATTGTGGTCCGCGACCAACAGAATTTCGCGCAGAACGGTTTTGTCTTTGGCGTGAGGCAGCGGCGCAAATAAGTCGGTCTTCGGATCGGACACTATTTCTTCCAGAGCTTTAAGGTCGGTGCGGAAGGCGCGGATGCTCTTGTCCCAAGCTTTGTCGTCTGGTGGCTCGGGAGACTTGGGCCAGTAGCCTTCGGGCCACGTGGGCGACTCGTGGTTGGAATTGCGGGTGAATTCGAGGATGTCCCACTGCGCGAGGCGCATGTGCTCGATTAATTGCCAAGCAGAGTGTTCGACACCTTCGGGCTTTTTTCCACGAAGATTTGCGTCCAGGCCTTTCACGGCCGAATCGAAGCCGGCGTGGGCGCCTTCTTCTTTGAGTAGAAATAAAAGATGTTTGCGGAGCGATTGGTCGTTATTCATGGTTTCCTCTTTTGTGCTTGTGTTTGATGCGAGAAGATGTGCGCAAGATCCCCGACTGACTTGTCATCCTGAGCGCAGCGAAGGATCCATGGACTTCTCAATACCTCACCCGGATGCTCCACTTTGGTCGTGTTTCTTGCGACAGGGTCGAGATTTCGACTTTTGCGGTGCCCCAGGTACGCGCCGCTCTTTGGCGCTAACCTGGGACGATAGAGCTTCTCGGGGCGGCGCGACCACTCTCCTAACTCTCTTCGCTCTCTCTCAGCTTAGCGATGACGCTCAGGTCTTCCAGCGTGGTGGTGTCGCCTTTGACTTCGCCGTTGGTGGCGAGTTCGCGCAGCAGGCGGCGCATAATTTTTCCGCTGCGGGTCTTGGGCAAAGCATCTGTAAAACGAATATCGTCAGGCCTTGCAAGTGCACCTATTTCTTTTGCCACCCACTTGCGAAGTTCGTCTTTGAGTTCGTCGGTGGGAACTCTTCCCTGCTGCAACGTCACGAACGCAGAGATCGCTTGGCCTTTGACTTCGTCGGGACGTCCGACTACGGCCGCCTCTGCAACAGACTCGTGGGCGACGAGAGCTGACTCGACTTCCATCGTGCTGAGGCGATGGCCGCTGACGTTGATGACGTCATCCACGCGGCCCATAATCCAGAAATATCCGTCTTTATCTTTGCGGGCGCCGTCTCCGGTGAAATAGACGCCGGGAATCTGCGACCAATAATTTTTCACGTAGCGGTCGGGATCGCCCCACACGGTACGCAACATGCCGGGCCAGGGCTGGCGAATGATGAGGAACCCACCGGAGCCGTCGGGAACTGGATTGCCTTCCATGGTGACGACTTCGGGAACGATGCCGGGAATGGGGCGGGTAGCTGAGCCGGGCTTGGTGGCGATGGCGCCGGGGATGGGCGCGATCATAATGTGGCCGGTTTCGGTTTGCCACCAGGTGTCAACGATAGGGCAGCGATCGTGTCCGATGACTTCGCGGTACCACATCCAGGCTTCTGGATTGATGGGCTCACCGACTGTACCCAGCAGACGCAGGCTGTCGAGCTTATGTTTGCGCGGCCATTGCTCTCCCCAGCGAATGAAAGTTCGAATCGCTGTCGGCGCGGTGTAGAAGACGTTGACCTGATGGCGATCAATAATGCGCCAGAAGCGGTCGGGCTCGGGTGTGTTGGGTGCGCCTTCGTACATTAATGTGGTTGCGCCGTTTTGCAGCGGGCCGTAGACGATATAGCTGTGGCCGGTGACCCACCCGATGTCGGCGGTGCACCAGTAGGTGTCTTCTTCCTTGAGATCAAAAACCCATTTTGTGGTGAGGTAAGTTCCAACGGAATATCCACCGGTGGTGTGGACCACGCCTTTGGGCTTTCCAGTGGTGCCGGAAGTGTAGAGGATATAAAGGGGATGCTCGGCGTCGAGTGGCTCGGCGGGACAGTCGGAGGAGACGGATTCCATGAGTTCGTGCCACCAGTGGTCGCGGCCGACATGGAAGTTGATGGGCGTTCCCGTGCGTTTGTAAATGATTACATTCTTTACGGTTGGGCAGGACTTGAGGGCTTCTTCGACGGCGGGAAATAACTTTACTTCGGTGGCACGGCGGTAAGCTCCGTCTTGGGTAATAACGGCGACGGCCTCGGAGTCGTGGATGCGGTCGACGAGGGCGTTGGAAGAAAATCCGCCAAAGACGACGGTGTGCGGAGCACCGATGCGGGCGCAGGCGAGCATGGCGATGGCCAGCTCAGGAGTCATCCCCATGTAGATGGCGATGCGGTCGCCTTTTTTCACACCTAGCGATTTGAGGACGTTAGAAAACTTGCACACTTCCCGGTGCAGTTGCTGGTAGGTGAGAGTGCGGACTTCGCCGGGCTCGCTCTCCCAAATGATGGCAGCCTTGTTCTTGCGCCAGGTTTTGACGTGGCGATCGAGGCAGTTATAGCTGAGGTTGAGTTGTCCCCCGACAAACCATTGTGCCCACGGGGCTTTCCACTCCAGAACACGGTCCCATTTCTTGAACCAGTCGAGCTCATTAGCTATCTTGGCCCAGAATTCCTCGGGGTGGGTGACCGACTCGCGGTAGGTATTTTCGTATTCCTGAAGGCTTTTGATGTGGGCGCGCTCACGAAATTTATCGGGGCACTCGAACTTGCGCTGTTCCTGAAGAATGGAGTCTATGTTCTGGTTTTCGGCCATGGCTTTCTTTTATCTATTGCACAGGGATTTTACAAGGGAGCGAGGGAAATGTCTTGGGGTGTTCACCGCGAAGGAAAGGCATTCACCACAGAGGCACGAGAAAAGCTCAATCCGAAAAGCGGTGAGCGTCTTCGGGGTCGGGGAGTGGACAGGCGTCGTACTTACCGAAGATTTGGTAGCGATTGCGGGCGAGGAATGACACGAAGCAGGAAAGAAAGTGCGCTCCAGATGCCGCCGAGTTCCGAAAGCACAGTGATGGTGGCGTCGGATTGGGTGAGAAGCTTTTCGGTGGGCTGGCCGGGATTGAGGAGGACGCAGACGGTATTGAGCTGGGGCAGATCGACTAAATAAAGATCGACACGATGGGGACGGAGTAGACGGCGAGCAGCGTCTGCAGCGCGGCGAAACGGAAACGGTCGTGATAATCGTGCTTCAAAACGAAGCGGACGGCGCGATTGCAGAGGGCACAGACGCCGTCGTAGAGGATGATCGGATTCGCGAGGTCGACCATGCGGCTTACTAGAATCGTACACGCCTACCGCAGTGATTCGTTGGTTCCGAGTTGGCGATTGTAGTCAGCGCTGTCGAAGTGTCCTTGCGATTTGGCGATGAGTCCGTCGGCGCCAATTTGCCATTCTTCGAATCCGCTAAGGCGAACGGACTTGCCCGACCCACCCGGCCCAGTGTTAGTACCGACGAGGGTCCAATGATAACGGGCGCGGTCTTCGTGTTTAAGGATGTCGTCCATGAGGACTTGCAAATCTGGAAACGCGGTCATGAATGACCGGGCGGCTTCGGTAATGGCGGTCCGCCCAACGGACGGAGTTCCATCATTGATGGTGAGTGAGCCGTCCGGCGAGAAAAAATCGGCTACGTTGGATGGATCCTGGCTGCACCAAGCGGCGGTATAACGTCGGGCGAAATCGCGCAGTTGTTCGAGGTCAAGCGTCATTTGATGATTATCCTGCAACGGCGGACAAGATTGTCCGCCCCACACAAGTGACTCACTGCGGGTTCGCGGCTGCGTCACGGTGGACAATTCCTTTTTCGTGCGCGGCGGCTCCCCTGCGCGATTTGTACTCCTTAATCGATGGCTTTGGGCTGCGGCAAGGCTGCTTGATCGAGAACGGAGCGCAGGCTTTCGCCTTCGAGAAGTTCAGAAACAAGATAAGGCAATCCGTTGTGCTGGCCGATATCGAAGACCGCGAGGATGTTGGGATGATTGAGGGCAGCGACGGCGCGAGCTTCCTGCTCGAAGCGATGGAGATGTTCGGGTTCGCGGGCGAAAGATTCGGGAAGAATTTTGAGGGCGACATCACTTCCGAGACGGCTGTCGCGGGCACGGAAGACTTCACCCATCCCGCCGGCACCGATCGAAGAAATAATTTCGTAAGGGCCAAGCTTTGGTGCCGAAGGCGAGACTCATTTCTTCAACTCCGCAGGCCAATTGGTGATCAGTTGGAGCGGGGCCTGCGCTTCTTCCTCGGCGCGGTTCACCAACAGGCGCTTGCCATCGGAGGAGACGTCAAAGGTTATGCCGATTCCGGGTGTGCTGGCGTGAAATAAATGCTCCGGCGTTCCGACTTCGAGATCGGTCCCTTTGGGGTTTATGGGACAGGCGTAGAAATCACTGGCAAGGTCAACGTAGAACAGTTCTTTTGAATTTCCACCCCATGCGGGATACGCCCCCCCAGTGGATGAAACCTTCCATTTCCCTTTTCCTTCCGGAAAGCTGGTGATGTAAACCTCCTGCTGTCCGGATTCATCCGAAGTATAGGCCAACCAATGGCTGTCCGGGGAAACGCGATACGAGTAGATGTTCGATTGGGCGGATGGCGGTTGCACGATAGCGATCGGCCTGGCGTCACCAGCCAGCGGCGAGATCCAAATGGAAACATTTTTTTCGCCCGCGCCCCAAGCGTACGTAAGATATTTCCCGTCGGGCGACCACGTAGGATAGCGATAGTTATGTTGCTCGGCGATCATTGGTTTTTCGGACCCACTGCCGTCCGCCGCTTTTGCGCGAACATCAACCACACCTCCGCCCTGCGCAATTTGTGCCGTGAACATAATCGTCTTGCCATCGGGTGACCATGCGGGTTCGGAAACCACCTGCGAGTCAAAAGTGATGCGAGTCTTGGCCTTGCGGTCGAGGTCGAGCGACCAAATGCCAGTGCCGCTGGCAAAAGCCACTCGTTTGTTGTCGGGCGAGAGGCGCACGTCAATGATGGTGTTCTCCCCGGGGTCGTAATCCGCGAGAGTCTTTCCCGTGCGGTCGTACCACACCAGGCGGCTTTTCGCGGAGGCCGCATTTCCGACCTGATAAAGCAGAAGTCCGTTTTGCGAGACGGCAAAAATGCTGCGCCACACTCCGATGTCGTCGCGGAGGCTATTCACGAGTGGGAGAGCCGAACCCGACAATGTGCCTCTATCGGGGTCAAAAGGCTGTGCAACCAGGGCAGTATTGGCGCGGTAGAGGAGATATCCCGAAGCATATTGCGCCGCAGAAGCCGTGGAAACGACCAGCCGCGCTTCGGTATTGTCCACAGACCCGAAGTAGATTCCGTTCTGACTGGGATCGCCTCCGGTGTGGCTGGTGGCAAGATAAATGAAGTGTTTGCCATCCGGCAAAAACCAGGGCCAACGTTGGGTATCGTGTCTGGTTTTATCCAGTGTCGTCGCGGTTACGGGCGTGCCACCTTGGGCGCTGACCTTCTCAAGTCCCCCGACATAATCCGGCGCGAAGACGATGACGTCGTTGGCGCTCCAGGTGCCGCCGCGCGAGTTGGGAGCGTCGGCCAACACCGCGATGGGGCCGCCAGAAGCTGCGATTTTGGCCAGTTTGCCGTTCGCGAAGAACCCGATGTAGCGGCCATCCGGCGACCAGAATGGATGCATCGCGTTCTGGGTGCCATCGAGTTGTTGCGCCGTGTCGCTATTCAGTTGACGCACCCACAACAGCTTAGTGTCGCCGGAGTGAGCCACGAAGGCGATCTTGTCTCCTTGGGGAGAGAGCACGGGCATGCCCCCGGAATCCCCAGTGGTATCGAGAGCAAATTTTTCCGGGGGTGGGATTTCGGCGTGCAGTGAGACCGACTCTTCTGAGGACATGGCCCAGCGGTAGCCGGCGAATCCGGCGAGCGCAACGAGTGCGAGAAGCATTGCGGCGAACCTGGCTGCCCAAGACTTGTTGAATTGTGTTGGCTTCTCGGCGAGCATCCCGCCGGTAGAGTCCGCGAGCCAGCGCAGGTCCATGGCGATGTCGTGTGCCGACTGAAAGCGGTCAGCGGGATCTTTGGCGAGGCAGGCTCGGACTACGCGATCGAGCATGGGCGGGGCCAGCGGCTGGCTGACGGTGATGGAATCGGGATCTTTTTCTAGAATGGCGGTGAATACACTGAGCTGCGATTTGCCTTCGAAAGCGCGGTGCCCGGTAATCATTTCATAGAGGACGCAGCCGAAACTGAAAACATCGGTGCGAGCGTCGGCTTCCGCGCCTTGCAGAAGTTCGGGAGCCATGTATTGGAACGTGCCCACAATGGAACCTTTTTCTGTGAGCGGCGAAGCAGCCGAGGTGAGCGAAGCCAGATTCATGGTTGGCGTGGAAGGCGTGAGCGGGCCGATGGAGCTCGAGGCGACCGACAACTCCGGCTTGGCGAG
>Ga0070734_10001179_pt1 | contig 40723 bp, 32 predicted proteins | sample Coa_R1_8_FD_66444 | JGI IMG/M metagenome (GOLD analysis project Ga0070734, IMG submission 66444) | Surface soil microbial communities from Centralia Pennsylvania, which are recovering from an underground coalmine fire - Coalmine... | ecosystem: Environmental > Terrestrial > Soil > Unclassified ...
CATCCAGCGCGCCGGCGACGTGATCCCGCAGGTGCTGGGCGTCGTCGAGGAGGCGCCGCGCGGCCATCACTCGTATCACTTTCCGACCCATTGCCCCTGCCCGCTGCACACCGAGGTGGTGCGCGAGAAGACCGCGTCCGGCGAGGAAGGCGCCGTCGCCCGCTGCAGCGGCGAGTTCGCGTGCCCATATCAGGCCGTGGAGCATCTCAAGCACTTCGTGTCCCGCCGCGCCTTCGACATAGAGGGTCTGGGGGAGAAGCAGATTGAGCTCTTCTACGAGAGGGGATGGGTCAAGGAACCGGCGGATATCTTTACGCTGGAAGCGCGCAATAAAGAAATCCATCTCCAAGAGGTGGAAGGATTCGGCGAAATCTCGGTGCGAAATCTGTTCGGCGCGATCGCGGCTCGACGTGAAATTACGCTGGAGCGGTTCATCTATGCGCTCGGCATCCGCCATGTGGGCGAGACGACGGCAACCGCGCTTGCACGCGGCTATGGCACTTGGAAGGCTCTTCACGATGCCTGCCTCAGGCTCACCGCTGGCGACGAGGAGACGAAACAGGAGATGGACGCGCTCGATCAGATCGGCGATACGGTGATCGAGAGCCTTCGAGACTACTTCGGCGAAGCACACAATCGCGCGCGTATCGAACGCCTTGCCGCTCAGGTCCACATCGGCAGCGCCGCGAGACCGCGCACAGATTCCGTAGTTGCCGGCAAGACTGTGGTGTTCACCGGCTCGCTCGAGAAGATGACACGCGACGAGGCCAAGGCGATGGCCGAGCGTCTCGGCGCCCGGGTCGCTGCCTCGGTGTCGAAAAAGACTGACTATGTGGTCGCAGGTCCGGGCGCCGGCTCAAAGCTCGACAAGGCGCGGGAGGCGGGCGTCAACGTGCTCACCGAAGACGAGTGGTTCGCACTGGTGGGCGAACGATGAACGATCCGCCGACGCGCGCCTGAGTGCGGACGGGCCGTCCGGAGGAAGCCCGGGACGTTGGCCGTGACGCTTAGGGAGGCGCGGGGTCCGGGGGCCTGTCATCCCGACCGGCTGGGCCTCGTTGTGGTGGGCCTCGTCATGCCCCTGGCGCGGTGGCGTTGGGAAAGAACAACTGCTGCCCATTGATCTGATAATTCGCGATTGAGCGCTGCCCTTCGGGCGAAATCAGCCAATCTATGAATTGCTGGCCGAGCACCTTTTTGACATTGGGATGTTTTTCCGGGTTGACCAGCATGACGCCGTATTGGTTGAACAGACGCCGGTCGCCCTCCACCGCAATGACAAGATCGCCCTTGTTTCGAAACGATATCCAAGTACCACGATCGGAGATCGCATAGGCCTCCATCGCCCCCGCGGTGTTGAGGGTGGCGCCCATCCCTTGGCCGATCTCGCGATACCAGGAACCTTTGTCCTTGGCGATGTCGATGCCGGCAGCCGCCCACAGGGCAAGCTCCGCCTGATGAGTGCCGGAGCGGTCGCCGCGCGAGACGAACGGCGTCCGCTTGTCGTGGATCGCCTTGAGCGCAGCGACGATGTCGCGCGTGCCCCGGATGCCGGCGGGATCGCGCTCCGGGCCGATCAGGATGAAGTCGTTATACATGACCGGAAACCGCTTCACGCCAAAACCCTCGGCCACGAACTTCTCTTCCTCGGCCTTCGCGTGCACGAAGGCCACGTCCGCGTCGCCGCGCCGCGCAGTGTCGAGCGCTTGGCCGGTGCCTTGCGCCACCACCTTGACGTCGATGCCGGTCCTCGCCTTGAAGAGCGGCAGCAGGTAGCCGAACAGGCCAGAATCCTGGGTAGATGTGGTCGAGGCAACCACGATGGATTTCTCCTGAGAAGATGCGGCGCCGGGAAAGCCGACCATAAAGGCGATGGTGGCGGCAAGGAGAAGGCGACGGGATTGCATGGCGGCCCTCAGGTCGGATCAGCAACACAAAGCGATGTGCCCAACGGGTAAATCAATTATAGCGGATTTCGCGCCAACAGCGGACGGTTGTCCTTTAATCCCGAATGAGCAGCGGGCAATCACAACGGCCACGTCCGAAGATTCCTAACGGGGCCTGTCGCCACTGCCCTTCGGACTATCCTTGCGCGTCTCGGCGGGGCATTGCTTTTCGGCCGCAGCTTCGCGGAGTTGCTGCAATTCCGATTGCACGGTTTGGTAGTCGGGCTGGTACACGAGCATGTTCACCGTCGACCCGCCCGTGCCCGTGCTGGCGCGATCCATCAGACCACGCAGCTCCCGCTCGCGTTCCTGGGTGCTCACCAGTCGTTTTGCGATGTCCTCGCAGCGGAGAAATTGAAATTTCGCCGGCGCTACGAACGGGTCGACGTTAAGGGATGTTGCGCATCCCCCGAGCGATGCCGCCGACAACGCTGCTGTGAAAAGCTTTATCCGCATCCGTCCTATGGCCCGAATTCCCCGCCCGTAAGGCCCACTTAAGCGATCTGTTACGTCGGACGCAACCCGGTTCCGGCCCCGTGCTTGAGCGCGCAGCCCGGTACGGGCCGCAACCTTCGGACAATTGCGCTTTTGCGACGCCTGTGTAAGGTCTCGCCCCAAATCTGCCGGGGCGATTGTGATTTATGGCGCGCGACCAGGTTGACATGACGCCGATCGAAACGCGCGACGAACTCGTCGCGTGGTTGGCTGCGGGTGAAAAGCCGCCTCGCCAGTTTCGCGTCGGCACCGAGCATGAAAAATTTGCCTTCAGGCTCGCCCATAATGAGCCGGTACCGTATCAAGGGACGCGCAGCATCAGGGCTTTGCTCCAAGGGATGCAATCACTGCTCGGCTGGGAGCCGATCATGGAAGGGCCGAATATCATCGGCCTTTCAGATGTGACCGGCGGCGGCGCCATCACGCTGGAACCCGGAGGGCAATTCGAGTTGTCAGGAGCGCCGGTCGCGACCATCCACCGGACCTGCTCCGAATTGATGGCGCACTTGGCGCAATTGCGCGAGGTTGCCGAACCCCTCGGCATTGGGTTCCTCGGTCTCGGCATGACTCCGAAATGGAGCCGCAGCCAAATGCCGATGATGCCCAAGGGCCGCTACCGGATCATGACGGCCTACATGCCCAAGGTCGGCGGGCTCGGTCTCGACATGATGTACCGGACCTGCACAGTGCAGACCAATCTCGACTTCTCGTCCGAGGCCGACATGGTGAAAAAGCTGCGCGTGTCGCTCGCGCTGCAGCCCGTCGCTACTGCGCTGTTCGCGAACTCGCCGTTCACCGAGGGCAAGCCGAACGGGTTTCTGTCGTTTCGCTCGGAAATCTGGCGCGACACCGATCCCGATCGCTCCGGCATGCTGCCATGGGCCTTCGAACCCGGTATGGGATATGAGCGTTGGACCGACTACGCGCTCGACGTGCCGATGTATTTCGTCAAGCGCGGCGACCGCTACGTCGACGTCGCGGGTCGTTCGTTTCGCGACCTGCTGGCCGGAAAGCTCGCCGAGCTGCCGGGGGAACGCGCCACCGTGTCGGATTGGGCAAATCACCTGTCGACGATTTTCCCCGAGGTGCGGCTCAAGCGTTATCTCGAAATGCGGGGAGCCGATGGTGGCCCATGGGCACGGCTGCCATCCCTTTCGGCTTACTGGGTCGGCCTGCTTTACGATGATGCGTGTCTCGATGCGGCCTGGGACATCGTCAAAAGCTGGACCGCGGATGAGCGCCAGAAACTGCGGGACGATGTGCCGCGGCTGGGTTTCAAGGCCGCCATCCGCGGCCGTGATGTGTCATCGCTCGCGCGCGAGACGCTGGCGCTCTCCCAGGCCGGTCTTGCGCGCCGCAAGAAGTTCGATCCTTACGGTGCGGATGAGACGCGCTACCTCAAGCCGCTGCACCAATTGGTCGACCGCGGCGAGACCCCGGCGGAGGAACTGCTGCGCAAATTCCACGGTCCGTGGGGCGGCTCCGTAGAGCCGCTGTTCAAGGAATATGCGTATTGAGGCGCCGCGAGACCTGCGTCGCGCGTTCCTCTTTGACCCGCCCCGTCACCGTAAGGTTTAACGGATTCAGCACGACGCCTTCTAACAGAGACCGCTACACGCTATCTAGTGGCGCCGGTGCGGTCTGGACGGGTGGGATCTGCTCGGCGCAGCACCGGTCGTTGTTGGCGGATTGGAGGCCGACTTGAATTCCGGAGCTTGGGCAAGTTGGTCCTTGGTGATGCGCACCTTTAATTGCGGTCTGGTGTCACCGCGAGCACGGGCCTCGCGGAATTGGGTCAAATCGATCGCAACTTCTTTGCCGCCCTGTCCCGAGGCATCACCGACGGCCACCACGAACGCTCTGATCTGACCGCCCCTATCAAGCAAGATATCGGCAACCTCTCCGACTTTTTGATTGTCTGAGCCAAGAACGGTCGTTCCTCTCAGGCTTGATGCCAGCCATTCGTCAGGGCCCGGGGCAGCAACGAATTGCGAACCGCCACTTTTGGCATCGGCGGGCGGATCCGAAGCAGCGGGGCTCGACAGCTGCGGGGCTTGGGCAAATGCTGTTGACACGGCCAATCCGGTGGCGGCGGCGAGCAAGACCAATGTCCTAGTCATATTCATTCTCCTCGCAAAACAAGGCTTAACGGCCATTCGGTCATGCGATGGAGAACGCCATCCGTGGGATCGCAGTTCCTGGACAAGACGCGCGCGTCCATTCCTCCGCTCCGCGCCTTAAAGTTCTGTGCCCGCCGGACAAGCGCGGCGGCACCGCTCTGCGATTCAAGCGATTGAAATTTGCCGTGGAGCGTGAATGACTCAGGCTGCTTGCTTAGCGAGACGGTTCATCTCCCGCAGAACCAGACTACGGTAGATGCCCTCGTGCACCATCAGCTGGTTGGGCGGACCGTCTTGCACGACTTTGCCGGCCTGCAACACCACAATGCGATCGAAGTTGTGAACCGTCGATAAGCGATGCGCAATTGCGATCACGGTGCGCCCACGCATCAGGGTCCCGAGCGCCTCCTGGATGGCCTCTTCGGATTCCGTATCGAGAGCGGACGTTGCTTCATCCAGCAGAAGCAAAGGCGCATCCTTCAGGAATGCACGAGCAATCGCGATGCGCTGGCGCTGCCCGCCCGAGAGTTGGATGCCTCGGTCACCCACGACGGTTGCGAAGCCGCGCGGCAGTACCTCGATGAATTCGCGGCATCTCGCGAACTCGGCGGCTTCGATGACTTCGGCATCTGTTGCATCGGGCCTGCCATACCGGATGTTCTCCATCGCCGATCGATTAAACAGCGAGAGATCCTGAGGTACGACCGCAATGGCCGCCCGCAGGCTCTCCTGAGTCACCCGTGCAATATCCTGTCCATCAATCGTAATTCGGCCACCCTGAAGATCATAGAAGCGTTGGATCAACGCGAGCAGGCTCGACTTGCCCCCGCCCGACGGACCGACGAGCCCGACCCGCTGACCGGGTTCAAACTGCAGATCGAGGCCTTTGAAAACGGCGTGTCCATTCGGATATGAGAACGAAATATGCTCCAGTTTGACCGAGGCCCCCTGCCGGACCAGTGAGGCGGCCTCGGGATGATCGCGCAATTCATGCGGGACCAAAAGCGTCGCCAGCGCCTCCGAAAGCCTCGCAATGTGCTGGGTCACGTCGACCAGGGCGACCGCCAGGTCCCGCGTTGCGTGCAGGACGGAGAGGCCCAAGGTGCATGCGAGAATGACATCTCCCGTTGTTACCGCACCCTGTTGCCAAAGAACAATCGCCCACGCCAGTATTCCGACCGCCAGAACGATCGTGATGGCGGCATGGAAAATTCGGAGGCGTTCGAGATAGAGCAGGCTGCTCCGACGGGCTTGCATTTCGCGCGTGACCGTCATGTCGAAACGACGGTACTCGCGTCCCAAGCCGCAGAACGACCATACCAACGGCATATTGGTGATGACATCCACCATCTCGCCGTCCACAGCGGCCGCCTTGTCGGCAAAGTCGTGATGAAGGGACTGGCCCGCTGCGGCCAGGCGGAACAACGCAACCACCATCACTACAGAAACTGGCATCAAAACAGCCGCCATTGGCGCACTGAGGGTCCCGACCAGCGAGATTGCGACGGCGGTGGCGGCACATGGAGGCAGGACGTTCCAAACGAACATGTTCTCCACCGCAAACACTGCGTTCGATGTTGCCGTGATGCGGCTCGCCAGCGTTCCGGGCTTCCGCTCCGCGAAGTACCCCGGTGCATGGCCAGTCAAATGGCGGAAAAGAGCCCGGCGCAGGTCACCGGTGACGCTCACGAATGCAGAGTTTGCCACCAGGCTGGCCAATCGCCACAGGAGATTGTCCGATGCGATCAATGTGACAAGCAGCCCGAACGCAAACCACGTGCGGTTCGCCGCGTCGTTTGGATGCGCCAACGTATCGACGAGCAGTTTGATGCCGTACTGCGTGCCGACGGAACACGCGACCGCCGCCAGCACTGCGGTCAGAATGAATGCGTGTGCGATCCAGCGTTGACGAACAAACCTGAATGCAAACGCGATGGGACGTTTGGCGTAGCGACTTAGATCACTCATAGCCGCGATGCCCGCAGCCCGCCGCATTCGTGACCTGCCGCCGACAAATCGAAGAAACATGCGCGTCTTATACGTGATCGGTTTTGGCAGGATTCCCCGCAGCATGCTGCAAGCTCCCCTGTGTCGGGCGTAGACGCCCGGTCTTGCAGAAAGTTCCTCTCGCTTCCCAAAAATTAATTCTCTCCTAAGCATGGGTCGAATGCTCCGGAGGCGCACCTGCCGCGTTGGTGCGATCCGACGCGGATATAGTTGACTCGGATATAATTAGAGAGAGTTCGCGTCGGCGATGCTGCGAAGCGGACACGTTCGATGTCAACGCACGACCGTGGCTCTGTGCCGTACCGGTCCGGTTTCCGGCATCAAGGCCCACATGGCGACAAAGCCGAATGTTGCCATGGCCGTCAGCCCCAGGAAGGCGACGGAGCTGCCAAAGTGGTCGCTTAAGTAGCCTGCATAGGTCGTGCTTACCGAAGCACCGATGCCCATTGTGGTACCGACGATTCCCTGACCGAGATTGAAGTGTCCGGTGCCGCGGGTCAGATCGGCGATTACGAGCGGCACCATGACGGCAAACACCGCGGCCGTGACCCCGTCGAGCAATTGCGCTGCAACCAGCAGGTAGGGGTGCGTCACGGTGGCGAAGAAAAGCCCTCGGACCGGCAGCGCGGCAAACGCCGCAAGGAGCAATGGACGTCGTCCCCATGTCCGCGCCTTCTGGCCAACCCAGGGAGAAAGCACCGCGACGAGAAGCTGCGGCCCAACAATCGATGCTGCGATCATGACGGTTGCCCACTGGCTGGACCGCGCCGTCAGAACGCTCCCCATCAACGGGAGCATTGCGGCGTTTCCAAGGTGGAACAGCATGACGCAGGCCGCGAAGATCAGCAGTGGGCGCTTTCGCGACACGTTGAGAACTTCGGTCGACAGCTTGGCTGGACGCTCGCGCGGTCCGCCGTGCGCCCGCTCAGCATCAATTTCCTGTGGCGCAATCAGGCGCAGCATCAGCAAAGCCGGGACGAGCAGTGCCGCGGTGACGAAGAAGACGGCACGAACGGACAGGAAGTATCCGCACGCTCCCATTGCGGCGGCCGCAAGTCCGTTGCCGATGGCAGAAAAGCGGGCATTGCGGCCGAGCCGCTCGCTGATGCCGTCGTGTCCGACGAGACCGAGGCTTATCGCCGCAATCGCCGGTCCAAGCACGCAACTCGCGGCAGAATGCAGCACGGCCGCCGCCAATACCACAATGAAGATTGGCGATATCGCGAACGCAAAGGCACTTATTGCGATCGCCGCCATGGCGAGGCCGGCCACCATGCGCTCCGAGCGCGCAGCATCAACGACTGCACCGCCGGGCATTTGTCCGGCGAGCGATACGAGGCCGCCGACCGTCAGGACGAGACCAATGTCGATCTGCGTCCATTTTTGTGTGGTCAAGTAGACGGCGACGAACGGACCAAACCCGGTTTGGACATCGGCAACAAAGAAGATAAACCAATCCAACCCGCGTAAGCTGCGCCGTGTCGGACCGGCAGGCTGCTCGTTCTGCATAGGCCCCGTTGCGATCTGGTGTAACGTATCCGGTCGATCCTGCTAAGCGTATGACGCTCCGGGAATCAACCGAGCACGGCGACCCTTCGCAGGGCGGGCCGTCCGGGGAACTTTTGCTATGGGAATGGGATTGACCGGAAGTCGCCTGATGCGCCCACTACGACCACTGGTTTATCTGCCTTGTATTCCGGTGCCGCCAGCACCTGGTCGCGTGTCAATTCGAGAACGATGTGGTCGACTTTGTCGCTGTTGGGCGGAAATCGCAGCGCATCCCACGCCACTGCGACCTTACGGTTGCCGACGCCGAGGAAGCCGCCGAAGTCGATGATTGCCGCGCGAACCTGTCCGCTTTGATCGACGATGACGTCGACGATGCGCCCCATGTTCTCGTTGGCGGCGCTGCGGACCTCCTTGCCAAGAATGCCCTGGACCTCCTGATGATCGAAAACCGTCACGGTCGGCTCTCGCAGCAGGTTTGGCGAACCTCCGGTCGGCGCTTCTGGAAATCGGACGCTTGTCGGTTGGGCCGGTGGGCGTTCATTGCCGGATGACGATGCCGCTAAGATCGCAAGCGGCAGCACTGCCACGGCAGCACAATAGAACTTACGCATAGGGCCTCCCGCACGTGTAGCTGTACTTAGAAGCTAACTCGGGACCGCCGATGGGGGTTCCATCAAAGCGTACAGCATTGGCGTGACGGCCGAGGGTCCAAGCCGGCCCATCCCATCAGCACCAACAAAACCCCAGCCTAAACAGCAATTATGACATTCCTTTTGCCGAAATTCATCAAACCCCGGCGATCCAAACTAAATTTCCCACAAGACGCATTACCCGATGGAGCAACCGGATGGGTGGGAAGGTCGTTGTGTTACATCCGTCCTTATGAGTTGGAAAACATAATGGCGCCGAGCCCTAAACGTAGCCAGAAAGCCGTCGAGAAACCGCCAGTGCGGGGGAAGCCAATTCTCGACGAAATGCTGGATGAGGCGCTTGAGGAGACCTTTCCGGCTTCGGATCCAGTATCGCTGAACCAGCCCGGTCATGGTCCCTCCCGCGCCGGTGGGGAGCCGGCAAACGCAGCAACCGCTGCCGTAGCGCCCGGGAGAAGACATCCGGACTCGCCGGAATGACGCCTGGGAGTGGAAAACCGCCATTCCACTGCGCCGAAGACCATCCCGAGGCGGCGGGGCGCACGGCGGCGGGGCGCACGGCGGCGCGCCGCTCAATCCAGGAAGGTCAACGGCTTGGCAACCCGTTCCAGCGAACGTTTTTCGGCCGCAACACCCCATCGCCATTCCACCAGCGCGGCCGCAATCATGAGCGCGGCACCAAGATCGTAGCCGAGCGCAACGCTTGAGCGAGAGCCCGTATCTATGAGGACGCCGAGCAGCCAGGGCGCTCCTGCGCCGCCGACGCCGGTACCAACCGCGTAAAAAAACGCAATCGCAAGGGCGCGAATTTCAAGCGGAAAGATCTCGCTCACCGTCAGATAGGCCGAGCTTGCTGCCGCGGAGGCAAAGAAGAAGATCATCATCCAGGCGACTGTCAGCATTTCCGCCGATAAAAGGTCGCGCTCAAACCCGTAGCCGGCGCCAGCCAGCAAGATGCCGGAGGTCGCATAGGTGATGCCGATCATGGTCTTTCGGCCGACCGTATCAAAGAGCCGACCGAGCAGAAGCGGGCCGAGGAAATTGCCGGCCGCGAAGGGCAGGAGATACCACCCGACATTTCCTGCAGGTACGCCGTAAAAGTCCGTGAGCACCAACGCATACGTGAAAAAGATCGCGTTGTAGAAGAAGGCTTGGGAGGCCATGAGGGCCAATCCCACAGCTGTGCGCTGCGGATAGGTACGCAGCAACGTCCGCGCAACCTCGACAAGAGGGGTGTGGCTGCGCGCTTGTAATCTCGCCACGGCTCGGTCCTCGGCGATCATGCCTTGGCCGGAAGGTGCCGCACGGTGCTCAATCTCCATCACGATCGCTTCCGCGCGCCGCGCCTGTCCGTGCGTCATCAGCCAACGTGGGCTCTCCGGAATCCAGAATCGCATCAAGAAAATCACCAGACCGAGCACGGCTCCGATGATGAACGCCAGGCGCCATCCCCACGCCGGGTCGATGACGGCTGGATCGAGGAGTATGATGGAGCCCGCGGCCCCGATCGCGGCCCCAATCCAAAAGCTGCCGTTTACGGCGAGATCGCACCAACCTCGTGCACGCGCCGGGATGAGTTCCTGAATAGTCGAGTTGACGGCGGCGGCTTCGCCCCCTATTCCGGCCCCGGTTGCGGCCCTCAACACTGCAAAGCTCGGGAAATTCCACGACAGTGCGGTAGCCGCGGTCGACACAAGGTAGGTCGCCAGCGTGATGAAGAACAGCTTCTTACGTCCAAGCCGGTCCGTGAGCCATCCGAAAAACAGCGCCCCGGCGACCGCGCCACAGAGGTAGGCAGTGCTCGCCAAGCCGATCTCAGCATTGCTCAGGCCGAGCGTTGTCTTTTCCTTCAGTATGCCGGCTAACGCCCCGGTTAATGTCACCTCAAGGCCGTCCAGAATCCAGGTGATACCCAGGGCGACAATCACGAGTGTGTGGAAGCGGCTCCACGGCAAGGCATCGAGGCGCGCCGGAATGTCGGTTTGGACGATTCCGTATTCCGGCTTAGCAAACTCGCGACCTTGCAATGGAGACCTCCGAATCGGTGCAGAGCGGGTTGATTTCAACCTATCGTTCCGCGCGACTCCCGCGACGTGGGGGTTAAAGCGAACCAGCCCTGAGCTGGTTTCACGGTATCAACCTACGCTCAGCCTCTTGCAAAAAATCGTCATATAATCGAGCAAGTTTTGGGCGTTTCGAGGCATCGAGAGAATGCGTGAAATTTTTCATTGTCGAGGAACCTTTTGGGATGCTTGGCGTTTTGGTCTGGATGCAGAGCAGGCAGCCACCGCGCCTGCTCGAGATGCGGGAGAATGTCAGGCCCACCCGAGCCACCGAGACTGATTGCCGACATTTTTTCATGTCTGGCACGCGCATTTTGATGGGCGGTGATCTTTCTGGAGGGAACCAAGATGCAGCCGGTGGATGAGGCGGCCGAGTCGCGAGCCGGTTCCACGGATATAAGCTTCGAGCAAGGCTCTCTCAGAACCGGCAACGGTGCGGCATCATTTGGATATGAACTTCTCCATGTCCTGCAAGCCATGCGGGTAGGGGACTTCTCGGTCCGCATGGCTGCCGACCACGACGGCTTGGCAGGAAAGATCGCCGACGCTTTCAACGAGATCGCAGCCGCAAATCAGCGCATTGCCCAACAACTTGAACGCGTCGGCCAGGAGGTCGGGCGCGAGGGCAAGACGCGCCAGCGCGTCAAGTTCGGTTTATCGAGCGGCGCGTGGGGCGAGATGGAGGACTCGATCAACATACTGATCGACGACCTGCTGTGGCCGACCATGGCGGTCACGCGCGCGATATCGGCGGTGGCCAAGGGCGATCTCCTGCAGACCGTCGCACTCGACATCGACGGACGGCCGCTCAAGGGCGAGTTCCTGCAGTCCGCCACAATCGTCAACACGATGATCAAGCAGCTCAACGTGTTCACCTCGGAAGTGACGCGCGTTGCACGGGAAGTTGGAACGGAGGGCAAGCTAGGCGGGCAGGCGCAGGTGCGCGAAGTCACCGGCGTGTGGAAGGAGTTGACCGAGAGCGTCAACTCGATGGCGAGCAACCTCACCGCGCAAGTTCGCAACATCGCCGATGTCACCATCGCAGTAGCGAACGGCGACCTGTCAAAGAAGATCACGGTCGACGTGCGCGGCGAAATCCTCCAGCTCAAGGCAGCCATCAACACCATGGTGGATCAGTTGCGGTCATTTGCCTCGGAGGTGACCCGCGTCGCCCGCGAAGTCGGCACCGAGGGCAAGCTCGGCGGTCAGGCGATCGTTCCGGGCGTGGCCGGCACCTGGAAGGATTTGACCGACTCGGTCAATGCCATGTGCGGCAACCTGACGGATCAGGTGCGCAACATCGCGCAGGTCACGACGGCGGTGGCGCGCGGTGACCTGTCACGCAAAATCACCGTAGATGTGCGCGGCGAGATCCTCGAGCTCAAGGACACCATCAACACCATGGTGGACCAGCTCAACGCGTTCGCGTCTGAAGTGACACGCGTCGCCCGAGAGGTCGGCACCGAAGGCAAGCTGGGCGGCCAAGCCCAGGTCTCGGGGGTCGGGGGAACCTGGAAGGACTTGACCGACAACGTCAACTTCATGGCGAGCAATCTTACCGCCCAGGTCCGCAATATCGCCGAAGTGTCGACGGCCATTGCGGGCGGAGATCTCTCCAAGAAGATCACCGTAAACGTCAGCGGCGAAATCCTGCAGCTGAAGGAGACCATCAACACGATGGTCGATCAGCTGAACGTATTCGCCGGCGAAGTGACGCGCGTCGCGCGGGAAGTCGGTACCGAGGGCCGGCTCGGCGGCCAGGCCAACGTGCGGGGTGTCGCCGGTACCTGGAAGGATTTGACCGACAGCGTCAATTCCATGGCGGGGAATCTGACCGCCCAGGTCCGCAACATTGCCGAGGTCACGACGGCGGTGGCGCGCGGCGACCTGTCGCGCAAGATCACCATGGATGTGAAGGGTGAAATCCAGGAGCTCAAGAACACCATCAACACCATGGTGGATCAGCTCAATGCGTTCGCGTCGGAAGTGACGCGCGTCGCCCGCGAGGTCGGCACTGAGGGCAAGCTCGGCGGCCAGGCGCAAGTGCCAGGCGTCGCGGGAACTTGGAAGGACCTGACCGACAACGTCAACTTCATGGCGAGCAACCTCACCGCGCAGGTCCGCAACATCGCAGAGGTCGCGACCGCGATTGCGAGCGGCGATCTCTCAAAGAAGATCACCGTGGACGTGCGCGGCGAGATTCTGCTGCTCAAGGAAACGCTGAATACCACGGTCGAGCAGTTGCGCTCCTTCGCGGCCGAAGTGACGCGCGTTGCGCGCGAAGTCGGTACCGATGGCCGCCTAGGCGGTCAGGCCGTGGTGCCAGGCGTTGCCGGCACTTGGAAGGACCTGACCGACAACGTCAACCTCCTCGCCGCCAATCTCACCACCCAGGTGCGAAACATTGCGGAAGTCACGACTGCAGTGGCGCGCGGCGACCTGTCGCGCAAGATCACGGTGAACGCCAAGGGCGAGATTCTGGAGCTCAAGGACACTATCAACACCATGGTGGATCAGCTCAACGCGTTCGCCTCGGAGGTGACCCGCGTTGCGCGCGAGGTCGGCACGGAAGGCAAGCTTGGCGGACAGGCGCAGGTGTCTGGGGTGGCCGGGACCTGGAAGGATCTGACCGACACCGTGAATGTCATGGCGGCGAACCTGACCGAGCAGGTGCGTGGCATCGTCAAGGTCGTGACCGCGGTCGCCAACGGCGACCTCAAGCAGAATCTCACTGTGAAATCGAAGGGCGAGGTGGCGGCTCTCGCGGAAACCATCAACAACATGACCGATACGCTCGCGACCTTCGCGGATCAGGTCACGACGGTCGCGCGCGAGGTCGGGGTCGAGGGGAGACTGGGCGGTCAGGCCTACGTGCCGGGAGCTTCAGGTACCTGGAAGGACCTCACCGGCAACGTCAATCTGCTCGCTGCAAACCTGACCACCCAGGTCCGTGCCATTGCGGAGGTCGCAACTGCGGTCACCAAGGGTGACCTGACGAGGTCGATTCAGGTCGATGCGCGCGGTGAAGTCGCCGAGCTCAAAGACAATATCAATACGATGATCGATAATCTGCGGCTCACCACCGATCACAATACCGAGCAGGATTGGCTCAAGACAAATCTCGCCAAGTTTACCGGTATGCTGCAGGGGCAGCGCGACCTCTCGACGGTCGGCCGGCTGCTGCTGTCCGAGCTCGCGCCGCTGGTGAACGCGCAGCTCGGCGCGATTTATCAAATGGAGATTGAAGACCGCACACCCTGTCTAAAGGCGCTTGCCGCCTATGCGGGCGACGACGAACGACCCTATCGCGAACGGATACCGATCGGAGCAGGCCTGATCGGGCAATGCGCCGCCGACAAGCGGCGTCTACTCATCACGGAGATGCCGGAGAACGTTGTTCCCATCGGGTTTTCGATGTTCAAGGCGATGCCGCAAAACGTGATTGTGCTTCCGGTGCTGTTCGAGAACCAGGTCAAGGCTGTCATCGAACTCGCATCGGTTTCGCGCTTCACCGATTTGCAGATCACATTTCTCGATCAGTTGACGACCAGTATCGGCATCGTGCTCAACAGTATCGAAGCGTCAATGCAGACCGAGGGGCTGCTCAAGCAGTCCCAGCAGCTCGCTGGCGAATTGCAGGCCCAGCAGCGGGAGCTGCAGCAGACCAATGAGCAGCTCGAGCTTAAGGCTCAGCAACTCGCCGAGCGCAATGTCGAGGTTGAGCGAAAGAATCAGGAGATCGAGCAGGCACGGCGCGCGCTGGAGGAGAAGGCAACCGAACTTTCACTCACCTCCAAGTACAAATCGGAATTTCTTGCCAACATGTCGCACGAGCTGCGCACACCGCTCAACAGCATTCTCATTCTCGGCCAGCAGCTCAGCGAGAATCCGGACGGCAATCTCAGCAGCAGACAGGTCGAATTCGCCCGCACCATTCACTCGGCAGGCACCGACCTGTTGAACCTCATCAGTGATATTCTCGACCTCTCGAAGATCGAGTCCGGCACCGTAACGGTCGATCCAGAAGAGATCCAGCTCTCGTCGCTTCTGGAAGTCGTGGCGCGACCGTTCCGTCACGAGGCGGAAACGAAGCAGCTTAGCTTTGACGTAGAGATCGAGCCCGGCGTGATGCGCAGCATCACCACGGATGCCAAGCGTCTGCAGCAGGTGCTCAAGAACCTGTTGTCAAACGCCTTCAAATTTACTGCGCAGGGTGGTGTTCGCTTCAGTGTGATCGCGGCGAGAACCGGTTGGAGTTCGGATCATCCCGTGCTTCGACAGGCGCCTAGTGTGATCGCGTTCGAGGTGTCGGACACCGGTATCGGCATTTCGCCCGAAAAGCAAAAGATCATCTTTGAGGCGTTCCAGCAGGCGGACGCGAGTACCAGCCGGAAGTATGGTGGCACCGGCCTGGGCCTCGCGATCAGCCGCGAGCTGTCCCGGCTCCTGGGCGGCGAGATTCAGCTGCGGAGTGTGCCGGGGCGTGGCAGCACATTCACGCTGTATCTACCGAGCAGATATGTCGGTCCGTCAGGTGTGGTGCAGGGTGATGGCGAGCCGTCGCCGTCGGTGCGTCGGACCGCCATCCACGCTGCCGTCATGCAGCATACCCCGGTCGACACCGTTGCCGACGATCGTCAGGAGATATGCACCGGGGACAACACGTTGCTGATCGTCGAGGACGACCCGCATTATGCGAGAATCATGGTGGACCTTGCCCGCGACAAAGGCTTCAAGGTTCTCGTTGCGATGCTCGGCGCCGAGGCTGTCGAACTGGCTAAGCAATACCAGCCGACCGCGATCTCGCTCGACGTATTCCTGCCGGACATGCTCGGATGGACGGTGCTGAGCCAGCTCAAGCTCAATCCGCTCACCCGCCATATCCCGGTGCAGATCATCACGCTCGACGAGAACCGTCAGCATGGACTCGCCTCGGGTGCGTTTTCATTTGCCACCAAGCCGGTGACCACTCAAGAGATCGATGCGGTGCTCAACCGCATCAAGGAATATGCCAAGCCGCGACGCAAACGGCTGCTGGTCGTGGAGGACAATCCAGCGGAGCAGATGAGCATCCAAGAACTCCTCGGCCATGACGACATCGAAATTGTCACCGCAGTAACCGGCCGGTCGGCACTGCAATTACTTCGAGACGAGCCAGCGGATTGCATCGTGCTTGACCTTCGGCTTCCGGATATGTCGGGTTTCGAGGTGCTTGAGGAAATGAAGGCGGATCCGAATTTGTCGGACCTGCCGGTCGTCGTCTTCACCGGGCGGGAGTTGTCGGCCGAGGAGGATGCACAAATCCACACCATGGCCCGCAGCATCATCGTGAAGGGCGTCGAATCGCCGGAGCGGCTTCTTGATGAAACATCATTGTTTCTCCATCGAGTTGTCACCGAGCTGCCGCCCGAAAAGCAACGCATGCTGGAACGCCTCAACAGCTCGAATGAAGATCTGGTTGGGCGAACGGTGTTGCTGGTGGACGATGACGCGCGCAACATCTTTGCGCTGAGCAGCGTTCTCGAACGCAGGGAAATGACAGTCTTGACAGCGAGCACCGGAAAGGAGGCCATCGAGATCATCGAGTCCACACCGGACCTTGCCATCGTTTTGATGGACATTATGATGCCGGAGATGGACGGGTATCAGACTATAGAGAGGATTCGCCGAAACAGCCGGCTGCGACGCTTGCCGATCATAGCGTTGACGGCAAAGGCGATGAAAGGAGACCGTGAGAGATGTCTGGAAGCCGGTGCTTCGGATTATCTCGCTAAACCCGTCAATACGGAGCAGTTGCTGTCCGCCTTACGGATGTGGCTGCATCGCTGACGGGGGGCGTCGATGCGCAACAACGAGAAGGTCAATATTCTCCTGGTCGATGACCAGCCGGCGAAGCTGTTAAGCTACGAAGTGATCCTGCGCGACCTCGGCGAGAACCTCGTGCGCGCATCATCGGGCCGGCAGGCGCTCGAGCTCCTGCTTCGCATGGAGATCGCGGTCGTCCTGATGGACGTCTGCATGCCGGAGCTCGACGGATTCGAGCTCGCCGCGATGATCCGCGATCACCCGCGCTTCCGTAAGACCGCGATCATCTTCATTTCCGCCATTCATCTCGCCGATGTGGATCGCCTGCGTGCGTACGAAATAGGGGCCGTCGACTACGTTCCGGTTCCGGTCGTGCCGGAGGTGCTGCGTGCTAAGGTGAAGGTTTTCGCCGAGCTCTACCGTAAGTCACGACAGCTTGAGCAGCTCAACGCGCAGCTGGAGCTTCGGGTCGCAGAGCGGACGGCCGAGCTGGAGGAGTCGAATCGGCGTTTGAAGGAGAGCGAGGATCGGCGAAACCTCGCTCTTGCGGCCGGCAAGATGGGATCATGGGACTGGGACCTTGTCCGCGATGATTGCGCCTGGGATGACGGGCAGAAGCGGATATTCGGCGTCGATCCTGCATCTTTCGAGGTCGCGTTCGCCAATATCCGAGAGCTCGTCAGTCGTGACGACTGGAAACTGCTGTGCAGGACGCTCAAGTACGCTCGACAGGGTGCTGGTTCGTATCAAATCGAATTCCGCATTCGCCGCCCCGACGGGCGTGTGCGCTGGTGCCTCGGCACGGCCGCGGCGAGCAGGGATGACAGCGGAAAAATATCGCGCATCAGCGGCGTGACTATAGACATCACCGACCGCAAAGAAGCGGAGGAGCGACAGTCGCTGCTGGCGCGAGAAGTCGACCATCGCGCCAAGAACGCGCTTGCCGTGGTGCATGCGATCATCTCGCTGACCAAGGCAAAGGACATCGAGCAATTCACCTCGGCCGTGGAGGGGCGCATTCAGGCATTGGCGCGCGCTCACAGCCTGCTTTCTGAATCCCGCTGGCGCGGCGCGAACATCGCGGACCTCATCGAAGAGGAAGTCGCGCCCTATCGCACCACGAATTTTGAACGCGTAAAGATCTCAGGCGAGCCGCTGTCGCTCGAACCTTCTGCCGCCCAGGCGCTTGCGCTGGCCTTTCATGAGCTCGCCACCAACGCGGCGAAGTACGGCGCACTTTCAGTACCGCCCGGCACCGTTCAGATCGCCTGGGAATTGCGTAACGGCCAGCTCGAGTTGCGATGGATCGAACTTGGCGGCCCTCCACTGGAGCGGTCCGCATCGGTCGGTTTCGGCTTTCGTGTGATCAGGTCGAGCATCGAAACCCAGCTGTGCGGCACCGTCGCATTTGAATGGCCACGCGAGGGGCTGCAATGCGTGATCCGTATCCCGCATCACCCGAAATCGGAGTTTTTCGCCCACAGCCGGGATCCGGTTCCGGGCGCGCGGCATCCCGCTTCGGCCGAAAGCGGTTCGCGAAAGCGAATTCTCCTGGTCGAGGACGAGAGCCTCATCGCCATGATGATGGATGAAACGCTTCGAGAACTCAATTTCGAGGTGGTCGGTCCATTCGGGACGGTTCGCGAGGCGCTTGCGGCAATCGAGCGCGAGCCGGTCGATGCTGGATTGCTCGACATCAACCTCGGCGGCGAGATGGCATACCCGATCGCGCGCCTGCTGGAAGCCCGGAAGGTACCGTTCGTATTTATGACCGGCTATGGTCCCGAGACGATTTCGGCGCCTTTTCCGGGCGTGCAGGTCTTTCAAAAGCCGCTCGAACGCGAAGTGTTGCGACAGTTCTTTGCGGTGACGCCTTCGATCTCCGCTCGTGCCAACGCGGCCACGTTGAGCCCGCTTTCCGACTGCATCACGTCTTGAAAAGATGGTGCTGTGGCGCGCGGCGGCAGATTACATCGCTGACCCGCGCTACCCCGCAAAGTCAATAATCACCTTGACGTCGCCTGGTCTCACTTCCAATGCCTCTCCCCACTGTTCAAGTGGCACGCGGCGCGTGATCAGTCGTTCGAGCCAGCTTCGGTCCGCATGGGCAAGCGCCCGCGCCGCCAGCTCATAATGGCGGCGATTGGCGTTCACGGTGCCGAAAATGACCTGATTGTCGAGCACCAAGGTGCGATTAAGCCACCCCACGTCCACATCGAGTGCCCGGCCGCTATCAGACACGCCGGTGAGACAAATAATTCCGGTGGCGGCGGTGCGGCCCCAGAGGTCGCGGATGAGCGCCGGCGCCCCGGTACATTCAATGATGACGTCGGGTGCAAGGCGTTCGAGGGTTTCGGCGATTGCCCCATGGTGATAGGACGCGCCGAGGTCGTGGACGAGAGACGGCTTCACTCCGGTCGCGTTCCGGTCGAAGACATGCACGTCAAGTCCGCGCTGAGCGCCCATCATTGCGGCAACCAAGCCGATCGGTCCGGCGCCGGTAACCAGGACCGTCCGCGGCGACCATTTGTGGGCGCGCTCTCCGATGAGCGCGATCTGCTCCCAGGCCTTGGCAAGAATGCTGGCCGGCTCCAGCAGAACGCCGAGGTGACCTAACGCGGGATCGAGCTTCACGGCGAAATCAGGCTCGATGCGGAAGCGCTCCGAGCCATAGCCGTGCCGACCGATGATTCCTCGCTCGGTGTATTTGCCGTTGCGGCACATGTCCCATTCGCCCGCAGCGCAGGCGATGCACGGTACTGGATCGGGCCGACGTACGATGCCGACCACGAGATCACCCGGCTGGAGGCCGCTATCAGGCGGCGCCGATTCCACGCTGCCGAGGGATTCATGACCAAGGATAAGCCGTGCTTCTCCTGGCGGCGCATTTCCGTATTGGCCCGACACGATCTCTCGATCGGTTCCACACACGCCAAGCGCGATCGTGCGTACCAACACCGCCCCGTCGGAGCGCGACGGCTCCGGAACTTCTTTCACGAGTGCGGAACTGCCCTCTCCCGGTGCGACCGTAATTGCCAGCAAGGCCACGCTCCTTGAGGTTGCATTGCCCGCATACGTGTCAGCAGCCGAAAAGTTCCAGGTACTTACCAGGGCGGATCGCCCTAAAATGGTCATCATCACGGCAGTTCAGAGAAAAATATGGGGCGAATGTGTCCGCGAACCTCGACACCGTGGAACCTTTGCGGTTCCGCCGCGTTTGAACAACGTTGAAAATCAATAGAATTGGAGTAAACGATGAGCCCAACCCAGGGCGTTCGAGACATTGCCGCCCCTCGCCGTACCCCACAAGTCCTGCACAATATAGCCTCAGAAGGGACCTCAGGCGGGGGCTCGCGTGTTCGGCAGTCACCCAAATATTCTACGCCGGAAGTGCGGGGTCGCTCGCCGCGCATGGAAACAGGTATTGTGCCGAGCCTCGTGATGTGGGGGCTGGCAGGTCTCCTGCTGGGCCTCACCATCCTCTACCTTGTCTACATCCACTAAGGCATCCTCGGCAGTTCCACTCCGGCTGCCTTTTGACATTGTGATTTCATCAAGTGGAGGTTTGAAAAATGGCGGGCGATACAGAAACCTGGCCCGGCGCGGCGAAATGTCCGAGCCTTAATTGCGTGAGCCGCTAGGGTCGACGGGTAGAGAGGCCGGAACTAACAACCGCGCGCGTTTCGCGGTCCGGGCCAAAGTCGCTCGCATCTTCAATGGAAAGGATCTCGCCGAGCCGGCCTCTTGCGCGGTTGACACGGCTTTTGATGGTTCCAACCGCACATCCGCAAATCCTGGCCGCCTCTTCGTACGAGAAGCCCGAGGCGCCGACGAGGATGAGGGCCTCTCGTTGTTCCGGCGGCAAGGATTTGAGAGCTTCACGGAATTCGTTGATCTCAAGCCGGGTGCCCTGATCCGGCAGAGAGGTGAGTTGCTCTGCATAGGATCCGTCAATATCTTCCACTTCGCGTCGACGTTTGCGATATTCGGAGCGGAAGAGATTGCGCAGGATTGTGAATAACCACGCCGACATATTGGTGCCCGGCTCGAACGATCCGAGATTCGCCAAAGCCCGCAGCAGTGCCTCTTGCACCAGATCGTCGGCGCGATCGACGTTTCCACACAGCGAAATGGCAAACGCGCGCAAACTCGGCACGGCTGCCAACATAACCTCACGAACATTCTTATGGCGGCTCATTTTTCGAGCCCTCGTGGTTCGGGTCATCGAGGCTGCGCAGGATTTCAACAAAGCGAGCCGGTACTCCCTGGTCGACGATCTCGTCGTACATCAGGCGTAGCTGGTGTCCGATTTTTGCCTTGACCTCATTCCCGAGTTTGGCCACGGGTTTCGCTTCCGGTCCGTGCAGGCCCATCGATTTTCTTTGCAGTGATGGCTTGCGCATATCCATATTATCCTCGACCGGTTGCTCGCGACGAAGTTTGAGGCCAGGATCGCAGACCCGGTCGAAACCGCATAACGTGTGGCACGGCAACTAGTTCCCGAATCTGTGGAGCGAACTTTTCGCGCATAGCCGCATTATTGTCATCAACCGGCCAACCCGCGCCATCGGGGAGAATAAAAATGAACATGTCTCAGCTTGTCGCTCAGCACGTGCCGTATCTGAGACGATATGCGCGCGTTTTGACCGGAAATCAGGCGTCGGGCGATTCCTACGTGGCGGCTACGTTGGAGGCACTGGTCAAGGGGCCGGATCTGCTGACTACCGCCGCACATCCGAGAATTGCGCTGTATCGGGTATTCTCAAGAATTTGGAATTCAGTGGAAATAAACGGCGCGGCTGATCGTGCGATCAATCTCGTACCGGCAGAACGCCATCTCGGCCAGATCACCGCGATGCCGCGTCAGGCATTTCTGCTTGTTTCTGTCGAAGGATTTTCCGAGGAAGACGCGGCTGCAATTCTTGATGTCGATCAACAAACGTTGCAGGCATTGGTAGATGAATCCGGTCGCGAGTTGGCCGCCCAGATTGCGACCGACGTTCTGATCATTGAAGATGAGGTATTGATTGCGCTCGATCTCCAGCAACTCGTCGAAAACCTCGGCCACCGCACCATCGGCATCGCACGCACGCGGGCTGAGGCAATCGCGTTGTCGCGGGCCAAACGGCCCGGTCTGATCCTGGCCGACATCCAACTCGCAGACGGCAGTTCCGGCCTGGAGGCCGTGAATGATCTGCTCAACTCGTTCGAGGTCCCCGTGATATTTATCACGGCTCATCCGGAGCGCTTTCTCACCGGTGAACGGCCGGAGCCGGCATTCCTGATCTCCAAGCCCTACCAGCAGTCCACTGTTTCGGCCCTTGCGAGCCAGGCGCTTTTCTTTGAACGCAACGCGGTACAGCCGAGGAAGCGCGTCGCCGAGTGACGAACGCGGACATTCGGCTTCGTCAGGGGGGTTGGAGCAATGCCGCGACGCGAGCCGGCGTTGCCTTGACATCGGGCGAAAACGAGTTGAGGCGCAACCGGCGTAATTGCCGATTGCGCCTCGGATTGGCCGACCGCGCGCGGGGGAGGGGGGAAAGCGGCCGGTCGCAAGAATAATTCGCGAATCGCCAAACCGTTCCCGCGGTTGCCGTCCGCGTATAAAAAAATCCAAGAATTAGCCCATCTCCCGACGCAACGCGCAACTGGCAGTCAGGAACCTGTTTATGGCTCAAGCGGTTACGGCACGCGAAGCCACTGAAAGGACTGTCGGCGAATGTCGGCCACAACAAAGGATCAGTTTGCTGCCGCGGCGGAGACCGCCGCAGTCGCCGCGCGCGGGATCCAGCGGCAAATCGACCGACTCGAAGACATCAGATACAAGCGCGCGTACAAGGGAGCCATGCAGGCCGGCGCCCGGCTCTATCCGGAACCGCCCTTTCCGGAGCAGCGTCAAGCCAAACCTGGCAGCGAATCCGATCTCTATCCGAGGCCGATGTATGACGCCCCCACTATCGGGGCTCCGGAAAACTGGACGGAAAAATAGCGCTCGTGACGGGCGGTGATTCAGGCATTGGTCGCGCCGTGGCGGTGCTATGACCAAGGGCGGTATTCATGCGTTTGTTCGCTCGCTTGCCACCCATCTGATCGACAAAGGTATTCGCGTCAATGCAGTGGCCCCGGGGCCGGCGTGGACACCGCTCAACCCCGCCGACCAGGACCCGGGGAGCGTGTCGAGATTTGGCAGCGACACGCCAATGAGGCGTCCCGCTCAGCCGGAAGAGATTTCGCCGGCGTTCGTTTTCCTCGCAGCACCGAGTTGCTCGAGCTACATCACGGGCGAAATCCTGCCGATCATAGGCGGTTATTCGGGCGGATGATGCCAAATCGGAGGATGACTCATGGCCAAAAAAGCGGAACGGAAATACGCGCGTAGCGCGGGAAAAGACGTGGAAGGCGAAATGCATCGCCTCAAGCGGGGCACGGCAAGGAGTGGTCCAGGTGGCAAAGGAGGCAAGGTCAAAGACCACAAGCAGGCGGTCGCCATTGGCCTCTCAAAGGCGCGCCGGAAGGGCAAGAAGGTCCCTCCCAGGAAGGCTTCGTAGCAGCCGATGAAAAGCCTCGTTGCATCAGTGCCGGGCGTTACGTCCGAGCAACCAGCCCAGCAATCCCGCGCCCGAAAGGACCAGGACAAGGCTCGTGCGGTCGCCATTGCGAATGATAGAGGCCGCCCGCTGAATCGCCTCATCGACCGTCTTATAGGATAGGCCGTAAAGACGGATAATGAGGCCATCCAGCACCGGGTTGCCCGTCGCCGGATATTTCATTAACTTCGAGAAAACAAATCCCAGCGGCTCCGAAAGATCGGAGGCCGGTCCGATTTCGCTTGGCTCAACGGCCCTCTCCACCACAGAGGGCACGGGATGAGGCGGCGCAGGATGGTCACGCGCCACCATTGCATCTGCGGTCGGCGCATCGGCCGCCATGATTTGCCTGGCCGGCAGTTTGGCTTGGCCCTGACCCAGAGATTTGGTCCTGAGCGTTGCCGCAATGGCGAAAACGGCCGCCGCGAATGCCAGAACGGCACCGACCAGACCAAGCCCGGCGTACACGCCGTATACGCTCGTCGCCCACATATACAGGCACGCGAGACCCAGGCCGATCGCGGCCGCCCCAGCAGAGGCCGCTAGCGCCCACAACGCCCCAATCAGCGCAATTTCCTGTATCAGCTGGGCGATGTGATGGGCGGCAACATCCAAGCGTTGCTCAATCCGACCCTTTATAGCCTCCACCCTCGCCGGAACGTCGAGCCCGAGCAGCTTCAGGAGTTTGAGCAGCACTAACTTCGCCGCCCTAACATACCGACAAGCACACCGACCACGACCGCTGCGGCCAACGCTCCGAGCGGGTTTCGGCGCGTCATGTTTTCCAGCTCGGTGGCAAAGAACTTAGCCTGCCGGTTGGCGGCCGATGCCGCCATCGCACCGCGGTCTGCCACGTTGCTGGCGACGTCGCCGACCTGTTCAGAGACATTGGATGCCACGTCGCGCGCCGATTTAGCAGCCTCGCTCCCAGCTTGCGAAATGAACTTGGTGACCGTGTCCTTCAAGCTGTTGAGGTCCTTTCGCAGCGACTCCAAATCCGCGCTCGCAGCGTTCATCGCTTCGGATGCGGCGTTCCCAATAGCTTCTTTGCCCCGTGTCACCGGTTCCGACAGGGAAGATCCGCGCCCATTGTCCTTAAGCTGCCCACCCGGCCGGAAGGCTTGACTCTCTTCGCCCAATCCGCCCGCATTGTGCTGTTCCATTGCTTCGTTCCTTCCAACGTTCATGCGTCAGCCTGATCGCCTTATCTGAAGATTTTGGCTCCCGCGCAGACCCATACGTCCGCTCGGACGCATCTCACGCGCGTCGATCTGGCTACGGCGTCACCCTAAGGTAGGTCGAACGTTCGAGACGACACATAGGTTCCATAAAGCTCGGACGCGAAAGGCTCGGCCCAACAGCAACGCAGACGCAAAAGCCGTGTTTTCGGTACGTTGTTCCTGACCATCAAAGTAGGAGGGGTTCGTTTAATCCGCGCTTGCCGACTGATAGGAGTGCCCCGTCACCTTGCGGAGAACCCGCCCGCTCAGGCGTGACATGAATCACATCTGCTCGGCCCTCAGATTTTTCCGGCAATGCATCTCATACGAGAAAAGATGATGCCGGCATGTCCGACGGCGATGAGCAAAGATTTTGATTCTACTGGAAAACCCGGGCTATTCGGCGGCCGCGAGCCGGATGACTTCATTTTCGGATTGACGCGCTCCCTTTGCAGCCTGCGGAAGCTGCAACACCGTGGCAAACTGGCCAACGCAAAGGCGCGTCAGCAGGACGACTTTTCCGCTCGGAAACTCGAGCGCATCATGATGTTCGTACGGGCTGTGAAGATTGATTTGTCGAAAACGCGCAACGTTCTCTTGCAATCTCCTTTGCTCGCGGAGGCCGAGAGGGTGATCGCATTCGACGTCGCGGTCAAAGCCTAACTCCGTACCCGGGAGCAGACACACAGCGACGTCCGGCTCCCCGATCGCCGCAAAACCGCGTGTTAAGGAATTGCTGAACTGGGTCGAAACAAGCCTTTCACCGACCTTTGCGGCACGTGTTGCAACGCTCTCAAGGCTGTAATCGCACATGCTGAATGCTCCTGTCGTTGGTTCAAAGTGAAGCTTGCGACATGTGGTTTATGTAAATTTAAAGCGAATGGCCGCGGTTCGTTCCTTGGGAAATCATGACATTGTTCAATTATTCGGTGCCAATCGAACCGGCACAGCAAACAAAACGAAATTGCTCGCGCGCGGCGCTTGCCAGTCTCGTCGCTTGTCCTCGCTGGCAGCTTTCTCAGTTTGGATTCATTGTCGCGCACCCTGCCAGAAGTAATTCCAGAACCATCGATTCTCGAATACATTGGGAGGTTGTTGAGGGGCGGGTTGCTGGGGTCGTCTGCGAATCGGCCGAACCGGCACGTCGCTGAGGTCCTGGCCTTCACTTTCGCGGGACTCGCTATCACGGGACACCAAGCGATGCCGCGTGTCGACTATTCTGCCCCTCCTGTCCAGCCTGAAGCATTCGGTGGCGCTGGTCCCGGCTCGCCGATGCCTTTCCCCGGATTCGAGAGAGCTCGACCCGCAGGAGAGCTGCCGCTTTGCCTCCGGTGAAGGCGGAGCGAGCGCTTCTCTCGGAGCCACATGGGTCCAGACCGCCTGGATTATTGGTTCAAAGATCGGCACTGCGACATTGCCCCCTGTGGCGCCGCTGCCCAGCGTGCGGCGCTGTCCGCCGGCATTGTCATAACCGAGCCAAATCGCCACTGTGACGTCATTGGTGAAGCCGACGAACCAAGCATCGTTCTCATCCTCCGACGTACCCGTCTTGCCGGCGACGTAAGGCGAAAATCTCGCCAGGGAACGGGCGGTTCCGCGTGCCAGGACGCCCTGCAACATGGTCTTCAGCTGATAAAAAGCCGCCCGGTCGATTGATCTGATGGCGACCGACGCGGGCTTGTGTTGAAATAGATTCCGGCCATCGCTCCCAATGGCCTCCACCACATAGGGCGAGGGGCGCGCCCCTTCATTTGCGATGGCAGCGTAGAAGGCGGCGAGATCGACCGGCCGGACCGGTTGCGCACCAAGCACAACCGGATAAAACCGTGCGCATTCGCGATATATCTGTGCCTCCACCGCAAGGCTGCAGATTCGATCGAGGCTGGCTTCGGGTTCGCTCTCAATTCCTCCTTCCAGGAGATGCACGGTTGCGCGATTGCGTGAATTTTCGAGGGCTTGCCGCAGGGTGAGCACACCGCCTCCACGGCCGTCGTAATTTTTGGGCGACCAAAAGTCCTGTCCACGTGCTTTGCGCAGCCCGATCGGGCGCAGCGTAATCGCACCGTCGCTAACCAGCGTGTCGGGCTGCAAGCCCTTGCCCAGGGCGGCAAGATAGGTCAATGGCTTGATCGCGGAACCGGGCTGACGCACGGCCTGCGTGGCGCGATTGAGCTGGCTCAATGGGTAAGAAAAACCGCCGGTCATCGCGAGAATTCGGCCTGTCTTGTTCTCCAAGACCACCACTGCGCCTTGAACCTCCGGGCGCATCCGCAATTCCCCGCGGACCGGTGTCTTGCCCCTCCACTCCGAAACATGGACCAAAACGACGTCGTGGACTTTGAGTTTGCGCAGCGTGGCTGCGGAATCAACCGAAACCGGGGCGACGCTTCCATCCATGAGGCCAACACGAAGAGCCTGGCCCTTCCGCCCGCCCGGCTTTTCCAGCACGACGGCGGGCAGCCAATGGACGTCGTAAAGCGGCAGGCGTGCGCTCGTCAGGGCCTTTTGCCACGACGGGCTCCTGTCCGTGCGCTTGCCTTCTGCCTCTATCCGCGAAATGGCTTGATCAAGATTCGCCTCTGGCTGTTTGAATTCGAGACGACCGGCGCTGCGCTCGTATCGAAATAGCCCCTCCTGCACCGCCTCTTCTACGGCACGTTGCAATTGCGGATTGATTGTTGAGCGTATGGTGTAGGAATCGGCCGCGATCGCACTCATGCCAGTAATCGACTTAGTCTCGCGAGCGACCTCATCGACAAAATGGAACCCGATATCTCGTGTCGGGCGCTGATAAGGCACCATGGCCGGCAGCAGCGGCACACCACCGGGCCTGCCACGCTGGTCCTTGTGGTCAGGGGCCGTCCATGTGCCGTCTTCCTGCATCCGACTCATGACGTATGCGAGCCGTTCCTGTGCACGGACGGGATGCCGATCGGGGCTAAAATAGCTCGGCCCTTTCGTCAAACCCGCGAGCAACGCACCTTCTTCCAGCGTCAGGCCGCTGGCCGACTTGCCGAAATAGTTCCGCGCCGCGAGCTCGACACCCCAGGAGCCGCGGCCGAGATAGACGGAGTTGAGATACAGCTCCAGGATTTCATCCTTGGTGAGCAGCGCTTCAACTCTCGCAGCAACGACCATCTCGCGAATCTTGCGTTCGTAAGTGCGATCTTCACCCACCAGCAAGTTCTTCACGAGTTGCTGGGTGATGGTCGAGCCTCCCGCGCGGGGGCCGGACTGGGCGAGATTGCTGACAAAAGCACGGATCAAGCCGCGCTCGTCGATGCCTTTGTGCTGGTAGAAGCGTTTGTCTTCGGCCGCGATGAACGCGTTGCGTACGTGGTCTGGAATTCTAGCCAGTGGAATCCAGATGCGGCGTTGATTCTCCTCAAACAGCTCGGCGAACCGCTGACCCTTGCTATCCAGCACGACGCTCATGCCGGGAAGTTTGAGGCCCTTGAGTTTGGTGTGGTCCGGAAGGGACGCGGCCGCCTTGTTGTAGTAGTCGATCACGTTGCCCAACTCGACGACTGGGTGCTCGACCTGCTGGTGCTTGCAGAATTGTCGATAGATCGTTTGCAGGTCGGCAAAGTTGACGCCGTGGAACTCCGCGTTCTCTCCGTCTAAAGCCTCGGGATCCTCCATTGCCGTTGCGATGAGGTCATCGACATTAATGTTCTCGATGGCAAAGGCTTTGACCATGTGCGTGCAGCCAGCCTCGAGCAGATCTGCGACCTGCTGCTGATCACGGTCGCGATCGAACTCCGTTCTGACTGCGTCGGGCGTTGCCGTCACTTGGCTGAACGCCAGCGCCAGAGCAAGAATTTTGACGAGGAGGGTTTCCATTCGTTCGCGTTCGACTGGTCCGCCGCCCGTCAAGCCTGTCGACGTGCAAACGTTCCGCGAACACAAAAAATTGTGGTGGTGTTTCCTTCCCCTGCCACCGCCGGCTGTCCCCACGAAGGACGGAACGCACCAAAGACGCCAGCGTTCTTTCAATAGCCAAACGGTTGATCGACGTGACCATTAAGGACAAGTCCTCGCTGTCATCGGAGACCTTTCAAGGCAGGGCTTGCGCGTCCACAAGGACCCCGCCGTGGCGGGACATCCCGGTTTGCGTGATCGTTGCGCACCCGGATGATGAGACGGTCGGCTGCGGCGCCCAGCTGTCGAAAAATGCGACCGTCGTTGTGGTAACGGACGGCGCGCCGAGAAACTTGATCGATGCGACGACGTATGGGTTCAAGACGGCCCACGAATACGCGGCGGCGCGCGCCACGGAATTTCGCAGCGCTATGCGCATCGCTGATGTGCGGGGAACGTCGATCATGCAGATCGGCGTTCCCGACCAGACCGCCGTCCGTCATATCGCGTCGGTCGCGCGGGTGCTCACGGGCATCATCACGCGCCGCGAAATTCACTGCGCCATTACGCATGCGTATGAAGGCGGGCATCCCGACCACGACGCCGTGGCGTGTGGCGCTTTCGCCGCCGGCCATCTGCTTGAGCGTCGCGGACGACCAATCTCGCTCTACGAGATGCCCCTCTATCGCCAAGGCTCAAAGGGGGAATTGCGCCAATCATTCACGCCGAACGAGCATGTTGCGGAACGGGTCTGGTCTCTTGATGCCAACGCACAAGCACGCAAGGAGCAGATGCTCGCCTGCTACGTGACCCAGCGCCGGACGCTTTCGGGCTTCGCCGTCGACACGGAACGGTTTCGTCCAATGCCGAAGTACGATTTCACACTGCTCCCCAATAAGGGCAGGTTGCTTTATGAGCATCAAGATTGGGGCATCCGCACCGGTGCCGAATGGCAGGCTTTTGCCATGAGGGCCCTGGCCGAGCTCGATCTCATCGAATGACCGGGATGAAACTGACCGTTTTAAGCGTGGCCTATCCTCTCGCTCCGGTCGGTCCTCATGCGGTGGGCGGCGCCGAGCAAATACTTAGTCGCCTCGATCATGCATTGACGAGCGCGGGACACGATTCGATCGTGATCGCGGCATCGGACTCCACAATTTTTGGACACCACATCCCGATTCCGTCGACGACAGTGTCCTACGATGATGCCGCAATCGGCCGTGCACGCAATGCATATCGCGACGCTTTGCTGGCGGCGCTTTCGCATCGTCACGTCGATATCGTCCATATGCATGGCGTCGACTTTGCGGAGTACCTTCCGCCACCGGGCGTCCCGGTCGTGGTAACGGTGCATCTGCCGATCGAGTGCTACACGACTCGCGCATTGCGACCCTCCCGCCCGTCCACGTGGCTCAATTGCGTATCGCAAACGCAGCACAGAGCGTGCCCGCCAGGTCCTTTCCTTATTGGTTCGATCGGAAATGGGGTAACGATCGACAATCGCCCCGTTCCTGGAAAAGGCGACTACGCGCTGGTGCTCGGACGCATCTGCCCAGAAAAAGGCATCCACATCGCTATGAAAGCGGCGGCCCGCGCCGGTATCCCGTTGGTGATTGCCGGTAAGCTCTTTCCTTATCCGGCTCATCTCGAATATTTCGAACACCGCGTTAAGCCGCAGCTCGACGTGATGCGTCGATATATTGGACCGATCGGCGGGGCGACAAAGCAACATATCCTTGCGGCTGCGCGCTGCCTGATCGTCGCTTCGCTTATTCCTGAGACAAGCTCGCTCGTTGCCATGGAGGCGTTGGCGGCCGGAACGCCGGTCGTCGCCTTCGCGAGGGGCGCTTTGCCGGAGGTGATCGAACACGGGGAGACCGGCTTTCTGGTATCCAACGAGGACGAGATGGTCGCAGCGATCAAAGAGGTCGATCGACTCAGTCCGTTTGCGTGCCAGGCTGCGGCACGCAAGCGCTTTGACGTCCGGCAAATGATCGAGAAATATTTTGCCGCCTACGCGAAAATCATTGAACTTCACGGCGATTGCGCCGGGCAAGCCGCATGATCGACACCGTGGTCATGCGGGACATTTCGGAATTGCTGACCGTCGAATCCGCGTGGTGGCTGTTGTGGGAGCGGTGTTTGCGGCGCACGCCGTTTCAATCTCCCGGTTGGCTCCTCCCGTGGTACCGCGCGTTCGCGCCGGGGGAGCCGCTTGTTTTCACGTTCTGGAATTCCGGACGCTTGGTCGGGATTGCGCCATTCTATGCGGAATGCAAACCCGATGGACTTCATCTATTGCAGTTCGGAACCGCCGTCAGCGACTTCCTCGACATAGTCGCGGAGCCCGGGTCCGAGGGGCTGGTTGTGGATGCGCTGGCGGCCGCGCTCTCTGCTGAGGCGGATTGGCGAACGATCACCTTCGATGAACTCCCTCCTGATGCGGTCGCACTTGGTCTGAAGAATTTGCCCGGTTGCGGAGTCTCGGAGGAAATCGCCAGCACCTGTCCGGTGCTCAAGCTCGACGACGCAGCGGCGGACGATACAGCGGCAGTTGAATCGAATTTCCCATCGCGGACACGTCGCAAGTTGCGGATGGCGCGCCATCGTGCCGGCCGTCGGGGCGCGGTGCATTACATCTTTACGGCCGAAGGCTCGGCACAATGCGCCTTCCAGTGTCTTGCGGAACTGCACACGGCACGCTGGCATGCACGCGGCGAGGCCGGAGTGTTGGCCGGGAAGACCGTGCGGCGGTTTCATTCGGAGGTGCTCAACGTGCTTTGCCCCAAAGCGATCGCGAGGCTCTACGAATTGCGAATCGCTGGGGAGACGGCAGCCATGTACTATGGCTTTGTCGATTCCGGTTGCGCCTACGCTTATATCGGCGGCTTTGACCTGCGCTTTGCCTACGAAAGCCCCGGCACGCTTCTGCTTGCCCATGCGATCACCGAAAGCGTTCGTGCGGGCGCACGCGAATTTCACTTTCTGCGCGGGTCCGAAGCGTACAAATACGCATGGGGCGCGTTTGATCGCCCGAATCGCCGGCGTCGGTTCACGCGAGTTCCACCCAGCCATGCCAAATGAACCTCCATCGCAGGCACAGAGTGGCATTCCTCGGGAGCTGACCGACGTACTCGCGCGCTTCGGACGCGGCGAGTTGCCAGCCAACGTGGCGTTGATGCAGCTCATCATGCGCGCAGATGCGCCGCAGCAGGTCAGCGACGCCGTGCGCGCCGCCACGATGTTCGCGGCGCCTTCGACTCGCATCCGAGCGCATGCATTGCTGAAGCTGTGGTCGGAAACGCCCGACGCATGGAACACCGTGAAGGGAATCTTGGCGGTGCGGGAGAGCGGCCACCAGCCAGAACATGCGGTCCGATGCTGGACAAGCTTTTTCGATCGCGCAGCAACGAAGGCGGCGGATTCCGCGGCTGCGCTCTACGCGCTTGGGCGCGCCGATCTCCTCGACATCGCCACCCGCGAGGTCCTGGCACATTTGCAGCAATGGAGAGTATTGTCGCATGCGACGCACGTGCTGGAAATTGGTTGCGGAACCGGGCGGTTCGTCGCACCCCTGGCGAGGGCCGGTTATCTGGCGATCGGGATCGATACATCTTTCGCGATGCTGCAACATGCCATGGTTCGCTGTCGGGATCTTCAATCCGCTGTTCTGATGCGAACCAGTGGCCGCGATCTCTCGATGTTCGCGGATTCGACATTCGACGCGGTCTTGGCTATCGACTCGTTTCCGTACATTGTTGCAGCAGGTCATGAATTGGCCGAAGCCCACGTGCGTGAGGCGGCGCGCGTTCTTCGTGCGCAGGGCTGGCTGGTCATACTGAATTATTCGTACCGCGGTGATCCGGCCGCGGACGCACGCGACGCCGAGCGGCTGGCGGCGGTGAGCGATCTAACAATGGTTCGGAGCGGAACGCGAGACTTTGGGTGTTGGGATGCCCAAACCTACGTGATGCGAAAGTCCTGAACGTCAGAGCCCGAAGCGTACCATGAAAAAGAGAAGTGCAGGAATCGTGATGTACAAGAAAGTGGGGCAGGAGGTTCAGTTACTTCTGGTCCATCCGGGCGGGCCATTTTGGGCAAAGAAGGACCTCGGCGCGTGGTCGATTCCGAAAGGAGAATATGGAGAGGGCGAGGAGCCGCTCACTGTGGCCAAGAAGGAGTTTTGCGAGGAGCTGGGAGCAGAGCCAAATGGCGCGTTCTGGCAATTGGGTGCTCTGGTGCAGCCAAGCAAAAAGGAGGTCATTGCGTGGGCCGTCGAAGCTGATTTCGACGTGTCGGAATTGAAGTCAAACACGTTTGAACTGGAATGGCCTCCGAAAAGTGGAAAGAAGAAGCAGTTTCCCGAGGTGGATCGTGCCGAGTGGTTTACTCCTGATGAAGCACGGAAGAAAATACTGCCGGGGCAAGCTGAATTTATTAATCGGTTGCTGGCCCGCATTGGGTACATGGATCGGTTTCAACATTAATACGCAACCGCGATCAGCATGCGTCAAATCTTGAGACTTCATCCGGACTGGCTTTCCTTCGCAGCGACACGCGTCGACGTAGAGGTCGCGCGTCCGTGCGCAGGAACCCTGGTCCTGTGCTATTTCGTGGCCGGCAGGATTAGCGATCTGCGCATTCCGCCCGTAATGGCGTCCGCACGGGCCGATGAGCTGTGGCAGCACACCTGCTTTGAGGCTTTCGTGCGCACCTCGCCGGACGCGGGCTACTACGAGTTCAACTTCGCGCCCTCGACCCAATGGGCCGCCTACCGGTTCAGCGGCTACCGAAGCGGGATGCAGGTTGCGACCGAGATAGCCGCGCCACGGATCGAAGTGCAATCGAGCCGAGACAGCCACGCATTGCAGGCCTCGCTGCAATTGGATGGGGTGCCGGGTTTGTCGCGTGATGCCGTATGGCGTCTCGGTATCTCGGCGTTGATCGAAGAAACGAACGGCCTTAAGTCATACTGGGCGTTGGCGCATCCACCCGGCAAGCCGGATTTCCATCATCCCGATTGCTTTGCGTATGAACTCCACCCAGCTTAGCGACTCATGAAATTTGGCATCGATCGACTCATCGCCGAACCCGTGTTGCGCGCGCCGCTTGCCGGCAGGCGTGTTGCATTGCTGGCGCATCCGGCGTCCGTTACGGAAGATCTGACCCACACGCTCGATGCGCTTGCTGCATGCGGTGACGTGCAGATCACCGCCGCTTTCGGTCCACAGCACGGTCTGCGCGGCGACAAGCAGGACAATATGATCGAGTCGCCGGATTTCGATGATCCGGTGCATCGCATCCCGGTATTCAGTCTGTATGGCGAAGTGCGCAGGCCGACCGACGCCATGATGGCCACCTTCGATGTCATTCTCGTCGATCTGCAGGATTTGGGTTGCCGCATATATACCTTCATCACGACGCTGCGCTATATTCTCGAAGCGGCATCGAAACATAACAAAGCCGTGTGGGTGCTGGACCGCCCTAATCCCGTTGGCCGGCCGGTCGAAGGCTTGATGCTGCGAGGCGGGTGGGACAGCTTCGTCGGCGCCGGACCGCTGCCGATGCGTCATGGGCTCACGCTCGGCGAGCTAGGCATGTGGTTTATCAAGACGCTCAAGCTCGACGTCGCGTGTCGCGTCATCGAGATGCACGGCTGGCAGCCCGATGCCGCGCCGGGATTCGGTTGGCCGCTTGGCGAGCGCACATGGATCAATCCCAGTCCCAACGCGCCGAATTTATGGATGGCGCGTGCCTATGCGGGCACCGTGATGCTCGAGGGCACAACGCTCTCGGAAGGGCGCGGCACCACGCGGCCGCTGGAACTGTTCGGCGCTCCCGATCTCGATTCGCGGCGCATCATGAAGGAAATGTACGCCCTGGCGCCGCACTGGCTGCAGGGCTGCCGCCTGCGCGAGTGCTGGTTCGAACCGACGTTTCACAAACATGTCGGCAAGCTCTGCAACGGCGTCCAGATTCACACCGAAGGCCGCGGCTACAACCACCCGGCGTTCAAGCCCTGGCGCATCCAGGCGCTCGCCTTCAAGGCGATCCGCCGCCTGCATCCGGACTATCCGCTATGGCGCGATTTCGCCTACGAGTACGAGCACGGCAAGCTCGCGATCGATGTCATCAACGGCGGGCCGCTGCTGCGAGAATGGGTGGACGATGCGGCTGCGGCGCCGCAGGACTTGGAGGCGCTGGCTGCGGCGGATGAGCGGGATTGGCTGGGTGAGCGGGAGGGATATCTGCGATACTGAAGAGGGCGGACCCAAACCGGAAGCGTGCCGTACGTGGCCATGTCGGAGCTTGTAGGGCGGAATAGCGAAGCGTATTCCGCCGGTCTGCGGAACGCGGCGGATTACGGCTTCGGCTAATCTAATCCGCTCTACGGGCTCTGACGCGCGAATGGTGGCCCCGTGATTGGTTGCTAGCTTCGCATTGGCATGTGCAACAGCTTCAGCGTAAACCGGCCAATATGACGCGCCGCCCTGAGACGCGGCATTGATTTCATTGATAATTCCGAAATTAGTTCGTTTCGACAAAACTACACCAATAGCCTTGTCGGGGTATTTACATGCCGTCAGAGCGGGCGCGCGGCCTTCCGGAGCTTGCAGCGAAGTATTCCACCGCCTTGAGGCCGATCCCGAACCAGTCGGTTCGTGAGAAGCGTCCATCCTAGCGCTGGCGGCGAACCCGTGAGCGTATCTCGCCGTCAACGGCAGCTGTATTGTCCAACGGCCGAGGACGCCCGCCGGTTGACGCTGAACGCGGCAGTGGAAAGTGGTTGGCGGTTCGATCTTGATCGACGGCGTTGGCTCTGTCCGGCGTGCGTTGCGAGCCTATTCCTAGCCCGTAGGCGCAATCCCTTTATCGCGCCGCTTTGTGGCGCAATGCGCTTCGCTTATTGCGCCCTACCGCCCCTCAATACCTCGCATTCCCCGGCGTCCGAGGAAACGGGATCGCGTCGCGCACGTTGGCAAGGCCCGTCACGTACGCGAGCGTGCGCTCGAAGCCCAGGCCGAAGCCGGCGTGGGGCACGGTGCCGTAGCGGCGCAGGTCGCGGTACCAGGTGTAGTGCTCCGCGTCGATGGCGCGCTCGGCCATGCGTGCGTCGAGCACATCGAGCCGTTCCTCGCGCTGGCTGCCGCCGATGATCTCGCCGATCCCAGGTGCGAGCACGTCCATGGCGGCGACGGTGCGGCCATCGTCGTTCGCCCGCATGTAGAACGCCTTGATGTCCTTCGGGTAGTTCATCACGATCACGGGCTTCTTCGCGTGCTTTTCCGTCAGATACCGCTCGTGCTCGGATTGCAGGTCCACGCCCCATTTGACCGGGAACTCGAACTTCTCCTTCGCGCGCTCCAGCACCGCGATCGCCTCGCCGTAGTCCATGCGGACGAACTCGGAGGCGACGATTCCTTGCAGCTTCGCGAGAAGCCCCTTCTCGATCCGCTCGTCGAAGAAGGCGAGGTCGTCGTGCCTCTCCGCCAGCAGCGCCTCGAAGGCAAACTTCAAGAGCCTCTCGGCCAGCGTCGCGTCGTCCGAAAGGTCGGCGAAAGCGATCTCCGGCTCGATCATCCAGAACTCGGCGAGATGGCGGCTGGTATTCGAGTTCTCGGCGCGGAATGTCGGCCCGAAGGTATAAACCTTGGTGAGCGCGAGGCAGTACGCTTCCACGTTGAGCTGGCCCGACACCGTCAGGAATGCCTCGCGGCCGAAGAAGTCCCGCGCAAAATCTATCCTGCCTTCTGGCGTCCTGGGCAGGTTGGCGAGGTCGAGGGTCGATACCCGGAACAGCGCGCCGGCTCCTTCAGCGTCGGATGAGGTGATGATCGGCGTATTGACCCAGAAAAAGCCATTCTGGTCGAAAAACTGATGGATCGCCTTTGCCAGCGTGTGCCGCACCCGCGTCGCCGCGCCGATCACGTTGGTGCGTGGCCGCAGATGCGCCACTTCGCGCAGGAACTCCAGCGTGTGCGGCTTTGGCTGGATGGGATATGTATCCGGGTCATCGACCCAGCCGATCACGTGAATGGCACTCGCCTGCATCTCGAACGGCTGGCCCTTCGCGGGCGACGGCACAACCATCCCGGTCGCCTCCACGGCGCAGCCGGCCGTGAGCTTCAACACCTCGTCGGCGTAGTTCGGCAGCGTGTTCGGGGCGACCACCTGGACGGGATGGAACGATGATCCGTCCGAGAGATGCACGAACGAAATGCCCGCCTTCGAGTCCCGCCGGGTGCGCACCCAGCCTTTCACGGTGACTGGCGTATCCTTCGGCGCCTCGCCGGCCAGGATGTCGCGCGTGCTGAACTGTTTCTTGTGCATTGATCGAGACTTACTCAGCCGGAGCGATTTGTCCAGTTACTGTCCCGCTTGCCATTCCCCCAAAAGATGCCCCCGTTTGTCCGAAGGCGGTTTCCAGCCGAGGCTTGGGAGGGCGGCCCTGCTTCGCGATTACCAATGAATCGAATCCCACGAGGCGCACAGGCGAAGCAGGATCGTGGGCCGTGCTGGATACGTATTGAACTCTGGGTCTCGCGACAACTGCGGAAATTCGCAAGATTTTCGACGAGCTTAGAACCGAAGCTCATCTTGCTCCGATGCTGAGCTCTAAGGAAATGATATGATTTATTGTTTTCGGATCCACATCGAAGCGGTGAAAGGGTAGGAACAGACCAGGGCGGCAGCGCCCCGGTCAAGCGGTTCCGTGGTCCTGCTCGATGTCACTTCATCCCTTCAACGCAACGCGACATCAGGCATGAGGCTGGGCCAGTAGTGGCCGGATCGGCGGTAGCTCGGCGATGAGGGTTCCGCCATGGCCGTCGCTGCCGGTGACGAAGTTTCCGGCGATGTACTGGCCGAGCAGTGCGACGGCGGCGCTGTGGTTGCCGTCGCTGACGGAGAGCGTGCCGCCGGTGTTGCCGGCATTCGGCGTGTAGCCAAGCGTGGTCGTGGCGCCAAAGCCGATATCGGCAAGATCGAGTTCGTTGCCAGGCGCAGGGCCAGCGACCGTACCCTTGAACTGTGGCGAGCTGTCGAGCTTCAGCATTCCGGTGTCGCCGGGCGCGAACGTTACGTTCGCGGTCGAGGCCCCGAACAGTTCAAGTTCGGTGCTGCCGGTGATGGAGAAGCTTCCGCCGCTGGGGCCGGCTGGACCCGTCGCCGTCGTATTGATCCGCAGGCCGAGATTGGCGCCAGCACCGGATAGATTGGCGGCATTGCCGGCAAGGTCGGAGACGGCGGAGGATGACGGCAATTCTATCCCGCTCACCACAAGGTCTGACGTCACCTGGCCGGCCGCCACCGTGTAGTTGAAGGCGAGCGCGGTCGCGGTCGAATGGGCAGGGTCGTAAGTCGCTGTGCCGCCATCGTTGAGCAGCAGCGTCGGCGTGCCGCTGACCGTCACGGCTTCGCTGGTGTCGAGCGTGATGCGGATGCTGTGTCCGGTGGTGACCTCCCCGGTGGCCGGAGATGACACCACCCGCGTCACCGTCGGGGCCGTGGTATCGATCTTGAGAATGCCGGCCGGGTTCCTGACCGCGCCTGACAGGACCGCGGCATTGCCGGCGCCGTCCGCGATGGTGGCGCCGGTGCCGAGCACCAGGCCGGTGACGGTCAGGTCCGGCGTGTTCTGGCCCGGCGCCACCTGGTACGTGAAGGTGAGTGCATTGGTGCCCGAGCCGCTCGCATAATGCGCGATGCCTCCGTCATTGAGCGTCAGGGTCGGCGTGCCGCCTGCGACGGTGACGTTCTCGCTGAAGTTCACCGTCAGCGTCACCGTGTCGCCGGCATTGAGATCGCCCGCCCCATTGGTGATGCCGGGGCCCGACGTCACAATGGAAGAGATGGTCGGCGCCCGGGTGTCGATCTGCAGGATGCCGGGGGGATTGACCGCGGCCCCCGACAGCACCGCGTTGTTGCCGGCGCCGTCCTTGATGGTCGCCCCGTGCAGGACGAGGCTGTTGACCGCGAGGTCCGTCGTGTTCTGCCCGGCCGCCACCGTGTAGGTGAAGGTCAGCGCGTTGGTGCCGGAGCCGCCCGCATAGGTCGCCGTGCCGCCGCCGCTGAGCGACAGGGTCGGCGTGCCGCCCGCGACGGTTACGGCCTCGCTGAAACTGACCGTCAACGTCACGGTGTCGCCGGCGTTAAGGTCGCCATTGCCATTGGTGATCCCGGCGCCTGAGGCCGCAACCGCGGTCACGGTCGGCGCCGCGGTATCGATCTGCGGACCGCCCGCGAAGGCGGTCACCCCGGACAGATCCGCCGTGTCGGCTGCAATATGCGAGTCGTAGACTGTCGCGCCATTGGGGTTGAATCCGGTGACCGCCAGGGCAGCCACATTCTGCCCCGAGCCCAACGCCCCGACCGTGTAGGTGAAGGTGAGCACGTTGGTGCCCGACCCGCTCGTGTAGGTGGCGCGCCCGCCATCGCTGAGCGTCAGGTACGGCCGGGTCGCCCCGGAAACCGTCACCGCCTCGCTCATCGTCACCGTGAAGGTGACGGTCTTGCCCGGCCCGAGATCGCCCGAGGGCGGGTTCGCGGTGATCGAAGATACCGTTGCCCCGATAGCGAGGCCCGCGAAGGTCACGTCGGCGCCCGACAGGTCCGCTTGCTGGCCGGACTGATCGGTGATCGCGATCGTCGATCCATTGAGATTGTTGCCGGTAACCGCCAGCGCCGCCGCGTTCTGGGCATTAGCGACCGTGTAGGTGAAGACCAGCGTGTTCGAGCCCGAGCCGCTCTGATAGGTCGCGACGCCACCGTCGTTCAGCGTCAGGGCCGGCGTGCCGGTGACGGTCACGTTCCGGCTCATCGTAACCGTCAGCGTAATGACGGCCCCGGTATTCTTGTCCCCGGTGCTGGGGGACGCCACAATCGAGATGACCGTCGGCGGCGGCGCCACTATCGTGGGCGTGCTCGTTGCCGAAACAGTTACGCCGTTGTCGTTTGTGGCCGTCGCCACCACCTCGATGGCATTGCCTTCGTCGCCTGCCTGGACGACGTAGGTCGCCCCCGTGCCGATGGCATGAGTGTAGCTATCAGCCGAACTGAACCACTGATACGTCACCGTGTCGTCGGCCTCACCGGCGGTCGCCGACGCCGTCAGGGTCTGGCCTTCCTGAGCGGTGCCGCTGATCACCGGCGTCGTCAGGGTCGGGGCCGCATCCACCACCGTGGCGGTGGGCGTGCTGGTCGCCGAGGCGGTCACGCCGTTGTCGTTGGTGGCGGTCGCCACCACCTCGATGGTGTTGCCTTCATCGCCTTCGTGGACAACGTAGGTTGCCCCGGTGCCGATCGCGTGGGTGTAGCCGTCCGCCGAGCTGAACCACTGGTACGTCACGGTGTTGTCGGCCTGCCCGGTGGTCGCCGACGCGGTCAGGGTCTGGCCCTCCTGCGCGATGCCGCTGATCAGCGGCGTCGTTACCGTCGGGGCCGCATCCACCACCATGGAAGTGGGCGTACTTGTTGCCGAAGCGGTTACGCCGTTGTCGTTGGTGACCGTTGCCACCACCTCGATGGAGTTGCCTTCATCGCCTTCCTGCACCACGTAGGTTGCGCCGCTGCCGATGGCATGAGTGTAGCCGTCGGCCGAACTGAACCACTGGTACGTCACCGTGTTGTCGGCCTGCCCGGCGGTCACCGAGGCCGTCAGGGTCTGGCCCTCCTGCGCCGTGCCGCTGATCACCGGCGTCGACGTCACGCTCGGCCCTGTTATGACTACCGAAAGGCCAGTGTTTTGGACCCCGCCGCCAGGGCCCACAGAAAACACGACCGTCTGCCCAGCTTTCAGGTTAACGTCGCTGTCGAAGGGCACAGTTTGTCCTTCGGCAGTGACGCTGGAATTAAAGAGAACGTTGCCGTTTGCAACGACGCCGACGACCGTGCCGATGCCGTATTGGTCTCCGCGAAAACTGCTGACTATGGAATACGTACCATCTGTGGGAGCAGTGAAGACGAGATCGGAATATTCGCCACCAATCCCAGGCACGAGCACAAATTGGTTTGCCAAAAAATTTACATTGCCATCGTCGTAAGCTGGTCCGTCATTGAACTCTGCCGAAGGGGATTCGCCGATGTCAACCGACGACGACAACCAATACTGTGCGTTTGGCCCGTTGAGTGGTCCTTGTGAGGTTTGATCATAGAGCGTTACGGGTGTCGTAAAGTTGGACGAATAGCCGTAAGACCACACGCCATTGGGATTGCTTTGACTCGTCCAGCCCTGTTCAAAGGCCGCGGCAGCGTCATAAGTTTGTGCCGTCAGAGTTGGGGCCGCATCCACCACCGTGGCAGTGGGCGTGCTGGTCGCCGAAGCGGTGGCGCCGTTTTCGTTGGTGGCGGTCGCCACCACTTCGATGGTGTTGCCTTCATCATCTTCTTGGACCACGTAGGTCGCGCCGCTGCCGATCGCGTGGGTGTAGCCGTCCGCCGAGCTGAACCACTGGTACGTCAC
>Ga0070734_10001180_pt1 | contig 40693 bp, 29 predicted proteins | sample Coa_R1_8_FD_66444 | JGI IMG/M metagenome (GOLD analysis project Ga0070734, IMG submission 66444) | Surface soil microbial communities from Centralia Pennsylvania, which are recovering from an underground coalmine fire - Coalmine... | ecosystem: Environmental > Terrestrial > Soil > Unclassified ...
CTCTGTTCGAAGAAAGGGCCGACGACACGATCGATGACGCGACCAGCGAGACTTCCGGAGAGACTGCTGAAGCTGCGCCTGGTCCTCGCGGTGTAAGCATCCATACAGCCGGGAAACCGCGCATCGCCGAAAGACTTCGTTTGTTATGGGAGCGAAGAGTCTTTCTTGCTCACGTGTTCTGGATGGCGGCGGTTTTGTCGGTGATCCTTGCCTTTATCCTTCCCGTGCGCTATGAATCCACTGCCAAGCTCGTTCCAAGCGAGAACGCTTCCAGCTTCTCCTCCATGGCTAGCTTCGTGAGTAAGGCGACGGGCGGTGGCGGGGGAGTGCCCGGTCTGGCTGATCCATCGAGCCTTCTTGGATTGAAAACCCCGGCGGCTTTTTACATCGAAATATTGAAGAGCCGGACCGTCCAGGACCAGCTTGTCGATCGATTCCAACTGTTGCAGCGCTATGGCAAACGCTACCGCAAAGACGCCCGCAAGCGGCTTGCGGAGCGCACCATGATCGAAGAGGACAAGCGAAGCGGCGTAATCACGTTGTCAGTAAGGGATGGCGATCCGGTTCAAGCCGCCGCCATGGTGCGTGCCTATATCGAAGCCATGAATTGGCAGGCCGTGGAGTTGAACGTTTCGGCGGCCCGCCGCGAGCGCGAATTTCTGGAAGAGAGGCTGAAAAGCGCTAAGGAGGAACTTGATCGATCCTCCATGGAACTGAGTCAGTTTTCCAGCAGATTTTCGGTGATGGATGTAGATCAGCAGGGCCGAGCCATGATGGATTCAGCTTCCCGGGTACAAGGTGAGCTAATTGCGGCCGAGTCGGAGCTCAAGGGACTGGAGCAGATCTATTCCGGCGACAATGTGCGCGTGCGGTCTCTGAAGGCGCGCGTGGCCGAGTTGCAGGTGCAGCTCAAGAAAATGATGGGTAGCTATACCGACCCCACGACAGCGTCCAAAGGCTCTGACGATTCCGCCAAAGACTCCATTGGTCCGGCCATACGGACCCTGCCCGCTCTTGGATATCGCTATCGCGATCTCTACCGTCAGGCGAAGATTCAGGAGGTGGTTTTTGAGCTTCTCACCCAACAGTATGAGGTTGCCAGGGTGCAGGAAGCGCGTGAGCTTCCTATCGTCCGCATCATGGATGAGCCGGAGATTCCAGAAAAAAAGATCAGTCCTGTTCGTAGCTTGATTGTAGGTTCCAGCGTGTGTATCGCGCTGTTGCTTGCCTGCCTCTGGGTGGTGGAAAAACATCGCTGGGACGGGCTTTCAATAGACGACCCGCGTCGGCTTCTCGTGAAGGATATGGGCGAGGCGGGCAAGACGGTGGGCAAGACTATGATTGGCAAGTTTGGATTCATGAGGACGCGCAAATGAATCGTGAACTCAACGGGCAATTTCAGATGGATGGAAGTCTAACCTTCCCTTCAGTGAAGCCATACTTTCAGGCCTTGTCGGCGTTGATCGAGAAAGTGCCTCACATGCAGATTGGTGAGATCGTCTCGGTCATTTTGAAAGCGTACGACGAGGAACGGGCCTTATTTGTCTTCGGCAATGGCGGAAGCGCCGCTACTGCCTCGCACATCGTGTGCGATTTGAACAAGGGGGCGACAGTGGGCTTGCAGGGCAAGCGCTTTCGCATGATGGCTCTTACCGACAACGTTCCATTACTCACTGCGTGGGCGAACGACGCGGCTTATGATCGTGTCTTTGCCGAACAGCTTAGGAATTTCGTCCGGCCTCGTGACGTTGTGTTCGCCATCAGCTCAAGCGGAAACTCCGAGAATGTGTTGCAGGCGCTAAGGGTGGGACGCGAGTTGGGCGCTATTCAGCTTGGAATCGCCGGCGGCACGGGCGGCGCGATGAAAGATCTTTGCGATGTATGCGCCGTGGTTCCATCGGACAACATCCAGCTTGTCGAAGACCTCCACCATGCAATCGCACACTCGATTGCCGCTGTGGTCCGGGAGGAGCTACTATCGCGCGGAGAAGGTTCGCGGGCTGCCTCGGCGGGCAGTGCCGGAAGGTAATCCCGCTCCGTGAGGATAGCCTTCGATCTGCGCCGAATTAAGAACCCCGGCATTGGCCGGTATATGAAGTGTCTGGTGGAAGCCGTTGTAGCTCAGGCGCCCGACCATGAATATCTGCTGATATTGCCTGCCGGTGCGGAAGAAATGGTCCGCTTGCCGGAAGGACGAGGGAGAAAGCTGCCTTCCACCTTGAAATATTATTCTTTTAGGGAACAGGTAGAGCTACCACGGCTATTGCGGCGGCATGAAATCGAGCTGTTCCACTCTCCGCATTTTATGCTGCCGCTGCTGCGCCCCTGTCCTTGCGTGATTACCATCCATGATGTGATTTATCTGGCTTGTCCCGAGGATCTGCCTTCGTACTTGGGCCGTCTTTACTATCGCTTCATGATGAACGCGGCGGCCCGGCGCGCCGTCAGGATCGTTACCGATTCGCGATTTTCCAAAGAAGATATCGTCCGTTTTCTCAATGTCGATCCCAGCCGCATCCAGGTTGTTTATTGTGGAGTGGATGCCAATTTTTATCCCGTGACTGATCCCTTGCGGCTGGAGGCGGTGCGTGCGCGCTACGGCATTGAGCGGGACTACATTCTCTATACGGGTATCTATAAACCCAGGAAGAATCATTCCGTGCTGCTGAAGGCATTTCAGAGATTTGTAGCCGCCGGCGGCAATGCGCAGCTCGTACTAGCTGGGCCGGTGAATAACAAGGAAGAAGGGAAGTATGAAGCCGGATTGAAGGCCCTGGCCAGCGGCCTGGGGATAGCTTCGCAGGTTGTGTTTGCAGGATTTGTGCCTGAAGCCGATCTTCCTGCGCTCTACTCCGCGGCAAGTCTGTATGCCTGTCCATCGCTATACGAAGGTTTTGGTTTTACGGTGTTGGAGGCCATGGCTTGCGGAACGCCGGTTGTCTGTTCTCGGGCTGCGTCTTTGCCGGAGGTAGCGGGCGATGCGGCGCTCTATGCCGATGCAGCCGATCCCGATGCCTTCGCTGAGGCGCTCTATCGGGGATTTACCGATCTTCAGCTACGCAGGAACTTAGTGGAGAAGGGCAGGTTGAACCGGCAACGGTTTAGCTGGGAGGAGGCCGCGCGCCAGACGCTCGCAGTCTACCGGGAGGCTGTGTACGGCCCGGCTGGAAAGGCGGTAGCCCTGTGATTCAATCCGATGTATAGTCCCGCGTCAGCGAAATCTGCGGTGGAGAAAGCCGGCGCCTCTGCCGTAAAGATTGCCATTGATACGTGGTGCCTCGGCGCTCACGCGCGCAACCATGGTGTCTATGTTTACGCTCTCAATCTGTTGGCACATTTCCGCGAAATCGCGCCTCGCCACCAGGTGGAGATTACTCCCTATGTCTCGTCCGCCATGGAAAACGATGCCAATCGCTTTGAGGCGGCTCCTGGGTTTAATCCCCGGCAGACTGGTTTGTTGAAATTCAGCCGCTTGTGGCGCTTTGGTGGCGCGTGCTCGCTGACTACTGTTCAAGGCGCTGATCTGGTATTCAGCCCGCACTGTACCAGCCTGTATGCGGGAGGTTTGCCTCCTGCCGTCGTCACGCTGCACGATCTTATTCCGGTGGTCATGCCGTGGGGCTCCCGCCGGATCACCGCGACTCTGCGATTTTGCCTATGGTGGGCAGCTACTTTCTCTCGCGCCGTAATTACAGACTCTCAGTTCTCCAAGCAGGATTTGGTGAATGTTTACGGGCTGCCGCAGGAAAAGGTGTCCGTGGTCCACCTTGCCTATGATCAGGAGCGCTTTAATGCTTCTCCGCCAGATGCCGGATTGTTGCAGACGTTGCGCCATCGTTTCCGGGGTTCACGGCCATATATCTTTCATCATGGCGTTATCAAGCCGAACAAGAACCTCAAGAGGCTGGTAGAGGCATATCGGCTTCTCCTTGCGCGCAACCGCAATCTCGAATTTGACCTCGTGCTGGCTGGCCCGTGCGGATGGGAATATGAAGAGGTGGTTGCCGCCGCCAATGAGGATTTTGGTTCGCAAGGCAGCGTCGTTCTCACCGGGGCGCTGAAGGATGACGATCTGTCCGTTCTGTTAAAGGGTGCCAGCCTGTGTGTCGTGCCGTCTCTTTATGAAGGGTTCTGTATCCCGATGGTGGAGGCCATGGCGTGTGGCGTGCCAACCATCGCGTCCAATAGCTCCTGCCTTCCGGAGATCTCCGGCGGAGTATTGAAATATTTCGATCCGCGCTCGATAGACGAGATGGCCGTCTGTATGGAGGAGGTTCTGGAGAGCAGCCATCTGCGTAACGAGCTGTCCGAGAGAGGGAGGCTTCGCGCGGCCGATTTCAGCTGGCGGCGCTGCGCCGAAGAGACGCTTGCCATTCTCGCGCAATGTGCCCGGGAAGGCAGGCGCAAATGATTGTTCTCCTAGGTATCGAGGTTGCGGATTGAAAATAGCATTCGATCCTTGGACGCTTTCCGCCCGCTTTCGCCATCAGGGCACCTATGTCTACGCCAGAAATCTGATGGCTCAGTTCCAACGATTGCATGCAGGAGGCAGCGGCAAAGAAGTAACCTTCAATCTATTTGCTTCGCCCGCAAGCACAAATGATGCCCGGCTAGTTGAGTCGTCGAATGGTTTTCAACTAGTTCGCACTAACCTGCCGAATTATGATCGGCTATGGCGTTTTGGCGGAGTGAGCCTTGCCGCCGCCAGAGCCCGCGCCGATGTCATCTTCGCTCCCACCGCCAGCATCTTCCCAATAGGCGCGATTCCGGTGATCTGCACCATTCACGACGCAACTGCGGTGATGATGCCGTCCCATTCGCGCAAGGTGCGTCTGCTCTCACGCGCTTTATTGTGGGCTTCGGCCACACGCTCGTCCACGGTGATTGCCGTTTCCGAGCATACCCGGAACGATCTAATCAGGATTTACGGTCTGCCCGAATCGAGAGTGGCGGTCGTGTACAACGGCTACGACAAAACCGTTTTCAACGAGACTGCCTCCGATCCCGAATCAAAAATCAATGTACTGAAAAAACTCGGATTGTCCCGGCCGTACATCTTGCATCATGGAACCATTCAGCCTAGAAAGAATCTCAAGCGGCTGATTCAGGCTTACCGGCTCATGTTCTCCCGAAATCCGAATCTTGATTTGGATCTCGTTCTCGTAGGGCAGCCAGGATGGGAATATGAAGAGATCGTGGCCATGGCGAGCCAGGGGAACCCTGGCGACGGGCGTGTCGTGCTGACCGGAATTTTGGACGATGCCGATCTTGCGGCGGTTATCAAAGGCGCGAGCCTCGTGGTGATCCCATCATTGTATGAAGGTTTTTGCCTGCCGATGGTGGAAGCCATGGCTTGCGGCGCTCCGGTGGTAGCCGCCAATGCCTCGTGTTTGCCGGAAATCTCGGGTGGCTGCTTGAAGTATTTTGATCCTCACTCTATGGATGAGATAGCTGCCTGCATGGAACAGGTTTTGGAAAACGGCGAGCTAAGAACGTCGTTGTCCCGCAAGGGGATCGAGAGAGCGCAGTTCTTTAGCTGGGAACGCTGCGCCGCCGAAACATTAAACCTGTTGAAGAGCCAGGTGGTCAAAGGGAAAGCGAAATCATGATTGCGGGCACTGCCAAAGTCGCGAGAACTCGCCTTCGGTCGGATTGGATCGTGGCTGCGGGCATGGCCGCCGTTGCGGTCGCGGCTATTGGATTGGCCTTTTCATCGACACAATTTCTTCTTGTATTGCTCTGCGTTGGATTGGTCGCTGTAGCGGTTCTGCGCTTTCCATGGTTCGTCTATGCTCAGGTTTTCTTGCTGCCTTGGTCGCCTCTCGTCTATCTGAATTTGCCCCTCCACGATGTCGCTCTCTTTTTGCGGTTTGTCCTTCTGGCCGGAGTTTGGTTCATCAGGCGGCAAGAGGACCGGCCGATTGGAGCTTGGTTCTTCGAAGGCAAGCTGCGGAAGGGAATCCTGGTTTTTGTTGCCGTGGCTACCGTGTCGCTCTTTATTTCGGCGCTTGGTCCCAACACCGCCGCAATCCGCTTGCTGGCCCGTCTTTTCTCCTATGTGGCTTTCTTTTTTGCGATGGTTGGATGGCTGGAGCGTAGGGAGCAACTCGTATCTGTCATCAAGATCCTGCTGTTTTCGACTCTCCTGGTCGCTCTCTTTGGTTTCTATCAGGTGTACAAGAACGGTTACACCGATCTGTATTTCCAGATGTACCCGCTTCAGGAAGAAGGGGGCATTAGCGACTGGAATGGCAGGATTACCTCGTTTCTCTTTCACTTCAACTCGCTCGCGGGTTATCTGAATCTCGTTCTTCCCTTTGCGTTTGGGTGTGTTGTGCTGGCGCGCGGTCGCCGAATGAGGCTTCTTGGAGTGTCCTGCTTGGGCGCTACCGTGGCTGCTCTGTATTTCACAGGGAGCAGGGGAGGGCTGATTGCCTGTGGAGGCTCTCTGCTTGCCTGCCTCTGGTTCCTACGTCCCTCGCGAGCTGCCTGGATCAGGCTCTTGCTGGCAGGGGCGATGGCGGTGGCTCTCATTCAACTCTTGCCTCGGTTTCAGCAGGGAGGTGAAGGAGAAGAAGAGGTCAGCGTGCGAGTTCAGGAGGTGGATGACTTTACCCAACTCTCGCGGCTGGCCCTTTGGGCTGCCGCCGGATCAATGTTTCTCGACCATCCTGTCCTGGGAGTTGGATACGGCAACTACCGCTCGCTTTATCACGATTACATTCCTGGAAGCGCCCCCGATCAACTCGATGCTCACAATCTCTACCTTCAGCTTCTATCGGAGACCGGACTGATCGGATTTCTCGTCTTTGCTGCTCTCATCATTGCGTTTTCCCGAATGGCTGTGCGCCTTGCAAGAGACTCCGATCCTCTGAGCCGTTGGGTGGGAGCGGGAGTTGGAGGAGGTGTAGTTGCCACATTGATCCACGGAGGCGTGGATTACCTTTTTAATGTCAGCCCACAGTTTGGCGGATTGTTTTGGCTGGTGATGGCCCTCGCATTTGTTGCCGCCAAGATGGTCACGATGCGCTCCGAAAGCGAATTGGCTCCCGAGAAATATTTCTAATCCTCACTGTGGTGTCACACGTAAATGACGGCTCCAGCCGCCCAGCGATCTTGATTCCCGCGCATACCTAGGCTGAAAAGGCTTTCAACAAACTCTACTGCGGCAATTCCTAAAAAACGCTTGACGAGCTTCGCAGACATTTTATATAACCATTTTATTATATAACTGAAAGGTTATTTATGACGAGTGCAAACACCCTCGACGCTACCTTCGCCGCCCTGGCCGATCCTACCCGGCGGGCGATCCTGGCGCGGTTGGCTTCAGGAGAGGCGTCTGTAATGGAGTTGGCCGAGCCGTTTGCGATGAGCCAGCCAGCGATCTCCAAACATTTGCGGGTGTTGGAGCGTGCAGGGTTGATCTCGCGCGGACGCGATGCGCAGCGGCGTCCCTGCAAGATCGAAGCGAAGCCGCTTGGCGACGCTAACGAATGGCTCGAGAACTACCGGCGCTTTTGGGAGGCCCGTTTCGAACACTTGGACAACGTGCTGGAAGAGCTGAAGGCCTCTGAAAAGAAGCAGAAGAAGAATAAGAAACAACGAAATATCCAACGTTAAAAGGAGATGGCAATGAAGAACACCGGAAATTTGAAAGTAACGACGAATGGCGATCGAGAGATTGTGATGACGCGCATCTTTGATGCTCCCCGCCGCCTGGTGTTTCAGGCATTCACCAAACCCGAATTGGTGAAACGCTGGCTCTTTGGCCCGGACGGCTGGTCGCTTGCGGTTTGTGAGATCGACCTTCGTGTGGGGGGCTCCTATCGCTATGTTTGGCACGGACCAAACGCGGCGGTCATGGGAATGGGTGGCATTTATCGGGAGTTGGCGGTGCCGGAGCGCATCGTGGTCACGGAAAAGTTCGATCAGGCATGGTATGCCGGAGAGACTGTTGGAACCATTCTGCTGACCGAGCAGGCCGGAAAAACCACCCTCGTACAGACTTTACTCTATGAGTCGCGGGAAACGCGCGATGCGGTTCTCAGGACGCCAATGGAGCAAGGGGTGGCAGCGAGCTACAACCGGCTCGAAGAGTTGTTGCTTTCTCCGGATCTTATGGAGACGCAAAAAGGAGAAAAACGATGAACGATACCTCTCGTTCCGGTTCCATGCTTCGGAATCTGGGTGCGGTGTTTGCCGGGTTGCTCGTCGGCCTCGTCCTGACCCTTGGTACAGATGCCGTGATGCACGCCACCCATGTCTTCCCGGCATTGGGTTTTACGATGAGCGCCGGGCTCTTTGTACTTGCCACTGCATATCGATCTGTTTACAGCTTCCTTGGCAGTTACGTGGTGGCTCGTTTGGCGGCTACCAGGACCATGAGTTATGCCTTGGCGCTTGGGGTCATGAATGGAATCACTTGCGTTGTTGGGACGGCGGTTACCTGGAATCGCGGCGCTCAATTTGGGCCGAAATGGTATCCGCTTTCGCTGATCGTGTTGGCAATGCCATGCGCCTGGCTTGGGGGCAAACTTGCCGGTAAGAAGGGTGGCAGCGACTTCGTGATTGGTTCAAAGCTGCCCATGGAAGCGCTGAAAGCGCATTAACGTCGTAAGGTGTAGTCAAAGGAAGGCGGCTTCGGCAATATTGAATAGGTTTCCCCCGCCCAAAACGCTTGTGGAGCTGCCTTCCATTGCATGAGGCCACAGAGTCGTCTAAGACTCTAATGAGAAGCGGACTGATCGGGAGCGGCCAAGGTAAAGTCTCCCTTTCGGGCGGCGGGAACCAGTTTCCATCCTGGCTTTAAGGTCAAAGTCCAGCCTTCGCCTTTGATGGTCTCTCCGGTCGTATCCGCAGGTGCGGGAATCATTGCCGCGCTCCAATCCTGTTTGATCAATACTCCCTTGGAGGCTTCAAGAACTCCCCAATCGTCCGAGATTCTTGCCGTCGAGTACACGGTTCCAACATTATCCAGAGGCTGCAGTCCACTCGGATTGAACGCAATATTGTTGTGCCGGAACGTCATGGTCAGCACTGGATTCTCGATAAACCGCTTGCGGTATTCCGCCGCCATACGTCGGCGATTGTCGTCTCTTTCTTTTTCGGAGGCCTTGAGCGCAACACCGCGATAGCCCGCTTCGCGCGCGGTAGCCTCTTGTGGGAGATTGCTGCCTGCGGAGACATGCAGGGACCCTTCGAGAAGGGGGATGAACCCATTGCCGTCTCGAATTGCTTGTCTCCAGTTGGGAACGTATTGATCAAGCAGCAGTCCGTAGGCCGGTCCAGTTGCATAGGCAAACGATCGGACAAACGTTGCGGCTTTGGGGCCTCGATTCAGGCTGGCGATCGCTGTCTTGACCTGGTCGGACGGGACTGGATTTCCAAGCTTAACGCCTGTGTATTCTGCCAGGCCTTCATTCATCTCCAAATCGATCTCTGGGACTTTCCCGTTAGGAAACAATCGATAACGTTCGGCGCGGAAGATGAGTGCATCGCCGATTGCCTTCCGCCGTTCGGCATCGTTCGAGGTTTCCAGGGCGCGCGTCAAAGCTCGCCATTCCAATTGCAGGTAGTACCGCCCGTCCAGCGTGTCGAGATGGCCATTGTCTGGCATGATGGTTTTTGTAGCGCGGGCGATATGGAGATCGCCCGCGATCCGATGGAAAAGCTCATGCGCGATGAGCGTATCGCACGCGGCTACTTCTTCCGGAAGGGGCCACATCATTTGCGTCCAATGAACTCCGGACCACCAAATTTCCGTGTTGGCTATGTTCTGGTCTTTGGGAAGCGTTCCGGTGAAAACCCCTTCTTCTTTGGTTAGGGTCCCATTGGCGTCCGCTTGATTTGTTACAAGAAAGCGGCTGCTGCTATCGACTAGCATGATTGGGCCGCAAATAGAAATACCCCATAATTGAGCGTGGTCCCGTTCACAGATCATCCTCGCCTCGGCAAAGTAATTCTTTGCCGCTTCCAGCGGAATCGGCTTTTCCTCAGGCAATGGTGCGGCATACGCCGGCGAAGAAGGCCCGCACAGCGGAGCCGCCGCCAGAACAACGAGAAGCCTAAGGCATCGGAAAGCAAAGCAGTTCTTCCCAAAGCGAGCAGTGATAGATGGCATGAATCTCCTCAGAGTATGTGTTTTGTAGGGCCGCCGCCTCTCGGTATTACGTAAGAGCCGCTTCGCAAGTTTCACGATTTGCTCAATATCCGCCATCAACTCACTCTGGAGGCAGTGAATTGAAGGATCGCGGGTATGGAACTGTGCCTAGGAAGCCGGCATGATCGCGTCTGCTGTGGACGCCTCAAAAACCTCTTGGGCGCGCCGAACGGCTGCCTGTACGTTTTCGCAGAGATTGTTCTTTCCAATAACTTTCTCGAACTCGGCTTCGCGCAGCAACTTGGCTGGCTGCTCGCGGGCGCCACAGAGTATCAGGGTACGTCCGGTGGCTTGTAGGGTTTTGGCGGTTTCTTCAATGGCGTAAAGTCCAGTGGCGTCCAGGGCTGTCATGTTCCTTAACCGCAGGATGACCACAGGCGACAGCTTCTGCAAGTCGTGCGTGACCACCGCAATTTTGTCGGTCGCCCCAAAAAGAAATGGGCCGTGAATGCGGAATATGGTGGCGTAGTAGGGAATCTCTTTGTCCTGCAGAATATGAATCCGGCCATCTTCAATGTAGTCGTCGGTTACCTGCGAAACGGTGGTTGTGCTCGCGATACGGCTGATAAACAGCAGCGCCGCCAGGATCATTCCCGCCTCCACAGCCACGGTCAGGTCGGCAAACACGGTCAGGCCAAACGTCACGAGCCACACGCTGATGTCGGTTTTGGTCAGCTTGAATAGGTGCGGAATTTCGCGCCACTCACCCATGTTGTAGGAGACGACCATCAGGATTCCCGCCAGCACCGCCATCGGCACATAGCTGACCATGCGGGAGGCAAAGAGCAGGACGCACAGTAAGGTTAGAGCATGAATGATTCCCGCAATCGGCGACTGCGCTCCGGAGCGTATGTTGGTTGCAGTCCGCGCGATCGCTCCGGTTGCGGGAAGTCCTCCAAACATCGGCGAAGCGATATTCGCAACTCCTTGCGCCATGAGTTCGACATTGGGATTGTGGTGGTCGTTGCTCATGCGGTCGGAGACGACCGCGGACATCAGCGATTCGATGGCTCCAAGCATGGCGACTGTAACGGCCGGACCAAGCAGTCCCTGAATCAAGTCGAGGCGGAACCGCGGAATTTGCAAGTGCGGCAATCCACTTGGAATTCCGCCGAAGCGGGTTCCGATGGTTTCCACCGGCAGCTTGAAAATAAAAACGGCGGCCGTTCCCATCACCAGCGCCACAATGGGCCCGGGAATCCTGTTGGAAATGGCGCGGGCGATCAGCAGGATGGCAACCGTGGCTGCCGCCAGGAGGGCGGCGGCCAAGTGAATGGTTTTAAAGTGAGAGGCGAGTGCTTCAAGCCGCAGCCAGAAGACGCCCGGCACCTTGTCCATTTGCAAGCCGAAAAAATCTTTGATCTGGGTGCTCGCGATGAGAATCGCGATGCCGTTGGTAAATCCAATCACAATTGGGCGAGGGATGAACTTGACTGCCGAGCCCATGCCCATGGCTCCCATGGCAATCAGAAGCACGCCCGCCATCACGGTGCACATGAAAAGTCCATCCACGCCATGCGCGGCAACAATCCCCGCAACCACCACGACAAATGCACCGGTAGGCCCGCCGATCTGGGTTTTTGATCCGCCCAGCGCGGAGATCAGAAACCCGGTGACGATGGCGCAGTAGATTCCGGCCTGGGGAGTAAGCCCCGAAGCGATGGAAAATGCCATGGCCAAAGGTAGAGCGACCAGTCCAACTGTGATCCCAGCGACCACGTCGCGGAAGAATTTGTTCGCGTTGTAATCGCGAAGGCAAAGGACTGACTTAGGAAGCCATTGCTGATTTAGGAAAACCCGCGCCATTCCAAACATTATGCCAGCACCCCTTTCAACCGCAGTCATGCTTTTGACTCAACCTCCGCCTGGATGGGCATGCTCGCTGTTGGCACCATCGTGTCCCCGGCCGGCAAGCCGGACAGGATCGAGAGCAATAGGGAACGGCAATTGGGCTTGACCTGAATTTAGCCGGACTTGGACGTCCGCTTAGCCCCACTGGCGTCGCCGGTTTATTCCAATGGCTTCGAAAGTGCGCTCCCTCGAGATTGGCTGGACTCCAATGGTCGGCGTGCTCAGTGGAATATGGGGCACGCGGCTATTAAGATTAGAGATCACATATAGGATAAGAAGACGGGACAGGAAAAATAATGCAACAGACGATGATTAGCAAAGACAAATGGATCAGGCGTTTTCGTGCTCAACCCAATGCGGGCATGCGCCTCTTTTGCTTCCCCTACGCGGGAGGCTCCAGTGTGATTTATCAGGGATGGCAGGAGGCGTTTCCCAATCTTGAAATCAGCGCCATTGAGCTGCCGGGGCACGGAGTACGGTTTCAAGAAACTCCTTTGGTCCGGATGGAGCCGATCGTCGATGCTTTGGTGACTGCTCTTCCTCTCGACAGGCCCTATGCCTTTTTCGGGTACAGTTTGGGTGCCCGTGTCGCTTTTGAACTGACCCGGCGGCTAAGGCGTGATCGTCGTCAGGAACCCCTGCATCTGTTTGCCGCAGCCAGCCCGGCGCCGCACATTATCGATGAGGATCCTCCCAAACACTTACTTCCGGAGCCCGAGTTTCTGGCGGCGCTGCGCAAATTGGGAGGCACGCCGGAAGAAGCGTTGAATCAGCCGGAGCTGATGGAACTCGTTTCAAAGGTTCTCCGGGCCGATTTTGCCGTTCTTGAAACGTACCGGTGCGAACCGGATGCGCCGCTTTCATGTCCCTTGACGGTTTTTGGAGGCCACGAGGATCACGAAGTGCCTTTTGAAGAATTAGAAGCTTGGAAGATTCATACAACTGGAGCTTTTGCCCTGCGTATGTTTGCCGGCGGCCACTTCTTTTTGAGGCAGGAACGGACAGCTCTTCTCAGCGCCGTTTCCGGCATATTGTCAGGAGGCGCAGCGAGCGCTTCTGTCTAGTTATTAAGATAAACTCATAAATTAAGCTCGGGACATCTATTTTTCAGAATCGAGCTTCCAAGGATGGGAAGTAGATCGGGAACCCTTGGTGCCATTCCCTGGTCGTTGTTGGCTCGTACCTGCCTTTTGCTGCGGCGAATGTTCAACTCGCCTCAAGAATGTAAACCCTGGATACTTGATAAAAGACAAAAAATGACACGTTTTTGTCGCCAGATCCGCAGTGTATGGATTAACATCAGATTAGTGAGACCGGGTTAAGTAGGAGATTCTAGGCATAAATACGGAACCCGGGCCGGAAATAACGCCCAGACGCCCCGAACACTATGAGTCAACTGCTCGCAGGCTTGAATGATAAATGTTAGGCATCCGACCGCAACATATTTTCTTCAAAAGCGTTAGATCGGTGTCTGGGGAATTTCTCGCAATTATATATCAGAGGCAGGAGGAAGCAATGCGACCGAGCATTCGAGCATTTCTTGTCGTAGTTCTAGGTTTCTCAATGTTAAAGACAGCCGTAACCCAGGAGGCTGTCGACGCGAGCAAGTCCAACAAAGGACCTGCGAGCCCAATGATCGCCCAGGATCTGACGGCGGACCCGCAATCTGGGACTACTGGTAGTCCGCAGGCTGGGACTACGTCCAAACCGAAATCGTCGATGTCTTTTTTGAAAAACGAGTCTACGCCTCCAAAAGCGGAAGTGTTTCTTGGATTTTCGACGCTTGGCTTCTACACCAAGACGGGCATCGGCACTCCTGTTGTTTCCACCGCCAAAGAGGATTTCCTTTTGTACGGCGGCACCCTGGCCGTTACAGGCAATTTCAACAAGTGGTTTGGACTAACGGGTGATATTGCCGGTTATGACGTTACAGGGCTGCCGCCCACGGTAAAGAGCCACGCCTACACGTTCATGTTTGGGCCGCAGTTCTCCTTTGCCAGAAGCGATCGTTGGCACCCCTTTGTCCATGTGCTTGCTGGCGGCATTCATTTGTCGCCGGAAGTGACTGGCGTCGGCACGCCCTTTTTTAACAGGACAGCGTCAAATTTGAACAATGTCGCGGCGGCTGCCGGCGGCGGTCTCGATCTTAAGCTTGGAAAGTATGCGGCTTGGCGCCTTTTCCAGGGCGAGTATATGTACACCAGGCTGCCTGACAATCTAGATCAGCGCCAGAATAACTGGCGCGCCTCAGCCGGAATCGTTCTAACCTTTGGCGGAGAACCGCCACCGCCACCACCGCCTCCAGCCCCTGTTTACCATCCTCCTGTGGCTACCTGCTCGGCCAATCCGGCGAATGTCTATGCGGGATCTGGGGATAGCGTCACCGTGCATGCGCAAGCCAGCGATCCTGAGAACGGTCCTCTTACCTATGCATGGTCTGCAACGGGTGGAAAAGTAGATGGCACCGGGGCGGATGCGCAGTGGAATTCGGCGGGTGTCGCCCAAGGCGTGTACACGGTAACCGCGAAGGTTGAAGGACGCGGCGGCGCCGTTACATGCTCGGCGGACGTTCATGTCGATCCGCGTCCGAATCGTCCTCCAACCGTGAGCTGCGCCGCAGATCGGAACAGCGTGACGGTGGGCGAAAAAGTAAATATCACAGCCACGGCCAGTGACCCGGATAACGATCCACTTACCTACTCGTGGCAGTCCACCGGCGGACATGTGGCGGGTACGGGCGCAAATGTCCAGCTCGATACCACGGGAGCGGCTCCTGGAAACTATACCGTCAGTGGCCATGTGGACGATGGGCGCGGCGGTTCAGCGGATTGCACGGCGAATGTAGAGGTCAAACCTTCGCCTGAAGTCCTGCGACTGGAAGCTAAACTCGCGCTGCACAGTATTTATTTTGCTACGGCGCAGCCTACCAAGCAGAGTCCCAAAGGCGGTCTCCTGGCCAGCCAGCAAAAGACACTGGTTGAACTCGCGGCCGACTTCAAGAAATATCTTGAAACACGGCCCGAAGCCAAATTGATGCTGGAAGGCCACGCCGATCCGCGCGGAACACCGGCTTACAACGAAGCTCTCACCCAACGCCGAGTGGATCGCACCAAGGAGTTCTTGGTTGAGCAGGGAGTACCGGCCGCGAACATCGAGACCAAGGCCCTGGGCGAATCGCAGCAGTTGGATTCCGCTGCGGTGAATGAGTCAATCGCACAAGACCAGAACCTCACCGCTGAAGAGCGGCAGAGAATCAACAAGAATATGAAGGTGATCGTGCTTGCAAGCAACCGTCGCGTAGACGTCACCTTGAGCACAACCGGCCAGCAATCGGTCCGCCGGTATCCGTTCAATGCGGAAGACTCTCTGTCGTTGATCGGTGGACGGACCAAAGCCCCTGCGGCCAAGAAGCCGGTTCGCAGGAAAGCCAAGCCGAAGCAGTAAAGTTCGGCAAAAACGGCGCAGCCAGAACAAAGCGCTAAAGAAAAGTAGTTTGGGGCCCCAGATCATCTTCGATCTTGGGCCCTATCTTTTTGGGTGTTGCCTTGGAGTCATTGGAAGGATTGGAGTGATTGGAGTGATTGGAGTGAAAAGAGGGAGAGTGAAGATGCTGGAGATGGAATACGACAGAGAATGGACGGGATGCCGGTGCGGGACTGAAGAGGGTTCTCTTGTTCCAGCAAGGGGGAGGGCAAAACGGCCAGAGCGTAGCTGCGTCGGACTATGCCCTGGCCTAGCAGAGCTTTCCAACAGACTGCAAGTATTGGACTCCTGGCGGTATCAAAGGGCCGGCAAGGCATCTCCAATGGCAGGTTCGGTCTTCCAATGCCTTCACCGGCCTTCTCGCTACCACTCAGTTCGTCTGCTATGTAGTGAACGGCGACTATCTTCCGTTACAAGGAAAACAGTTTTTTTTCGACGTTTCTTTATGAGTCAGAGGTATTCCGGAAGGTGAAGCACAAAGGCTGGACCAGTCTGCTGGTACCGCTGGGGAAGGCTTCGTCATTCCGTTGGATGCGTGAATGCCCTGGAACTTCAACAAAGAACAGGCGCTCCGTTTTTGCGAGAAAACTCCCAAAGCCATCGGCGCCAGTAGATCCTCTTACTTCTTCGTCTGCAAGCTGCACGCTGTAAAGATGAAACAAGATCAACGTCTGACTCGGCAGAGACAATAGGAAACTTGCACCTACCCTCACTTTAGCCGTGCCGGCTTCGTTCCGCGTTTTTTGCCGCGAGGTACGAGGCATACTTTTTTCCTGCAAATCCGCGCTTCGCCAATGACCGGGTGCTGATCTCAGCTGGACAATTCAAAAGATTCTGGGACGAGTCGATGGGCGAATTTTGAAACTTGATATGTCGATCCTCTAGGTGTAATATGTCGAACATCTTACTATGAACCCAATGGATCCAAGAACGGAGCTGCTGAAAGGTACGCTCGACATGCTGATCCTGAAGATCGTCGACCTTGGACCGATCCACGGATACGCCATTTCACAGCGAATCCAGCAGATATCGAAGGATTTTTTTCAGGTCCAGCAGGGATCGCTTTATCCGGCCTTGCACAGGTTGGAAGACCGTGGCTGGCTGCTCGCCGAATGGAGGCAGACGGAGACCGGCCGCGAGGCCAAGTTCTATACGCTCAGCCGTAAAGGCAAAAAACAACTGGAGGCCGAGGTCCGCAACTGGGAGTCGATCGCGGAGGCCGTTTTTCTGATCTTGCGTACCGCCGATTAAATTCTGGAGACGTCGATGTATTGGATAAACCGTTTATTTCGGAAAGAAAAGACGGAAAGCCGGCTCGATGCCGAATTGCGGTTCCACCTGGAAGAAAGGACCGCGGACTATGTTCGAGGTGGCATGCAGCCTATGGAGGCCAGGCGCGCCGCGCAAGTCGAATTTGGCGGGCTGGAAGGCATTAAGGAAGAGTGCCGCGAATCGCGCAAGGTGCATGGGTTCGATGTGCTTCTCCAGGATCTGCGTTACGGATTACGCATGATGGGAAAAGCGCCGGGCTTCACCTTGGTGGCATTGCTGACTCTCGCTTTGGGCATTGGAGCAAATACGGCGATTTTCTCTGTCGTGAACGGCGTGCTCTTGAATCCGCTGCCTTATCCGCATCCCGAACAGTTGGTTGGCCTGCACGCGAGCAAGCCCAATTTTCAGAACGGCTCTATTTCTTATCCCAACTTTCGCGATTGGCAGCGGGAGAACCGGACGTTTTCCGCTATGGCAATCTACCGCATTGATGCGGCCAGCCTCACAGGATTGGGCGATGCCAAGCAGGTGCGCAGCACGTTTATTTCGGCGGATTTTTTCCCCTTATTAGGCGTTTCCCCAATCGTTGGGCGCTCCATAGAGAAGGGCGAGGATGAGGTTGGAGCGGCTCCGGTAGCTTTGATCAGCCGGGATTTATGGCGCAGGAAATTCGGGGCCGCCACCTCTGCAATTGGAAAAAGTATTACCCTCGATGGGAAGAGTTACACGATCATTGGCGTGATCCCGGCCGATTTCGATCTTGTAGTGCCCGGCCTCCGTGCGAGCGCCGTTTATCTGCCGATCGGGCAGCTTAATAATCCTCTTCTTCAGCATCGTGCCGCGGGCCTGGGAATTCATGGTGTTGGAAGGCTGAAAGCAGGAGTCGGTATCGAACAGGCGCGCGCCGATATGGATCGGATCTCGCGCAGCCTGGCTGCTGCTTATCCGGACGATGACAAGGGAACCGCCGCCAGCATGGCTCCTTTGAAAGCGCAGATGGTTGGTCAGATCCAGCCATTCTTGGTTCTTTTATTGGTTGCCGTTGGTTTTGTCTTGCTGATTGTGTGCGTCAATATTGCGAACCTTGTCCTGGCGCGTTCCAACCGCCGGATGCGGGAATTTGCGGTCCGCCTGGCCCTGGGTGCGAGCAAGCGGCGCGTGATCCGGCAGGTTCTTACGGAAAGCGTCTTGCTCTCGTTCCTTGGAGGTGGGCTGGGCCTGTTACTGGCGGCGTGGGGAACGCGGATGTTACTGCGGACACTGCCTGCGGCTCTTCCTCGTGCAGGAGAAGTAGGCATGGATGGCCGCGTCCTGGCCTTCACAACGGTGATATCTCTGCTTGCCGGAGTCCTCTTTGGATTGATTCCAGCGCTCAAGACCTCTCGTGCGGATGTCATTACGCCACTCAAAGAAGGCAGCCATAGCCTGCAAGGATCGAGGTACGGCGCGCAGAATGCCTTTGTGATTGTGGAATTGGCGCTCGCGCTGGTGCTGCTGGCCGGAGCGGGTTTGATGATTCGCAGTCTGATGGGCCTGTGGAATATCGATCCGGGCTTCGACCCAAGCAACGTTCTGACCTTTGGTGTCTCGCTTCCGCCCTCAATGATGAAGGCATCGGCGGAGGAAGTGCGTACTGCTTTTCGCGCCATGGATAGCCGCTTGTTGTCGGTTCCGGAAATGACTGCAGCCTCCTTTTCATGGGGAGCGTTCCCCCTGCAAAGCGATGATGAGGTGCTTTTCTGGATGGATGGCCGGCCCAGGCCCGTAAGTGCCAACGATATGAATTGGGCGCTCCGTTATGTGGTGGGTCCGGGCTATCTTAGAGCCATGGGGATCTCTCTTCTGCGGGGCCGGTTTATCGATGCGCGTGACGAAGAGAAAGCTCCCTACGTTGCCGTTATCGATGAGGCTTTCCAGCGTAAATTCTTCCCCGATGATGATCCCATCGGAAAGCGTATCCATCTTGACGACGGAGACGATCACGGCCGGCTTGCCGAGATTGTCGGCGTAGTAAAGCACGTCAAGCAGTGGGGTCTTGATACCGATGGGACACACCCGCTGCAGGCGCAAATGTATCTCTCTTTCTTTCAGTTGCCGGATCAAGCCATGCGCTTGGCAAGCGGCGGAACCAGTGTGGTGGTGCGTTCCACAGCGGCCACATCCGGCTTGTTTACTTCGATTCAAGCCTCACTGCGACAGATGAACAGCGAGCAGGTGGTGTATGCGCCGGACACCATGGAGCAGACCGTTTCCAACTCGCTGGCGGCGCGCCGCTACTCCTTCATCCTGCTGGGGGGCTTTGCTTTTCTCGCTCTTACCCTGGCTAGCATGGGCATTTATGGTGTTGTTTCCTGCATGATCGGCCAAAGGATGCGAGAGATCGGCATTCGAATGGCGTTGGGTGCTCAACAAATTCACGTTTTGGGCTTGGTGATGGCGCAGGGAGTCCGGCTCGTCATCCTTGGTGCGGGGATCGGCCTCGCTGCAGCCATGGCTCTCACCAGGCTGATGGTGAGTCTGCTTTTCGGTGTTAGTGCCACCGATCCCTTGACGTTTCTATGCGTCGTGATTCTCCTGATGCTGGTTGGTTTGCTGGCCTGCGCTTTGCCCGCACGGCGCGCGTTGCGCGTCGACCCTGTGCGATCGCTGAAGTGCGAATAAGGCTCGAGAGGTCGCTCGAAAGGAAGGGAAGCGCCGAATGCAGCGCCCACTGGAGCCCAACCCGTTCTGCAGGGCTGCTTCTGAGCTGTACTTCTAAGCTCTACTTTTAAGCTCCACTCTTAAAGCAATAAAGCACATCTACAGGCAGTGACTGAGGCAGGTTTCAAATACCTACTGTCTAACGACCGGCGCGCACACCACCCGATGTTGCAGAACGGCTGCATAAGAGAACCAGGAGGCCTGTCCCATTCGTGGCTTCGTGGATAAGCTTCAGATGGGTTCTCTGCATTAGGCAAAGCTTTGTATCGGCTCCTGTGGTGCCAGGGAGTCTTGATGTGGGGATTGGCGCCACCTGACCTGCAATGTGTTAGACTGCGCGTTGTACTGTCATCGGAAGTATGAGAGCTTCCGAATTTGGGTGTAAGAAATCAGGAGATAGGAATGCCCAGAACGCCCTCCTCGCTGCCATACGATGCGCCTCCATGTGACCCTCGGCTCGCGCGTGCCGCATTGAGGTACCGGATGAATACCCCTCAACTTACGACGCCCCAGTTTCTTGGTGCCATCAATGTGACTGCGTGGCTTTATCGCGACGAGCGTGGAGTAGAAGACGTCCAGGTAAATGCAAATACTACTATTATCAAAATAATAGAACAGTTTGGCCCTGCTGCAACGCCCGACGCCGAAGTCGGAATCCATTCGGAGATGATGGCGGCCGAGTGGTTTCGCTCGAAACGTGGGCTCAAAGTTTTGCAGATTTTCTCGGAGCGAATTCCCTGTTCAAAGATGTGTGCGCCCATGCTGAAGCACTATTTTCCCGGCATACCCTGGTATTACTACTACAACATGTCCATGTGGAGAGAAGGCGGCACATTCATAAAGACGGCGGGACAGGTGCTCAAGACCGTCTACGAATTGTAGTCCTACAGGGCGCTGCAAATCCTATCAAGGCATCAATAACGGAGCCTCCAACACTGTGGGGCATTCGTAGCCGTTTGCGTCGGAAACGGAAGCTCCGTTGGATATTCGTTCGCTCCGCTTTGGTTCTTACAGGAATTGGCGTCGTCATCGGCCTCGGAGCTGTTCCCGCCCCGACTGATGAGGACGCTTCGGTTTGGCGTCAGTCCATTCGCTCTGCTGCGCTTTGCCGCTAATGATCGTCGCTGCAACACTAGCGAGCTTCTGCCAGCTTGCCGAGTTGTTTGCTTATCCCGATTGATGCGCTAAGAATCGAATAATCATGGGTTTGTTCGGCGCATGAGGAGCAACGTGTTGTCCACAATCGGCCTAGCGGGACTCCATCTTACGCCCCGCGAGTTCTCGGACGATTTTCCGTTACAGAGAAGCCCGCTCCTTACGAGGGATCCAGATGAGAGTTCAAGCCAGTCTATTTTCATTTGCTGCAAACAGGTCAGCGGTTTTCATTGATATCGCAACGAGGTATAGGGGTCGATGCGCCCAGCGCGCAAAGCCGAAAGGAAACTCGTGAACATTGCGGTTGCAGAAAGCAGCACGACAACGGCGATGAATACAGTGATATCGAATGGCTTTACTTCATACAATAGGCCATCAAGAAAGCGCACCAAGCCAGCAGCCATCAATAAACCCAGCCCAATTCCAATGGAAACCAAAAGCAACGCGTGACGCAAGATCATCACCGTAATCTTGCTCCTGCCGGCTCCCAATGCCAGGCGGATACCGATCTCCTGTGAACGTTGATTCACGGAATAAGAGATCACGCCGTAAATTCCCACTAACGCAACAAGAGTGGCGATCCCGGCAAAGATGCTCAACACGAGCATATTCAACCGGGAAGATTCGATGGAGTTCGAAAATACTTGATCCATAGTCCGGATGTTATAGACAGACTGATTCGGATCGATGGCCAATATTCTTTCTCGCAGGGCCGAAACGATGGACGAAGGATCTTTTGCCGTACGAATCACAAAAGCTAATGTCGATTGTGGACTCTCCAGGTAAGGAACATAGAACACCGGTTTTGGCTGGTCCGTAAGATCCACTTCCTTCGCATCGGCAGCTATGCCTACGATAGAAAGCCAGGGCGCAAAGGCCGTCTGATCTCACATTTTTATGCGCTGGCCAATCGGATCTTGATTGGGCCAGAACTGCTTTGCCATCGCCTGATTAATAACCACTTCATTGGGCGCGTAATTGGTATTTGTAATTACTGGAAAACGGCCCTTGAGGAGAGGTACCTGCATTGCAGAAAAGTAATCCCCATCGATCACACGGTAATTAGCCGGATATGTCTTGTTCAATGCGACATCGCGTCCTTCGACAGAAATTGACCAATTCCATGTCATCCCCGTCAGTGGCAAGAAATTAACTAACCCAACTTGCTGGACCCCAGGAAGAGTTCGAAATTGCTTGCTTGCTTCTTCAAAGAAAGCATATTGCTTTTGTGAGTTCGGATAGCGGGCCTGAGGCAAACTAACGTTGAACGTCAACACGTTACGGGGATCGAATCCCAGGTCAATGTTCGACAACCGATAGAGGCTCTTCGTCGTCAGCATGGAGCCTATGAGGAGAACAGAAGCGAATGCGACTTGAGCAATAACAAAAATACCTTGAGTTCTCCGCATCTGCACGCTCTGACTCATCTGCGAGAATCCTTCCCTGGACAGGCCGCCGAGTTTGGTTCGTGAAACACGTAGCCCAGGAATCGCACCAAATAGCAACACGCTCAACATTGAGATGCCCAAAGTAAAAAGAAGCACATGACCATCAATGGAAACCGTCTTCATCCCGGGTATTCCGAACAGAAAGGACGCAACGAACGCCCGCATTGCCAGAAAAGCAACCAAAAGGCCAACTATGGCGCCCGCTATGGCGATTGTGCCGCTCTCGGCTAGCAGTTGATGCGCCAGCCTGCGGCGGGTAGCCCCGAGGGCAATACGAGTGGCGATTTCCTGGTGTCGACCGGCAAGGCGAGCCAACTGAAGATTGGCTACGTTTGCGCAGGCGATCAAAAGCACTAGACCCACGGCAGCCAACAAGGCTAACAGAATGCGGCGGGTCTTGTTTCCGATCAATTCGGTGCGCAGATCGACGATTCGCGCCTGCCAGGGGCTGGCAAGGGCTTTGGCCAGCCCCTGCGTAACTGTATCTATATTCGATTGCGCTTCCTGCAAAGCAATTCCAGGCTTCAAACGAGCGATCACGTTGAGTGGTGTAACTGAAGCAAGAATCTGGGCTGGAAGGTTAGAAGGAAGGTGCAAACTTTCTGCTCTCTCTCCAAGGGGAACCCAGATGTCCGCTGGGCCAAGAAGTTGGAAATCAGCGGGCATAACCCCAACTACCGTATAGGCTCCCATGTTTGTCGTAACCACCTGATTACTGAACTTCACCCCTCCAAAACGGCGCTTCCAGAGATCGTAGCTGACGACCGCAACTTTCAAATGGTCGGGTTGATCTTCCTCGGGTAGAAAGATGCGGCCCATCGCTGGCTGAACTCCCAGCAAAGAGAAGAAATTCGCGGAGACCAATTTACCGGAAATTCGCTCGGGTCCGGGATCGCCAGTCAAGTCAAAATTCTGGCCAGCCAGTGCTGACATTTGCTGGAAAACTCTGTTCTGCTCCCTCCACCCGCCGAAATAAGGTATGGAAATAGCAAAGTGATCGACGCCTTGTTTTGAATTCGCCTGCCACAGCATCACAAGACCTTCGGGATCCTTAAACGGAAGCGGGCGCAGCAATACCGCATTCACCACACTAAAAATTGCGGTATTCGCTCCGATTGCCAAAGCCAGCGTAAGGACGCATGCAAGAGCAAAGCCAGGACGCTTGGCAAGGCCCCTCGTCGCATATCGCAGTTCTCGCCACCAAACATTCACTTCTGACCTCCTTGGACACTCCCAGATTCGCCTATTTATTTTATTCCCTTGACCGGATTTACTGGGCGAATCTTCCCCTCAGAATCCGAACTTAGAAGAGCTTTATAGAATCGTCCATCAGGCTTTTGTATGGCGGGCGCAGCATAGCAGCGGCCAAAACAAGCAGTCATCACGGCCAGCGTGCCGGAAGCTTGCAGTGCATCGAAAACCTCCCGGGAACGGCTAAGTTTGCAGATCAAATCTCCACAAACCCGGAAAGCTCCCGGCGATTCGGCGCCCTGGTGAAACGCCAGGACAAGCTCCCGGACTTGGCTTAAAGGAACATCGCAGATTTGTGCTAATGCCGCTTGGGTATCCTCACTCAATATGCTTTCCGAACCAGCCAACCTGATTAATGGAAGCAAGCATGCTTGCCGATGAGGCACCACATGCATGAACCGCTCGGATTGCACCTTCAGTTCCTCAAGATCCATTGCTCGCTCCCGCCACAAGGCTCCCGTTCAAATTACCTGCATTTTTCTCGAACTCTGCGGGAAATAAATCCAAGAGGCGCTGTATTGAATTTGCCGATTCCGTGGAGTGATGGCAGTCGCCCCGATATTTGTAGAATTCGCAAAGATGGCGAATTTTATCCAAGCCCTCCACATGATCTGTGTACCTAATACCTCCTGGATTGTTAAGAATCATCAGGGAAGGGACCTCCTGAGAAAAGCTTTGGGGATGCCGATTCATAATTTCTTTATTCTCATTGTCTGGACCGATTAACCGATGCAGCATCTGCAGCGTGCGCCAGTTTCCATCTTTACATGGCTTACATTTGCCGCAAGATTTCTCATAAAAAAAAGTAGCCAGCAGACTCGCTAATTGAAGAGCAGGCACCATTTCTGAAATAACCACAACTACGCCCGACCCCAGATTGCAGCCTGCATCCCGAACTGAGTCGTAGTCGAGTTTGAGATTGAGAGAGGAATCAGCTATTGCCGGAGAGAAAACGCCCCCTGGCAATACCGCTTTTATTTTAGACCCAGAATGGGTCCCTTGAGCATGGTCAAAGATCAACTCCCGGACAGCCGTACCTAACGGCAACTCATATAAACCTGGACGTTGTATATCACCGGTCAGACTGAAGATAAGAGTGCCAGGAGAATATTCGGAGCCCAATTCACGAAATCGATTGGGACCATATTTCACAATATGGTAGGCGTGCAAAATCGTTTCAAGATTGCTCACGACCGTGGGCTTCCCGAACAAACCGCGGCTTGTAGGCAAGGGCGGCTTGCCTCTAGGCTGAGGGGCGCGCCCCTCTAGCAACTCTATTAAAGCCGTCTCTTCACCAGTTATATAGGAGGAAGGCGATTGACAAATGAGAATATGGAGAGCGCGGGCTGAGCCAAAACTACGCTGCCCAGCAAATCCCTTACTGGTCGCTTCCTCCAGCGCCCTTTCTAAGAGAGCCGTCTCGGGTTCCAAGTGATACGGCAGAGAGATGATCGCGGTGGTTGCGCCTACAGCATGTGCTGCCAAAAGCACAGATTCCAAAACCCTGTGTGGGCTGGTGCGGATCAGGAACCGTTCTTTGAGTCCGCCCGGCTGGACTGCGTTTGCGTTGCAGATAAGATACCGTTCCGGACTTTCGGATTCTGCAACCAACCTCCATTTGTGACCGGTCGGAAAGCCACCCCCTCCACGGCCCCGCAGACCAGCCTCTTCAACCATTCGGATGATTTCCAGAGGATTCTGCAAAATTGCACGTCCGGCGACTTGATAGCCGCCAAGCTCCAAATAGCGGTCAATCGAGGTTGCAGCATTGGATAAGATGTCAGCCAGCAGAGGCCCTTGTTTCACATAAAAATTGTGGCTGTCGTCAATCTCTTCCCAAGCTAAAGAGTTCGCCATCTTTCGCTACCTTTTCCTCACGTATTTGGGTCAAAGCCCAGCCCCCATTTTGCTCATGAAGTGCCAGGCTTGTTGGTTGTGGTCTTTGTGTATCCTGAATCGTGTTTGTCAATCTGGCTTATGTTTGGAATGAAAGGTAATCGAGAACAATCGATTCCAGATTAAGCAGCTTGATTGCAGCCGGAACTCTGGATGACAGTGACGCCACCGGCTGATCCGGCGCCCAAGCCGCAACCTTGACAGCCGCAGCTGCAGCCGTCCGCCATTTGTGTCGTTGGTTGGAAAACTGCTTTGGAAATAAAGCTTACGGGATCGAAATTCAGCAGATCGTTCATTTTATGTTCCTTTCTAGTTGATTGAACCACCCCTGGAGGGATGGATCTCTGCTCTTGATAGAGTGCCACTAAAGCAAATAGCGGCGGCAGCGATTACAAAAGCAGAGATCCATCTCTCTTATCACCTCTCGCCGGTCAAAATGCTGCTAATTTGGCGAAGAAGACACTTGTGTCTTGCCCCACAATTTACCCACAGCCATTGTTTCTAGATAGTTGCAGTAGAGCTCATTGTGGGCATCCATTTGGCCGTAGACGTTATAAGCGGTGGCACGGCAGCCTCCGTTACACAAAAACCGAACATCGCAATGAGAGCACACCGCCAGAGTTTCAACGGTCGTGCCACGCTGGCGATTCAGGACTGGAGAGTCGTCGAAAATTTCCTGAATATCCGTTTCTCGCACGTTGCCTGCCACAAATTCGGGAAAATGGAGAGACTGGCACGGGTACACAAACCCAGACGGGTCGACGCTGATTTCGCCGCCACCCGCGCCGCAATGGTTGCGTGCCAAAAGGGAATCATCTTGGGCTTCGGGTCGGATGATCGTCATTTGCTGCAAATAATTCGAAAGGCGCGTTGCCTCCTGTTGAAAGATTTCCATCTTCGGAATCTGATCGACACTTACTTGCTGATGATCGCCCGCCTGGAACAGCACCGGCGCCAGATTGTCGGCGCCCAATTCTTCCAAGCTGAACTGGTAAATTTCCTTCAGATTAATGACGTTTTTCTCAGTCAGCACTGGGACGAGGCAAACAAATGGTTTTTGCCGGCGTAGCTCCAGCCGCTTCTTTATTAGGCACTTGATGCCACGAATGGTTGGTTCGAAAGTATGCTTTCCTCTGTAAAGTTCATGCATATGCTTCTCGTGCCCGTCGAGGCTAATTGTCACAATATCCAGCGACGCGCACATCTGTTCGGCAATACGATCATCGATCTTGGTTGCATTGGTCAGCATCTCAAGCTTGATCGTGGAACTCTTCTGCCGAGCAAACTTGATCAAGTCCATTGCGTCTGGCCGCATTAACGCTTCACCACCCGTGAAAATCAGGTGATGCGCGCCACACTCAATCGCTCTGCCAATAAGATCTTTATACTCCTGGGTGGACAAGATCGGATCCACCATCCCTAACCGCTCTAATTTGATCTTGGTCTCACGATCTGTCTTGTTGTAACAATAGGGGCATTTAAGATTGCACTTGTTCGTCATGTGGAGATATAGGGTTCCGGCAAACTTCAGCTTCGGAAATGCCTCCCGCTCCCGTTCCCTATAAGCGCGCCGATGCAGAAAACCTTCGTCCACCAATTTATTTACGAAGCCATCGATGAGGGCCAGAGTCTTCGTAGGCTCCAACTTAAACCGTTCCGCCACGGTCCTAGCCACGTCTGAAATGGTTCGATACCTGCGGAACTCCTCCATCAGAAAACGCCCGCTGTCGTTCACTTTGGCCCAAACGAAATTGTAAGGATCAAAGTAAATGTGCCACGCACCATCCGACCAAACCCGCAGCCGTGGGGGGACGATGATTCTTTCCATATAGCTCCCTTCTGAATTCAATCCGCATTCAATTCGCTGATAGCCACCGGTTCTTGCTCTTGCATTGAAAATTGTTCTTGAAATAAACGTGCATACACACCGTTGGCCCGCATCAAGCTGCGATGCGAGCCCTGTTCGACGATCATTCCTTCATCCAAAACAAGCACGTGGTCCGCCAGCATCAAGGATGACAACCGGTGGGCCACGAGGATTGTCGTACAGTTTCCCAGAAGGGGAAGAATCGCTTGATGCATACATTTCTCCGACTCCGAGTCAATCTCTGAGACGGCCTCGTCTAACATCAATATTCGGGGCTTTTTCAAGAAAACTCGCGCTAGGGCAATTCTCTGGCGTTGACCGCCAGACAAGCGGACGCCACGTTCCCCGACGAGGGTTTCATAGGAGTTTTCCAGACGATCGACGAATTCAGAGGCGTGAGACATCTGGCACGCTTCTACAATCTCTTCGTGGCTGCTCTCCGGGCGGCCGAAACGGATATTTTCCGCAATGCTCCCGCTAAAAAGGAATGGATGCTGGTCAACCAATCCGACCATTTGTCGCAAACAGCCGAGGGAAATATCACTCGTGTCGCGGTCATCAATATGAATGGAGCCGGCACCGGGCTCATAAAAGCCCAGCAACAGATTAATCAACGTGCTTTTTCCCGCCCCAGTTCTCCCGACGAGGGCGATCGTCGAGCGCGCGGGGATTGTGAACGAGACGTCTTTTAGAACTGGTTGGCTGCTTCCAGGATAACTAAACGATACTCTTCGAAACTCAATCTTACCTTCATAGGAAAGGACTTCACTTCCGGTTTGCCGCTCTGGTTTAGAGTCAAGAAACTCGTAGATTCGGGCAATAGCTGCCGCAGATTGCTGAATCCTGAAGTTAGCTCCTACCAGTCCATTGACGGGAGTGTAAATATACCCCAGTAGCAGAACGATCGCGAAAACCTGCCCCAATGTCATGTTGCCATGAATGATGTGATAGCAGCCATACCAAAGCATGAATGTCATGCAGGCTGCCGTGACAAAATTACTGCCGACGGTGCTGAAGATGCCGAATGAATTTGTTTTGAAGTAAATGTCGCGGAGCCGTTTCAGCCAATCCGAGACAACTTGCGACTGATATTCCTGGCGGCAATAGGATTTGATAGCTCGGATTCCCGCAAACGATTCATTCACGATCGCAGAGGTTCGTGCTTGCGTTTCCTGCATTTGCATGCTGAAAGATCGCATCCTACGGTTGGCGTAAAAGCGCAATCCCACAAATGGAGTCAAAAAGATCGCAAGAAAGAGGCCTAATTGCGGGCGAAGCCACAACAAAACGCCAAAGGCCATCAGCAACGTTACACCGTCAATTAGGAGGGAAATGAACGTGCCTATTAGCGCGCCTTCTACGGCTCGAGCATCGTTCATTACGCGGCTCTGAAGGTAAACCGAGTGACGTTCCGTGAATAATGCCAGCGGCAGGCGCTGGATCTTTTCCACGAGAACCTTTTGGATCTGAAATATGATCTGTTCCTTCAGCCAAAGTGTTGATACCTCACTCAAAAAAGCAAGAACGTGCCGAAAAATCACAATAAAGACAAAAACTATCCCTAACGTTTTTAGTAGGCTCAATTCTTTCAGAGTCACGGCCCTGTCTATCATGAACATTGAGAGAATCGGTATTGGAAGAGCCAGCAGAACACTGAATATCGTCAAGCCTGCGACAAGGAAACACAGTCTTTTTTGGGGGCGCAAAAAATCGTATGCAAACTTCCAGACAAGCGAAACTGATCCGGCCTTTTCAGCGAATCTCATTTGGATCTGTACTGATTTGAAAGAGTAAAGCGGGATTGAGGGTAGCCGATGGGCATTCGCACTTTGGTGCAACCTATGGAGATAACCTTAAACTGAAATACTTTTAAGCGATGCATGCCAGTCAGTTGAATAGTTTTTATGGGCGTTTAACTTAATGCAAATCAAAGCATAAAGCAATATAGATTAAATATTTATTGTAGATTCCATTTTGGAATGAATATTTCAAAATGGTAATGCGATATCTATGGCGATATTGGTGGCTATACAAGCTAAGAATACCCTTAAGTAAGGATATTTTAATTAAGCGGCGGTAGTGAAGGATATGGCTCATGCGACTTTAAAACCGTGGTCAGTATCAATACTCCAAGGGTCGCTGTTATTTGGCGGCATGTCCTAAATGAAGTGGTTTTCTTGAGCGAAATCGATCCATCTTTCGGCTGGCGCCACGCTAATGTTTTTACACTCGCCAAAAACGATCTGAGACGATGTGGAATTTGCAGCGAACGCGCTACGCCTGGTGTCATACAGTCGGGTCTTGGGCCCATCGGTTGGTATGCGTTACGCGACACGTACCTAACTTGGTTGGGCGATAAACGCGGAGCCTCTTACTATTCAGAAAGAACTGCCGAGGCATGCGTCGATCTTCACAATGTCGAACACTTACGGCAGTGGAGTGATGGATTCGCCTTGAGGTTTATGGGGAAGTAGTGAAACGAGCCATGAACATGGATGAATGGACGCTTGGTAGACGTGGATGTTGCGCCTTCATGCGCTGCCCGATAGCATGAATGGTTCACTAAAGGCCTTTGTCCCCAGGAGTCTTTCTTCAATGACAGTTGCCGCACCCGCTAAGAGCATACCCAGCTTCGTCGATGGCCAATGGATTCACTCGCAGGCCACCAACTGGACGGATATCGTAAATCCCGCGACAGGAGAGTCGCTGGGAAGAACTCCGATGTCAGGAGGCGGCGAAATCGCCGCGGCTGTGGAAGCCGCTTCCAGGGCCTTTCCCGCGTGGCGAAGGACGCCACCGGAGGACCGCATCCAGCCTTTGTTCAAGCTGAAACATTTGCTCGAAGAGCATCTCGACGATTTGAGCCGCACGATCACTCTGGAAAATGGAAAGACGCTCGCTGAATCGAAAGCCGAGCTACGGCGTGGCATAGAGAACGTAGAAGTGGCTTGCGGCATCCCGATGATGATGCAGGGATATAACCTCGAAGATGTGGCTCGCGGCATCGATGAAACCATGATCCGCCAGCCGTTGGGGGTCGTCGCGGCCATCACGCCCTTCAATTTCCCGGCAATGATTCCGCTGTGGTTCCTGCCTTATGCGATTGCTTGCGGCAATACCTTTATCCTGAAGCCTTCCGAGCGCGTTCCCATGACGATGCTTCGGCTTTTCGAGTTGCTGGAGCGTACTGGCCTTCCGAAAGGGGTTGTTAGCCTGGTTCACGGCGGCAAGGAAGCCGCGGAAGCGCTGATCGATCATCCTCTGGTCCGGGCGATTAGTTTTGTTGGTTCAACCCCGGCGGCGCGGCAGGTTTATGCGCGCGCAGGTGTGAATGGCAAGCGCGCCCAGTGCCAGGGAGGGGCGAAGAATCATGTGGTGGTTCTGCCCGATGCCGACATGGGCATGACAACGCAGATTATCGGCGATAGCGCATTTGGGTGTGCCGGTCAGCGGTGTCTAGCCGTTTCCGTGGCCGTGGCTGTGGGTGAGGCGCAGAAGACCTTTCGCAATGCCATTTGCGGCGCGGCCGAATCTTTAAAAGTAGGTAGTGGAGTGGAAGAAGGCGTTCAGATGGGGCCGGTCATCACTCCTGCCAGTAAGGCAAGAATCGAGTCCTTGGTTCGGACGGGAGAAATGCAAGGAGCCAAAGTCATTGTTGGCGGCAATGGCGCGCAGCAGGAAAAAGGAAACTTTGTGCGGCCAACAATTCTCGACAATCTGCCTTTGAATAGCGAATTGGCCGATACGGAGATTTTTGGTCCGGTGCTCTCGCTGGTTCACGCGAAGGACTTGGAGGAAGCGATGCAGTTCCTTGCGCGGAGTCCATTTGGGAATCAGGCATCCTTATTTACCTCAAGTGGCACCGCCGCCCGGCGTTTCCGCTATGAAGCTCCTGCCGGAAACGTGGGGATCAATATTGGCGTGGCTGCACCGATGGCGTATTTCCCCTTCAGCGGATGGAAGGACAGTTTTTTCGGCGTGATGCACGGGCAGGGCCGCGATGCCGTCGAATTTTATACCGAGAAGAAAGTGGTGATTGAACGCTGGTCGAGCGATCACTCCCGCAAGTTCTAGAGCGTTTTAAGCTTGGTATCACTTGCGCAACAGCTTCAGGCGGATGGTATTCGGTGGGACGCGGTCGGCGGGTTTGCGCAAGGATCGAGAACCGACGAGTGGGAGGAAAGCAAGATCCTGACGCTTCTTGACGCATGCCGATCGGACGACTTGTGTCCGATTATGTACATCTCATGATGACAATGAGTTCACCCCACTCAGATAGAAGCCTTCGCATATTTCCTTCGGCAATTTCACATTCAATTTCAAACTGGATAAGGAGTTAGCGATGAATGGCAAACCGCGCTTGCTTTTCGTAGATGACGAGCCTGCCATCCGCGTAACTCTACCTGCGATTTTAGTTAAAGAGGGTTTTGAAGTTAGAGTTGCTGCGACGGTGCCGGAAGCGCTGCAGATCATCACTTGCGAGACGTTCGAGATTCTGCTTACAGACCTCAATATCGGGAATCCCGGAGACGGCTTTACAGTCGTCAGCGCAATGCGTCGAACACAGCCAAGCGCGGTGACGTTGATTTTGACCGGATATCCTGACTTCCAGACAGCACTGGAGGCCATTCGCCAGCAGGTGGACGACTACCTGACGAAGCCCGCCGATGTTCAGCAGCTTGTCGAACTCCTCAAAACGAAACTGCAAAATCCTCGTCGTGTCCGGTCAATTCCAGCAAAGCCGGTTGCAACCGTGATCAAAGAAAATGCGGAGCGCATTGTTGCGGATTGGCTTGCTCAAGCGAATGTGCACGCTGAACTTGGCGTTGTACAGATTTCAGATCGACAACGCATCAATCAATTGCCATTTATCATTGATGCTCTGAGTAAGACACTCGAGAGTGCGACCAACCATCCGGCTGAGGATGCGTTGGAAGCGGCGATGCGGCACGGCGCAAGTCGTGCGGAACAAGGATTCAAAGTTACGATGCTCGTGCAAGAAGCGGGGATTTTGCACAATGTGCTCTCTCGGGTGCTGCAAGACTGTCTTCTCGAGATCGATATGAGTACGCTTGTCAGCGACGTGATGAAAATCGGCGAGAATTTGAATGCCCTTCTTACCGAATCGGTTCGAGCATTCCAGCAGTCCACGGCGAATGCTGCTTGAAACAGTAGGGTTCCCCAAATGAATCGGCCCCAGGCGTTGAAAGCCTGGGGCCGATTTTTGTTGGCCTGAATATCTTTCTAGAGTTGCGAGGTAGTGGTGGCGTTGAATTTCATCCCAACGGCATTTTCCAGGTTGCCGATCGCGCTATCGATCACCGCGAAGATCGTAGCCCGGTTGGCGGCATTGCTAAGGTCCAGCGAAGAAGAACTCGCAACCCCGTGCTGCGACAGCGCGGAGCTGAAAGCTGCTTGTGCCTGAGCGGCGGTGAAGAACTGTGCCGGTGCCGTGCCGTCAGAGTGGGAGAGCGTCTGGAAAACGTTGGAGAAGACGCCTTCCAGTGTGTTCACGTTGAAAATAATGTGATTGGTGGGAGTCGTGAGGGTGGTTGCGCTCGTGCTCGGAATCGGATTGTCGTACATCTGATCCAGGTAAAAATGCACCTGATACGGATACTGCGCGAAGGTGCTGGTGTTCCCAAAGATCGTGCTGTACGAGTTCACGCTCGCGACCGTAGCCGCCGTTGCGGTGGCGCCGAGTGTGCTGCTTTGGGCTACGAGGCCGCCAAAATAGCCCTGATTGTAAGCTTCGTTCAAGATGATATCGAGGAAGCTGTTGGGCAAATTGACGAAGTTCGCCAGTGCCTTGTCGTATTGCGGCTGCCACGGCGGAGTAAACGCGCCCGCGCCTTTTCCGATTACATTGAGCGATACAAAATCGTTGTAATGGAAGAACGCCGGAAGCATGGGGCCGTAGAACTTGTTGTTGAATGAGGGTGGAGTTACCTGATTAAACTGGTTGGACGCATTGGCGATGGTGAAGCCGATATTCTTCTGTACGGCAATGTAGTTGATGAGCGAATGTCCCGCGGGTGCGGTGCCGCCGGCCACCAGATCGACCGCGTAGTTGTTGATTTGATAAGGGCCGCCCTGGCCCGTGCTCATCACGGCCTGTTGATCCGGCGAAGGATCGATCAGGGTGCCGCTGGCTAAATAGTCCTGTGTGGCCAGATTTTCCTGCAGCAGTTGGCCCATCACCGATCCATACAGATAGTCTTTGTTGAATTGAACTCCCGGTACGGGAACATATTCCTGGATAAGGTGCCCATACATCACGCCGGCGATCATGTTCGACATGATGAGGTCGGTAAAGTTATCTCCATCCAGAGTGAGGCTGTCTTGCGCGTTGCCTACACCGAGCAGCAGGTGGAAATGAATCGTTCCGGTCGTGGTTCCGGAAGTTGGTGTGGCGGAGCCGACGGTCAAGGAAACAGCCGTTGTGTGGGTCAACGCACCGCTCTTGCCAGTGATGGTCAGGGTGGAGGTGCCGGACGGGGTAGCGCTGCCGGCGGAGACCGTTAGCGTTGAGCTTGAGGTTCCGCTGATGGAAGCGGGGCTGAAGGTCGCGGTAGCTCCGTTAGGCAAGCCAGAGATGGTCAATGCAACGGCGCTATTGAAACCATTCACCGCCGCCGACGAGATGGTGTAACTTACGCTGCCGCCATCCGCAACAGTTTGCGACGCCGGCGAGCTGGAGAGTGCAAAATCCGGGGTACGGACATTTACAGTCAACGTCACCGTGACGGTGTGCGTCGTGCCTCCACTGGTTCCGGTGATGGTTAGGGTAACCGTACCGGCAGCGGCGTTGGCCGTCGTGGAGATGGTGACGGTGGAGGCGGTGGATCCGCTGATCGATGCTGGGCTGAAGCTGGCAGTCACGCCGGAGGGCAATCCGCTGATGCTCAGCGATACCGCGCTGTTAAATCCGTTGAGCGCAGAGGCTGTTACCGAAAAAGTAGTGCTGTTGCCGGCAGTGACGGTCTGCGGCGATGTAGATGACAGCGAGAAGTCCGCGGCTCCGGCTACCAGTTGCCAAAGCGCCGGTACATTCGGCGGCTCCCAGCCAACCTGCGAGGTATGACCCTGGATGCACTGATACTCCTGGCCATTAAAGGTAACCAATGCTCCGGTGGCATAGGTAGTATTCGGCTGCCACGCGGGAATCGTTTGTGCGAAAGCCGCTGTAGCCATCATGCAAACAACAAATACCATGCAAAGCGACATCATGAATTTGCGTTTCAACGGAAGCTCCTTCGTTTTGAATTCTTTTCTTTCGGGATATTTGCGATTCGTGGTGCGGGAGCGCTGTAAGCAAAGCTGCGCGGGAACCGTAGACTAAGCATCCTGCACCAGGGCTAGCATTGTAGATGTATCATTAAAACGATTCAATGATATCCAAAAAATAAATAGGTACAGTATGTAAAGAGTTGTAGCTAAAGCCTTTGGATCGCAGGTATGTTCAGGCTCAACGGCGTGGCGCGGCCTTTCAATCTGCAATCAACTTGCAAGCTGAAGGAGTGGAAGGCTGGAGGGGAAGTCGTGGCGAAGGCGAAGAAAGCCGGGTTGAGCTAAATCTTCTTGAAAGTAAGTACGGCGTTGAGGCCGCCGAAGGCGAATGAGTTGGAAATCGCGTACTCGGCATCGATCGCTCGCGCTTCGTTTGGAACGATATCTAAATCGCACTCCGGATCGAGGACATTGAAATTTGCGGTCGGAGGGGCGATTTTTTCGCGCAGCGCCATGATGGTGGCCACGGCTTCGAGCGCTCCCGCCGCGCCCAGCGCGTGACCGTGCATCGATTTGGTGGAACTGATGGCCAGATTCCCGGCGTGTTTGCAAAACACCTGACGAATGGCCCGTGTCTCGACAACATCGTTGGTAGGGGTTGCGGTGCCATGGGCGTTGACATAGCCGATTTGCTGAGGCTGCAATTGCGCATCGGAGAGGGCGGCTTTCATGGCTCGTACCGGGCCTTCCATGGACGGGGAGGTAATGTGTCCAGCGTCGGAAGACATGCCAAATCCCACGATCTCGGCGAGAATCCGCGCACCGCGCGCCAGCGCCATCTCCATTGGTTCCAGCACCAGCATTGCGGCGCCCTCGCCCAGAATAAGGCCTTGCCGGTCTTTGGAGAATGGGCGGCAGGTGGTTGGTGAAACCACGCGCATGGACTCCCATGCCTTCAGAAAGCCGAGGCTGAACGGCGTCTCGCTGCCCCCGGAGATCGCGGCGTCCACCATGCCGTTGCGCACCATCCAAAATGCCTGGCCGATCGCGTGGTTTGAAGAAGAGCAGGCCGTAGAAACCGTATACGAAGGCCCCACAATCCGGAACTCCATGGAAATGTGGCTGGCGCCCGCGTTTGCCATGGTGCGCGGAATGGTAAGCGGATGGACGCGGGAAGAATTTTTTTGGTAAAGGTCGACGAAGCCGACGTCCTCGGTCGATTGCCCCCCAACGCACGATCCGGTGATGATGGCCGTGCGTTCCGCTAGCTCGGGAATGATTGCCAAGCCGGAATCTGCAACCGCTTCCCGCGCAGCCACCACCGCCAACTGCGCAAAACGGTCGATAAGATCGATCTGGCTGCGATTGAAATGCTTCTCCGGCAGATAGCCCTGTACTTCAGCGCCATTCTGGAAGCGTAGACGGGAGATATCGAGCGAGCGGATCGGCCCGATGCCGCATCTGCCTTGCCGAAGGGAATGCCAGTTTTCGGAAACATTCTCCCCCAATGCGCTGATCATGCCCATTCCGGTGACTGCTACTCTTCGTTGTGCCATGGCTTGTTTGTGTAATGGTTCGCTCTGTAATGGTTTGTTGTGTAATGACCGGTTCCTCAGCCGGCCTTTCTCCACGAAATGCGGGGGCAATTGGAGGAGGAATGGGTTGTGAATCTTGTTGTGCCGGCGTTTCCAGGTTTCCTCAGCCCCGAGCGCCAGAGGAGTAACGAGAGGGTAGCCCATAACGAGGGCTGCCCATAACGAAGACGAAGTCGCGGGTCTGGAGCCTCTACATTTTGCATGGTGAAGAATGTTGATGCAACTGTGGAAGCGCCCGGCATTAGCCGGGCGTCTGTGTGCCGACTAGGATCGCGCTTTAGTGGCGCCTGTCGCGTAAGGTTCGATCGCGCATTCTTCATCTTCGCCGTGACCTCCGGTCGCAACTTCTCAAAGGCGGATTCTCCTCTTGAATTTAGAGGCGAAGCAAGAAATCTGGCAACGTTGGATTGGAGAATCATCGAATCCGTGATGCCGAGGAATCGAACGCACATTCACCTGAATCCGGTACGGGCGGCCGGCTACGCTGGCGTCTGAATATAGGCTTATTCCAGCGCCAATTCGCGAGTTGATTCGAAGGCGCAGGAGCATCTAGAGCTTCTGGGAATGAAAACAATTTCAGGCCTTGGCTTCGGAAGCTGATTTTTGCAGCAGTTTTTCCAGCTTCTCCACTAGTTCGCGCGCGGTCTTGATGGCCCTGGCTTCCTCATCGGGAACCGAGATATTAAACTCGCCCTCAATTTCAAACATGAGGTTCAAGCCATCGAGGGAATCCATGGCGAGTTCCTCAAAGGTACTGTCAATGGTCACCTTTTCGCGGGGGACGCGTTTGGTGGATGCAATCAGGTCAAGTACCTTCTCTGTAATCTCTTGAGGCATCAGGTGCGACTCCATGGGTCGTGAAAATTTTGAGGCAAAACATTGTTTGCGGCCACAACAGTGTCAACACGATGGAACGGCCGATGTTTCGGATGTGCCAGTCTCTGTTGGCACATAGTATGCCTTAGGTGCGTCCTGGTTTGAAAGCGCACTTCGTTAAAAAGTACCCCGCAAAAAGTGCGCCGCGCAAAAAAGCTCTAATAAAGCAGGAGATCGGCGCTTTGATCGCCCCGCCTCCTAGGGACGAGCCAGGCTTTGCATGAATTGATAATAAAACTCCAACCCATCGTAGAAATCTTTCACGCGGATGCGCTCATCGCGGCCATGGGCGCGATCGTCGCCTTCATCTGCGAAGATGCCCGGAACGCCATAGGTCGGAATGCCGGCGATCCGCGTGTACTTGCTGTCGCTGGCTCCCGCATCCATCACCGGTACCACCGGAAGCCCGCCGTATAGCTTTCCTCCAAGTTCTTCGAGCTTTCGGACGATGATCGGATTGATAGGGCTCGCGGGGGCTGGAACAAAATTCCCATCGACGGTGATGGCAATTCGATCGTCGGCCAGCACCCTTTTGAGCTGATCTTGCACCTGCTGAAGGGGCTCGCCCGGCAACATTCTGCAGTTCACGTTGGCCCGAGCGGTTTGAGGCAGGGCGTTGTTCGCATGGCCCGCTTCCAAACGGGTGGCCACGCAGGTAGTATGCAGGAGTGCGTTGAAGTAGGGGGTCCGTGAAAGAAAGGCGACTGCTTCTCGGTCGTGCGGATCATGGGCTACAGCGCGGAAGTTCTTGGCTGTTTCAGGATCGGTTTGCAGGGGGGCGGCCCGCTCAAAGAAGTCGTGAGTTGTTTCTGTGAGATGCACGGGAAAATCGAAATCTGCTAGGCGATTGATGCCGGCCGCCAAATGGTAAATGGCATTTTCGGCTTTCACCGGGCGCGAACTGTGTCCTCCTGAACTCTTTACCTCCAAATGGAAGTCCACATAGTTCTTTTCGCTGGTCTGGATTCCCAGCAGCAGCCGTTTTCCATCCATGCTCTCAAAGTTTCCTGCGTCGGTATTGATGCAGTATTCGGCATCGATGAGGTCCCGATGATTTTCCGCCAGCCACTGTACGCCGTTGTATTGGCCGCCCTCTTCATCGGCGGTGAGCGCCAGGATTAGGTCGCGAGGAGGCGTCCATCCTTCTTTCTTCAGGCGGATAAAAGTGGCCGCCAGCCCCGCTGCCGCCCCTTTGATATCCAGTGTTCCGCGCCCATAGAAGTAGCCGCCCGCTTCGTTCAACTTGAATGGGTCCATCGACCAGTCTTCGCGCAGGGCCTGCACCACGTCGAGATGGGCCAGAAACAGCAAGGGCTTGCCGCCATTCTTGCCGCGCAACCGCACCACCAGATTGCCCTTGGTTGGAACCGGGCCCAGAACCTTCACATCTTCCGTGGGAAATCCGGCGGCGCGCATCCGGGCCGCCACGGCCTCGGCTGCCGCGGTTACATTGCCCGCCGGCGTATCGGTCGTGTTGATCTCAATCAATTCCTTGAGAATGTCGCGCGCGAACTGTTGGTTTGGAGTTAAAGGAGAGGGAGCATCCTGGGCCTTTCCCTTGCCTGCGTTCATGAGGGCAAGAGCCAGGAGGAATGTCGCTGCAATTTTCCTAAAAGACATCGAGTATCCTTTTGGCCGGTGGTTCTGCTACCAGTCGTTCGTCTGTAAGCCGAAACCTGGAGATTATAAATTCCACCCATCTAGGGTAAGCTGCCTGCGCACCCGGCCATTTATAATCGAAAGTATGGCGAGGGGTTGGGAAAGCAAGGCGGTTGAATCGCAAATGGAAGAATCGCAAGAACAAAACCCACGGTCGAATTCCATCCTGACTGACGAGAAGAAGAAGCTGCAGCGAGAGCGGGATGGATTGTTACTGTCGCGGAGCAATGTCTTGCAGCGCATCGAATTGTGCTCCAATCCAACGTATAAAGCTTCGCTTCAACAGGCGCTGGGCGAGTTGGACAAGAAGATTTCCGACTTGGGCTGAACGGCTGAGCGCATCGAAATAGAAAAAGGACGCAATGGAAAAACGGCGGTTAGGAAATAGCGATCTTCAGATTACCCCGATTGGAATTGGCGCATGGGCGATGGGCGGCGGAGGCTGGGCTTATGCCTGGGGGCCGCAGGACGATAAGGATTCCATCGAAGCGATCCACGAGGGTTTAGATCGCGGCATCAATTGGATTGATACCGCTGCCGTTTACGGGTTGGGCCACTCGGAAGAAGTTGTGGCGCGCGCTCTGGAAGGGCGCTCGAATCGTCCCTATGTGTTTACGAAGTGCGAACTGGTGTGGAACGACGAGAGAGTCATCGGGCAAAGCCTGAAGGCGGAGTCGATCAGGCGCGAATGCGAAGCCAGCCTTCGGCGGTTAAAGATCGACGTGATCGACCTTTACCAGATTCACTGGCCGTTTCCCGATGAGGACATTGAGGAAGGTTGGACCGAAATGGCTCGTTTGAAGGCCTCGGGGAAGGTGCGGCATATCGGCGTCTCCAACTTCAGCGATGCGCAAATGCAGCGCGCCCAGAAGCTTGCGCCCATCACTTCCTTGCAGCCGCCATATTCGATGATCGGTCGCGCCATCGAAGAGACGATCCTACCCCATGCCTTGCGGACGGGCGTAGGCGTGATCGCCTATTCTCCTATGGCCTCCGGCCTTCTTAGCGGAACCATGAGCCGCGAGCGAATCGCAAAACTGCCTGCCGATGACTGGCGCAAGCGGAATGCGAATTTTCAGGAACCGCAACTCTCACGGAATCTGGATCTGGCCGAGGTATTGCGCGCCATTGGCCGTCGGCACGGCCGCACGGTTGGTGAGGTCGCGATCTCCTGGACTCTGGCGCACCCCGCGGTGACCGGTGCGATCGTAGGAATTCGAACTGCAGCGCAGGTAGATGGAATTATCGGCTCGGGCGAGTTTCGCTTGAATCAAGTAGAGTTGGACGAAATCGAAACGGCTTTGAAGAGAGAACCTGCAATACCGATCCGCCAATGATTAGGATGACGGCGCTCAAAGGCGGCCTTTTGAGTTTGGATAAATTGATTCCACTTGATTAAATTACATGTTTTTTTCGGGCCCTGAAAATCAATGCGAAATCAATAAGAAATGAATCGGCGCCTTTCTACTAGAAGACGATTTTAGGAAGAACCGTATCTCCCGTGGTGTTTTGGAATCGCTGGTCTTCTAGAATCGCCAGTGTTTTAGAATCGCCATCTCACATCTCAAGAATCTCGCACAAAGGCAGACATCCTTGTATCTGGAACTCCAGCAGCAGCTTGTTCAGCACGTTCGCGATTTCTTAAAGCGGCAATATAGCCTCGATCTGCCCCGCATCGTCGTCGACCAGCCGCCCAACGTCGGACTGGGAGAATACGCTCTTCCCATAGCGTTTGAACTGGCCAAGAGTCTGCGGAAGCCGCCGCGCAAGATCGCCGAGGAAATTGTTGCCGGACTCGGAAGCGTTCCTGGCTTTGCGAAGTTTGAAGTGGCCGGTGCCGGCTACATTAACGCCCGACTCGACCGCGAACGGGCAGCGCAGGTCTTACTTAGGGAAAATCAGCTTGGTGAAGATCGGGATTCCAGCAGCAAGTCCACCGGCGAAAGAATTTTGGTGGAGCACACCAGCATCAACCCCAACAAGGCGGCGCACGTCGGGCACCTGCGGAACGCGATCTTGGGTGACACCTTCGTCCGCTTGGCGCGGGCTTCCGGCGCGCACGTCGATGTTCAAAACTACATCGACAACACCGGCGTGCAGGTCGCGGACGTGGTCGTGGGCTTCCTGTATCTGGAAAAGAAAGGGAAGGCCGAAATAGAAAAGCTCGCGGCGTCCCCTTCTACGTCATCGTCCACGGAGCGGTGCTTTGACTACTACTGCTGGGATCTCTATGCGCGGGTTTCGCAGTGGT
>Ga0070734_10001181_pt1 | contig 40687 bp, 35 predicted proteins | sample Coa_R1_8_FD_66444 | JGI IMG/M metagenome (GOLD analysis project Ga0070734, IMG submission 66444) | Surface soil microbial communities from Centralia Pennsylvania, which are recovering from an underground coalmine fire - Coalmine... | ecosystem: Environmental > Terrestrial > Soil > Unclassified ...
GAGGTAATTGCGCAGGTCGCGGCCCACGAGCTTGCGTCCTTGCGCGACCTTTACTGTGGCTGGATTGACCTGGACGTTGTTGACCCGGATTTCGTAGTGCAGGTGCGGTCCCGTCGCCATCCCGGACATGCCGCTATAGGCAACGACCTGGCCCTGTCTCACATGCGCGCCGCGATGCATGCCGAGCGCAAAGCGCGAAAGGTGGCCGTAAGCGGTTGAATAGCCGTTCCCGTGATTGATCAGCACAAAATTGCCATAGCCGTGCTGCACGCCCATGAACTGAACGGTGCCGGCGCCGGCCGCCATCACCGGCGTGCCGATGGGCACGCCGAAATCGACGCCCTTGTGCATGCGCGTGTAGCCGAGAATCGGATGGAAGCGCATGCCGAAGCCGCTCGTGATCCGCGCACCATCGACGGGCGTGCGCATCAGCATGCCCTTGGCGCTTTGGCCCTGGGCATCGAAATAGTCGGGCGGCTCGTTGGGATCGGGCTGATAGCGATAAAGGGCGATCTGGCGGCCGCCGAGCTTCATCACCGCATAGGAGATATTGCCCTGCTTCGCCGGGCGACCGTCGGGCGTGTAGTAGTAATCGTAGAAGACTTCGAAGGAATCTCCCGGTCTGATGTCGCGCTGAAAGTCCACCTTGTAGGAGAACATGTGGATCATCTCGACGACCGTTTCGGCGGGAATGCCCGCCTGCATGGCGGCGAGATAAAGCGAACTGTCGATGGTGGCGCCGGCGCGATGGACATGCGCCTCGAGTTGCTTGACGGAATCGCTCGCGACGAAATTTCCGTCGGCGCCGCGCGAGATCAGGATGTCGTGCTCGGCGGATGGCGAGAAGGAGACGGAGAGGAGCCGGCCAGCGGCCTGGCCTTCGGTGGCAACGAACGCGCCGCTCGAATCGAAATCTTCCGATCCGCCGAGGTTCGCAGCATCGATCGGCTGGGCAATCGGCGCGGCGGTCACCGGCAAATCCGGTGGCTGAAAGGTGAGCGTCAGCGTGAGGCCCGCCTTCAGCGCCCGAAGATTGAACACGCGGCCAAGGGCGAGGACCGCCGCATTGGCATCGTCCTTGCTCGCGCCCGCGTCCTCGAGCGCGTTCGCAAGCGTATCGCCCCGGTCGAGAGTGATGGTATGCGAGTCGGTGGCGCCGGAGACGGGGCTTTCACCGCCTCGTTCTGCGCCCAAGGTTTCGTCGAGTGTGTGCCTCGCGCCGCTGGCATCGATCTCGTGAGGCTCGATCCCGCCTGTCGGACCGAGGGCCGCGTAGGACTCGCGGCTCGCGTGGGCCAGTTGCTGGAACAGCTGGTAGGGCAACAGGTTTCGCGCCGGGTGCGTGGCGCCGAAACCGCTGCTGGGTGGCAAGGTGCCGATCGCGAGCCAAGCAATCGTGCCGGCGATCAGCGCGGTCAGCGATGTCGAAACAAGGGCCCAGCGCCCGTCATTCGAAGCAAGCGCGGCCGAAAAGCTCTGCGATCTCCGCTGAATTCGGAATTGCACCTGCGGAGAGACATTGCGTCGGTTCACGGCCATTCCTGTCATCGGGAGCCGGCGCAAGCGCGTCTTGGCGTGGTCCGGCGGTGCTCTTGCATCTAGCCAAAGCCATCGTAAGCGCGTCAATCATTTACGCGGGCTTAACGATACGTGCTCGCACGGAGATTCTCGTACGAATCGCGCGGGGTTCATCCGGCTCGCAATCAGAGCCGCACGAGAAGAAGTTCGGCCAGTTTCCCATGCAACCAGCCAACGGCACGGGCAAGGTGCAGCGTCACAAAGAACAGCAGCACGCCCACGATGCCCGCAAGAACGAGGCCGGGCGCGGTGTGGAAAAGGTGGTCGAGCCAGGGGACGTCGGAAATCTGGATGTGGCTCTCATTTGTGACCAGGCTCACCAGCGAACCGCCCGCGAGTGCAACGGGCACGGTGATTCCCACAATCGCGAGGACGAAATAGACGACGCCGAGCGGTAGCCTCAGCAGCAGATAGAGCATGGATGACCAGGTTCTCGAATCGACCAGCGCGTCCTTGATGCGGGTCATCAGTGTTTCCTCAGCCGCATTTTGGGCCGGCAACCGGCGCGGCATGCGAACGCCCAAGAGCCCCTCGACGATGCGGCCTTCGACATGGGAGAGCACACGAACGGACGCCACGAAGAGCAGGGCGAAGGGAATCCCGATGATGAGGATCGCAAAGCCGAGCGTGAGCGAAATCCCCACGATCGTCCACACGAAATAGAAAATGCCTGTCGGCAAAGCCAGCAGCATGAAGAGCAGCGCGCCATAGGTGCGCGGATCGCTGATCACGTTGAAGAACCCGTAGGGGCGGGAATTGTTCGGCTCGGCCTTTGGAAAAGGTCCGGAAATAGCAGCTTCCATATCGCGATACTCCTCGGCAATTTCGTTTGGGGTGCCGTACGTTTCAATCACGCCGGCAAGGACCTCTTTCTGGTCCTTTTCTGGATTCTGTGAAATTTCGCTGTTCAGGTGCTCTTCGCAGTCGGCAAGCGCATCGGCGATCAGGCCGGCGGGCGCCCCTTTGAGGGCGCGCTGCAGCTGATCGAGATACTCGCGAACCGTCTCAGGCGGACGGTCGGATTTCATGCGCAACACCTCCCTTGAGCGCGTCGTCGACGAACTCGCGCATGTCACGCCAGGCGAACTGCCACTCACCGAGCGCTTTGCGCCCCTCGTCGGTGATCGCGTAATAGCGCCGGGGCGGTCCGAAGGCCGAGGCTTCGACCCGGCTCTCAAGAAGTCCCAGCGCGTGCAGCGATCGCAGCACGGGATAGATCGCACCTTGTTTGAAGATCAGCCCGCCTTCGCCTTCGGCCTTCACGGCCTTGGCGATTTCGTAGCCATACATTTCCTTGCCCGCGCGGGCGAGCACGGCCAGCAGAACGAGCGATGAAAGCCCGGCCATCAGTTCCTTGCGGAATTTGCGCGTGTAAAGGGTCTCAGGGGCCACAGCGCGCCTTTCTCCGCCTCCTCTCTAGTACGAGGTTCAATCTAGCACGAAGTTCATAGCATACAAGAGTGCATGTTACTGCAAGGTTCGGAATAAGCCGAGCGCGTGTGGCAAGCCATTGATTTATCTGGGGACAGAAAATTGGCCGGGCACGCGACCGCGTTAGCAGGAATTAACCGTATGGGGAGGGGAATACTGCCCTCCGAATCGGCCTATCCCGGCAAAGCATTGGCGGCCGGGACTTTCGCCAATTCGCGGCGCGTCAACCGCTGCTCCAGGCGTCTTACCATCCGGCCGAGGGACGTGCCTCCATACTCGTTGGCGAGAATGATATTCTTCACGAGGGGATAGATCTGCTTCTCCCAACGGGATCCCGAAAAGACGCCGAAGTGCCCGACACCCGGTTGTACATAGTGCTTGCGCCGGAACGGCATGACGCTCGTGCATAGATCGTGCGCCGCGAGCGTCTGGCCGACGGAACAGATGTCGTCGCGCTCTCCCTCGACGGTCAGAAGCGCCGTTCGCCGGATGGCAGAGGGATCGACGCGGCGTCCACACACGACCATTTGCCAGCGCGGCAGCAGATGCTCCTGGAAAACGCGCTCGACCGTTTCGAGATAGAATTCTGCCGGCAGATCGAAGACCGCAAAATACTCGTCATAGAATGCGCGCTTGATGTGCGCCTTGGCTTCGTCGCCTTTGGCGATGTCCTCGAACAGGTCGAGATGGGCGCGCATGTGGCGCGCGAAATTCATCGACATGAACGCGCCGAGCTGAACGAAGCCCGGGTAGACCCTTCGATACGCTCCCTTGTAGCGCCCGGGCACCGTCGAGATGACATTGTGCTCGAACCATGAGAGCGGGCGCTCGGTCGCGAGCTTGTTCACCTTGGTCGGGTTGACGCGCGTATCGACCGGGCCCGCCATCAAGGTCATGCTGCGCGGCTGGCAAGGATCATCGTCCTCCGCCATCAGGGCCACAGCCGCTATCAGCGCGGCACAGGGTTGGCAGACGCCGATGACATGGACGCCGGGCCCGAGCTCGCGAATGAATTCGATGAGGTAGGCGACATAATCATCGAATCCAAACCGGCCTGCCGAGCGTGGGACGTCGCGTGCATTGGTCCAGTCGGTGATGAAGACATCGTGGTCCACGAGCAGCGTCTGGACGGTGTGCCGCAGCAAGGTGGAGAAATGGCCGGCCATGGGCGCGACGAGAAGCACGCGCGGCTGCGCGAGATTCGTTTCCTTCCTGAAGTGGACGAGCTTGCCGAACGGCTTTTCATATTCCAGACGCTCTTCGACCGGAACGAGTCTTCCATCGATGAAAACATCGCGGATTTCGAAATCCGGCCGCTCATGCGTGAGCTGTGCCCGCGAAACGAGCTCTGCGCCTGCCGAAAAGGCACGAAGCAGGGCGTTGACCGCCGGGCCGGCGTGCGTTTCCCGAAAACCTGCGCTCGCAAGCCCTGCCCAAGCTCGCAATGGCGCCAAAAGATCAGCCTGCGCCTGATAGGCGTCGTACATCATCCGGCTCTTCAAACCCCCCGCCCGCCCAGAGCGTTCCAATGGAACCGCGACAGCGTCAACACTAGTGCAAATTCAGTGTGCACCGCGAAATAATCAAATGCTACGTATCAGTGCGGAGCTTCGGACACCAGCCGATGGACAAGGCGATTCTCACGATCTCGAGCAAGAACTATTCCTCCTGGTCGCTCCGCGGCTGGCTGATCTGCCGATTCGCGAAGCTCGACTTCGAGGAGAATATCCGACCGAGCGACGATCCTTCCACACGCGCGGAACTGATGCTGATGTCGCCATCCTTTCTCGTGCCGTCGCTCAAACACGGCGACATCACGGTGTGGGACACGCTCGCGATTGCCGAATATCTCTATGAGGCAATTCCCGCGCCACAGCTTTATCCCAGGGAGGTGAAGGCGCGCGCGCACTGCCGCTCGATCTCAGGCGAGATGCATTCAGGATTTGCAAATCTCAGAAGCGCGCTTCCGGTTAATATTAAGGCACACCACACCGGGTACGCACTCTGGGCCGGCGCGCAGCCGGATATCGCTCGTGTTCTCGAGATCTGGCGGGACTGCCTGAAGCGCTACGACGGGCCTTATCTCTTTGGCTCCAGCCCCACGGTCGCCGACGCAATGTACGCGCCCGTGTGCACCCGGTTTCTGACCTACGATGTGAAGATCGACCGGCTCGCGCGCGATTATTGCGAGACGATCATGAATTTGCCCGAGATGCTCGAATGGGTCGAAGGCGCCAAAGCGGAGCCGGATGTCGTGGAGGAACTCGAATCGGAATTTTAGTATTGGCCTTGTTCCTTGAATGCAAAGGCCATCTTTCGGTGAAACCCTAGCCGCTGTCTTCGAGCAGGTCCGCCTTTTCTTCGGCCGTCCTTTGTACCCTGACGTAATCTGTCTTGCCGGTGCCCAGCACCGGAACAGAGTCCGTGCACACAATCCGGCGTGGTACGGCGATTTCCGGAACGCCATGATTATGCGCCCAGCCGACGAGATCGATCCTTCTTGCCTCGGGATTGGTGGTCACGAGCACGATCTGCTCGCCTTTGCGGTGATCGCGCACGGCGACCGCTGCGTGGCTGAACTCCGGCCATAGCGCCGACGCACAACTTTCGACCACGGCGAGAGAGACCGTTTCGCCGCCGATTTTTGCGAACCGTTTCAGTCGGCCCTTGATTGCGATGAATCCATCTTCATCCAGCGAGACGACGTCGCCCGTGTCGTGCCAACCGTCGTCCGGAGGAACGACCACACCGGGATTGTCCGGGCGGATGTAGCCCAGCATCACATTGGGGCCGCGCACGAGCAGGCGCCCCGCATTGGGGATGCCCTCGACCGGATCGAGCCTGTATTCCATGCCTTTCATCAGCCGGCCGACCGTGCCCGGGCGGTTGGCGCCTGGCTGGTTTGCGGCGATCACCGGCGAGGCCTCGGTCACGCCATAGCCTTCAAGAAGTTCGATTGCGTATTTCTTGCGCAGGAATGCGCGCGTCTCGTCGCGCAGCCGTTCGGCTCCGCAGACTGCGAGCCTCAGGCTGTTGAGATCGCCCTGGTCTCCGACGCGGGCGTATTGCGAGATGAAGGTGTCGGTCGAAAGCAGAATAGTGGCGCCGGTCTCGCGGATCCGCCGCACGATCTCCCGTGGCTGCAGTGGGGTGGGGTGGAAGACCGCCTTGACGCCGATGTAGAGCGGCAAAAGGGCGCCGACGGTCAATCCGAAACAATGAAATGTCGGCAAGGGATTGAACAGAACGTCGCTCTCGTAAAGGGCGATGTGCGCGCGTACCTGCTCCATATTTGCGAGCAGATTGCTGTGGCTGAGAGCAACGCCTTTGGGCTCTCCTTCCGTACCGGAGGTGAAGAGCACGACGGCGGGCGCGCGATCCGGCGCTCGGCTTGCAACAGCGCGGGGCAGCAACCCGCCGACGAGAGCATAAGCCTTGTCGATGAGCGACAGCTTCGCGCGGACATCCTCGAGATACACGATCTCGACGATGGGAGAGACTTCGGCGATCAGATCCTGGAGTTTCGCCACTTCGATCAGCCGGTGGGCGGTGACGACGCGCTTGATCCGCGCTGTCTTGATGGCACTGACGAGACCGCTTGCGCCGCTGGTGAAATTCAACATCGCCGGCACGCGGCCATAAGCCGAGAGCGCGAAAAACGAAATTACGGCCGCCGCGCCGGTCGGCAGCATAACGCCGACCGCTTCGTCGCGCGCGGTTCCCTTTTTCAGCGCGTGGCCGAGCGCGAGCGCGCCGCGCACGATTTCGTCGTAGCTGAGGACGCGCTCATCGCCGTCGATGATGGCCGCACGCTTTCCGCCAAAGCGCGCCCGGGCCTCGATCAGCGCATGAAAGACCGGCTTCTGCGTATGCGCGAAGTCGAACGGAACGCTCTCTTCCCCGGATGCAGCGGCCACGCTTGCAACGACCAAGAGGCTTCTCCCCGTTTCGGCCTGCCCGAAGGCGGCGATGCTTTTCTTTGTTCCGACGTTAGTGCGTTTTTGCTGGCAATAGAACCGCAGAGGCCGCCTTCGGGCAGGTGATTTTCCGGCGCGGAAGCTATATCTCTCCGGCCATGAGCACCGTGATCGACCAGGCGTCCAGGGAACGCAGGACGCTGCGCCACCCGGAAAAGGCGGATCGCGACGACACGCCGGTGGCACGCAAACCGCCTTGGATTCGGGTGAAGGCACCCACAAGCCGAGGCTATTTCGAGACGCGCGCCATCGTGCGCGCGAACGGCCTCAACACAGTCTGCGAGGAAGCGGCGTGTCCGAACATCGGTGAGTGCTGGGCGGAGCGGCACGCAACGATGATGATCATGGGTGAGGTCTGCACGCGGGCGTGCGGATTCTGCAATGTCCGGACGGGCCTTCCGGCACCACTCGATGAAGACGAGCCCCGGCGCGTCGCGCAAGCGGTCGCCACGCTCGGCTTGAAGCACGTTGTGATCACCTCGGTCGACCGTGACGATCTCGCCGATGGCGGCGCAGCACACTTTGCAAGGACGATCACCGCGATCCGCGACACTACGCCGGCGACGACGATCGAGGTGCTCGTTCCGGATTTCTTGCGCAAACCGGGCGCGATAGAAACCGTGATGGCCTCCCGCCCGGATGTGCTGAACCACAATCTCGAAACCGTGCCCCGACTCTACCTGACGATCCGGCCGGGTGCCCGCTATTACGCTTCGCTCAGACTGCTGGAGCGCGCCAAGGAGCTCGTCCCCAGCGGATTCTCGAAGTCGGGACTTATGGCCGGTCTTGGCGAAAGCCGGGAGGAGATCATGCAGGTGATGGACGATCTCCGGATCGCGGGCGTGGATTTCCTAACGATCGGCCAATATCTGCAGCCCACGCGCAAGCACGCGCCTGTCGCGCGCTTCTGGACGCCGGAAGAATTTGCACGCCTCGAACAGATCGCGCGGGCGAAAGGATTCCTGATGGTCTCGGCAAGTCCGCTGACGCGCTCGTCCTATCATGCCGACGTGGACTTCCGGGCGTTGCAGAACGCACGCGCATCGGCGTGAACAGGCACTCAGAAGCGCGGATCGTCCCCCATCCGGTTGAGGTCATGTATGCGATTGTCGCAGATGTTGGCCGCTACCCGGAATTCCTGCCCTGGGTAACCAGCCTCACCGTAAAGTCGCGAGAGTGGATCGACACGCGCGAAATGCTTTTGGCTGAGATGAGCGTTGGATTTGGCGCCCTCAGCGAGCGCTACACCAGCCGCGTGATGCTCGATCCTGAGAGACGCAGGATCGATGTCGCACAGACGGATGGGCCGTTCCGGGTGCTTGAAAATCACTGGCAGTTTACGCCAGATCCAAAAGGGTGCCGCGTCGACTTTGCAATCGCGTTCGAATTTCGGAGCCGGCTTCTGGATGCGATAGCGTCGGCGGCATTCGAACGCGTGATGTTGAAGATGACGGGTGCGTTCGAAGCCCGCGCCCGCGTTCTCTCAGATCAGGCGGTGCAAAAGCGCGAGGGCGGCCTCTGAGGCCTTGAGCCGGATCTCGCCTCGCCCGATGTCGCCGAGCCTGTGTGCCTCATGCAGGATGGAGCGTCCCTCGCGCGCCGCCGCGACGTGCACGAGGCCGACAGGTTTCAGCGGCGTGCCGCCTCCAGGCCCCGCAACGCCGGTCACTGCGACCGCAAGGTGCGCGTTCGAGTTCTCCACGGCTCCTTCCGCCATGGCGCGGGCCACGGCTTCGGAGACAGCGCCCATATCGGCGATCAGATCGCCCGGCACGCCCAGGAGATCCTGTTTTGCGCGGTTCGAATAGACGACGAACCCGCGATCGAGAACGTCGGAGGAGCCGGGGATCTCGGTCAGGCAGGCCGCGATAAGTCCGCCGGTGCAGCTTTCCGCCGTCGCGATGCGAAGCTTTGCTGCGCGCGCATCGGCGAGCACTACGCGCGCAAGAGACAGCAGGGCGCCGGGAAACATCGTCTCAGACTAGGCCTGCAACAGATGCGCCCGCAATGAGCACGCCGCCCATCACCGCCGCGGCAAGATCATCGGCCATGATACCGAGGCCGCCGGCCAACCGCTCGAACGAGGAGATTGGCCAGGGTTTTGCGATGTCGAACAAGCGAAAAAGGAGAAAGGCGAGGGCGTAGCCGAGGATGCTCGGCGGCGCGAACGCACAGGTGAGCCATTGTCCGGCAAGTTCATCGATCACACATGCGCTTGGATCCGGGTCATTGGTCAGATTGGCGACATGACCGCAAGCAACAATCCCGATCGCGGTCACTGATAACGTCAGCAGGATCAGCAGCCATTCGCCCCCGTACCGCTGGATGATCCATGCGAAGGGCAACGCGACGAGACTTGCGACGGTGCCTGGCGCGAACGGGGCGCGCCCGATCCCACCCAGCGTGGCAAGGAATTCTGCTGCTCGGTTCATCGAGGGAAAGCCTATCAGAAACGCACCGTCGCAACGGCATGGGCCGCAATTCCTTCCTTCCGTCCGGTGAAGCCCAGACCTTCCGTTGTTGTCGCCTTGACGTTCACGCGCTCAACAGCAATCCCGATGATCTCGGCAATACGCGCGCGGATGGCGTCGCGATGGGGACCGATTTTCGGAGCCTCGCAGATCACCGTGATGTCACAATGGGCGATTGTTCCACCTCGTTCTTTTGCAAGGAGCACAGCGTGTTCGAGGAAGCGGGAGGACGCTGCACCCTTCCATTGCGGATCGCTCGGCGGAAAGTGTTGTCCGATGTCGCCGGCGCCGATCGCGCCCAGAACGGCATCCGTGAGCGCATGCAGCGCCACATCCGCATCGGAATGACCTTCGGCAGCGCGATCGTGGGCAATCCGAATGCCGCCAATCCAGACATGGTCGCCTGGTGCAAAGCGATGCACGTCATAACCCGCTCCGGTCCGCAGGTCAGCGCGACCTGCGAGGAGTTGCTCGGCCATGGAAAAATCACCGTCGACAGTGATCTTCAAATTCAATTCTTCGCCCTGAACGGGCACGACCCGCAAGCCTGCGCGCTCGGCTACCGCCATGTCATCGGTCAGTGACCGATCGGCCAACTGCAAATGCGCATTGCGTATGGCCGCGAACCGAAATCCCTGCGGGGTCTGTGCCCTGAACAAGCCTTCACGTTCGATGGCTGCCCATGTGCCAGCTGGCGTGCGCCTGCGGAGGGTGTCTGTGACCTGCAGCATCGGGATGGCCGCGTCGCTATTTGCGCGTAGCGCATCGATCACGCGTGTGATCAGTGCTGGGCAGACGAGGGGCCGGGCCGCGTCATGGATGAGCACGAATTCAGGAGCGGTTTGATCCAGAGCCAACAAGCCGTTGCGCACAGATTCCTGCCGTGTCGCGCCGCCGGGCACAGCCTGGGAATTCTTCAGCGCGCTGGGCAGGCATTGCCTGAAGAGCGCTTCCTGTCCTCGGCCAATGACGAACTGCAGCCGATCAACGCCCGGATGATTTGCAAAAACGTCCGCGGCCCACGCCAGAAGAGGCTTTCCTGAGACCAGACGGAATTGCTTCGGCGTCGGACCGCCGGCCCGTTCTCCACTTCCGGCAGCGACAATCAGAGCGGCAACAGCGACCATGGGACTGAGCAACTAGCACTGATTCCGGAGTTCTCGCAGGGCGACCGCAATTGGAGTTGCCTATTTTATCGACAGAGGGCTAGACTGCCTAAGTTGTAGGCACGAGGTCCCATGCCCCCGCTTTCGCCCCGGGTGCAGTTTGAGAATGCTCGCACAGCGCAGATTGCGGGCGCGCTGCCGATACCACTCGTCTTAGTAGGGCCTCGCGAGGACATCATTTTCGTCAATCCCGCCGCGGAGCAGTTTTTCGATACCGGCGCGGGCCTGCTGCTCAGGCAAAAGATTGGCGATCTCGTGCCGTTCGGAAGTCCGCTGCTTCAGCTGATCATGCAGGCGCGCGAACGGCAGTCTTCGGTGGGTGAGCGCGACGTGGATTTGGGGACACCACGGCACGGCGAGCGCCTAGCCGATGTGATGGCCAGTCCCGTGCCGGAACCCGAGGGCGCTGTTGTGCTGACCCTTCAAGAGCGCGGTCTTGCGCAGAGAATCGATCGCCAACTTTTACATCGCGGCGCCGTGCGCTCGATGAACGGACTGGCAGCCGTGTTGGCGCATGAGATCAAGAATCCACTGGCCGGGATCAGGGGAGCTGCCCAACTCGTCGAAGAATCCCTGCCGCCGAGCGAGCGCAGCCTCACACAGCTGATCTGCTCGGAAGCAGACCGGATCCGCGCGCTGATCGACCGAATGGAGTCGTTTGGCGACTCTCGCAGTTTTGTACGCGCGCCCGTGAACATCCACGAGGTTCTCGATCGCGTGCGCCGCGTCGCCCAATCGAGCTTTGCACGCGGTGTCTCGTTCTCGGAGCAGTTCGACCCATCCCTCCCGCCAGTGTTGGGGGATCGCGATCAGCTGATCCAGGTGTTCATGAATCTGATCCGGAACGCGACCGATGCCCTTCCGGAATCAGGCGGCGAAATCACATTGACGACCGGCTATCGACCCGGCGTGCGTTTCGGTGCGGCGGTGTCCGGCGAACGGGTTTCGCTGCCTCTCGAATTCACCGTCAGGGACAATGGATCGGGCATTTCGGCTGACCTCATGCCGCATATTTTCGATCCTTTCGTCACGACCAAGCGGGGCGGCTCGGGACTGGGGCTCGCGCTGGTCGCGAAAATCATCGGTGACCATGGCGGTGTGATCGAATGCGAGTCGACCGTTCGTCGGACGATCTTCCGGATCCTTCTGCCGAAAGCCGTCGTCGCCAATGACGGAGACTGACATGCCAGACGGCACAATCCTCATTGCGGACGACGACGCCGCCATTCGCACGGTGCTTAACCAGGCGCTCGGACGGGCGGGCTATGCGGTGCGGACCACCGGAACCGCGGCCGGCCTGTGGCGCTGGGTCTCGGCAGGCGAGGGAAGCCTCGTCATCACCGACGTGGTGCTGCCGGACGAAAGCGGCTTCGATCTCATTCCGCGTATCAAGCGCGCGCGTCCCGATCTGCCCATCGTGGTGATGAGTGCACAAAACACGATTCTGACCGCGATCACGGCCGCGGAAAGCGGTGCATTCGAATATCTGCCGAAGCCGTTCGATCTCAGGGAATTGACGGCAGTGGTCCAACGCGCGTTACAGGCGCCACGGGCCACGCGAGAGCCGGCCGTGCAGGCGGATCAGGCGGAAGACCGTCTGCCGCTCATCGGGCGATCCGCCGCCATGCAGGAGATCTATCGTGTAATCGCGCGGCTCACGCAGACGGACCTTACCGTCATGATCATGGGCGAGAGCGGAACGGGCAAGGAACTCGTTGCGCGTGCGTTGCACGATTACGGAAAACGGCGGCACGGCAGCTTCGTGGCCGTGAACATGGCCGCGATCCCGAAGGAACTTGTCGAAAGCGAATTGTTCGGACACGAACGAGGCGCCTTCACGGGCGCCACGAACCGGGGAATTGGCCGCTTCGAACAGGCTGAGGGCGGAACGCTCTTTCTGGATGAAATCGGCGACATGCCGCTCGAGGCACAAACGCGCCTGTTACGCGTGCTGCAGCAGGGTGAGTACACGACGGTCGGAGGCCGTGTACCTATCAGGACCGATGTCCGGATCATCGCCGCCACAAATCGCGACCTCAGGCAACTGATCCAGCAGGGCTTGTTCCGGGAAGATCTCTATTACAGGCTCAATGTCGTTCCGCTGCGCTTGCCGCCTTTGCGTGAGCGCGCGGAGGACATTCCCGACCTCGTTCGTCACTTTCTGAGACGCGCGGAAGGCGAGGGGTTGCCCGCAAAGTCGCTCGATCGGGAAGCTCTCGATTTGCTCAAGCGGTATCGCTGGCCGGGCAATGTCCGCGAACTGGAAAACCTGATCCGGCGTCTTGCCGTCCTGCACTCTGGCGATTCCATTTCCGCGGCGACAATCACTGCTGAACTTAAGGAGCCGCAAAAGCCGCACGAGGTCGGTGCCGACGGCGAGCGCGCGACCCTTGCCAGCATGATCGAGCAACATCTCTCCCGATATTTCCAGGAACAGGGAGAGCGGCTGCCTCCGCCAGGCCTGTACGATCGAGTGCTTGCGGAAATGGAACGCCCGCTGCTCACGATTTGTCTTGCTGCGACCCGCGGAAACCAGATCCGGGCGGCACACGTGCTGGGGCTTAATCGAAACACGCTCAGAAAGAAAATCCGGGATCTCGGTCTCGAGGTGATGCGGGGCTTGCGATCCGACTGAGCCAATGCAGCGGCTCAGCGGACAAATTCAATTCCAATCCCTTCCTCATGATAGCGCACGACCCGGGCTGCCATTCGTCCAATCAAAATATATTCGCCGATGGCGGGTCTGACGTCGGTCTTGATGAGAGCACCACCTGTCGACAGGTTGAGAATTGCGCAAGCAGCGAGTGCGCCATCGACCCTTACGAATTGCGATGCTGTGTTCGCCGGAACGCGCGACTCTCGCGGGGCGAGGGCGCTCCGGGGCGGAGCGTTACCGACGCGCGAGAGCATTTCGGCGGTTCGTTCCTGTTTCAGCAATCCACTGGCAAACCGGATCCCGCAGCGCTCATCACGATGCCACGCAATGTCTCCTTCAAAGCGCCCAAGGCCATCGATGTAAAGCACGACGGATGTCTCCGCCGCCAGCGGGGCGTCGATTCTTAGCTGCGCGCCCGAGGGCGAGATATCGACGACCTTGCACGGCGTCTCGCGCGCATCCGCCGGGACAAAAAGTCTGCCTGGCATTTCGATTTGTACGCGCGCATGGCGCCGCCGGTCCTTGGGCTCGGAGGCGACCTCCTGGCCGCTCGGTTTATGACTTTCAAGCACGCTCAACATGTCCCACGCCCCGCCCCGGAGGACGGAAATCGACAGCCGAATGATGATTGCTGAAGGTTAATTGTCCGATGACGGCGGTTATCTATCGGCACCGCAACCCGTGTAATCTTGCAACAGTCTGTGGCATCGCTACACTCGGTTGGCGATTACTAAAGCCCTTCCAAGGCTTATGCGCCTAGTCGACGGGGATCCATGGCCACAGACGCGGGCGGCAGCGCTCTGCCGGGAAGCCTGCTTGCAAGCGTGAGACGGCCTTCCTGGACATCGCTTCTGGCGATCGGCGTAGCGCCTTTGGCGGTTCTCTCGCTCCTGCTGACGGGCGCGATCGTCATCGGGTTCACACCTTTCCACATCACCGATTCCCTTGTTGCGGCTCTCGAACTCCTCGATCTGGTCCTCGGCCTTACGCTGGCCGTCCTCATCACCTGGCGCTGGCTTGCCCTTTGGGCCGCGAGGCGCCGGGGTGCGCCAGGGGCGCGACTGCATTTCCGGCTGGTCGCGCTTTTCAGCGCGATCGCCGTTGTTCCCGCCCTCCTCGTTGCGATGTATGCGGCGGTAACCCTGAACGTTGGTATCGACACCTGGTTTTCGCTGCCGGTGCGTGCGGCACTGGATGACGCCGTCTATTTCGCCCAGCACTACGTCTCCGATCAGGGTCAGGGCATCATCGATGATGCCGCAACGATCGCCAATGCGTTGCAGCTCGACCGCTCGCTGCGCGACTCGAAAGGGCAGGTCAACCAGACGCTGTTGTTTAAGAAGCTGGAGGAAATGACGCGGTCTCGCGGCCTGCCAGGTTCATTTTTGATCGACAGCCGCAGGAATTTGCTGGGTAGCGCGACGTCCTTTCTGGTGGACAAGAAAGGACGCGCTGTCGCGAATGCGCCGCGCATTCTTTACACGAAGGACGTCGTGCCCTCGGTCGCGGACATGGCGCAGGCTTCGGCGGGCCAGATCTTCGTCGACGGCAATCCGCAGTCCGGCATCATTCGCGCGCTGATCCACATGCCGGTGTTCAACGACGCCTATCTCCTCGTTGTCAGACGCGTCGATCCCAAGGTGTTCGCGTTCTATACGCGGCAGAAGGCAGCGGTGAGCCAATATCACCGATTTGAGGCCGAACGCGGTAGACTGGAGCTGACTTTTGCCGCCCTGTATGTCGTCGTCTCGTTCGTCCTGCTGCTGGCAGCGATCTGGCTTGGCCTTTGGGCCGCCAACCGGATCGTAAACCCGGTGTCGAGGTTGATTGGCGCCGCCGAGCGGGTCACGCGCGGCGACCTGAAGGCGCACGTCGATGTCGAGCGCGGTGACGACGAAATCGCGACGCTCACGCGGGCCTTTAACCGCATGCTCGCCGAACTGGATGCACAGCGCACCCAGCTTGTGGAGGCCAACCGCGACGTCGATGAACGCCGGCGATTCATGGAAACCGTTCTTGCGGGCGTCAGCGCGGGCGTGCTGGGCCTCGATGCCGAGGGGCGGGTTACCATCGTCAACCGCACAGCTGCGCGGCTCCTCAATCTTGCTTCCGAAGAGGTCGTCGGAAAACCCTACAGCGACATTGTTCCGGAGCTGGCGAGTCTCATTCACCGCGCCATGAGCGAGCCCGCGGCGCGCGCCAGCGGCGAGGTGGTCGTAAAGCGGGGCAGCAATGCACGCGCGTTGAGCGTGCAGGTTCAAAGTGAGCGCGGCGACTATGCGAGCGGTTTCGTCGTGACGTTTGACGACATTACGGACCTCGTTTCCGCGCAAAGGACCGCTGCATGGGCCGATGTGGCGCGGCGCATCGCACACGAGATCAAGAATCCGCTCACACCCATCCAGCTTTCGGCCGAGCGGCTCAAGCGCAAATACGCGAAGGAGGTCGAGACCGACCGCGAGGTCTTCGAGCAGTGCACCGATACGATCATTCGGCAGGTCGGAGATATCGGCCGGATGGTCGATGAGTTCTCTTCGTTTGCGCGGATGCCGTCACCGGTCATGCGGCCGGAAATCGCACAAGAGCTGCTGCAACAGGCGGTATTCCTGCAGCGGGTCGCCCATCCAGCGATCACGTTCGAAACCGAAGCGCCGCGGCAGCCAGTCCGGTTCGAAGCGGACGGACGCCTTCTCTCGCAGGCACTCACGAATGTTCTCAAGAATGCCGTGGAGAGCATTGCGGCAAGACAGGCGAAAGGCGACGCGGCCGCCGGCCGGATCAAATCCCGCATCATGCTCGCTGAGCCGTTTGTGATTTTCAGCATCGAGGACAATGGACTGGGCCTGCCCGAAGAACATCGTCACCGGCTGACGGAGCCGTATGTGACGACGCGGGCAAAAGGCACCGGCCTCGGTCTCGCGATCGTTCGCAAGATTCTCGAGGACCACCAGGGAGAGATCGCGCTGGGCGATGCTCCCGAAGGAGCCGGCGCGGTCGTAACCTTCAAGATTCCCCTGAAGCAGTCAGCACTGAACCAAAAGGACGATGATGAGCAAGCACAGCTCGCATATCACAGCTGAAATCCTCGTCGTCGACGACGAGGAGGACATCCGCGATCTCGTTTCCGGCATCCTGGGTGACGAAGGTTATGAAACACGAACCGCGGCGGATGGCGATTCTGCCATCGCTGCTGTCCGTCAGCGTCGGCCGCAACTCGTGATCCTCGACATCTGGCTCCAGGGAAGCCGGCTTGATGGCATCCAGGTTCTGGACGCCATCAAGCGTGAACAACCAGACATACCGGTGGTGATGATCTCGGGTCATGGCACCATCGAGACGGCGGTCGCTTCGATCAGGAAGGGTGCGTATGACTTCATCGAAAAGCCTTTTAAGGCCGACAGGCTCATTCACGTGGTCGGCCGTTCGCTGGAAGCGGCGCGGCTCAAGCGGGAGGTGCAGGAGCTAAGGCTTCGCGCCGGCGACGAATGTGACCTGATCGGCCAATCGTCGATCATGTCGCAGCTTCGTCAGCAGATCGAAAAGATTGCACCAACGAATACGCGCGTTCTGATCACAGGACCGGCTGGCTCGGGCAAGGAGGTTGCGGCTCGCCTTATTCACGCGCGTTCGAGGCGCGCCGGCAACGCCTTTATTGCAGTCAACTGTGCAACCATGGACCCTGTCCGGCTCGAAGCCGAACTCTTCGGAATTGAGGGCGGCGAGGGCGTGAGGAAAACAGGGCTCTTTGAACTCGCCCACAATGGCACCCTTTTCCTCGATGAAGTTGCAGACATGCCGCTTGAGACGCAGGGGAAGATCCTGCGGGTGCTCGTCGAGCAGAGTTTTCAGAGAGTCGGGGGCACGTCACGTGTGCAGGTCGATGCGCGAGTGATCAGCTCCTCGACCGCGGATCTGCGTGCCGAAATCGACGCCGGGAAATTCCGCGAGGATCTCTATCATCGTCTGAATGTGCTGCCTGTGCGCATGCCCGCGCTGGCGGAACGCCGTGATGACGTTCCTCTGTTGATTTCGCACTTCATGAAGCGCCTCTCCACCGGCAGCGGTCTTCCAATGCGGCAGATCGGAGACGATGCCATGGCGGTACTGCAGGCGCATATGTGGCCGGGAAACGTTCGTCAGCTACGGAATATTGTCGAGCGGCTCCTCATTCTCGCGAGCGATGATGCCGCGGGTGCGATTTCGGCCGACATGTTGCCCTCGGATCTGGGGACGAGCGTGCCGTGGGGCGCAGGCAAGAGCGGAGACCTTGTGATCTCACTTCCGCTTCGCGAAGCGCGCGAGATCTTCGAGCGGGATTACCTCATCGCGCAAATCAATCGTTTTGGTGGAAACATCTCCCGTACCGCGGCCTTCATCGGAATGGAGCGCTCGGCGCTGCATCGAAAGCTCAAGACTCTCGGGGTGGCGCCGAACGGTGTCGGGAACGGGCGGGAAGCGCTGAATGCGTGACGCTTTTGTCGCGCTGAGCAAAATTAACGCTTCGGGCGCAAATCCAGCGGGTTAACACCCTGACGGGCTTACGCTATCGTCCACCGGGGGTGGGGCGTAATTCTTCATGCGTGGTGTTCCAGCCGCAGCGCTGGCGTTTTCGGCGTTGCTCAGAGCCTGCAGCGGCACCGCGTTTACGCCGTCTCCCGAACCACATCCGCCGCCAGCCGACCGCGTCGTTCTGACCGGGACCGACTACGAGAAGCTGGGCGCAAGGACAGCCCCCGCCGCCCGCGCGACCTACCAGGCCGAGGTCCGAGGGTACGGCGTCGTCCTGAGCGCGGCGCCGCTCGCACAGGCGGATGCAAACATCGAATCCGCCCAGGCCTCGGTCGGACAATCCGAAGCGGTGCTTGCGCATGCGCAAGCCTTGTTCCGGACATCGTCGGTTTCCCTCGAGGCGCTCCAGGCGGCCGAGAAGACCGCGACCGCCAACGAGGTTCAGCTTGCGCTGGCCGAACGGCAGGAGGTTGCCCTCTATGGCGAGGCTGCGCCCTGGCAGGGACCGCCGCGCGACGAGACCATCGTCGGCAAGATCAGTTCCGGCGGCGCCGTGGTCGTGCAGGCGACGTTTCCGCTCGACGTGCACATCACGGCGGTCAGCCCCCGGTTCACGCTCACGCATCTCAATGAGGAGCTGACGGCATCCAGCGCGACGACATCGACGATCTGGCGCGCGCCAGCGGATCCCACCATCCCCGGCCAAAGTTTCTTTGCACTGGTTGAAGGTTCGAGCCTCTCGCAAGGCGAGCGCGTGCTCGTGCATGCGCCCGCCGGCGAACCCGAAAGCGGCGTGCTGATACCGGCCGACGCCGTTGTTATCGCAGGCCCGAAAGCCTGGTGCTACGTGCTCGAAGCTCCCCTTACGTTCCGGCGCGTCGAAGTCGACATCAACCGGCCATTGAACGGCGGATATTTCATCCCTTCCGGCGTCCGGCCCGGCCAGGCCGTGCTCGTCAAAGGGACTGGTCTCATGCTGGCGCGAGAACTCGGCGGCAGTGCCGCTGGCGCGTCCTACTGATCATGGAATGGCTTATTTCCACCTGTGCCCGGCGGCGCGGGGCCACCGTCATGCTCGCATTGATCGCGCTTGCGGCAGGACTGTGGGGCGCGTGGAACACGCCGCTCGACGTCTTTCCGGATTTCGTGCCGTCGCAACTGACCATTCACACCGATGCGCCAGGTTTCACCTCGGCTCAGGTCGAACAGCTCGTCACGCATCCCATCGAGAAGGCCCTGAATGGGGCAGAAGGGGTAGAGATCGTTCGATCGGACTCGATCCCCGGCGCTTCTGTCGTGACGCTCAGCTTCGCGAGCAACGCCGACCTGTTTCATTCGCGTCAGGAAGTCTTCGAGCGCTTGAGTACGGCAGTTTCCAAACTTCCGGCGGGTGCAGGCCCTCCGCAGGTTTCGCCCCTTACCTCGAGTACGCGCGATCTCGTCAAGGTCGGTCTGGTCTCGACCTTGGCCGACCCGTACGCGCTGCGCGAGATCGCCGAATATGAGATCAAACCGCGGCTGCTTGCGCTTCCCGGGGTCGCGTTCGTCAATGTGTATGGCGGGGACATTCGGCAAGTTCAGATCCAGCCCGATCCCAGGAAGCTCACAGCATACGGATTTGCAATCTCCGATCTCCTGAGTGCCGCGCCGGCTTCACTGGCATTGCGAGGCGCCGGCTTCATCGATCTTGCGGGACAGCGGGTCCTCATCCAGACGCCGACACCGGCGCCGGACGTCAATGCAATTGCCGACGGCATCATCGGCGTCCGCGCCAACACGCCCATCCGCATGCGGGACATCGCCGCGATTGTCGAGGCGCCTGCACCAAAAACTGGCGATGCGCTGATCCAGGGTCACCCAGGTGTGCTCATGGCCGTGACGAGCCAGTATGGGGCCAATACGCTTTCGACCACGCGCGCCGTCGAACGTGTGCTTACCGGTATGGCGCCTGACCTGAAGGGGCGGGGCATTTCGCTCTATCCCGCCCTTCATCAGCCGGCAAATTTCATAGAACTCTCGCTGACGGGCCTTCTTCGAGCCATGGCGATCGCGGGCTTTCTTATTCTCGTGGCGCTTATCCTGCTGCTGCGCGACGGCCGAAGCGCCTTCATTGCACTGGTCTCGATCCCGCTTTCTCTCATCGCCGCCACGGCCGTGCTCCACTATTTCGGCTTTACCCTGAACACGATGACGCTCTCGGGATTCGTCGTGGCGCTGGGCGTGCTCGTGGACGATGCCGTGGTCGGCATCGAGAACATTCTCCGCCGCCTCAAGGACAATACGCGAGCAAATCCCGCGAAACCGCGCGTCGCTGTAATCCGGGATGCGGTCATCGAAGTTCATGGGCCGATCTTCTATGCGACGGTCGTGGTGCTCCTTGTGTTTCTGCCGGCGCTTTTGTCGTCGAGCGTGCAGGGCAGGCTCGTCGGTCCGCTGGCGCTCGCCTTCGTGCTTGCCGTTCTCGTATCGCTTGCCGTCGCGCTCACGCTCACGCCGGCCCTGGCGGAATTGCTCCTTTATCCGGAAGACGCCCATGTCGATGCAGCGTGGTTAGGCTTTTTAAAGCGCGCCCAAGGCTACACGATCGGATTTGTCTATCGCTTCCTGCACGTCGCGATCTTTGCCGTTGCGATCCTTTTTCTTGGCGCTCTGGCCATTCTCCCGCAGCTGGGCGCGAGCTTCCTTCCGGAATTCAAGGAAGGGCATCTGGTCGTGCAGGTGACCGCCGATCTGCCGGACACTTCGATCGCCGAAATGACGTCCCTCGGCCGGCGCATCAGCCGCGATGTTCTCGCTCTGCCTTACATATCGACCATTGAGCAGCGGGTAGGCCGCGCCGTCGGATCGGACGACATCTGGGGGCCGCACCAGAGCGAATTCCAGATCGAGCTCAAGCCGGACACGAAGGTCAGCCAGGACAGAATCGAACGCGAGCTGAGAGCCATCCTCTCCCGCTATCCGGGAGCCCAGAGCCAGGTGATTACGTTCCTCGGAGACCGTATCAGCGAAAGCCTCACGGGCCAGACGTCGCAGGTTGCGATAAAACTGTTCGGTTCCGACCTCGACACGCTGGATCAGACGGCAGCGCGCGTTGCTGGAGCGATCGCGCGTGTCCCGGGAATCGTCGATCTCGGTTTCGAGCACGAGAGCGGAGCGCCGGTGCTCGACGTCAAGCTCGATCCTGCTGCGATGGCCGCCGTCGGATTGAAAGGACAGGACGTAATCAACACCGTCGCGACGGATTACGCCGGCACGACGGTGGGGGAGGCGTATGTCGGGACACAAACGGTCGACGTCGCGGTGCAGCTGCCGGATGCATGGCGCCATCATCCCGAGCAGCTCGCGCAACTCACCATAGGCGGCCCCTTCGGTCCGGTGCCGCTTTCCAGCGTTGCGCACATTTCGACGCGCGGCGGCCGCTACGATATTCGACATGAAGACGGCCGGCGCTATGACACGGTCACCTTCAACGTCAGCGGCCGCTCGCTTCAATCGGCCGCCGCCGAAGCAAAGGCGCGGATCGCAGCCCTGGCCTTACCGGGAGGAATTGACGTCCAATTTGCGGGGGCTTCAGAAGCCGAGACCAGGACGCGCCTGGAACTGCTAGCTTTTGGCGCGGGCGCGCTGATCCTGATTATCCTGGTGCTGTTCATCGGTCTCGATTGGCCGGCACATCCGTGGCTCGTCATGACCAACGTTCCGTTCAGCCTCATTGGCGGCATCGGAGCCATCTGGCTTACGGGCGTGGGACTCACGCTCGGAGCGCTTGTGGGGTTGGTCACCGTGTTCGGCATCAGCGCACGCAATGCCATTCTGCTCCTGTCCTATTACGAGCAACTCGTCGACGAGGAGGGCCGCCCCTGGGACACGGCAACCCTGCTGCGTGGTGCCAATGAACGGCTCACGCCCATCTTGATGACGGCGATCCTGACGGCATTGGCGTTGCTGCCTCTGGCCCTGTCGTTTCGCGAACCGGGCCAGGAGATCAGCGCGCCCCTGGCGATCACGGTGCTTGGCGGGCTGCTGAGCTCGACAATTTTCAATCTGACGCTGTTGCCCGGGCTTGCGGCGCGCTATTCGCGCCCGGTGCTGCAAGCGGCATAACAGAGATGACGGCGCAACGGTCCCGTGACACGCTTGCCACCATGGTGATTCAGAACTGGCCCGATGTTTTACCACCGCGCGGACGCATCGCTTATGTCAATGGACACTATGTCCCTCACCGCGACGCGGCCGTTCACGTCGAGGATCGCGCGCTCCAGCTCGGCGACGGTGTTTACGAGGTCTGCGCCGTCGCAGCCGGCAAGCTGATCGACGAAGAGGAGCATCTCGACAGGCTGGAGCGCTCCACGCGTGAGATCGAGCTCGGAATGCCGATGGATCGCGCGGCGCTCAGGCTTGTCTTCCGCGAACTCGTCCGGCGCAATCGCGTGCGCGACGGTCTCCTCTATCTGCAGGTGACGCGCGGCGCGGTGCATCGTGACCATCCCATTCCGGACAAACCACCGCGTCCAACGCTGATCATGACGGCCTATGCGCTCGATCCTGCGCCCATCGCGAAGCGACGGGAGGAAGGCATTGCCGTCATCACGCAACCGGACGAACGCTGGGCGCGGCGCGATATCAAGACGGTGCAGCTGTTGCCGAATTTGATCGCGAAAACGGCGGCGCGCCGTGCAGGCGCGTACGAGGCCTGGCTGGTCGAGGACGGCGCCGTCACCGAGGGAACATCGACGACCGCGTGGATCGTCGACCGGGACGGCAATCTCGTCACACGGTCCCTCAGTCACGCGATCCTGCCCGGAGTGACGCGACGCGTGATTCTCGAAGTGGCGGCCCAATCCCAGATCCGCGTCGTCGAACGGACCTTCACCCCGGACGAGGCGTGCTCAGCGCGCGAAGCCTTTATTTCGTCGGCCAACGGCATCCATCCGGTCACTTCGATCGACGGAAAGGTCATTGGTGACGGCCGGCGGGGGGCGGTCACCCGGAGGGTCCAGGAACTCTATGCACGGCATGCGGGAATATCTGCAGCCGGGACAGAACGGCGCGGCTAGGCCTTTCGCAAACGCAGCATTCTTGGGTTATGCTGCCGGATAGTGCGCCGCGGGGCGCGGCGCACAACAAGTGGGCCTACCCATGAGCGAAAGACAACAAAATCTGCAGGACACGTTCCTTAACGCTGTCCGCAAGAGCAAATCTGCCGTGACGATCTTCCTCGTGAACGGCGTCAAGCTGCAAGGGAACATCACTTGGTTCGACAATTTCTGCGTGTTGCTGCGCCGGGACGGACAAGCCCAGCTCGTCTACAAGCACGCCATCTCGACCGTCATGCCGCTCGGTCCAATCCAGCTGCAGGAAGAAGCCCAGCCGCAGGCCGCCGAGCAAGCCTGAGCGCTGCAACGGACGCCGAGCACGGCGCGCCGGAACCGACGCGAACGGCGATTGTCCTTCACGTCGAGCCGAAGGCGCGCAAGCTGGGCGCGCGCGCGGATCGCGACGCGGAGGCGCGGCTCGAGGAGGCCGTCGGTCTCGCCGCGGCCATCGGGCTCGATGTTGTCGCGCGCATCATCGTGCCGCTGGCGCGGACTGTTCCCGCGACACTCATCGGGAGCGGCAAGGTCGAGGAGATCGCCGCCGTTGCGCGCGCGCATGAACCCGAAGTTGTCATCGTCAATGCGCAACTCTCGCCGGTCCAGCAGCGCAATCTCGAAAAGGCGTGGAGTGCAAAGGTTCTCGATCGGACGGCGCTGATCCTCGAAATCTTCGGCGAGCGGGCGCGTACCCGCGAAGGGCGGCTGCAGGTCGAGCTGGCGCATCTGACCTGGCAACGCAGCCGGCTAGTGCGATCCTGGACCCATCTCGAGCGCCAGCGCGGTGGCTTCGGCTTTCTTGGGGGCCCCGGCGAGACGCAGATCGAAACCGACCGAAGGCTGATCTCCGAGCGGATCGTCCGGATCAAAAACGAACTCGAGACCGTAAAGCGCACCCGCGGCCTGCAGCGAAAGGCAAGGCGGCGCGTGCCATTCCCGGTCATCGCCCTGGTCGGCTACACCAATGCCGGCAAGTCGACACTGTTCAACCGGCTCACGGCTGCCGATGTGTTCGCCAAGGACGTGCTGTTCGCGACCCTCGATCCGACCATGCGCGGTCTCAGGCTGCCGGGAGGAACGAACGCCATTCTCTCGGACACGGTCGGCTTCATCGCCGATCTTCCGACAGAGCTAATCGCGGCATTCCGCGCCACGCTGGAGGAAGTTCTCGAAGCGGATCTGATCGTCCATGTCCGCGACGCAGCACACGCGGAGACGGCGGCACAGAAAGCGGACGTGCTGAAGGTTCTGGAGGAACTCGGGGTGGATGCGAACCGTCCTTCGATCGAGGTTCTGAACAAGATCGACCTGCTTCCGCCGCCGGCGCGTGCCGGGCTTCTGAAGAACGGCCGCCCCGATGCACCCGTGGCGATCTCTGCATTGACCGGGGAGGGGCTCGATCGCCTGCTCGGCCGCTTCGAGGCGGAGCTTACCGCCGCTAACATGACGGTTCGGCTGGAAATCCCGTCGCAGGACGGGGAGGGGCTCGCATGGGTCTATCGCCACGGCCGGGTGCTGGCGCGCTCGGACAAGGAGGAAATGATTTGCCTCGATCTGTCGGTCGATGCGCACGACCTGCCGCGGTTCGAACAGCGGTTCGGAAAATCCTTTGCGCGGCAGGTTTAGAACGCATTCGCCAAATCAGAATTGTCATCCCCGGCGAGGCGCGAAGCGCCGAGGGAAGGGGAGCAAGCCGCGCGAGCGTCTGGGAGAGCGAATGATTCATCCAGCGCGCTGACGCGCGCTGTACTGGGTTCCCTTCCCGCGCGCTAAAGCGCGCGCCGGGAATGACAACCTTGCTCAGCGCTCGCTCTTCTTCGCCGCCTGCCAAAGCGCTTCCATCTCGTCGAGCGAGGCGTCCTTCAGCGTGCGGCTCTGCCTTGCCAAAGCCGCTTCAATGAACATGAAGCGCCGCACGAATTTGGCGTTGGTGCCGCGAAGTGCGGCTTCGGGATCCAGCTTGAGATGGCGGGCCAGATTGGCGATCACGAACAGCAAATCCCCAAGTTCGTCCGCCAGTTTTTCGGGCGGCGCTCCGGCACTCCGGGCCTCCACCAGTTCCGAGGCTTCCTCCTTGATCTTTTCGAGAACTTTTTCCGCACTATCCCAATCGAAACCAACGCTTGCCGCCCGCTTCTGAAGTTTTTCCGCACGTGTGAGGGCCGGCAGAGCCCGCGCGATCCCATCAAGAATGCCGGTACCCGGCCTGGACGACCGCTCTTGGCGTTTGTGTTCTTCCCAGGCTTCGGTCTGGGCTGCGGCCGTCGCAATCGGCGCGCCATTGCCGAAAACATGAGGATGGCGCGCGATCATTTTGGCCGTGATGGCTTCCACAACATCGCCGAAGTCGAACAGCCCGCGCTCTTCGGCCATGCGCGCGTGGTAGACGACCTGCAGCAGGAGATCGCCCAATTCGGTTTTTAGCGAGGACCAGTCCAGATCCTCGATCGCGGCCGCCACTTCGTAGGCTTCTTCGATCGTATAGGGCGCGATCGTTTCGAACGTCTGCTCAATATCCCAGGGACAGCCGGACTGCGGGTCGCGCAGCTCGCGCATGATCGCGATCAGCGAGTCGATGTCGCGCGAGCCCTTGGTCATCGCTCGCAGAAGAGCCCCAAGGGCCGCAAAAAAGGAAGACGGCCGGTTCGCGGCCCCTGTGGTCAATCCAAAATTTCCCATAATATATCTTATACGACAAACCGACCGTACGGGTTGTCGTGGGGCCAAAGCTGGACGCCTCCTCCCGGACTTCACCGCAAATTCTTGGCTGTGATAGAAGCGCGGCCATGAGCAAGAAAAAGCGCCCGATCAGCGAAGCCGAGAAGGCGCGACGCAAGGCGGCGGCCGAAGCGGCCAGTGCAGCAGCCCACGAGCCGCCACCTCAGAAGTTTGGCGGCAAGGACCTGCACGCCAATGTCGGCAAGCAGCGGATCATCCGTCACCAGGGGCGCTAGTCCGTAAGGCAAGCCTCAACGGACGATGGTGTTCGAACCCACGACAGTCATGCCGTCGAAGGCCGGTTCGACGCCTGCGGGCAAGTCGCGCCGCAGTGTCTCGTAATCCAGATCGACGTGCATGTTGGTGAGGATGGCGTGCCGTGGCCGCACGCGTGCAATCCATTCGAGGGTCTGTGCGACATGGCTGTGGCTCGGATGCGGCGTGTAGCGCAAGGCATCGACGATCCAGACATCCAAATTCTCGAGCGCCGCAAAGGCAGCATCATCGAGAGCATGAACGTCGCTCGAATACGCGATTCCGCCGAAGCGATAGCCGAGCGAATGAACCTTGCCGTGTCCCATTTCGAAGGCGAGCACGGAGACCGGACCCCCTGCTCCACGGATTTCAAAAGGGGAAAATGGCTCAGGGATCGTGTGCCCGTTCAGGATTGCCGGGTAATCGCTGCCCTCCGGTTGCACGAAGCAATAGCCGAAGCGGGCCATCATTCCCTCGAACGTGCGCGCGTCGGCATGAACATCCACACGCCGGCGCATTGCCATCGCAACCATGCGCAGATCGTCGATCCCATGCAGCTGGTCGGCGTGGTCATGCGTGATGAGAACGGAATCGAGCGCCGAAACGGACGCGCCCAGGAGCTGCTCGCGCATATCGGGCGAGGTATCGACGAGAATGCGCGTGGTGCCGGCGGCCCCTTCCCGTTCGACGAGAAGCGAACAGCGCCGGCGGCGATTTTTCGGATTGGCCGGATCACACGCGCCCCAGACTCCCTTGCCGTCGGCGCCGCCGATCCGCGGCACGCCGCCCGAGGATCCTGAGCCCAGAATGGTCGCTTTCAGCGTGCCGCTCATTGGGGACGCCGGACCTTGCCGAACAGGCGGAAGAAATTGTCCGTGGTGATCCGCGCGAGGTCCTCCGGTTGGATGCCTTTGATCGCCGCGAGCGCCCCCGCGGTGTGGGTGACGTAGGCGGGTTCGTTGCGTTTGCCGCGGTGTGGCACCGGCGCGAGATAAGGCGCATCGGTTTCGACGAGGAGGCGGTCGAGCGGAACGTCTCCGAGCGTCTCGCGGATGGCGGCTGCATTCCTGAACGTCGCAATTCCCGAGACCGAAATGAGGAAGCCCAGGTCGAGGGCTGCCTTGGCAAGTGCAGGCCCTGCCGTGAAGCAATGGATCAGGCCGCGAAATGCGCCCTTCCCCATTTCGTCGCGCAGAATGGCGACGGTGTCTTCATCGGCATCGCGCGTATGGACGATCAAGGGAAGTCCGGTTTCACGCGCGGCGGCTATGTGCGTGCGAAAATTATGCGCCTGCGCCTCGCGCGGGCTGTGATTGTAGTAGTAGTCGAGGCCCGTCTCGCCGATGCCAACGACCTTTGACCGTTGAGCGGCTTCGATCAGCGGACGCGCATCGGAAAGCTGCTCGCTCACGGCTTCGTGCGGATGGCTGCCGACGGAGCACCAGACATCCGGGAATTGTTCGGCGATCGCATGCGTGCGTTCAAAGGTCGAGAGTTTTGTGCCGATGGTCACGCAGGTTCCGACGCCGGCCGCGCGCGCTCTGGCCATCACCGCATCGAGTTCAGGCGAAAATTCCGGGAAATCGAGATGACAATGGCTGTCGACGAGCATGCCCTGTCGTTACCCGCGCAAGTGTGGGATGGCAAACGGGGGGCGGGGAACCTGCGTGCGGCGCCAGCCCTCTCGCCGCTCCGCGGCGAAAGCCCCCTCCGTCAGCGCGCTGAAGTACGCGCGCTGCCACCTCCCACCGTTCGCTGCGCTCGCGGGGGAGGAAAATCTATGCGCGATGCGAATGCCGCCCTAAATCTGCCCCGCGCGGCGGGCGGAGTCCGAGAGCATTTTTGCCGCCGACAGGATGGTCTGGCGGGGCTCGAGATTGAGACCGCGGCTGCGTGGAAACAACTCTCTGAGCGCCGCCAGGCATTCGAGCCAGATCCCGAGACCGGGAGCCCCGGCCTGAGCCCGCGCGCGCAGCCGTTCGCTGAGATTGTTCGCAAGCAGATCACCAAATTCGACGACGCTGTTGGCAACACGAGCGATCTTTTCAGCAAGAGCAATCAACCGGTCGCGATCCGGTGATGCAGCATGCTCAATGAGCCGGACCGCCTCTTGCGCCAGCATGAGCCCATCGCCTTCCGAAAGACGCAGCGCAAGTCCGATCGACCCTCCGGATGCGAGCGCGAGAGCATGCCGCTCCTCCGTTTTCATTTTGGGCAACAGCTCCTCCAGTCCGCGCTCGACTTCGACTGCGCTCAGCGGCTTGAGATCGAGTCTCTGGCAGCGCGAGCGGATGGTCGGAAGCAAGCGGCCAGGAACATGCGAAACGAGGAGCACCATGCTGCGCGACGGCGGTTCCTCCAGAAGCTTCAGCAAGCCGTTGGCGGCGTTCTCGTTCAACTCGTCCGCCGGATCGACAAGTGCAATCCGCCAGCCGCCGGCGCCTGCTGTCATGCCAAAAAAACCATTGAGCTTGCGCACCTCGTCGACACCAATTTCCTTCATAGGCCTGCCTTCGCGGTTGAGGCCGCGCTTGATCACGAGCAGACCGGGATGCGCACCGGCGCTTATCTGCAGGGAAGCAGGATCGCGCACAGGTACATCAAGGTTGGGCGGGCCCCTGTCGGTCGCGCCAAAGGCGAGAAGATAACGAGCGATCCGATACGCCAGCGTTGCCTTGCCCACGCCTGGCGGACCAGTGATCAGCCAGCCTTGCGGCGGCCGCCCTGCATGAAGCACACGTGTCACGCGCGCGAGCTGTTCGGCGTGGCCGATGAGCGGGCGGTTCTCGCGCGGATGGGGAAAGCCTTCGAGACGGTCCGTCTCGGGTACCTCGATGTCCCTCGTCTTCCGTGGTGGCATTCGTAGCTATCCGTCAGCGCAAGCGGAATTTCTGTTTCACGATTTTCCAGATCGCGGCGGCCACGTCTGTTTCGGACTGGCTCGCGTCGACGACCCGGCAGCGATCGGGACTGCGGCGCGCCATCGAAAGAAAACTCGCTTGCAGACGCTCGTGGAATTCCCGGTCGAATTTCTCGAAACGGTTTTCTTTCGCCCCGCGCCCCGCCGCGCGCGCCAGACCCAATTCAGCCGGCAAATCGAGGACCAGCGTCAGGTCGGGCTGAAAGCGCCCCAGCACGATCGCCTCGATGCGGCGGATGGTTTCACGCGGAACGCCGCGCCCGGCGCCCTGGTAGGCGTAGGTCGAGTCGGTAAAGCGATCGCAGATCACCCAGAGATTTTTCTGCAGCGCGGGCCGGATCGTGTTTGCCACGTGATCTGCTCGTGCTGCGAAGACCAGCATCGTCTCGGTCAGCGGATCCCATCGGGTCGCTTCTCCACGCACCAGCAGTGAGCGGATTTCCTCGGCGCCCTGCGAGCCGCCAGGCTCGCGCGTGGTGATGCAGAAAATCCCGCGCTGCTCGAGCGCAAGCGCGAGGTGTCTCGCTTGCGTGGATTTTCCGGCACCCTCCCCGCCCTCGAGCGTGATGAAGCGCGCTGGCTTGCGCGCTGTCATCCGTGCTTTCTGAAGATCAGCGATTCAAAGCGAAGCAGAATTTTTCCAAGCAGTCCCGGTTCCGGCACAGCAGCCGCAGCGACCACGGGGACCGTCATGCCGGGGAAATCCGGTGCCGTGATGGAGAGCGCACCCACGGTCTGTCCCTGCGCAATCGGGGCTTTCAAAGGCGAATTGTAGTGCACGGCCACTTTGAGCCCCGGCCGCGAGTCGACCTGCAGCGTCGGCATCACGTCGCTCTTCACGGTGACTGGCACTTCGCTCTCCGTACCGCCAGTGACTTGCGCCTTGCCGATGATTTCGTTGGCCTTATAGAGCCGGTATTGGCGAAATTCGCGGTAGCCGGTCTCGAGGAGCCGCGCGGCTTCGTCGCCGCGGCGCTGTTCTGCGAACCAGTCGCGGCGTTGCGGGGAATCCCTGTCGAGATCGGGATAGCGCAGTCCGTTGAGCACGAGGATCAGGCGGCGCCCGCCTCGATTTGCGGAAACCGTGATGCCGTAGCCCGAAGCATCAATGTGACCGGTCTTGAGCCCATCGGCGCCGGAAAACTTCTCGAGCACCGTGTTCCGGTTGGGCTGATGGATTCCCGACCAGACGAAATCGCGCTCGGAAAAATAATGATAATATTGCGGATAGGTCGTGATGATGTGACGCGCGAGCGTTGCGAGGTCGTATGCCGACATCATCTGGCCCGGCGGATCCGGCAAGCCATCCGGATTGACGAAGTGCGAGTTCCTGAGCCCAAGCTCCCTGGCGCGTGCGTTCATCATGTCGACGAAGCCTTCGACCGTACCGCCGATGCCCTCGGCGACGGTGATGCAGGAATCATTTCCCGAGACGATGATGATGCAGCGGATCAGGTCCTCGATCCGCATCCTGTCGCCGATGGCAACGAAGCACTCCGATCCGCTGCGTTCGGCCCAGGCGCGCTGCGACACCGGCAACCGGTCGTCGAGATGGAGGCGGCCATCCTTCAGACGCTGAAACAGCAGCTCGAGCGTCATCAGCTTGCTCATCGAGGCCGGCGGCATGGGCGTGAACGCGTCCTTTGCCCAAAGCACCTGCCCGGTCGCGCCGTCCATGAGGAGTGCGTGTTCGGCCGTCGTGCTCATGATGGCAAAGGCCGGCGTTGCCAGGAGCGCCACGACGAAAGCGAGGGCGCCGGCAAGTCTACGGTGCATGGGTTTGGGCTCCGGAATTGTTCTACTGGTCAACGACGATTCGCGCGTCATTGCTGCCGAGATTCATCAGTGTCGCCAACATCCTGTCTGCAGTGTCGAGTTGATCGAACGGTCCGGCGCGGACGCGATAGAGCTTCTGACGATTGCGCTCAATCGTGGAAATTACAAGGCCATTGCCGAGCCGCGCCTGAATTCTGCGCGCGTCGCGATAGATACTGAAGGCTCCAACCTGCACGTAGAGATGCGTAATCTTCGGCACCGCGACCTCGGTGACCTGCCCCGTGGGCTGGTTGGCTGCAATCAGGTCCTCGATCGAATGCGGAGGCTGATGCGAAGCAGACGCGGGCTCAGCCGGCGGGGGAGCAACATTGGCGCCCGCGACGCTCGCAAGCGAAGCGACATCGACAACGGTCGTGGGCGCCGCCGGAACGGCCGTCGCGACCTCGACCGGAGTCGAATTCGGCATCTGTCCGTTGGGAAGCGGCGCTTGCGAGACATACGTCACCCGCACGCGGGCCGTGCCCCTGGCGTAAAACCCGAGAAGTTTGGCGGCCCGTTCCGACAGATCGATGATCCGCCCTTTGGCGAAGGGGCCGCGATCATTGACACGGACGATGAGCGACTTGCCGTTGTCGAGGTTGGTTACGCGGACATTGACGGGCATGGGCAATGTGCGGTGGGCCGCCGTCAGTCCCTCCGCATCGTAGGACTCGCCATTGGCAGTGCGCTGTCCATAGAAATTCGGCCCGTACCAGGATGCGACTCCGGTTTCGTCATAGTCCGGCTGCTCGTGCGGGTAATACCAGGTGCCTTCGATTTGATACGGGCTGCCGATTTTGTAGATGCCCGCATTGGGCGGAACTGAGACGCGCGTCTCCTGCTTTTGGGTCGCGCAGGCGGCAACGAGCAACGCCAGCGCGGCGGCGGCCGCTTGTCGATGCCTCACCTTCATCTGCAGATCATTGCCCCTTGAAGAGCGCGCGGGATGTTAGAGCAGGATTTGCGCGCTTGGAATCACCAGTGTCATGCCGGGCGCGCAAAGCGCGACCCGGGACCCATCGCAGGAACTCCATTGCAGAGGCCCTACCGAAGGATGAACATTGCAGAAAGATGCCAACTGAGGGGACTGCGCAAATGACGATGACGCGAAGGACGGTGCTGGCGAGCAGTGCGGCGCTTACCGCGGGATTTCATGTCCTTGGACTCGCGCACGCCGCCATACCCTCCTGGCGCAAGCTGCACGACAGTCTCGTCACGCTCGACACCCATCTCGACGCACCGATCAATTTTGCGCGTCCGGGCTTCGACATGATGCAGCGTCACAGCTATGGGACGAGCCTCTCCCAGGTCGACTATCCGCGCATGGTCGAAGGCGGATTGAGGGGCGGATTCTTTGCCATCTATACGCCACAAGGCCCGAACGACGATGCCGGATTCCGCGCGGCGCGCGACGCCGCCCTCCTCCGTGCCGCCGAGATCCGCGAAATGGTGGCGCGCAATTGGCGCTTCTTCGAATTGGCGTTCAACGCCGCCGACGCCGCGCGCATCGCTGCGAGCGGCAAACGGGTGGTATTCCAGAGCATCGAAAACTCCTGGCCCCTCGGCACCGACGTCACGCTGCTTCAGAGCTTCCATAAATTGGGCGTGCGCATGGTCGGCCCGGTCCATTTCACCAATAATCAGCTTGCGGACTCGGCGACCGATCCCAAGGGCAAAACCTGGAACGGGCTCAGTCCACTCGGAAAGGACTTCGTTGCCGAAGCCAATCGGCTCGGCATGATCCTCGATGCCAGTCACGCTTCCGACGATGTGTTCGATCAGATGCTCGCGCTTTCCCGCTCGCCGATCATCTGTTCGCATTCTTCATGCCGGGCGGTGCACGACCATCCGCGCAATCTCGACGATGCACGGATCAAGAAACTCGCGGACGCCGGTGGCACGATCCAGATCAATTCGCTTTCGGCTTACCTGGTGCCTACGCCGGCCAATCCCGAACTCGACAAGGCGCAGGAAGAAGAATTCATGCGCCTGCGCGGCCTGGCAGCCATGTCCCCGGCTCAGGCGACAGCAACTGTCGCCGACGTCGCGCGTCGCCTCATTGCCTTGCGTCAGAGCTACCACGTCCCGCGGGCGACGTTCGACGACTACATGAAGCATCTGCGCCATGCCCTCGATCTGGTCGGGCCGGAGCATGTGGGCATCGGCTGCGACTGGGACGGCGGCGGCGGCGTCACCGGAATGGAAGATTGCGCTTCGGACTGGAAGATCACCGAAGCACTGGCGAAGGCGGGGTATACGGAATCCGCGCTGCGCGCGATCTGGGGCGGCAATGTGCTGCGCGTGCTGGCGAAGGCAGAATCTCTCGCGGAGCCTCAGGCCACTGCCTACAAGCCGCAACCGAGCGGCGGCGAGTAGTTGCTCTCCCAAGTGTCATCCCGGGCGCGGCGAAGCGCTCGCTATCGCTCGCGCGATGGGTCCCGGCTCTCGCCGCTAAAGCGGCTCGGCCGCGATGACACTCAAAGATGCCGCGATCGTCAGAACGCGCCGGAACCGTTCGGTGTGCCGAGCCCCGTCGGCCCGTCGTAGCCCACCCCGGCATTGCAGTAATACGTGCCGCCGCAGCTACCATTGTTGCCGGTGGTGACATCGTTGATTCCGGCAAGGTCCGCGTACGGATTGCTTGCCGCATTCACAGCACCGCCGTTGAGGCCATAGACCCCGCCGATCAACGGAGACGCGACGCTGGTGCCACCAAAGATGTACCAGGCCGAACCGCGCGAATTGTACGGCGCGTAGACGGCAACGCCGGTGTTTGGGTCGGCCACTGCCGACACGTCGGCCACCATGCGCCCGCCACAAATCCCGTCCGTCTGCCATGTTGGCTTGAAGTAGACCTGGCTGCAGCCGCTGCCGGCGCCGTTCCATGCACTCTCCGACCAGCCGCGCGCGTTCGCAGCGCGATTGAGGCTCGTTCCGCCCGCCGCGATCACATGTGGCGAAGACGCGGGAAACTCGACTCCGCCTGCGTAACCACTGTCGCCTGAGCTCGCGACGACCGCGACTCCCGGGTGATTGTAGGCGCCCTCGTAGTACTGTGAACCGGATTCGCCGCCGCCATAGCTGTTGCTGATCACATGCGCGCCGAGATTTGCCGCCGTGTTCACCGCGGTGGCGAGATCGCTGTAGGAAGCGGTGTTCGCCTCGACAAGGATGATGCGGCAGCCGGGGCACATCGCACTTGCCATCTGCAGATCGAGTGCCGTTTCCTGGGCCCATCCGGTGTTCTGGCCCGGATAGCGGCCTTGCTGACCCCTCTGGTTGTATTTCGCGAAACAGCCATTGGATGTCGTGCACGGCGGCAGACCGTAGGTCGAACGATAGACGCCCAGATCAGCCTCGGCATTGTTGTAGCCGTAGGCATCGACGATCGCGACGGTTGTATTGCTGTTGCCGGTCCCACTGATGTTGTAGGCCGAGCGCAGATCGGAAGGGCCATAGCCTGCGGGCAGGGAATTGCTGCCAGACCTGTTCACGATTGGTCGGCCTTGCGAGTCCGTCACGATATGAGCGTGGCAACGCGCATGCCCGCTCGCGGCATCCGCACAGACTTTGACATGAAACGTGTTGTGCGAACGGAAGACCACCGGCTGGGCGGATGCGGCTTCGGCCGAAAACGCAAAAACGGCGGCCGCGGCCAAGGCGTGGAAAAGCGTATGGCGCATTGAGAGTACCCCTTGCCTCGCGGCGCCTTCTAGCGCCGGCGAGTCCAAAGCGCACCTGTTACTCCTCGGCGCGGTTGCCAAAACCTCAACGGTTCGGTGCGGGCCCCTCAAACAGCCGGCCGGCGCGCTCCGACGGGCGCGCGAATGAAGGATAGAGGGTGCCGCCCATGGTGTCTTTAGGGACAACCCCGAAGGTCACCGGATTGGAAAAATTTTAGAGAGTGATCCCTTACTTCCCCGTCCGGCGCACCATGCGAAAGCCCATGCGTATGAAGGCGGCCGGCCCGCTCTCTCCGACAAAAGCCACTTTCTGGCCATCGGCCGGATGTCCCGGCGCGCGCTGGACGAACACATCCGGGCTGTATGGCTCCAGGGTCGCGTGCAGTGCGGGGCCGCCCATCCTGGATAGTCCTTCCAGGGTGAACTTGCCTTCCGCCATTTGCACTTCGAATTCGGCGGCAACGCCGGCATAGCGCCCGATGTATCTGTTCGCGTCCGGCGCAAAGGATCGCGCGGGCGGCTCGCCTGGCGGCGAAGCGCCCGCAAGGCGCTCCGTCAGCCGCGCCTCGACGTCGGTGAAGAGTTTGAGGCTCGGTGAATTCGTGAAGAGAGCGAATGCCGTGCCCCGAGACGGGAACGTGCGCAAGTAAGTGTACTGGCCGATCGTTCCGCCGTCATGACCGGCCATGTCGTATGTGCCGCTTTTTCCGATTGCCCAGCCAAGCCCCCAATGGGTTACGCCCGGCTGCGAGAAAGGCGGGACCTCCGTGAGCTCTTCGCGCATGCGCCTTGCAGACGCCTCGCTCAACAGCGGCTTGCCATCGCCATTCTTGCCATTGGCCATGTGGACGCGCGCAAAATTGAGAAGGTCTTCGACCGACATGCTGAGCACAGAACCGGCCGGCGCCATGCTGAGCGACAGATAGGTCACCGGCGCGACGCGCGTCCTGGTCAGACTACCTTCCTCAAAGACGTGACCGATCGCACACCGGTAGCGCAGCGCCTCGCGCGGTTCGGCGAAGGCGTGCCTCAATCCGAGTGGCCGCAGGATGCGCCGGGTTATGGCGCCCGCCCATGTCATTCCGGTCAGGATTTCGACGATCCGGCCCGCGACCACGAAGCCCGCATTGCAATAGGTGACCGGTCCCTTCCCCGGCGGATAGAGATTGCCGAGAAGACACATCTTGCGCAGGTAGCTCGCCGTGGAGGGGCCTTCCGGATCGTCTTCCGCGAAAAAGTCGCCATCGATCCCGCTTGTGTGATTGAGAAGCTGGCGCACCGTGACACTCCGTGCACAGGCCCGATCGGCAAGCCTGAAGTCGCGCAGATGCGTAACCACAGGATCGTCGAGCCCGAGGCGCCCCTGATCGACAAGCTGCATGATGAGCGTCGTCGTGAAGACCTTTCCGATCGATCCGATCTGGAAGACGGAATCGGGCGTGCATGCGACCGCCGTATCGAGATTGAGGAGGCCGGAACCGACAGCCTCGATGCCGCCCTCGTTCAGGACGCCCAGAGTCGCGCCGACCACGCCGTGCTTTACGCGCAGCTCATCGAGAAGCGACTGAAGTTCCTCGCGGTTCATCTGGCCCACCCTGCCCGGCTCAATAAGCAGTAAAGTCCGAAGCCCCGCGAAGCGCAAAGAGGCGTTTCTTCTTCATGCCCCGGCCGCTCAAGGTTTACCGCGCCCATATCGGCTTCTTCGACACGATCGTGGCCGCGCATTCGCAGAAAGAGGCGCTCGCTGCCTGGGGCGGATCGCCGGAGGAATTCCGCAAAGGCTTCGCCAGCGTCACCAGGGATGACGCTGCGTTGCGCGCGGCTCTCGCTGAGCCGGGTCGGGTTCTTTACCGGCCTTTCGGGAGCAAGGGCGGCTTCTCCGCCGAGAAACGCCTTCCGAAGATCAGGGCACCGGCCGGCGCGCGAAAGCAGCGCGCCGAGAACGAGAAGCAAAAGAGGATCGAACGCGCGAAGGCAGGAGCGGAAGAAAAGCGCGCGCATGCGGCAGCCAAAGAGAAACTCGAGAACACGTTGAAAGAGATCCAGGAAACGGAACGGGCGCTGGCAGAGAAGCGCAAAGCGGCGAAAGCGGAGTACGAAAGGGTCGGGAGGCGCCGCTCGCGATAGGAGCCCGGCGCCCAACCGATGCGGAGAGCCGGCGACCGTCATACGCCGCCACTTCCGGCCTTTTGATGCCCCGCTCACAACAAAGTGCGGCGAAACTACTGTTTTCGAGCGCCAGGCCACCAAAAGAGCAGGACGCGGCCGGCTCTCGAGAGTACATTCGCCAGCGGTGCGCCAGCCCCCCAGCCCCCTTCTAAGCTGGCGCACTGCGAAGCGACCCGGCCGCGTTCTGGCCGGGTCTTTTTTTTGTGCGTGCCGCTCGAAGTTGCACGCCAAGAGCACGCCCAGTATTGGACCGCTCCACGGATGGGTGGTCGAGCGGTTGAAGGCACCGGTCTTGAAAACCGGCAGGCTCGCAAGGGCCTCGTGGGTTCGAATCCCACCCCATCCGCCATCACTGACCAACAAGCCGCTATTCGCTCTGCCTTTTTCTCGCGCTCTATCGTTATATCCCCAATTCATCCCCTAATAGGGTTGCCATCACGGTCCCGCGGAACGGGGCCGGGATCGATCGGCGGGCCAACCTCGCCTGCCACGCTTCGCGCGCCTTCAATGCCAGATCGGCCGGGAACGGCTCGTGCGAGAGGTTATCGCCAGTCCCGTAGAGACTCGGACGTTGCTAAAGCGCCCCTCGGTGCCCGCAGCGCGAGCATGTCACGCGCTTTGCTGAATCGGCCGTCGCTACGTCCATCCCGAACAGGATCGCCAATCCCGCAAGTGTCAGCTGGCCGTGATGCTGGCACGCCGGGCACCAGAACCAGAACGATTTGTGGTCGCGCGTCAGCTCTTGGCCGAGTGTGGTCGTGACTCGGACGCGGTGTCCGGCGCCTCTACGCAGCTTGAGGTAACGTCTTCCTTTTGCGACGGCGAAGCAAAGCTGTGCCCGCAAGGCCAGCACCGAAGAGCGTGAGCGTCAGCGGTTCGGGTTCGTAAGTCGTCGGGTACGTCACGCCGCTTGCACTGGTGTAGGTAACGCCGGGCGGAAGAATGAACGTAAATCCAGGGTCAACCTCAGCAAGGACAAACCCGGTGTGACCGCTTGGCAATAGTCCAATGTCGGCTACTAGCGAAACTGCCTCCTCGAATTGGAAGGGTTCGCCAAGCGTAAAGTTGATGTTCTCAGTAAATGAATTGGTTCCGAAGTCGAAGTTCTCTGAATCGCACAAAACGGGAAGGCCTGGCCCCGCTTCCCCTGCGCAAATACTACCGCTTCCTAGTACCTGCGTGCCATTTATGTTCCCACCCTCGCTGCTGGCAAGGGTAGAATGAAACGTTACTGCATATGTTCCTGTCTCTCCCGGAGTAAGGGAATAGAATGTCAACGTATCCCACATGAACGCGTCGACCGCGGCGCTGTAGTACGTCATCCCACCGGTGTTGGCTACGATGGCTGTACCTTGCAGTCCGTTTTGAAGACTTCCAAATCCGGAAGCAGTCGCGACGTTTAATGTGTTGCTGGAGGCTGAGGCCTCCAGTGTTGGTATTCCAAAGGGAAAAGTGCAGCAGGTTACGCCTCCATTGGGATCGTAAGGTCCGATATTGCCGCTATAGATGAAGGATTGCTGGTTACTGCCGTTCGGGCACGCGACGCCGGCGTTGAACTCACACTGCGTGAGCAAAAAGACTGCCACGCCATAGGGACTATTGGTGACGGGTTCGGCCCTCGCGGCTGTGCTTTGCGCTGCCAATAAAGAGCACGTCAGCGCGATTGCAAACGGCGCGAATTCAAGAACTGCAAGCGAAAGCCTGAACGCCGCCTTTCTCGAAGGTACTGGTAACCCCGCCATGTGGCCCCCACCATCATTGCGCTGGCGGCAGACTACCCCCGTTCAATCCTTCCCGCCACGCCACACACCGAACGACAACGCGTTGCACGGTTTGGTGCCAGCAATGTGGAGTCTCACGTGGCACGCCCAACCGTGGTATAAGACATTGACTTCGCGGGGAGGGCTTTCATGCGAGCCGTTCTGGTAGCAGCTTTTGCGTTGTTGCTTGGTGGGGCGCCTGCTTCCGCGCAGTACATGGGCAACTACACCGACAATCCCTATTTGCCGCCTGCGCCGCCTCAGCCACCCGGCACATTCAACAATCCTTATGGTGGCGACGGAAATAGTCCGCAGCTTTACGACAGCCAAGGGCGGTACCACGGCAACCTGAACGACAATCCCTACGACCCAGACAGTGTTTCGAATCCTTACGGCAGATATGGGAGTCCGTATTCGAGCGACAGCGTCAACAACCCCTATGGCCAGTATGGCAGCCCTTATTCGCCCGAGAGCCCCCACGACCCATACGGAACTGGCTTGCCGGTATATGGACCGGGCTCGTCTCCCAGCGATGATCCCGACGAATAACGTATGTGACTTTTGTGTTTCTAGGCCACGCCGAACATGCGGCAGCTGTCTGGGGCCAGGCCAGAGTCTTCCTGACATCACCGGATCACTTCCGGGTCGTTCCATAGCGCGCTGCGAGCCCGTCCCGCTATAAAATCGCCCTTTTCCATATGGGTCCCACCAACGCGCGCGAGCTCCAATCTCTGGGCCCATTCTGGAAAACAAAATGTGCTGGCGCCAAACCCAAGCCGGTCAGGTTTCGGCGGCGAATTTCTTGAGATCGGCCTCGAGCTCAGCGAGCAGCGCGGCTTCCTGCAGCGAGGTCACGCCGTCCGCCAGAACGACGTCCTGCGCCGCCTTGAACAGCGACACGACCTCGTCGTGGCCGGCGCGGCCGAGCCGGTGAAGTGCCGGTTCGAGCTGCGCGAGCGTCGGATGAAAATCGGCGACATAATCGTCGAGCACCGCGTGTTCCGTACCGGAAAACACGAGGCCCGTTTCCTTCGCGAGTTCGAGGCAGTGGGTGACGATGACCGCGCGTTCCTCGTCGATCAGCGGTCCCGGGTCGGAGCGGGCTATCAGTACGAGCGGGATGAGATGGTGACTGACATGCTCGCGAAGATGGACGAGCGTGTCCGGGAACGGCGCCTGCGGCAGTGCCTGCTCCGGCGGCACGTGATATTCGCGCACGAAATCGCCAAAGCGCCCGACCAGTAGCCCCAGCATCGCCTTCGCCCCGAAAATCCCTGCCAGCGAAACTAGATAAGGCACATGACGGATTTATGTCGGGGGGCGCGCTTCCAGCGTCACCCGACATTGTCATGGCCCGGCGAGCCGTGCCCTCGGCGTTTATCGGGGGCGTTGCGGCGAAGTCCGGGCCATCCATTTTCGTGCGGTGATCGTGGATTGGATGGCCCGGATCGCAGGCCCATCAATTTCCGTTCCGAGGCGGCCCGACGACCGGGCCATGACGGTCGAGAGGTTGAATGGCGTGTTCGCCGCGAGAGCGTGCGGTTCAGGCAAACGCCCGGCTGAAGAACGCGCGCATGCGTTCCAGGATATCGGGCGCCTCGGACTCCTTTCGCCGCGAACGATGCTGCGCTTCGTCGAGTTCCTGCTGCCTCTGTGCCAGGGTATGCGCGAAGCGATCGGCAAGCCCGGGATTGGCGCTCAGGAGCCCTTCGATGTCGGACTTCTTGAGCTCGAGCACGCGCACGCGTGTCACCGCCGTCGCGGTGGCTGTCCGGTTCGCGCCGGTCATCAAAGACATTTCGCCCACGATGTCGCCCGCGGCCGACACGGCGACTTCCTGCGCCTGGTCTCCCTCGCCTGCGATCGTGATCGAAACCGCCCCTTCGAGCATGACATACATGTTCGACGGCGGATCGCCCTGCCGCATCAGCACAGCACCGCGCGGCAATTCGGAGGCCATGCACGAACGCGAGAGCTGGTCGAGCTGGTCGGCATTGAGTGCGTTCGCGAACAGGGGCGCGCCTCCGAGCGCGCTGCGTTTTTCCTCTTCGCCCAAGATATAGTCGACATCCGGCGGCTTGGTCAGTTCGACCTGACTCACGGCGAGCGGAATGCCGTTTTTCTGCACCACCTGCTGGACGGCCTGCAGCACGATCGATTGCGCACGGCTCGGCGACATCAGATGCGGCCAGAAATAGAAGCGCACTTCGTATATGGCCGCGTCGGCATCTATCTTCTGGAGGGTCACTTCCGGATTGGGATGGCGCGCGAGCCCGTGCGTGCGCGCCATCTTGAAGGTTTCGCCGAGCATCAGATCCATCACCCGGTCGCTCGAGATGCGGTTGTCGATGGCGATGGTGACGAAGAGGCGCTTGGGCTTCGCGGGGCGGCTGTGATTGAGAACCGGGTTGGCCGTCATCACATGGTTGGGCACCATGAGCGTGCGGCCATCTTCGAGCGCGAGAAAGGTCGAGCGCCAGGAGATG
>Ga0070734_10001182_pt1 | contig 40685 bp, 43 predicted proteins | sample Coa_R1_8_FD_66444 | JGI IMG/M metagenome (GOLD analysis project Ga0070734, IMG submission 66444) | Surface soil microbial communities from Centralia Pennsylvania, which are recovering from an underground coalmine fire - Coalmine... | ecosystem: Environmental > Terrestrial > Soil > Unclassified ...
AATTGGGTTCGGGATGAATCTCAACGTCGGCGATGGGGACGAAGAAGGTCCATATGGCTGACGCCCAATGCCATCGCGAGCTCGTAAAGTGTCACGACGGTAGGATTGCGTCGGCCGTTCTCGAGATCGCTGATGTATTGCTGTGTGAAGCCCGCCTTCTCCGAGAGCTCCTCCTGCGTCAGGCCCTTGCGGTGTCTGATTCGTTGAACGTTTCGCCCTACCAAAGCCCGCATGTCCATGCGAGCAGATGAGCGGATTACATACTATAGGTTTATCTACTATAATATGTATTCGCTGCTTGGCGATCCAGTCCGGCGCGGCCCAAGACAACACTTTGGGCGCCTGACTTTCTTGCCACCAGCAAGGGGTTGTGAAGAGCGATTCGGTGCGGCAAGCTTTGCACTTGCTGGCACCGATAAAGTCAACGGGACTGACGCCATGGGCAGCATCAATCGGAATGAGCCGATCGCAGACAGCGTGCCGTGGTCCGACCAGCTCACGTCGTATGATGAAGAACATTTGGTCGTCTATCTCAGGCTGTTGGACGCACAGGCCGACGGTGCCAGCGACGAGGAGATGGCGCGGATCGTGTTGGGAATCGATCCGACGCGCGAGCCCGCGCGTGCCCGCACAGCGCTTGAGTCTCATCTTCGACGCGCGAAGTGGATGACTGAAACTGGCTGCCGCCGCCTACTTGAGCAGTAGTGTCTGCGCCGACGCGGTGCTTGACGAGGCTTTCGATCGAAAGGGTTCTACCGCAAAAACTGCAGGTAGCCGCCATTCATCAATTCTCGCCCACGCTGGATTGTGCGGCGGAGATTGTCGCGCAGATGATTGCCGGGATCGTTCCAATGCGTCTCGACGCGCTTCGCGCCGTAGCAGGCGAGCGCAATCTCGCGCGGTGGCGCCTCGGCGAGCCACCCGTCGAGCGCCTGAAGGACTGTGCGCAATCGAGCGGACCGATTTTCGACCGGAAAGTGCGTAGGCAACAGCCGGCCGGAGACGAGAAGACCGTCAAGGCAGCGCATTGCCCAGAGTTGAGAGTTCACGTCCCTCGACGGCAACACCGCTTCGGCCACGAGATGGACCGGCTGTGCGACGCTGACACCAGAGATGGCAAGCTGCAAGCTTCGACCGGACTCGTGAAAGAGCAAATGTTCTCGCCCGTTTTCCGATCGAAGAAGGACATGGGGGCAGTCGATTGCTGCAAGGTCGAAGGTTCGACCGTCGGGGCGCGTTCCGGCTTGATAAGTGCGGACACGCAACACGCTGCCATGCAGATCCGGGTCCCAGAAAACGGCCGCCGCCTGGGCTTGCCTGCAGGGCGGGTCAGAATAAAGGCATCTCCAATTCTCGACGTGCGATCCTTGCGCGACGATGACGCGATGATGTTCGACGGGGTGGTTCTGTTCGAAGCTGGTATGAGCTTGGCGCCAGACTCGACGAAAGACCGGATGCCTGCGAAGAAACTCCCAGGCCCAGCCAGGACGCGTCAGTTCGGCGTAGGCGTAGGAATTTGGATCTCGCCACGCGCTCTTTGCGTACGCACAATCGAAGGATGACATACTGGTCAACCTGAAGCTGTTTCGCGGCCTTCGCAGCGTTTGCCCAAAAATATTGTTGTCGGCGCGAGCGGCACGCACAATCCTCACTTTTGAGGATCCTCACTTTTGAGGATCCTCACTTTTGAGGATTGACTCGCTTTGGTCGCCGCTAAGCAGCGCGGGCTACAAATGAATCTGATTTGTCGACACGGCAATCGCGACGGCATGTATGCGCGTCACGGCATTCAACTTCGCCACGGCGCCCTTGATATGTTGTCTCACTGTTGCCTGCGAAATGCCGAGTATCTGCGAGGCTTCCCAGTCGCTCTTGCCGATCGCAATCCAGCGGAGACATTCACGCTGGCGATCCGTTAGCGGTCGGTTCGTTGCCGGCGGATGGTCAAGGAGCTGCGCCATCCGGGTCGCAAAATAGGTCACGGCGAGATGCAAGGCGACTTCGTCGTCCTGTCCGAGGGCGTAGGTCTCCATTCCGAGCCCCAGAGCTGCGATTCGCTCCTGGCCCAGGCTGACCGCGAATGCCAAGCCGTCGTGAAGGCGAAAATCACTCGCCTCGTCGAAGATGTCCTGCCGTGGACACTCTTGGTTCTGTCGCAGTGATGACCACCTCACGAAAGACTGATGCCTTCGCAGGTACCAAATCAGCGGATCGACTTCGATGTAGCGTCGGGCAACCCAATGTCGAAACCACGGATGCGAGTTGGCTGCCCAGACGTCGCCCCTGATGTGACTCTTTGCGACTGGCGAAATATTGCCAACGCAAAAGTGTGAAATTCCGAAATTGTCGAGCAAGCGGCTGAACGCCGGGACCAGCTCGGGAACCGCACTTCCGCTCCGAGCGTCGTGCGCAAATTCCAGGGCCAGAAGATTTGCGCTTGTGGACACGACTACATCTCACGCGATCATGTGCGCGGGTACCCGCCGCGCGATCCGGGAATCAACAATGCCAATTGTGCTGTTTTGTTCCGAGTCAGGCCAAGCATTCTCGGGCGGCGTACAAGGCGCTTCTCCCCTGATGGCACCGCCCGGGCAACGCTGAATTACCCCCTCTCCTGGGATCAGAGGAAATACCGACTAGTGATAGTAGTTAGTTATCGCTAGGCCACCGTGACACAGGAGCGCCCAATGTCCGCCTCCACCCCGATAAGCGAGTCTGTCATCACCTGCCCACAGTGCCCTGTTTCCTAGCTGGAAGCGATGCCTGCCGAGGCGTGCCAATACTTCTACGATTGCACCGGCTGCGGCGCGCTGTGGCGGCCGAAGTCGGGCGATTGCTGTGTTTTTTGTTCCTACGGCTCTGTGCCGTGCCCGCCGAAGCAGGCGGACGCCCAACTGCCTGACGGAAGCATCTGCTAGTTTGACTGAGGGATTTCTGCGCTACGGGAGATTTCTCCATGACGCTTTCTGATTTCGCCACCCTCAGCACCGCGATTAGCGGTCTCGCTGTTACAGCCTCACTGATCTATCTCGCTCTTCAGACGCATCAGAATGTGAGGCATACAAAGGCATTGATTCAGCAGGGTAGAGCGGAGCGGGTCGCAAACCTTGCTCTCACAGCCGCAAATGCCGATTTCACATCAGCCGTAATAGTTGGGAACGGTGGCACGCCGTCGCCTGAAGGAGTCAAGCGCCTCCAATATCAGTTTTTGTGCACTACACTGGTGCTGGGCTGGGAAGACACCTTTGGTCAACACGAGGCGGGGTTACTCAGCGAGGATCAATTCGGAAGTTTTCGGGCGGGGCTTTCGTTCTTTTTCTTGCAGTCGGGGTTTCGACGGTTCTGGGATGAATGGAAGGCCGCGAGACCGAACATTCAGACGAACTTCAAAGCTTGGGTCGATGACGTTGCATCGGAGACGCAGGTAGTCGCCATGGACGCGATACTGGGGACGTTCGACAGCAAGTCATAATCCCCAGTCTCGCCCACGCTGCCCCCTTCGCTTCAATGCTCCAGTGATCAGTTTCATTCCTGACCGGTCCGCGATTCCCGTCTAGATCCGGCGACGATACCGCGCGAGCCATTCGCAAGCGACTAGCGGTGTTATTTCCGAGGGCGACGAACAAGACGAAATAGGCTTGTGGAATGGTCCGGGGCCATCGTCATGTCGCAACGGGCGCTTTCGCACCATTCACAAGTTCTCGAATCTCCCAGCTCTTTATCAGCGCATAAATCGCTGGAATCACGACCAACGTCAGCACGGTTGAGGAAATCATACCGCCGACAAGCGGCACTGCGATGCGCTGCATGACTTCAGAGCCGGTGCCGGTACTGAACAGTATCGGTAACAGGCCGGCCATGATCGCTGAAACAGTCATCATCTTGGGCCGCACGCGTTCCACGGCGCCTTCGATAATTGAGTGGTAGAGATCATCCGGTGAAAGTTGTCGACCTTCCGACTTGCGTTGCGCGATCATCGCCGTCAGCGCGTGGTCGAGATAGATCAACATGATGACGCCCGTTTCGGCGGCCACCCCCGCGAGCGCGATGAAGCCGACCGCGACTGCCACACTCATGTTGAAGCCCATGAGATACATCAGCCAAAAACCACCTGTCAGCGCGAAAGGCACGGACAGCATGACGATCAATGTCTCGGTTAGGCGACGGAAGTTCAGATAGAGCAGAAGAAAAATGAGGAACAAGGTGATCGGAATGACCGTCTGCAGGCGGGCTGCGGCTCGTTCGAGATATTCGAATTGACCACTCCATTCGATGTGGTAGCCGGCTGGCAACTTCACCTGATCTCTGACAGCGTTCTGCGCGTCGCGGACATAGCCGCCCAGATCGCGCCCCTGCATGTCCACGTAAATGTAGTCGACGAGCTGCGCATTTTCTGTCCGGATGGATGGAGGACCCTGGCCGATGCTCACGCTTGCAACCTGGCCCACTGGAATGGTTGCGCCGCCCAGCGTGTCAATCAGGACCTGACGGGCAATGGCTTGCGGGTCGTCCCGGAAGTCACGGGGATAGCGGACGATGACGCCGTAGCGTTCGCGCCCCTCTACTGTTTCGGTCACCATCTCGCCGCCGAGCGCGGTACGAACCACGTTCTGCACGTCGTCAATGGCGAGACCATAGCGCGCGAGCGCCGAGCGGTCCGGCTCGATATTCAGATAGTAGCCTCCGAGCACGCGTTCTGCGAACGCGCTTGAGGTACCGGGTACGTTTCGGACGACCGACTCGATGCGGCTAGACAATCGATCCAGCTCCGCGAGGTCGTTCCCGTAGACCTTGACGCCGACTGGCGTGCGAATTCCGGTGGAGAGCATGTCGATCCGGGCTTTGATTGGCATAGTCCACGCATTGCTCACGCCGGGGAACTGCAATGCCTGGTTCATATTGCTGATGAGCTTGTCCACCGTCATGCCAGCAGGCCATGCCTCTTGGGGTTTCAGATTGATGACGGTCTCGAACATTTCGGTGGGTGCGGGATCGGTAGCGGTTTCTGCGCGGCCCGCCTTGCCGAATACCGATTCCACTTCGGGAAAGCGCTTGATGATCTTGTCCTGCAACTGGATCAATTCAGCGGCTTTGGTGACCGACATGCTCGGCAGGCTCACGGGCATGTAGAGCAGCGTGCCTTCATTCAGGGTAGGCATGAACTCAGTGCCGACCTGGGTGATGGGATAAATGGAAACCGCGAGCACAATGAGGGCGATTGCGATGGTCAGCCGGCGGTGGCGCAGCACCGTATCGATGACCGGCCGGTAGGCCCATATCAGCGCACGGTTCACGGGATTTTTATACTCGGGTATGATGCGACCGCGAACAAAGATTGTCATCAAAACCGGCACGAGCGTGACCGAGAGAAGTGCGGCCGCCGCCAGTGAAAATGTGTAGGTGTAGACGAGCGGCTTGAAGAGCCGGCCTTCCTGTGCCTCCAGCGTGAATACCGGCGCGAACGAGACCGTGATGACCAGCAGGCTGAAGAAGAGGGCCGGCCCCACTTCGGTCGCGGCCTTGATGAGAACGTCGACGCGCGAGTCGTTTGGCCCGGCTCGCTCCAACCGTTTGTGCGCGTTCTCGATCATCACGATAGCGGCGTCGACCATCGCTCCGATCGCGATTGCAATGCCGCCAAGACTCATGATGTTCGAGCTTATTCCGATGATGTGCATGATGATGAAGGCGATCAGTATCCCGACCGGCAGCATGGTGATGGCTACCAGGGCGCTGCGCGCATGAAGGAGAAAGATCAGACAAACGAGCGCGATGATGACGCTCTCTTCGACGAGCGTTCGGCGCAGCGTATCGATCGCGCGATAGATGAGGCTCGAACGATCGTATACCGGCAGGATCGATACACCCTTGGGGAGCCCGTCGGCGATGTCGGCGATTTTCTGCTTGATGTTCTTGATGACCGAGAGCGCGTTCTCGCCGTCGCGCTGCAACACGATGCCGCTCACGACTTCGCCCTGACCATTGAGTTCCGTCAGCCCGCGGCGCTCGTCCGGGCCAATCTCGACGTGTGCAACGTCTCTCACAAGGACCGGCGTCCCGGCCTCATTCTTGAGAACGATCTTTTCGATATCCTGAGCACCACGCAGATAGCCACGACCGCGCACCATGTATTCGCGCTCGGTCATCTCGATCGTGCTGCCGCCGACGTCCATGTTGCTGACGCGGATGGCGTCGGTGATTTTCGTGAGCGGGACGCCGTAGGCCCGCAGCTTTTCAGGATCGACGACAACCTGATACTGCTTCACGAACCCGCCAACGCTGGCGACTTCCGCCACGCCGCCGGCCTTCGTGAGCTGATAGCGGATGAACCAGTCCTGTATCGAGCGCAGCTCGGCAAGCGAGCGCTGAGCGCCGATCACGGCATACTCGAAGACCCAACCGACGCCGGTCGCGTCTGGGCCGAGCGATGGAGTGACGCCTGTGGGCAGACGTTTCTGTGCGAAGTTGAGATATTCCAGCACGCGGCTCCGCGCCCAGTAGATATCGGTGCCGTCTTCGAACACGACGTACACGAAGGAGACGCCAAAGTATGAAAAGCCCCGTACCACTTTTGATTTCGGCACTGCCAGAAGTGCGGTGGTTAGCGGGTATGTGACCTGATCCTCGACAACCTGCGGAGCTTGGCCAGGATATTCCGTGTAGACGATGACTTGCGGATCGGAGAGATCGGGAATGGCGTCAAGCGGCGTGTTCCACACGGCATAGAAGCCCCCACCGACAACAAACAGGGTTACGAGCAGAATAAATATCCAATTGCGCGCCGACAATTCAATGATTCGCGCAATCACGGCGAGCTGCCCGTCGACTGGCTGCTTGCGCTCCTGCCTGCGGTGAAGGATTGCAGCGACGCGCGAAGATTGCTCTCTGCGTCGATCAAGAAGTTGGCGCTTACCACGACCTGCTCGCCCACTTTCAACCCACCGAGCACTTGCGTATAGCCTTCGCCATGCGTACCGACGCGTACGACGCGCGGCTCGTAGAGGCCCTGACCTTTGACAACGAGCACGACCTGGCGCGCACCGCTGTCGATGATCGCCGTGTCCGGAATGACGAGTACGGGCTCGACTGAAGTCGCCGGCGCGCTGATGGCAACGTTTGCGTACATGGATTCGCGGAAGAGCCCATCCGCGTTGGGAAGGACAATGCGAATGCGTCCGGTGCGCGTGTTGGCCGCGAGCATCGGGGAGATAAAATCGACTGTACCGACAAAAGTTTGTCCCGGGAACGCGACGAAACTGACCTGGGCGGCTTCGCCTTGCCGGATCATGCCCAGATCCTCCTCCTGCACATCTGCCATCAGCCACACGCTCGAGAGATCGCCGATCTTGAAGAGCGCGTCGCCGGTGTTGAAATGCATGCCATCGATGGCTGGCTTCTCTAGGATGGTGCCGGAACGCGGCGCCGTGATGGTGATGGATCGCGTAGCGCGGCCGGTCCGCCGAATATCCGCGATTGCGGAACTAGGTATCCCGTATTGCCGCAGCACGCCCTCCGTTTGAGCGATGGCGGTCGGGTCCTTGTCCTGCAGCGCGACAATGTAATCGATCTGACGCGTGATAACGTCCGGTCCGATTTGCATGTTGGTCTCGGGCGTTTGAATCCATACGCGTGCGAGCGGCTGACCGGCCTTCACGCTGGCGCCTGTCGTGGACACCAGCATTTTCTCGACCACTACGTCGAATTTCGTCGTGACGACGGCGAGCTTGCTTTCGTCCGCTTGAATTGTCCCGGTCGCACGGATCGAGTGGGCAACAGAGGAACGCAGCTCTACTGGGGCGGTTTTTACTCCGAGCATTTGCACGCGCTCGGGGCTCACGCTCACTACCCCGCTCTCGTCATCGCCCTCACGGACCGGGATGTAGTCCATCCCCATGGAGTCTTTCTTTGGAACCGCCGAGGTGTCGGCGAGACCCATCGGATTTCGGTAGTAGAGGATGCGACCCTTCGTGCCGGTGTCGGTGGTAGCTTCCACGTTGGGCTTTGCTGGCGCGGCCGCGGACGTTTCGCTAAAGACTGGAACATAGTCGCGACCGTCCTGCGTCTTCTTCGAAGTTGGCGAATAGTCCGGCTTGCCGTCCGGGTTCTTGTAATAGAGCGGCTTACGGAGCTGCTGCGAAATCGACTGCGCTGTTGCGGGCGCCGCCGTTCTATCGCTTGGGCGCAGCCAATAGCCCAGCGCAACGCCAGCGCCACCGATTGTTATCGCGACGATCGCAAGGCCGATTGATCGAGCCCAGTTCGTTGTCATGGATGTCTCCGTGCGCGCCTTGAGCGCCCACCGCTCGGCGTCGCAGCTGAGCGACGCAGAACTGCACCGCTCGGTTGCCGTCCGCCGGTCAAGGCGAAAGCTTCACGACGACATTGCCGCGTACCGTCTGCGACTCGCCCTGCACTTTGGCGGCGAGTATGAGCGCCCAGTTGTCCGGCTTCTTCCAGACCGAACCATTCGCCACCTCGAAGCGATAGGTCCCGAGCGGCTGTTCGCCGAGCGAACTGGCGGGCGCGCCCATCGCGGCCATGCCTATCGGCGACATGTTCGCCGTGCTCTGGATGATGATAGCCCCGGTGACCGGTTTGCCGTTGTGCATCAGCCGCACCGCGACGATGTTTTTGCCGCCGGCCTCTGGCTTGGGCAGACCGGCGAGTTCAAACCGGTATCCCCGGCCTTCTGCGGTCGCGGACGGTTTCTGACTGCTCATTTGCATCTTCATCTGGTCATCGGCGAGCACTGCGCTCACTGTGAACAGGAATGCTGCCGCTGAGAGCAGTCCGAGAGTTTTGCTATACATTGTGTCGTACTCCTTTAGTTTTTGTTGCGCCGAATTTGGCAAGGTTCGCGTGCCGAGGTTCACCCGCACACACAGACTGAACCCGCGATCTCGGTTTCGTTGTGTTCGACTTGAGCGACGAGCCTGATCGTGGCGCCCGACTGGACGTCGTTGCTGTCATAGACAAAGTCGCCGCGGTCATCGGGTTTGAGCGGAATTCGCTCGTCAATGAACCGGGGCACTCCTTTGACAGGCAACCAGCGCCGGTGAATCGCGAAAACGTGCGCGTCGATCACGGGGCTTCCACTCGGTTCGTCGAGGAGACGGACGGTGAGTGTTGTTCCGGAGGTCAGTCCAACAGTTTCGAATTTGAATTCGTTCGCTGCTGCCGGCGTCGACATGGCAGCTGCCGTCAACCCTCCGAACAACAACGCGAACCTGAGCAGTGGCCTATTCATGGTGTCCTCCCAGCCGGTGCGTTTTCAAGAACGCTCCAGCCTCGTGATGTGACAGATGTGTGCGGGCATCGCCGGGCGAGGCGTAAGAAATCACGCTGTCCCGGAGAGCGCACAGATCACGCACCGCTCAAACGAGCGGCCCGTGTCGAGTCAGACGAGAATGATGGGAGGAGGAAGTGCGGGACGCTCAACTATCCCGAGGCGACTGGCGTCGGGCGCAAGGGGCCACCTGGAAGCAACCCGGATTTTGGCGACGATAGCGCTGACGAGCATCGCGTCGCCGGACACGCCGCACGCGGTGCAAGCGGCGCAATCCATACACTTGATCGGCGACTTCTGCTGTGGCTGCTGCTTCATCGCCATCGAATCGCAGTGACCTTGCATATCGCTCTTGGCGACCGTCATTGAGTGAACCGTCGGCGTTGAACCGGACGCCATGGTTCCGAAGCAGGGGATCGCGTGCGCTTGTGCTGCTCCGCTCAGGAACACCCCAAGCGAAAGTAGAAGAACTCCCAATTGACGCGCGATCAACCGAAGCGACATGCAGCGAACGTACTGGTCCGATGGTGGACCTTCAAGTCTCAACCACCGAGATGAACGAATCGTGAGTGCCCGGAAGACGCGGCACGATGGTTACAGCGGCCGCAGTCCGTGCCACTGTTCAGAGCCAGTCGCAGATGGTGTCGATATCCTTACTAATGTTCTCAAAAGCTTGAAATGTGCGGCAGTTCCGGTTGCGCTCGTAGTTGCTCGACAATCTGCGCTTCTGGTCGGTGGCATTCGCACGCAGAGCCTGAATGGCAGGCCGCTGGTCGCAAACTCCGCCTCTGGTGGATCGGTGGGATGACGGCCAAGGCACAGGGGGCACGACGCATCACGCGGCTTGGTCTCGGCTGGGCCGTTCACCGGGGGAAAATCGATGACCGCGATCTGCATTCTCACAATGCACTGCAAATCACGTTCACGGACGATGACGAATTCATTGTCGACTTGGGAGAAGCGACTGCGTGGACTTCCACTGCATTGATCCGGAGCGGTGTCCGGCATGCCATTCGGTACGATTCGAGCACTGCGTGTTCGCTGTTCATCGATACGGACAGCGAGGCCGCCGAAGGACTGGTGGCTCTCTGCGGAGATCGTGGTGCTATCTCTCTTGGCGGACCGGTGGAACGTGCGGCGCGCAATTTCGCACGGCGCATGATCGATGGCTGGACGGACGGCGAACGCGCCTTCGAGAATTTCAGCACACTGTTGGGCAGTCCGAAGACGGGGCGCCCCAGCGATCCACGGATAGACCGAGCGCTAGAGACTCTGGTTGAAGGTCACCGAATCCATTGGCCTCTACGCCGGCTGGCAGGTGCAGCGGAACTGTCCAACAGTCAGTTTGCTGCCCTGTTCAAGGAATGCACGGGGCTTCCCGTGCGCACTCACGCACGGTGGCTACGATTTCAAACTGCGATCGAGACGCTCGCGAAAGGCGCGGATGGCATGAGCGCCGCACGAGCGGCCGGATATTCGAGCGCAATGCAATTTACAAATGCGTTCCGACACGTTTTCGGGCTATCGCCGTCTCTGTTCGCATCGAGTCTGATTTGCCGAGAAGACTAGTGGCAGTTCGATGGCCTGCGGTATCCAGAGTGCTCGACTGGCGGCGCATCGACCGTTGCTCAATCCCTCGGCGAAGATGGTTGCGTTCTGACGCTTTTTTGTGCAGTGCAAAGTCCCTGTGCAATTTTTTCCTCTAGTTGTTGCCTGATCGACACAATCTGCGGCCTTTTGGCGGTTTCCTTTCCGAAAATAGGCCCTCACAGTTTGTCGCGCTGCTTTTGTTGCAGTGCACGCTATCGGGTGGCCCGTGGCGTTCAGACAGTCTGGACCCAGTGGTTCGGCACTCACGCGCGGGGAATTTCATGGAATACGCCACACATTCGGAGGGCAAGAGAATGAACAGCCGAACTCACTCGGGCGAGATTTGTGCCTCAATGACTCAGCCGTCTTGGCGCGCGCGCTTGCTTGCGTGCGCGTTAGGCGCGGCAGCACCGCTGGCGACCACAGCTGCGCATGCGGACCCGATGACCACGCCAGCGATGGCTGGGCCGCTCGCAGCCAATCCCAATCCCTTCAGCGTCGATCTCCCTGATTGGCTCGGCCCAGCTGCCGGCAAGGTGTACGTCACCGGCGCGGTGTCCGGTCTTGCTTTCTATCAGGACAACCCAATCGACGCGTTCCCAGGTGACGACGCCTCGATGCTCGACCTGAGCAACGGTCAAGTCTTCTTGCAGAAGACGGACGGTTGGCTGCAGTTCTTTGTCCAGGTAGGCGACTATTCGCTTCCCGCATTGGGCGCGTCCTACATCAAGTCGAGCTTTGCGACGCCATTCACGTTTGGCGTCGTCCCGCAAGCCTTCATCAAGATCGTACCGAACAGCGAATTCTCCATCGAAGCGGGCAAGCTCCCGACGCTGATCGGCGCGGAGTACACCTTCACGTTTGAAAACATGAATATCGAACGTGGTCTTCTGTGGAATCAGGAGAACGCGGTCAATCAGGGCGTGCAGGTGAACTACGCTTCCGGGCCGATTACTTTGTCACTCTCGTTCAATGACGGCATGTACTCCAATCGCCTCAATTGGCTTTGGGGGTTGGCCTCGTACGCGTTTGACAGTTCCAATACGATTAGTTTTGTCGCCGGCGGAAACCTCGGACACACCGGCTACGGCAACGCAGGCACCTCGGTTGCGTTGAACAACGAAGACATCTTCAACCTGATCTACACTTGGACATCAGGCCCGTGGACCATATCGCCGTATCTGCAATACACGAACGTCCCGTCCACGCCGTCGGTTGGTATCACGAAGAGCGCTTCTACGCTTGGCGGCGCGATCCTCGCGAGCTACGCATTCGACGACAATTGGAAGCTCGCCGGACGGGCGGAGTACATTACTGACTCGGGCAAGGCGGCCGGCGCACCAAACCTGCTGTATGGCAAAGGCAGCAACGCCTGGTCGATCACGATCACACCAACCTATCAGTGGAAGGTCTTTTATGCGCGAGTCGAGGGCTCTTACGTCGGCGCGGGCAGCACAACTCCCGGCTTCGCGCTAGGACCCGCAGCTTCCAGCACGACGCAGACGCGGGCCATGTTTGAGATTGGCGCGTTGTTCTAAAGACGATTACGTTGCGTACCGAAGCAACCCGCGGACCGATAGGGCCGGGGGTTTGCATGCTTGGCTAGTGGATCACAATCCGACTTCAACCGTGAGACGAACGAACCGCAGATGCGGTTTGCCGAAGTCGTAGGAATACCCGCCCTTGAGAGTGATATCATGCGGCAGCGTGAGCCAAAGCTGGGGGACGGCGGTCACTGAATGCTCGGCTGCGTCGTAGCGCAACTCCGTGCCGAACCGGAAAAGATCGCTCGCGTCATACCGGAGGCCACCGCGAACCTCGAACGAGGCGTGCGGGCCGTCGATAGGCATTTCCTCGGCCAGGTTCATCGTCAAATTCAATTCTCCCACATCCTTCGACAGGATTAGACGGGGTTCGACGCCAAAATGCGTACGGTCCGCATGGTCTCTGAACGAGTTGAGCTCGCCAGAAACGGCAATGTCGATCGGTAACGTTCCTTCGTCGCCAAACCGGTAGCGCATTTCCAGGCGACTCGAATCGAAACGAAGTCCGTGCACGTTCTCACCGACAGCAGTCGCGCGCGCGTCAATCATCCAGTGGTTGGTGAGACCATATTCTAATGCCAGATGGTGTCGCGTGAAGTCTTGGCGGCCATCACTTCCGAAATCAAACCAATACTCTGGCTCCAGCTCGTTCTGCTCAAGCGTCACGAAAACAAGCGTCTCGTCGATATAGTCCTCTCGGTGCGCAAGAGCGGGAGTCCCTGACGAGAACACAAGCAGAGCTGTGGCCATGAACCTGCGCGCGATGGACATGGTCAGGAGACTCGTTGGTTTGGGAATCGCGCAAAGGTCTAAAGCCAAATTCGCACGCCCGTCACGAATCTCAGGTCCGATGACTTTTCGCCATCGGCCTTGGCGAAATGCGCCGCATCGCCGAATTTGCTTTCATAAGTCAAACCGATATAAGGCGCGAATTTGCGACAGAATTCGTATCTCAGCCGCAAACCCAGATCGATGTCGGACAGTCCTGCACCGGTTCGTCGTGGCGGATCGTCCTTTGAATAGAGGTTGAGTTCCGCCTGCGGCTGCAGGATCAGCCTCTGAGTTAGCAACAAATCGTAAGAACCCTCCAGCTTTGCTGCGAGATGACCCTTGTCGCTGGCGTAGCCTGTCGCTGAGACGTGGAAGAACATCGGTGCAAGACCCTCGACGCCTAGAGCGGCCCAGGTGCGCCCGGGGCGGGAGTCGGCATCGAGTCGCAAGCCAGCCTGTACATCGAAATAGGTGCTGATAGGGCGATCGTACAGTAGCTCTTGCTGGCCGTCATCAATGCTGCCGTTGGTGACCTCTCCTTCGCTTTTCAGCCAAACGCGATTGGTATCCGTGCCGGCCCACGCTTCGCCTTCCCAGCGAAAGCTGTTGTCCGCGCCGAAGCGGCCTTCGAGCTGGTCGAGCATCGCGTGATAGTAGATGTGTTCGTCCTGCACCGGCGCGCCGAACGGGGCCGCGTCTGTGGGAGCGCCCTGCAAATTGTGCGCTGATGCGGCATGAGCCGATATGGCGAGCACAGCGCCGACGAAAATTGCGGGGCCTCTCATGACACGAGGACCGTGCGAAACATGCCGGTCTCCATGTGAAATTGCAGATGACAATGAAAGGCCCACCGGCCGGGCGTATCGGCGGTGAAGACGAAACTGGCGCGCTCGCCCGGTTTGACGTTGAGCGTGTGCTTCATCGGCAGACTATCGCCCTGGCCGTTTTCGACTGCGAACAGGAAGCCGTGCAGATGGATCGGATGCTCCATCATCGTATCGTTGACGAGGACAAAGCGGACAGTCTCCCCGAGCTTCACGGGAACCGGCGGCGCCTCCGAGAACTTCTTGCCGTCGAAACCCCAGACCCAGCGTTCCATGTTGCCGGTGAGATGGAATTCGATTTCGCGCGTCGGCGCCGGCATGTCGCCCATCGGCTGCGCCGATTTTAGCTGCGCGTAGGTCAGGACATTTCGGCCGTTGCTGTCGAGCCCGGTGCCTGCTTCGCCTAGCCGATCGGTTGGCGCCATCGCGACGTTGTCGACGGAAGGCTTTCCTTCGAGCGACATCGGATCGATCCCGCTCGCGTTGGTTTTCGGCAGCGGCCCCGGTGCCGGACGACTTCCCTTACCCATGCCGGGCATGCTGCCCATGTCTCCGGATTGGCCTGTTGGTTTCGGGGCAGCACTATTGGACATGTCCATGCGGTCCATGTTCGGTGTGGCCTTGCCGGTTTGCCCCCCGGACATTCCCGACATGTCCATGCCGCTCATACCTGACGACTTCTTTTGGTCCGTGCCGGGCATGTTCATGGACATATTGCCCATGCCCATGTCGGCCATCGTGCGCAGCGGCGGCGGGTCCATCGCGGGAATAGGGCCGCTCATGCCGGTACGTGGTGCCAGCGTGCCGCGTGCATAACCGCTGCGGTCCTGGGCTTGCGCGAAGATCGTGTACGCCTGATTCGGGTCGGGCTGAACGATCGCGTCGTATGTCTCCGCGACGCCGATGCGGACTTCGTCCACTTGCACCGGTTCGATGTTCGATCCGTCGGCCTGCACGATCATGAGCGGCAGACCGGGAATGCGCACGTCGAATGTCGTCATCGAGGCGCTGTTGATGAAGCGCAACCGGATGCGCTCGCCGGCCTTAAAGAGGCCGGTCCAGTTGGCCGCCGGCGGCTGGCCGTTCACGAGGAAGGTGTAGGTGGCCCCAGTGACATCCATGATGTCAGTTGGGCTCATGCGCATCCCACCCCACATCAGACGATCGTCGATTGTGGGACCAAGACCCTTGCGTTTCGCATCGTCTATGAAAGTGCCGAGCGTGCGCTGGCGATAGTTGTAGTAGTCGCTCTGCTGCTTCAGGTTCGAGACGATCGCCATTGCGTCCTCGTCCGTCCAGTCGGACAAGACGATGATATATTCGCGGTCGTACACGAAAGGATCGGGCGTTTTCGGTTCGAGAACGAGTGGCCCGTAGTGGCCGGTCTGCTCCTGCATGCCGCTGTGACTGTGATACCAGTAGGTTCCGCTCTGCTTGATCGGGAAGCGGTAAGTGAAAGTCTCGCCAGGGGCGATGCCCGCGAAGGTCAGACCCGGTACGCCGTCCATTCCATTCGGTAGTTTGATCCCATGCCAATGAATCGACGTTGTCTCGGCCAGCTTGTTCGTCACGTTGATAGTAACGTTGCGGCCTTCGCGCAGCCTGAGCACGGGCGCCGGCAGCGAGCCGTTGACGACGGTTGCGATCCGCGCCCGCCCGGTGATGTTCACCGGGATCTCGCCGACGACAAGATCAATCCTGTCACCGCTGAGCATGGGCAATCCGCCGGCATTTCCTGCGGCGCGCGCGAGGGACGTACCAAAGACTGCGAGGCCGCTCACTGCGGCCAGACCCTCGACGAAACGCCGGCGTGTCGGCCTTAGCAGCCGCGGATGATTCATGGATCGACCCTCTGGAACTCGTAACGGTGTCCGGCGCGACGGACCGAGTCCAGAAAGAATACGCGCGCCTACTGGCTATCCCTCTTCATCGCTGCCAAGCGCGGCGAACAATTTGCGCCTGGCACGATAGACACGCATTTCGACGGCCTTGGCCGTGGTCTTCAAAGTTTCTGCGGCTTCCTGGTGCGAAAGGCCGCTAACAGACGTGAGAAGAAGCGGCTCCTTGTAGAAAGCAGGAAGGGCGGCGATCGCTTTGTCCAGTCGGTTCAACCGATTGGCTTCCGCGTTCGCCTGATCGTCAGTGATGTCCCACTCGCCTGGCACGTGGTTTGGTTCCGCTGCCCGCGCTCGAAGGAGGAGGCGCCTGACGGCTTGGCGACGCCCGAAGTCGCGGCACTTGTTCAGGGCAATGGTGCGAAGCCATGGCGAGAAGGAGCGCGAAGGATCGTAGCGGGGCGCTGCCGACCAGGCGGCGAGAAAGGTGTCTTGCAAGACGTCATAAGCGTCATCGCTTTGGCCGACATAGCGGCGAACAAACTGAAAGAGCTGTGTCTTGTGCCGCTGAACGATCCGCTCGAAGGCCATCCGGTCGCCCTGAGCTGCACGGGCCGCTAGCGTCTCATCGCTGTCGCTATCGCCGAGCGTCACGGCGCGTCGGTCGTGAGCGCTTTGGCGAGAATCTTGTCGAACTGGGCGGTTTGATTGGGAGTCAATACCGCTCGCATGGCGAGCGCGTGGCGGATCGTGTCTTCCTGCAGCCGAATCATGGCGCGATGAAAGCGCTCGATGGCCCGTTGAGCTTCGGGGCCGTAGACGTGGCTGCGTGCAATTGCTGCTGCGAGGTCGCGATCGGCAGCTCGCATTTCCGTCTGCATCTTCTGACGCTCGGTCCGGAAGGTACCCTCGATAGTATCAATTTTTCTGAGTTGATCCGCCGTCAGATCAAGCCTTTCGTGCAGCAGCGCATCAAGGTCCGGAGCCGCGTGGACCTTGTGAAGGCCATATTGGACGCCGAGCCAGCCTGCCAGCGCGGCAGCAACGATCGTGAGCGCAAGCATTCCAAGAAATGTGCGAATTGGCAGTGTGGTCATGGATGCTTTCCGAACAGCAGAGTCGAGGGAGCGATATCTTCTCCGGAATCGAGCAACCGGGGCTTGTTGGCCGATTGCAGGTTGGCTGCCGCGGTCATTCCGACCGCCGCCGATCCGAAAATGGCAACGGCGACAACCGCTGCCTGCCAGGACGCCAGTACCCTGCTGGTCTGGCGGGAGATGCGCCGTACGGAGGCGCGCTGCCAGAGATCGCGCTCCAGCTTGTCCAGCGCGACGCTGGAATCCCTTGCTATCAGTCTTTTCAGGTCCTCATCGATCACGGTCAATCCTCCAAGCTCTTCCCACAGGCAACTACGCAGTCCGCCGCCCAGCCCTCCGGGGAGGGAAAGGCGGGCCACCAGCGTATAGATAGCAAGCAGTCTTCAGTGGGTCTTTTGCCCGCGCAGGGACCATTGACGCAAACAGGGTCACCGAATGGCACGTTGGATTTCCCCACGACTCCGCCGACATTGGTTTGTCGCGTCACTAGCGGCTCTCGCCGTCATTGTGCTTGGCGGACTGGGCGCCATCGTCGTGTACGCGGGCATTTACAACATCGCCGCGGACGCCCCGCATACCAAGGCTGTCTACTGGTTGCTTGAAGAGGTTCGTGAACGCTCAATCGCGGTGCGCGCACGCGATATCATCGTACCGACCGACTTGAAGGACCAGAAACGGATTGCCGCCGGCGCGGCGGAATACTCCGAGATGTGCAGCCAGTGCCATCTCGCGCCCGGCATGGAAAAGACTGAAATCAGCCAAGGTCTCTATCCACGCGCTCCAGAATTGAGCCGCGGTGATCCCCTGACCACTGCTGAACAATTCTGGGTGATCAAACATGGGATCAAGGCGACCGGCATGCCCGCTTGGGGGCCAACGCACGATGATGTGTTGCTGTGGGACATCGTCGCCTTCGTGCGCACATTGCCGACCCTCAACTCTGAGCAATACGAGGCAGTCGTCAAAAGTGCGCCGGAAGATCATGACCAGATGATGCGCCACATGCCGGGCATGGGCGATCATGACCGCCATGATTGAACGTCGTACCAACCCCTTAAGCCGTTAAGGCCCACCCCATCAAACCGTCAAAGGAGAACAGCTGTGAAAATGTTGCAAAGCATCGTCCTCACATCAGCCTTGCTTCTGGCTGCTACGCCGGCGCTCGCTCACCACAAAAGCAGCGGCATGCAAGGCATGGACATGTCCGGAACGAGCATGTCCGGTATGGATATGAAGAACATGATGGGCACGCACACGATGCCGGCTACCGTTACCTTCGTGGACACGAAGACGGGACTGATCGATGTCACGTCCGAAGGCATGTCGCTCAAGCTTCACTTCCCGCCCACTTCGCTCGTGAACGTGAGAGCTGGTGACAAGATTACGCTCCACCTGGGATTTATGAAGCCGTAGGACGAACGCCTGCGGCGCGGTCTGCTTTCCGGAACTCGTGACGGCGGCGCTTGCTGCCTTATGTTGGTTTGGAGGGCTAGATCGCACTACTCGCGAGCTGCCGCAACACAGGCAAGGTGGATCATCGGCTCATCCATAAGAACGACGCCGTGGTCGTCTGAAATCCGGAATTCAGAGCAACCCGGCTGCTTCAGTAGCACACAGGCTCGCTCAATTGCGGCAGGGCGCGAGGCCACAGATTCGCGCCTAGGGAATGAGCCTTGGCGGTATGTGAGGTGGAATGACACAGACCGTACCTTGCGACCCCCGACGGGTTGCAATCATGCGCTCCATCCATGGCAACAGGAAGGTGGGTGCGACACTTGTCGCACGCATCACCGTATTGCTCGGCTCAGCAGGGTCTTCCTCGGGCATGCGTTGAGGGCTCAACCAGAATCAAGCACCTCGATGACAGGGCATTTCACTGCTCGACCGTGCGCGCATTTTGCGATCGTCTCGGCCAACACACATTCAAGCCTGCGAAGGTCCTTTATCTTTGCCCGGATGTCGCCCAGATGCCGCGATGCGATCTCGCGGACTTGACCGCACGGCGCTTTCTCCGGTCCGCCAATTTTGAGCAGTGCTCGAATTTCATCGAGGGTGAATCCAAGGCTCCTGGAGCGGCGAACGAACCCGAGTGCGCGCTTTTCGTTTACCCCATACATCCGCCGTCCACCTCGGGAACGCGGCGGGTGGGGAAGCATTCCGATCTTCTCATAGTATCGGATCGTCTCGATATTCACGCCTGTCTGGCGGGATAACTCGCCGATTGAGCAGGTTCGCGCTCTCGGTTCTGTGATCGACCGCATGTCGTTAGGTCCTTGCTCCTGTAGCGGCTAAAGGATGCACACTTCGAAAATGGCGATCAACGAAAAGCAAGCGGACGAACGAACCGGCCCCGCCTTACTCGCTGTTGGAAGCATCCTGGGTGCGGCGGCAGCATCGGCTTGCTGCATTCTTCCGCTCGTTCTGTTCGGTGCCGGCGTGAGCGGCGCGTGGATCGGCAATCTCACGCAGCTGGCGCCCTATCAGCCCTACTTCATTGCGACAACCGCCGTCTGCCTCGGATTGGGCTATTGGCTCGTCTACCGCTCGTCGCGGCGGAGGTGTGCGGACGACGCAGCGTGCGCGAGTCCCGTGTCCAACCGTCTCGTGCTGTTCGGACTCATCGCAGCGACCGCCCTGGTCGCCGCCGCGCTCGCCTTTGATTTCCTCGGGCCATTGTTTCTTTCGACATGATGGGGAGAGAGCCTATGAGGAAATTATCCGCGTTTGCCGCCCTGACGGTGAGTCTCTTATCCGCCTCCGTTGCCTTCGCGGGCGAGAAGACCGTCACGCTTGCGGTGCAGAACATGTCCTGCGCCACCTGCCCTCATACGGTGAAGGAAAGTTTGTTGGCCATTCCTGGCGTCGCCAGGGTTGTGGTCTCGTTCGAAACCAAGACCGCTGTGGTCGTTTATGACGACATGAGAACGAGCATCAGGGCGCTCACGAGCGCCACGACGAAAGCCGGCTACCCTTCAACCCCAAAGTCGTGAGCACCTGTGTCCGGACCCGCTTCGACCCCTATAGGTGAGTCTGTCATCACGTGCCCCAAGTGCGGTGTTTCCAAACTGGAGGCGATGCCGACGGACGCGTGCCAGTTTTTCTACGATTGCACCGGCTGCGGCACCCTGCTTCGCCCCAAGCCGTGGGATTGCTGCGTTTTCTGTTCGTACGGGTCAATGCCGTGTCCCCCGATGCAGGAGAAGTCGTCAGGCTGTCGCGTCGATCGCGGCAGCAGCGATGGCTGAGCCATCGACTCTCGGGAAGGGAACAATCGCATGATCAAGGCAAGCGATGTCACGATGCACGATCCTCGAAGCGACATGGTGCGCCGACCGGTCAGCGCATTCCTCTGGTGGTGTCTACCTATCGCGGTCGGGGTGGCGGCGGCAGCTTTGCGGTTGCCGGGTCGCGAGTTGGCGGCGGTTTGGGTTGCTTCGTTTGTTTGGATGGCGGTTGGTTGTCTCGTGAACGCGTACAGGTGTCACCGGCTGCATTGTTACATCTCCGCGCCTGTTTTCCTTGCCGGTGCTGCCGCCTGCGGCATGCTTGCGACCGGTGTACTTTGGAACGGACCGACCACGATGAGTTTCGTAACGACCGGAACGCTGGCTCTGGCCCTAGCGTCGTTCTTGCCGGAATTCATCTGGCGCAAATACCTGTAAACGCTGCGGGCCTGTTGACGAGACATTCTCGCCAGTCCACCTCTCCTGTCGGGTGCGGCTCAGAATCCTGTTTTTTGACGAGATACGAGCGGGGCCGCTGGCCTTGTGCGACCTTCGCATATTCGCTAAGTCGTGCTTAGCATTTTTGCTAAGTGCCCAAGATGCCCAAGACAAGCCCTGCCCACCGGTCGAACAACGATAAGGCTATTGCCGCGCAGTGCGCCCGCAAGCTGTTGAACCTCCGCGCCCACACGGGCGAAACCCAACTGCAGCTGGCGAAGCGTCTCGGCATGACGGAATCGATGGTCTCGCGCCTCGAAAGTGCGTCCCATGTGCCCAGCCTGCGAACGCTGTGCCGGATTGCCGACGTGTTTGGCCGCGAGTTGGAGATCGTTTTTCACGAGCATGAACACGTCCATGCCGACGGCACCCGTCACAGCCATCCGCACCATCACCTCGATCCGGACCATCGTCATGCCCATAGGCGCAAAAAGTGATCTACGGGCCTCAATTGCTCCTAGTCGGTGCGGTCGCGGCGGTAGGCGTGTTGCACACCATCGTCCCGGACCATTGGGTTCCGATCACCCTCATCGCGCGTCAGCGAGGCTGGACTAAAAGCGAGACGGTTCGCGCCTCGCTCAAGGCGGGTACCGGACACGTGCTCTCGACGCTGGCGATCGCGCTGGTCGTTTGGATCGCGGGAGTGGCGTTTGCGGAGCGCTTCGGAAACTTCGTCGATACGGCTTCAAGCATCGCGCTCATTGGCTTCGGCGGCTGGATTGCCGTTTCGTCCTTGTTGGAGAAGCGCGGCGAGGGCGGCCATGGACATAGTCACAGCCATGACCACTCACACGGACCCCCCGCAACCAATTCGGATACGGTCCACGGTCCCGAGCTGCAGCTGATCCCGACCGGGCGCGGCGACTTAAGCCTGTCGATCTTCGAAGCAGGTGCGCCGCCTCGCTTTCGTCTCACCGGCGCGCGTGACGACGCCGTCATCGTCACGACCACGCGAGACGATGGCATCCGACAGTCCTTCGCCATGAAAAATTGCGGGCACTATTGGGAATCGGCCGAGCCCATTCCGGAGCCGCACCAGTTCTCGGCCGTCGTCACGATCGAACACGGCGGGCACTCCCACTCCTACAAGACTCAATTTGCCGAACATGAGCAGGACCATGGTGGACATACGCACGGAGAGCACGACCATCCGCAGAAGACTTCGTCGCGCACGGCTCTGATTCTGATACTGGGGTCTTCCCCAATGGTCGAAGGCATTCCCGCCTTCTTCGCTGCCGGAAAATACGGGGCAGGATTGATCGCCATCATGTCGCTTGTGTTTGGCGCTTCGACAATTGCCACCTATGTGGTCCTGTGCGTGTACTCAACCGCCGGATTGCAACGCGTGAGCCTTGGACCCTTAGAGCGATTCGGCGAGGTTCTCAGCGGAGCCTTTATTGCGATGGTGGGCGTCGTATTTTGGGCGTGGCCGGTGCTCTAGGGTCGCCATTGCGCGCGCAGTCCCTCCACAAGCCGCGCCGCTCCAAGGATTTGGCAGCAAAGGGTTGAGCCATGACTTCGAGCCTCGATATTCCCGTCCTTGAAACCGAGCGGCTGATCTTGCGCGGGCACACAAGAGCCGACTTTGCATCCTACGCCGTGATGTGGGCTGATCCTGCGTTCGTACAATTCTCCGGTGGCACTCCGCTCTCGAAAGAAGACGCATGGGCAAGATTCCTGCGACCACTTGGGCATTGGCACCTCTTGGAATTTGGCTTTTGGGCTATCGAAGAAAAACTGAGCCGTCGTTTTGTTGGAGATGTCGGTGTTGCCGAGCACCAACGCGAGATTGAACCTTCTCTGCAGGGCATCCCTGAAATCGGCTGGGCACTAGTCGTGCACGCCCAAGGCAAGGGCTACGCAACCGAAGCCGCTCGCGCAGCTGTTCAGTGTGGCGATATGCGTTTTGGACGCGTGCGCACGGCCTGCACAATACACCCAACGAATCTTGCGTCGGTCCGTGTCGCTGAAAAGTGCGGTCACCAGGAGGCTAGCCGCACGGTTCACAAGGGAATTCGCTCCATCGTGTTCTTTCGCGAACCCTAGTGGCATCAGGATCGCGATTTATGCCCTCGTAGCCGGTGAGCACCGCGAGATCGGAAGCCCGTTAGCTATCCTAGTCCAATGACGTGAAGTCGCTGGACCATAAAGAAGGGCGCAACAGCGCCCAATTTCTGCTGCGCGGGACTGTACCATAGCCACTCTTCGGCACTCCCCACATACTGGAACGCCTCCGGCCGATGGGATTCGAAATCTCAAGTTCTTTGTTGACCAACGTCCCTCTTGAGACATCCAGGTTGACTCGAGTTCCGCCTCGCATTTCGGAAGGCGGTTGATCGGCGTTTGCTTTGGAGAACCAATCAGCTGATGTGCGTATGCCGCCCCTGTGCCACACGTTGAAGGAAGCCGCCGAGCGCCTTCGCATCTCGACAAAGACGCTCAGTGCAATTCTGACGAGATATCCCTATTGCGCGCGAGTCGGCAGAAAGATCATTATATCGGACGCGGACTTTGCGCGTTTGTATGAGGTTCTGAAATGCCCCTCAAGCTCAAACGTTATCCGAAGCGCTCCGAACACTGGTACGTGCGCGGCACAGTCCGAGGCCAAGCTGTATTTGAGACTACAGGCACTAACGACCGCGCGGCCGCCGAAGCATACCGGATCAAACGCGAGAAAGAGCTCCTCGACCGCAGCATCTTCGGCGTCGGCGCAACGATCAGCTTCTTAGAAGCTGCCGTCTCCTACCTGGAGGCCGGCGGCGAAGCACGCTTCCTTGGCGAGAGGAATAAGATCACAGCCAAGTGGTCGCTGCTTGTGGGGCATTTCGGAACAACCCCGATTGCGACAATCGGTCAGCCAGAAGCCGACGAGGCCGCCGTAAAGCTGTATCCCAACGCCGGTAACGCGACGCGCAAGCGTCAGGCATACGTGCCACTTTGTGCAGTGTTGAATCATGCTTCCGAAAAGTGGGAAATCCGCCTCAAGAAGATCAGGCACCCAAAAGTAAAGAATCCTCCGGTTGAGTGGGCACCGCCCGAGAATGTCCGAAAGCTCCTTCCTGTCTGTGCACCGAAGCTACGTCGCTTTGTGATGGTCATTGTCTACACCGGCGCCCGTCTGTCGGAGGCGCTTTGGCTGGACTGGGATGAGGACGCTGATCTCGACGGGCGCACGCTGACCCTGGGCAAGACCAAGAACGGCGAGCTGCGCACCGCGCGGATTCCGGATCCGCTTTTCAAGGAGCTATCGTCAGTACCGAAGAAGGACCGCACAGGTCGAATGTTCAGCTGGTCCCATAAGTCACATGTTCACAAGCCACTCAGGACCGCATGCAAGCGCGCTGGTGTGCCCTATCTCAGCCCCCACAAACTTGGACGTCACACCTACGCTACGTGGCTCAGGCGCTATGCCAATCGCGATCTGCGCGGCCTCATGGAGGACGGTGGCTGGAAGAGCGTGAACTCGGTTCTCCGCTACGCGCACGTTGTGCCAGGCGAGACCGCGATCGCGGTTGAAAAGCTTCCGAGCGTGCAGAATCTGTGCACTGGAAAGACCAGGGGTCGCAAGACACTGAAATCAAAGGCGAAAGCGGCATAACCTCACCCCTTGGTAAGGGGTAGGTCGTGAGTTCGATTCTCACCTCCGGCACCAGTCTTCGCCGCGCGGCGGCGGAGATTGCCGCGGGGAAGCGCGCCAGCGCGAAGCCGGGCTCGTAGCTGGACCGCGCGGCTTTGCCTTGGCACGCCAGAGTGCAACCAGTCTTTCGACCGTCTCTCATCATTACGTCCGGCGTGCCGAAGTGTGCGGAGCAGCCCTAAAGCTGCCGCCATGGCGTGGCAGGAAATTGGGCTGGAAACTGTTCGCGGACGGACAGTCGGGTTAGAAGGGGCCGTTCAAGCGAGCGGATTTCCATGGATCGCATTCGCGTAAGAGGCGGCGCGCGTCTTCGCGGCACCATCCAGATCGGTGGCGCAAAGAATGCCGCGTTGCCGTTGATGGCGGCCTCTCTGCTGTCGAACGAACCGCTCGTGCTCACCAATGCGCCATGGCTCGCCGATGTGCGCTTCATGTGCGACATCCTGCGAAGTCTCGGCGTCGATGCCTCCTATTCGCGTGGCCCTCGGATCGATGAGAGCGGTTTCCTCACGCTGATCGGCGCAAACCTGACCGGTGCTACTGCGGATTACGACCTGGTGCGCAAGATGCGCGCGAGCTTCGTCATTCTCGGTCCGCTGCTCGCGCGCACGGGGCAGGCGAAGATTTCACTTCCGGGTGGTTGCGCCATCGGTGCGCGCCCGGTCGATTTTCACTTGCGCGCTATGGAAGCGCTCGGCGCCGAGATCGCGCTCGAGGAAGGCTATGTCATGGCAAGCGCGCCGAAGGGACTCACGGGCGGCCGTGTCGTTTTCCCTTTTCCCTCCGTCGGTGCGACCGAGAACGCGCTCATGGCCGCGGCACTCGCGAAAGGCGAGACCAGAATCGAAAACGCCGCGCGTGAGCCGGAGATCGAGGATCTTGGCCGCTGCCTCGTTGCCATGGGCGCGAAGATCTCCGGCCTCGGCTCATCGACCATCGTGGTCGAAGGCGTGACGGTGCTCCATGGCGCAGAGCACCCCGTGCTCCCGGACCGGATCGAGACCGGTACCTATGCCATGGCGACCGCCATCGCGGGCGGGGACGTGGAGCTTCTCGGCACGAGCCGCGCGCTTATCTCGTCGGTTGCAGATCTGCTCGAGGATGTCGGCATCAACATTCGTGAAACCAATGCCGGAATCGCAGTCGCGAGGAACGGCGCGCGGCCGCTATCGGTCGACGCCACCACCGCACCTTATCCAGGCTTTCCAACAGATCTCCAGGCCCAGTTCATGGCGCTGATGGCGACAGCGGAAGGAACGTCGCTCATCAAGGAAACGATCTTCGAAAACCGCTTCATGCACGTCCCTGAGCTTGCGCGCATGGGCGCCGATATCCATGTTGAGGGCGACACGGCCCGGGTGAAAGGCGTCGCCCGGCTCAAGGGAGCCCCAGTGATGGCGACTGATCTTCGCGCGTCGGTGAGCCTTGTTCTGGCTGGCCTCGCTGCTGAAGGCGAGACCGTCGTCCATCGCGTCTATCACCTCGACCGCGGCTTCGAGCGCCTCGAGGAGAAACTCTCCAATGTCGGTGCCGACATCGAGCGGCTTCGCGCATGAAACCGCCTGAACTCGTCCTCTCCGCCGAAGATGCGGAGGATCTCGAGATCATTTCCGCGCGTCTCCAGGATGCGGTCGGACAGATCAAGGATTTCGTCTACCTGCCAAAGAAGCGCCGGTTCGTGGCGCTCCTCAATCGTTTCGAATGGGAACGGCCGGAGAAGGGGCGGAGCGGGGGAAACCTCCGCGTGCGCTCGGGCCTTCATTTCGATGATGTACTGTCCGCCAAGTCGAAAAACCTGAAGCTCGGTGCTCCGGGAGCCGTCGTGTCGCTGCTGGCGATTTCCTTTGCGCCCAAAGGCGGCGAAGATACAGCCGGTGTGATTGAACTCACCTTTTCCGGCGGCGGCGCCATTCGTCTCGAAGTCGAGTGTATCGCTGCGCATCTGAAGGATGTGGGTGGGTCCTGGGCGGCGCGCGGACGGCCGGCGCACGAGAGCTGAATATGGCCTTGAGGCTCTCATCGGGCGCGAAAGGCTTCGCTGCAGACTTCCGCGTACTCATATCGGCAAAACGCGAGGCTGATGAAGATGTGCGCGAGTCCGTGCGGGCGATCATTGCGGACGTCCGCGCGCGTGGCGATACCGCTCTTCTCGCCCTCTCCGCGAAGTACGATCACGTGCAGCTTTCCCCGGCGAATCTGCGCGTTGGCACGACCGACTTGATGTCGGCAAACGCCGGCTGTTCGAAAGATCAGCTTGATGCATTGTCGCTCGCAGCAATCCGCATCGAAGCCTTTCATCGCCGGCAGCTGCCGAAGGATGAACACTTTACCGACGAGGCGGGCGTCGAACTTGGTTGGCGCTGGACCGCCATCGATAGTGTCGGCCTCTACGTCCCCGGCGGGACGGCCGCATACCCGAGCTCGGTACTGATGAACGCGATACCGGCCCGTGTGGCCGGTGTCGCGCGGATTGCGATGGTCACGCCTGCGAGCGGCGGCAGGATCGCGCCGCTCGTGCTCGCGGCGGCAAAGCTGGCAGGCATTACGGAAGTCTATCGCGTGGGCGGCGCACAGGCGATCGCTGCGCTCGCCTTCGGCACCGAAACGATCTCGCCGGTCGACAAGATCGTGGGTCCGGGAAACGCCTATGTCGCGACGGCAAAACGGGAGGTGTTCGGAACTGTGGGAATCGATTCCGTCGCCGGTCCCTCCGAAGTTCTGGTCGTGTCCGACCGCAACAGCAATCCGGACTGGATCGCTGATGATCTGATGGCGCAGTCCGAACACGATGTCTCATCGCAGGCTATCCTGATCACCGACGATGCTGCGTTCGCGGATCGGGTCGAGGCCGCGGTGGAACGGCTGCTCGGCACCTTGCCGCGGCGGGCCATCGCCGAAGCGAGCTGGCGCAACAATGGTGCGATCATCGTTGTCGCAAATCTTGCTGAAGCGCCGGCATTGATCGACGCGATAGCACCCGAACATCTCGAACTCGCGGTCGACGATCCGTCGTCACTCGCGGCAAAGGTGCGTCATGCTGGTGCTATCTTCCTTGGCCGCGATACGCCCGAGGCGATTGGCGACTACATCGGCGGGCCCAATCACGTGTTGCCGACTTCACGCACGGCACGGTTCTCATCTGGCCTGTCGGTACTCGACTTCATGAAGCGCACCAGCCTGCTTTCCTGCACGCCGAAGGCTCTTTCGGCGATCGGTCGCGAAGCGCTGACTCTGGCCGAGGCCGAGGGACTCTCCGCCCACGCCGGGTCCATTTCCGCCCGACTGAACCGGAGCGGCACATAGTGCATTCACCCGCACCATGGCCCGGCTTGGCCGGGCCCCCCGCGAGACGCAGCCCCGTCGAGCGTCCCTGCGGAAGCAGGGACCTATTACCTCTTCTGGGTCTGCCGGATTTTGCTCGAGCCCCATGAGCGAGCCATCCCCGTTTCGTCTGGCTGCCATCGCGCTCGATGAAGCCAGCGTCGTTCGCCGGACGCGCGAGATCGAACAGGAACGCGAGATCGCGATCTATGATCTCCTCGAATCCAACAGCTTCAAGCCCGTTGGTTCGCCCGGAGGCCCTTACCGCCTCGTGCTCGCCATTGAAGAAAACCGGCTCGTCTTCGACATCCGGCTTTCGGATGACGAGCCGCATGGCAAAATCATGCTCTCGCTTACGCCGTTCCGTCGCATCGTGAAGGACTATTTCCTCGTCTGCGAGAGCTATTACAAGGCGATTCGCAGCGCGCCGCCTTCGCAGATCGAGGCGCTCGACATGGGCCGCCGCGGCTTGCACAACGAAGGCTCAAAACTTCTGGCGGAGCGGCTCGCCGGCAAGATCGAACTCGATTTCGATACCGCGCGGCGTCTTTTCACGCTCATCTGCGTGCTTCACCTGAAAGGCTGACGCGGCCGTGCGCGGGCCCCACGGACAGGAACTTCCCGGGGCCGTGCTCTTTGCCTGCACCCAGAATGGCGTGCGGTCTCCGATGGCGGCGGCTCTCGCGCGTCATCTGCTCGGCAAGTTTATGTACATCCGTTCTGCGGGCGTGCGCGCCGGCGAGCTCGATCCCATGGCCGTCGAGGTGATGGAGGAGCTCGGAATCGAGATCGGTGCGCATAAGCCGCGCACCTTCGAGGATCTCGAAGACGGTTCGTTCGATGTTGCTATCACGCTTTCACCTGAAGCGCAGCATCGCGCGGTCGAACTCACGCGGACCTCGGCTGTGGAGATTGAATATTGGCCGATTATAGATCCGACAGCCTTCGAGGGTACGCGCGAGCAGAAACTTGAGGTTTATCGTGCCGTGCGCGATGAACTGCTTCGCCGCATCAAGGCGCGTTTCGACTCCCGTCCCGGGTCTGACACCTGAACGATCGTTGCGGTCTTTTATTCAGAGCAGCCCGCAAAGGTCTAGCGGAAACGGGGTGAAGACTTTTCTTCTTGCGCCCTCTGCGTATCCTCGGCGTCCACTGCGCTGAATCGACCAAACCGGAGAGTTTGCTGCTGCCTTGCTTTTGGCCGTTTTCGGTGCAATGTCGCGCCCCTCGGGGGCCGAAAGCCCTCCCAGTGACATGAGGACGAATGGCCAAAGAGGCATTGCTGGAATTCGAGGGGATCGTGACCGAGCTCCTGCCCAACGCGACTTTCCGCGTGAAGCTCGTCAACCAGCCCCACGAGATCATCGCCCACACGGCCGGCAAGATGCGCAAGAATCGCATCCGCGTTCTCACAGGCGACAAGGTGATGGTCGAAATGACGCCTTACGATCTCACCAAGGGGCGGATCACCTATCGCTTCCGCTGAGCGGCCGGAGCTGGTGCTCGCGAGCGAAAGCCCGCGGCGCAAGGCCCTGCTTGAGCAGGCTGGAATCCATCCGTCGCGCATCATTCCCGCGAACATCGATGAGACGCCGCTCGCGCGCGAGCTTCCGCGCGCGCATGCGATGCGGCTTGCGCGGACGAAGGCACTTTCCGTGATTGACCAGTTCGGCGACGCGCGGTTTCTGGTGCTCGCCGCGGACACCGTGGTCGCGGTTGGCCGGCGCATCCTGCCCAAGGCACTCAGCGAAGAAGAGGTGTGTGCGTGTCTTCGGCTTCTTTCCGGCCGCCGCCACCGTGTCATCACGGCAGTTGCCCTTTGCCTCTCGCCGGAGCAAGTCCGCACACGGATGGTCGAAACGACAGTGGCATTCAAACGCCTCGCGCCCGACGAAATCGATTCCTATGCGCGGGGCGGCGAGGGCATTGGGAAAGCGGGCGGCTATGCCATTCAGGGTCGTGCCGAAAGCTTTGCCCGCCGCATCAACGGATCTTACTCCAATGTTGTGGGTCTTCCGCTGACGGAGACCGTGGGGCTTCTTCGTGCGCACGGCTTGGCGTGCTAGCCTCGGCGCCGAAAGCTATTGCCTGACCCAAAAGGATGACGAAGGAAATCCTGATCAACGCCGGGGCGGCGGAAACGCGAGTCGCCCTGGTCGAAGATGGAAAACTGCAGGAGCTCTTCCTCGAGCGCATGATCGGGCTCGATGACGGGGCGGTGCGGAAGCGCGGCGGCCGCCAGGGACACAGCATCGTCGACAATATTGTTCTTGGCCGCGTCCAGCGCGTATTGCCCGGCATGCAGGCAGCCTTCGTCGACATCGGGCTTGCACGAGCGGGTTTTCTGGGAGCACGCGAAGCGCGCTGCCTGGCCGACCTTCCCGGATTTGACGAGGAGCGCGGGCCCAAGATCGGCGACTGCGTGCGCGAAGGCGAAGAGATCCTCGTCCAGGTGATCAAGGATCCGATCGGAGAGAAGGGCGCGCGGCTCTCCGCCAACGTCACCATTCCGGGTCGGCTTGCAGTGCTTGTTCCCAACACGCCCGGCGTTGCGCTGTCGCGCCGTATCGAGCCCGAGGCGGAGCGCGAACGCATGCTCGCGCTCGGCGAGGCGATGATTGCGGCCGGTGGCGACCGGCTCGTTGCCGGAGCTGGCTACATTCTGCGAACGGCTGCGGTCGAGGCGTCGCTGAGAGATCTCGTGGACGACGCCGAGCGGCTGGCGGAAAGCTGGCGGCCTGTGCTGGCAAAGCGCCAGAGCGCATCCGCGCCGGCGCTTCTTTACCAGGACCTCGATCCGATTGAGCGTACGCTGCGCGATCTCGTGCGCGCGGACACGAAGCGCGTCCTGATCGATGATCCGGCGGCCGTGGAAGAAGCGCGGGCTTATTGCCGCCGCGCCATGCCCGAAGCCGAGACCCGCATCGAGCTTTTCAAGGGGCTGGGGCCGCTGTTCGATCTCTACGACCTCGAGGACGAGATCCATGGTCTCGTGCATCCGCGCGTGGAGCTTCCCTCCGGCGGCTGGATCACGATCGAAAGCACCGAGGCCCTGACCGCGATCGATGTCAATTCCGGAAGCTTCACCCAATCGACGGGCCTCGAAGAGACGAGCCTTTCCGTCAATCTCGAAGCCGCCGAGGAAATCGGACGGCAGGTGCGCCTGCGCGGGATTGGCGGCCTCATCGTGGTCGATTTCATCCATCTCGCCGAAGCGGAAAACGCAAACAAGGTGATTGCGGTGCTCGAGGCGAGCATCGCGCGGGACCATACGCCAACCCAGGTGTCCCCGATGTCGGCGTTCGGCCTCGTCGAAATCACGCGCAAGCGCGTGCGCGATCCGCTCTTCAAGCTGATGAGCGAATGCTGCCGTGACTGCTCGGGAAAGGGCCGCAAGTCGACCCGCGACAGCGTCGCCGTAGAACTCATCCGCCGGGTCGAGCGCGAAGCGTGCGCGGCGCCGGGCAAGGCCATTCACGTGCGCGCAGCGCCGGAGGTGATTCGCTGGCTCGGCGATCACGAAGACGAAGTTCGGAGCGCTCTGGCGCGCCGCGGTGCCGCGCGCGTGAGCTTTGAGGCGAACGAAGCATTTGCTCGGGAAGGCTTCGATGTCGGAACACTCCCCTGACGGACGGCCGTGCCCCATTTGCACCAAACCGGCGGTTGAACGCTTCCGCCCGTTCTGTTCGAAGCGCTGCGCGGACCTCGATCTCGCTCGCTGGCTTAAGGGCGACTATGCCATCGCGGCCCGCGAGACCGATGACGAAGACGAGCGCCCCGGTGAGGATGCGCAGACCAGTGGGGAATGAGGGTTCGCTGGACTTTTTTTCACCCGCTCCCTAAAACCCCCGGCGCCTTCAACACGATGCCCAGGTAGCTCAGTCGGTAGAGCAGCGGACTGAAAATCCGCGTGTCGGTGGTTCGATTCCGCCCCTGGGCACCAGAACCCCAACGTTCAACCCGCAAGGCTGACGAATCATTCGTACGCACACAGCTCTCCTGAATCGGCGGCGTGCGACCGGGCGTTTGGCGCTTGCGCTGCTTTGCGCTTGCTTCTCTTCCGGCGCGTGTGGTGGGCAGGCGGCAGGCCGCGTGGTCACGCCGAACCCGCTCAACCATCAGGTCATGCGCTACGGCGTTGCGATCGAACTCGCCGACTTCGCACGCGTCCCTCCGAGTGATACGGGCAGGCCGCTGGCGCGCATCAACTATCTCTCTTACGCGCCGGATCACTCGAAGCGGCTTTTCGTCTGCGACATGCACGGGAAAATCTATGTCATCCGCAACGGCCTGGTCCTTCCGGTGCCTTTTCTTGACCTCGCTTCGGCCCGCGCGCCTTATTTCTTCGCCGAAGACATGGAGCATGGCCTCCTCACCTTCGCATTCCATCCGGACTACGCGCGCAAGGGACGCCCGGGATTTGGCAAGCTGTATACAATCCACTCCGAGCGCGGCGCGCCGGACAACCCTTCGATTCCGAGCTTCTACGGCCCGAAACGGCCGCCGGATCACATCAAGATCGTCACGGAGTGGTCGGTCAATCCCGGGAATCCGAACCGCATCGATCCCTCATCGCGCCGCGAAATTCTCCGCTTCGCACCCTGGCGCCAGGATCATGGCGGCGGCCAGCTGGGGTTTAATCCGAATGTCGGGCCCGGCGATCCGGATTATGGGATGCTCTATATCTCCGTCGGAGACGGAGGCAATTCCGTTCCGACCACCGGCAAGGTCGACGTGTTTCATCAGGCGCAGGATCCCTCGACGCCTTTCGGGAAGATCCTGCGCATCGATCCGCTGAAATCCGGTCGGTTGAGCTACACGGTCCCTGAGACCAATCCGTTCGCGCATCGAAAAGGCTTCCTTCCGGAAATCTGGGCATTGGGCCTGCGCAATCCCGAGCGTTTCAGCTGGGACCGCCGCGGCGCACAGAAGATGCTGATTGCCGACATCGGTCAGGCCAATGTGGAAGAGATCGATGTCGGAAAGCCCGGGGCCAATTACGGCTGGAGCACGTACGAAGGCGACTTTCTCGTCGATCACAGCGACGAGACGCGCCTTCTTGCATCACCATCGCGGCCGGCGGGAATGACGTTCCCGGTCGCGGAATACGACCACTCCGATGGCTTCGCGATCACGGGCGGCTTTGTGTACCGCGGAGTGCGCGTTCCGGCGCTCACCGGAAAATTTGTTTTCGGCGATATCGTGACCGGCGATCTCTTCTACGCCGACGCGGCCTCACTCGAGGCGGGTCAAAAGACCCGGATTTATGCCATGAGGGTCTTCTATCGCGGAAAAGAGACCACGTTCCGGGATGGCGTCCTCGGCAATGACGGCCGCGCCGATCTTCGCCTCGGCGAGGGCGAAGACGGAGAAATCTATGTGCTGAGCAAGCGCGACGGCGTCATCCGGCAGATCCTGGCGGATCGCTAGCGGGTAGAAGGACTGCCGCCAGAGGGTCTGCCCATTCACGGTTTTTCCGTTGGCGCGGCTGCATCAGGAAAATTCGGAAAAAGCACATGTAAATGAATTTTACAACTTTCTGCTTCGAGTCAGAAGAGACCATTGTTTTTTCTTGAATTTTTTTGCGGCCCGAAACTTGCTTGCCGGAATTGGAGCCGACACGAACTGGTGGTGACGTTGTGAAGAAAATCGCGATCGCTCTTGCCTCGGGCGTTCTGGCACTGATGGGAGGAATAATCCCGGCGTCCGCAGACTTGATCTTTGTCGGAAGCTGGGAGGTCGATCAGGGTCCTTTTTGGACAACCCAACCCCCTGCTTATACCGGACAGGAAGCGGCGGCCCTCCTATTTGGCGGCACGCCCGGCGAGTACGCCATCTCGACCGTCGATTCCAATCCCGCGGACGTCAACTTTGAAGCCTGGTATAGCGTCTTGGGCTACGGCGGGCCTCACGATGGCGGCATTGCTTTTGCAGAAAACTATGTCGCGCCCGGATCAGACCAAGCACCTGGATACTACTATTCGGGAGGAGGTTACACCTTCGGTGATGTCAATGAGGCTGCTTCGGCCTATGTCAGCGACAACGCAGGTCCGGGAAATATCAATTACGCTTTCATCAATGCCGTGCCGGAGCCGACGACGCTGGCGTTGGTTGGAACGTGCCTGGCTGGTGCGGTGGCTTGGGGGCGCCGCAGAAAATTGAAAACCGCGAAATAGGCGCTGCGCGCCAATCGAACTGGCCTTCGTCCGATGCTCTGCGCCGGCGGCGAAGAGCGAAGGCCCAATCGGTTTTTCTCCCGTCAACTGCAAGCGAGAGTCGCTTTGGAGCAGGTTGCCCTTCCAACTGGTTAGTCCGGGTGGCGCCCTCCAGATGTAAATTGAATCTGCAACCTTCCCGTCCCTATGGTCTGCAGGAGCACAATTCAAAATTGTGATATCCTTCAACTTCGCGCTGACCTTTTGGGGGAGACGCGTTGGGGCGAAGCGGCCGCGCACGTTTTTCCCTTCCTGGAGCGTTCTTTCGCACGCTCGCGGGTGCAGGCGTCTTCGCCTCGTGCATGCTGCTCGGTTCAACGCGCTCCGGCGCGGAAGACGGCGGGAGCGCGATCCAGACCGAGCTGGTTGCCGCTGGGGTCACATGTGACGCCGAAGCGGGTGGAAAGCTTATCGTTCAGCTCACAAAGGAGTTCGAATGGATCGGGACCGCTTCCGGGCCCGACTTTCGCCCCTCTGGCCGGCGTGATTGCCATGGCACGCGCGTGGGCGAGGTGACGAGCGTGTTCCGCCCGGTCAACGTGCGCGTGCCGGCGAAAGCGCGATCGCAGAACTCCAACGATGAGAGTCCGCTTCCCGAAGTGTACCGCGTCCGGTTCGTGTTCGTGACGCTCGGCAAGGGCGCGAGGTTCGTGGACGGGTTCAGCACGTTTTGTCTGGTGGAACGTACGCGGCGCTCAGGCTGGCAACTCGTGGCCTGCGGCGTGAATTCGTGACCTGCAAACGACGATGGTTACGACGCGGCAGAAATCCGCGTCGCCAGAATGATTGCCCGGAGCTTACGCCGGGAGCTTGCGCATTGGCCGGCGTCGGCCACTCTCCTCGCTTAAAAAAACCGGCCCGGCGTGAGCCGGGCCGGCGTTGATCGCTTTGAGAGATCGTCCGTCAGGGATTCGACGGTGTCCGTGGTAAGCCGGCCTGGCTTCCCGGCGGTTGTCCCAGGAATGACGAGACGATCGGCGTGCCCACGCCCGTCGACAGGTTGTAGCTGCTGCTGACGATCGAATTCTGCGCGCCGTTAAAGCCCTGGATGTTGGTGTGATAGAATTTGTTGCCGCTGTGCGCCTGGATCGCGGCAAGGCCGTAGATGTAATAGTTGAGATTGCCCTGCCGGCCTTGCGTCGCAATCAGGCTGGCGATCGCACCGGTCAGTTCCGGTGACGCGATGCTCGTCCCGATGACTCCAAAATAGCCGCCGTAATAGGCCACGTCGAAGCCGACGATGGCCGCGCTGCGATCCGTGTTGCCGTTCCCGTTCATGGCGGTGTTGCCGCCATCGCAGAGGCCATTGGCATTCAGGATCGCGATCCCGCCGGGACAGCCGCCCACCTGCATGCCGATGTCTGGCACGGCGCGCGCGCTGTTCGATCCGGTCGTCACCGCATACTGGTAGGACGGCTTGGCGAAGATCTGGCTATAGCCGCTGCCGGCGCCCCAGTAACCACCTGAGACATTGTCGCCGATCCCGTAGGGATCGTACGGCACCTCGGGATCCGACCACGCATTCTCGCCCTTGTAGGCCGAGTTGAGTGAACCGGAGACGCTGGCGGTCACCAGATTTGTGCCTCCGACGGAGGTCACATTCGGATCGTCCGCTGGCCACTCCACGCCAGCCACGAATGTCGCCGGCTGCAGGTTGAAATAGCTCGGGCTCGGACAGCCGAGGCCGGCTGAATCGCCCGAACTCGCCAGGAACGTGATTCCTTCGGCATTACCTTGCTGGAAGATCTCATGATAGGCGGCGAGGAGGGAGGTGTAATCGGTACCTCCATTATATGCGGCCGTGTAGAAGAGTTCGCACTGGCCGAAGGACGAGCTGACGGCATCCACGTCGTCGTTGTTCACGATCGCGGTGTAGCCGGCGATTACGTTGCCGTCGGAGAGGTCGGGGACGTCGTAGAGGACGACGTGCGCGCCCGGAGCGCCCCCGAGTTCCTGCTGAACGTCCAGGGACGCCTCCAGCGACACGCCGCTGTTTGGGTCGAAGCCGCCTGGCGTGGCGCCATTGATGTAATGACGCGCATAGAGATGCGGGTTCGGCAATCCCGTTACCGCCGTCCAGTGTTCGTGATTGAAGACGGCATCGATATCGGCGTCGAGAACGTCGCTCGCGATCAGCACGCCGATGGTCGCGCCCGTTCCATTGAGTGGGATCTTCTTTTTGCCCGATGAGACCGCGTTGTTCGCAGGATACTGGTAGGCCTGCTTCAGATCATCGAACCAGTAGGGCCCGGTCGTGCTGTAGCGATTTTCGGGGATCAGGCTCGCGAGCTGCCTGCTGACATGCACGCGCGCCACATGCGGCGAGAAGCTGAAGATTCTGGCACCGGCCGACGCAAGCACGTTGGGCATGGTGGGCTTCTCGGCCGACACGAAAACGGAGCGTCCTTCCTTCGTGCGGGCCTCCTTGATTTCATTACCGAACGCCCTCGTCACCTGACCCGCAGTGCCGATGACGTGCAGGCTTCTGGTCTGTTCGGTGACGCGGAAGCCTTGCGTACGCAGATATTGGGCGACGCGCGCGACGGTCGCGGCGTCGGGTCCGAACTGAGCGCCGAACTCGGCGGGCGTCAGCCATTTGTGATATTGCGCCGAGTTCTGGTCCTGCTGTGCGGCGAGCAGCGCCTCGAGCTTGTCGGTGTTTCTGAGCGGCAGGAACACGTCGAAGGAGAGGGATTGGTTGTCGGCCGCGCGGCCGGCAATCTTCAGGCCATGAAGCGTTTCGGCGTTTGCCGGAGCGATGGCCGAAGTCGCCGCCAGGCCAGTTAGCAAGGTCGCGCAAAGGAGTGCGCGCTTCAGATTGCGGATCACGATAAGCCCCTTGGTTCGGTTGGATCGAATGCGCCGTTCGATGCGATCGGAAACGGCCCTTGCGAAGGACGTTAGCGAGTCATTGCGGCCGAATATACCGCATGCAACTTGCGCAAGAACAGATCAGCGTACACATCGCACGGCAGCGTTAATCGAGTCCTGCGATCCACGCGCCGGTTTTTCTGAAGTCTGTGTCCTGCGCGATCACTCCCAACTTCACCATGAGCGGGCGGAGTCCCGCCCACCCGGCCTGTCCTTGCGAAAGCGGGGATCGCGAGCCTGTGGCCCGACTTGATCGGGACTTCGGCGATGGCGAGTCATTGACACTGAAAACAACGATGTCATGGCCCGCCGAAGTGCGGGCCACCCAGTTGAACGTCGGTCTCCCAGCCGATGAGGTCCCGTAATTTGTCGTATCCGCGGCGAGCGCTTCGCGAGACCCGCTGGGCGGCCCGCATGCGCGGGCCATGACACGGCGTTTGACCGATGACCTTGGGCGCTAGGTGGAAGCTTCCGACGAGCCCTCCGACAGCCGCGATCCCGCAAACATCCACGACAGCGCATAGAAGGCGAGCGCCAGCAGGATGAGATAGCGAAAGCCGAGCATCATCGAGAAGGCCTCGCAGAGCCCGCCGAGCATCGAGCCCGCAATGTTGGAGCCGAAGGCCATATCGGGGTTCGCTGAGGCCCGGAACGTGCGCGCAAAGATGACGCCCGCGAAGAACATCGGCCCGAGCGCGAGCAGCGACGGCACCGCGTAGCGCCAGAGGATGCCGCCGTCGATGAACGCATCGACAGGAACGGCAACGGCGAGGCCTAGGAACGCGGCAAGCGCGAGATAGTGTGGCCAAAGCCGTTCGCCTGCGCGCTTCATCGCATAGAGATTGGCGGCAAGCACCAGCAGCAACGCAGTGAAGAAGACGAGCGAATTGACGAGCCAGGTCGAGCCGAAGAGAAGCGCCAGCTGAACCACCGCCTTGGTCTCGAGCAGCATGAACGCGGCACCGAGGAAGAACATGCGTCCGTCGAATGCGATTCCGCCGGTGCTCTTCGGCAGGAACAACCAGACCAGGCAGAGCCCGAGCGCGCCGAGAATGATCATGGAGCGGAGATTGAGATCGGGAATGAAGCGGCCGCGGAGATAAAGGAACGGCCAGTCGTCGCTTGCGAAGCGAACTGCGCCGGCATCGTGCACGATCGTGCTCGGCGCGATCTTGAGCCAGCCCCCGCGCGTCTGCGAAGGAAGTGCGGCGGGATCGAGCGCAAACCCGTTCACGTTCGCGCTGGCGAGCGGGCGTTCGTTGAGCCAGAAGGAGGGGTGCGCGCGAAGCGCCGCCATAAGATGCGAGTCACAGCCTGAAATGATGAGGGTGAAGTCCGTCGGCTTGGAGGCGAGGAGGTTGCGCGTGTAGGGCAGGCTGATCACAGCCGGCTTGCAGCCGAATACGCTTTCCGCCATCGCCGCGACGCGCTCGACCACCCAACCCTGGCGGAAATAATTGTAGGTCGCGAAAACACCGCCGGGCTTCAGCCTCCGCTTCACATCCTCGAAGGCTTCGCGCGTGAAGAGATAGCTTTCGAGTCGGAGATTGGCGTAGCTCGAATGCAGGATCAGGGAGTCGACGAGGGCGTACACCACGAGATCGTATTTGCCTGTTGCGGTGCGCAGGAAATGGCGGCCGTCGTCGATGTGGCGCGTGACGCGCGGATCCTGATAGGGCCGGTCCGGATTCTTCTCGATTCCGAGACGCTGGATGGCAGGATCGATCTCGACGGCATCAACATGGCCGACGCCGTAATGGAGTGCGCGATCGACATCATTGCCGGAACCGGCGCCAATGACGAGTTCATCGGCAAAGGGCTTTCCCCCGGAATCGCGTTGGAGCAGATGGAGCAGCGAGTACGCGCCGCCGCCGGAAGCGAACGGCACCATCTGCTGGTGTCCGACATTGTCGACATTGATGTTGTAGAGCCTGGGCTCGTACTGCACGGCGTAGTAGGGAGACCAAATCGTCTCCAGCTGCGCGCGGTAACGCTCCCAGGCATCGGGGAAGGCGACGAGGATGAGGAGCGCCGCGAGTGCGACGCCTTTGGGCGTGGAAAAGGCGCCGGTTCGGCTGAGAAGGAATGCGACTCCGGCAGCGATGACGAGGAACCACGCCAGCGGAGGTGCCTCGACGATGGAGAGCAGGGAAAAAAGGACGATGCCGATGAGGCTGCCGCCGATGTTGAGCGTGTAAGCCATGACGCGGTCGGGATAGGCATCGAAGGCGCGGCCAAGGACCTGGCCGAGGCCGACGAACATCAGCGCAATGAGGACGAAGAACACGGAAACGATGAGATCGATCGGAATCGTGAACTTCGAGACATCGGCGCCCTTGTACTCGGTGCCGAAATAGACCTGTTGCGGTGAGGCCTGATGGCCGACGTCGACGACGAGCCCCTGCCAGTGGCGATAGACCGTGAGCAGCGCGAATGCGAAGGCAATGTTGAAGAGTGCCAGCAGCGGAAAATCCGCCAGCCAGTCGTGGCGCGCGCGCGCCGCCATGCAGCCGCAGGACATGCCGAGGAAAGCCGCGAGCAGCACGATGTTGGTGAAGAAATGCAGGAAGACGACATTCGCCGCGAACCAGCGGATCGAGGCGAGCTCGAGAAAGAGGACGAGAAAGCCGGTAAGCAGGAGTTCGACCGCGCTGGACTTCACGGATGATGCAGCTTGGGCCGACGGGCCGGCAGCCGCGTCATCCATGGTGAGCGAAGCCATTTTTCCGATTTCCCCTCGTTCCTGCAGGGCACTAGCCCTTGCCAATGAGGCTCTGGAGGCCCCCGGGCGTCGAATCATTCCCGCGGGGACGGTACTTCGCGATGGCTAAGAAGTGGTGAACCCAGACGTTGCCGCCCACCGGCTCGTACTTGATATTACAAGATTTTCCGGTTCTGTCCGACAGCATCGTAAACGGGATTTACAGCTGGGCTTCATCTTCTCGCGGCGGAGAGAGCATACGGTCGGTCCCGACTTGCGTAGCGCAAGGGCTTGTTTGAGAAGGGGGCGGCCGTGAAATTCCCTGAAAAACCTCGAAGATGATGATTGGAAGTGCGTGGACATTCGTGAAATCACATCGCGCAAATAGGTTCGCCGCGCGAGCGGCGATCATGGCTGCCGCACTGACCTTTTTTTTCCAGGCGCGGGCTACGCATGCCGATTTGCCCGGACCACAAAAAGCGCCAGACAGTCCGCAATTTGTGAGCTTGGTGGACAAGGCAAGGCAGTCGCTATCGATTGGCGATCGAGAGAGCGCGCTCGTTTACATGAAGATTGCCGTCGGCATGGAGCCCGCGAATGCCATCGCGCGCGCAGAGCTCGGGATTGCGTTGCTCGAAAGTGGCGACTACGCCAACGCGGAAAACCAGCTTCGAATCGCGCGCAGACAGGGCGCAAGGGATGAGTTGACCGTGTTGCCTCTTTTCGAGGCGATGCTCACTCTCGGCGAGAGCCGCACGTTCCTTGATATCTTCGAAGACCCGGGCGGAGCGCGGACACCTTTGGCTGCGATGGTTCTTCGTGCCAGAGCGGCGGCGCTACAAACGCTTGGGAACAGTGCGGGGGCATGGGACGCGATGACGCGATCCCTGAAGATCGCGCGCGACCTGGACACGGTCCTGACGGGCAGCCGTATTGCGTTGATTCAGGGTCATATGGATACGGCGAAAGAATTGAACGCAGAAGCGCTGCGCCTGAGCCCGGACGGCGTCGAACCGAATTCGCTCGCGATCCAGATCGCCCTCCAATCCAACAATTCTGCGCAAGCCCTGGCGCTGGCGAACGGATTCGTAGCCAGAAAGCCAAAGGTGTTGGGCGGCCGGTTGATGCGCGTAAACGTATATTTGAGCATGGGTGAGTACGACAGAGCGCTGCCGGACATCAACTTTGTCTTGTCGCAGGCTCCCGATGCTCCGATTGCGCGCTACTACCGTGGCGTTGTTCTCGCTGGCGAGGGCAAATCATCCGCCGCC
>Ga0070734_10001183_pt1 | contig 40675 bp, 42 predicted proteins | sample Coa_R1_8_FD_66444 | JGI IMG/M metagenome (GOLD analysis project Ga0070734, IMG submission 66444) | Surface soil microbial communities from Centralia Pennsylvania, which are recovering from an underground coalmine fire - Coalmine... | ecosystem: Environmental > Terrestrial > Soil > Unclassified ...
TGCGCAAGTGATCGACGAAGCGGACATCCTGGTCCTGCCGGGATCTTACGGTGAGACGCGGGAATTGATCGAGGGGTATGCTCGGCACTTGCGGGCGGTCACGCTGAAGCGCTCCCTGGAGCAAGCAATTCTCCCCGGACGTTCGCCAACGATCATTTTGCTTGATTCCTCAGCTCCTGCCAGCGCATTCGAAGCGACGCTTCGCTGGAAGAGATCAGCGCTTGATCTTGTGATTTTTGACACAACTTGCTTTTCGGGTAGCTCAGGCCGAATTCGACGCGCCCTGAGTTGGGCCCGCGAGTGCGATCTCCCAGTCGTAATGGTGCGCAGCCACACGAAATTGGATTCGCTTGGAGCGGAATATGGCCGGCTCGGCTCAGCGGTTTTCGTTCATTGGGAAAAGAAGGTTTCTTCGGCGAATAGATCAAAGTTCAAGAACCTGCCTGCCGAAACACGAAACGCCGTTCGCCTCCTTGGTGGCGCGGCTCTGCCAGGGCATTTTCCGCCATATATCGGCACGCCTGCATATCGCAAGCTGACCAACAAGCGGATGGCGGCTATCCTGCGCAACAGCCGCCGTTCCAGTCGATATTTCGCGTCTAGGCTCCCGGGATTGACGGCGGAGCTCCGCTTCGCTCACGGCCTCTATGTCACGCTCAGCAGCAATAATGCCCTTGATGAGACGACAGCGCGGCGAGCGGCTGCGGAAATGAGCGACGAGCTGGGCCGCGCGGGCTTACCGATCCGCCATGCTGGAAGCTTTGGATTCGATTTTGCCGCGACAGAATGGTTTCGCGATTTTACAACCGACAGCTATAGCGTCCGCGTTGCCGTCCCCGATCTTCCCACCTCGCTGTGGGACGAGCTTACGGAAGCCATCGCTCAATGGTGGTCAACGCATCAGTCGAAGCGTACCAACGCCGCCATTCGATACCGATGAGGGGTTCCCGACTCCTCCAGCGCGTAGGAATTGTAGAAGGCTAAACCTGCCACTCCTGAAGCAGCACAAGGTGCTATTCCTCGATCGCTGCGCCGATCATTCTAAGGTGGTCTCGGAAATTGAATGCTGGATCTTGAAGCCGTCGCGCAAGATATTGCGCAAAGGCAGCCTGATCCCTGAAGCTTCGCCCCTCTCGCATTTCACCCGCCTGTCGACGCTCGGTAAGCCTGATTATTTCCGCAGCTTGGATAATCTCGGCAAGGCGCGCGCACGGTAGGAAAATCACTCCATCTGCATCACACACGACCACGTCTTCCGGACCGACCAGCCATTTCCCCACGTGCGCAGATGCGAGCGCGTCAGGCGTACGCTTGTCGAGCCTCTGAGGTCCCGTCGCCAGCGAACCGAGCGAGAAGACGGGTAGCCCAATCTCGCGAAGCTCGGGCGTGTCGCGGTGCAGGCCCCAGATGACGATGCCTGCCAGACCCGCGGTAGACACTTCGAGTGTGATCAGATCGCCGACGCAGGCTTCGTCAACGCGCCCGCCATTATCGACCACGAGAACGTCGCCGCGCTCCGCCGCTTCCAGAGCTTCCAGGAATACGTCCACGCTGCCGAAATGGCGTGCCGGACGCACGCGGCCTGCACACCGCATTGTAGGTATCACTGGCCGCAGTGCCGCCGGCGCGCATCGCACCGTGACGCCCGTCCTCAGACAGGCATCGGCCAGATGCGGGGTGCTCAGTTGCTCGAGCCGGTCGATCGATACGTTATTCATGATGCGGGCCTTAGCTCGCTGACCAGGCTGTTGAACCGGTTGGTCATGGCGACAGAATATCGATAGCCGCGCAGCACCCGGCTCGGGCCGAGCAGGTCCAGATCCTCGGTGGGAGATGCACCGAAAGCGAGCGTCGCCGGCCCGGTCCACACCGTCGAGATCTGGATATTTTCTGCATGGAGCCGGGTCAGTTCGTCCACAGCCGGCCGGTCATGCTCGCCGTCGTACAAGGAGGCGAAGTGACGACGTCCGATAATCGGCCGGCTGCCGAAGACCGGCGCTTCGGGTTCAGCCTGCGCCTCTATCGAAGCGGTTCCTTCGGCCAATCTTCGTCCATGCAGGGAGAGAGTTCCGCCGAACCGCCCCGACGGCCCGAGCGATGGCGCCGCGGGTGATGTCAGCGGGAAAGCTCGGGTCGTGTGTACGACACCATACTTCTTGGGGTACCCGAGAAGCCATCCACGCACCATTGAGAGGTCGGAATCGACGTAGATGTACGGACAATGAAACACCGCCTGATCGCCGAGCCGAGCTCCGACGAAGACAAGACACTCGTTGTATTGCGACCGGCTCGGATCGAGAAATTCGTCACCTTCATCCGAGCAGGCTTGCCACGCTGCGAACGACGCCGTGCACAACACGGCTCCGTCGCGGGCGTCCGGCACGAGACCGGGCGGAAGAACGTCGGCCACTTGCGTGTCGGGCGCCTCGAACGCGATAGTCAAGAAATCGGCGGCATAGTGCCATGGCGGACGCGGCGCGATACCGGCACGCCCTCTCGGTCCAAATGGTAGTGTGTACGAGGATCGGATCGACATCTTCAGTTTCACTCCGTTCGCAGCTTGTAGAGCTCGGCCTCAGCAGGGAAGCGGCCGGTCCGGACATCGTTCGCATACTGGGAGGCCGCTTGGCTCACGACGTTCCCGAGGTCGGCGTACCTCCTCACGAATTTGGGCGTCCAATCGAACATCCCGAGCATGTCGTCGATCACGAGGATCTGCCCATCGCATCCCACGGAAGCCCCGATCCCGATGGTTGGGGCCTTGACTGCTGCCGTGATCTCTTCGGCCAGGTCAGGCGCAACGCCTTCGACGAGGATTGCGAAGGCACCGGCTTCGTCCACGGCCCGTGCTTCGGCCAATACGCGCGCTCTCTCGGCGAGGGTCCGCCCTTTGGCCTTGAATCCACCGTCCACATTGGTGGCCTGGGGACGCAGGCCGATATGTCCCATGACCGGTATTCCTCGCGAGGCGAGGAAGGAAATGCTCTCGGGAACGCCTTCCGCAGCCTCGACCTTCACGGCCTGACATCCCGTCTTTCTCATGACTTTGGACGCCGTCCTGAAGGCGTGGTCTGGTCCTCGCTCGTAGCTGCCGAACGGAAGATCGACGATCACCAAGGCGCGCCGGCTGCCGCGCATGACGGCCTTCCCATGCAACAGCATCATCTCGAGTGTTACGCCGACCGGATTTGGAAGGCCGTGCACCACCATGCCAACGGAGTCGCCGACCAGGAGGATGTCACAGTGGGGATCGAGCAACTCGGCCATTCGCGTCGAGTAAGCGGTTAGACACACGATCTTGTCCGTCCCCTTGCGTGCGCGAATCTGTGGCACCGTGATGCGGGCGTTTTGAACCTGCTTCGACACTTTTCTTCATACTCCGCTCTATGAGGTGTAACCCTTTGGTGAGACTGCCGAGTGACCGCGAGTTCGTGAGCGGCACTACCCAGGCGCTTCCGCCGGAATAACTGGACGGCGCGATCTCGCACCGCAAGCGACGAGCTAAAGTTTCGTCGTCCAGGTGACCCGAACAAGCGATTGCGGGACAGGCACCGGCGCTGCGAAACCAACGTCGATTGTTCTACGTGACGCTGGGCCGCCCCATCCAAGCATCGATGAGTTGGAAGATCTTACCTGATGCGTTCGAAATCGCCGTGGCGGCCGAGCCCGGTGGAGAACCGCGCGGCGCCAGCCGCGCCTTCCTTGATGTGCGCATCAACCCCGTTGGTCCATTCGACCTTAAGTCCTTCACGGACTGTGCGCCCGTGCGTCTCGTAGACGCTCCTTCGATCGGCGATGACCGCAGCCTGTGGAAACCGAGCGATCTCACGTGCCAGCGTTTCGGCGACCGATCGGGTCTCGCCGCGGGGTACGACCCTTTCACAGAGGCCGATGCGCAAAGCTTCTTCGGCGCCGACTTTCCGGCCGGTCAAGATGATTTCCATAGCGCGACCGACGCCTATGAGGCGCGGAATGCGCACGGTACCGCCATCGAGCAATGGGATACCCCAGCGGCGGCAATAGACGCCGAAGAAGGCATCCTCCGCCATGACGCGAATGTCGGCCCACATCGCGAGCTCCATTCCACCGGCGACCGCCGGTCCCTCGACGGCAGCAATCACGGGCTTGTCGATTTCGAGCCGCGAGGGCCCGAGTGGTCCGCGGGGAGCGGGAGCCGAACCGATCGGAAAGGCCAGCTTCTCGACGATGTCGTGCTGGAACTTATCGCGATCGGCAAGCGCGGCCGCGTACTTCAGATCCCAGCCGGCGCAAAAGGATCCACCTTCGCCCCACAGCACGGCGACTGATGCATCGCTGTCATGCTTGAATGCCTCGAAGGCGGCGCAGAGTTCGTCGGCGCTCGCTGGATCCATTGCATTGCGCGCGAGTGGACGACTATGGATGACCGTCCACACGGCATCGTTCTTTTCTATGCGCACGCTCATCGTCACCCCACCTCAAATAACACTGTTATTTGTATATCACCGTCCGGGTGGAAGGTGCAAGCGACTGCCTCCGTCCAGGTACGAAACGCTGGAATTGATTTTGAGCAACAGTCGACAACCCCTCTCGAATGGGGCGCCCTTGAGTATTTGCAGGGATCGTTCGTGCTTACCCCGGTTTTGACGAAGCTTGCTTGCAAGGTCAGCCTGCTTGATCACGCTCTCTCTTTGACAGGAAGCTCAGCACTGACTTGCGAAGAGAAACTCTGTTCGCTTACTCTTGGCTGACCGACGCTCGACATCGAGCAGTTCGAACGCCAACACGTCGGTCTGCGATGGTGTTGATTTCAGGCAGGCAGCGGCCAAGTAATGTCCCGGCCCTTCAGTTCGCGGTAACGGCGCGCGTTCGCTTGCAGACTCTTGGGGTCCGACATGCCGCGAGACAGCCAATCCAGATCGAGTCGCGCGGCCGTATCGATTGCCGCCATCGTTGCCGCCTGCAGCGCGCGTTTCGCGAACCCATAGGCAGGGTAGCAGTCGGGGGAGATATTGGCGGCCCAGGCGACCGCGGACTCGAGAAGGCGGCCATGCTGGACGGTCTTTTGCACAACGCCCATTCGGGTTGCCGCGGCCAGATCGTAGACCTGGCCGAAAAGCGTGAACTCCGATGCCGCTTGCAAGCCGACCGCATGCTTGATGATTTCGCAGTAAACCGCCGGCATCGGGATGCCGATCGGGACCTCATTCAGTGCAAACTGCAGATCGGCCTCGGCAGCGATGCGATAATCGCAAGCGATGGCCGTGATGAATCCGCCCGCATAGGCGTGACCGTTGATTGCCGCCACGGTCGGCCGCGGATACGTAAACAGCCGAAGATTCGTCGCCCGGTATGCAGCGAACCATTTGTCGATTTCTTTCAGATCCCTACGGGCAAACATCGCGAAATGATGATCCAGATCGAGGCCCGCCGAAAACACTTGCCCCGTTCCCGTGAGGACTACGGCACATTCGCCGAATTCGCTCTCAAGGCGGTCGAACGCAGCATGAAGGTCGTCGAAAAATGAAGGATTTTGCGCGTTCACCTTGTTCGTGTTCATGGTCACGACAGCGACGTGGTCGTGTTTGCGTTCAATCGCCCAGCCCATGATGGCCTCCTCGTGATCGTTGTGGTTGCGACTACGTTCAGTCGAGCTTGAACACACGTTTGGCGTTGGCCGAGAGAAAGGCCGACTGGGCCGCATCGCCAAGTTCGAGATCTTGTAGCCCTTCGATGCAGTCGCCCGCGGGCCAGAAAGGATGATTGGACCCGAACAGCACGCGATGCTTCGGGTTGCCACGCATGTACTCAATCAGTTCCCTGGGGTATCGGCTGATTTTGTAGGCCGACGTGTCGACGAAGACGTTCGGATACTTCATCATCAGAGACAGCATCTCCCCGAACCAGGGAACGCCGATATGACCACCCACGATGCGAAGCTCGGGAAATTCGAGGGCGACGCGATCGAGATACGGGATGGGACGTCCCGGCTCGGATTCTCTCAAGGGACCCGCGTGTCCAACCTGGGTGCAAAACGGAATATCGAGCTCGCAACATTCGGCGAAGAGCGGGTAGTAACGTCGGTCGTCGGGCGGCAATCCCCATAACCATGGCAGAACGCGCAGCCCCTTGAAGCCGTCCTGTCGAACGCGTCGACGAAGCTCTCGCACGCCGTCCATGGGCCGGTGGAGATCGACGGATGCTACGCCTACGAAGCGATCGGGGTGTGCTCGACAATACTGAGCCACTTCTTCGTTGGTGATCATCGGTCCACCGGGGCCGTGCCAAGCGCAGAGCATCCCGACGGAGACGCGGGCCCTGTCCATCTCGGCAAGGGTCGCTTCGATGGGCTGGTTCGTCTCGGACCAGGGCCCGGGCTTCCAGCGGCGAAGGGAACCGAACATTGGATCGCCGATCCATCCGGCGTTCGGGTGCTGCATCCATGCGTCGATTATCGTCATGTCCTGGTCCGATAAAATCCTCGCCGGCTAACTTGCAGTCAATAACATTGTTATTGTAGAATATCAATATTACTGCTTTTGGACGCGGGGGGCAATCATTCCATGCCGAGTTCATCGGATGACAACGTTGAGAAGCGGCGGATCGCCGTCAGCGCTTTCAAGCGGACGCTGATCCGCGAAGCTGCGAAGCAGGTCTTCGTCAAGGTCGGCTTGAACGAGACCTCCGTCAGGGAAATCGCTCGGGTGGCCGGCTGCACGACGGGCGCGATCTACTCGCAGTACGAAAGCAAGGAGGCCGTCTACGCCGACATTCTGCGTGAATCCCTGCAGGATATGGTGGAAGCCGTGGGAGCAGCGGCGCAGGCCGCGCCGGTGGGCAGCAAAGGCGCGGCCGCGCTGCGTGCGTGGTTCGAATATTTTCGTGCAAGGCCGGCGGAATACGATCTCGGCTTTTACCTCTACGGCGGGGCGAAGCCCGCAGGCGTTGGCAAAGAACTCAATCGCGAGCTCAACATCAGACTCAAGCGCGTATATGCGGCTGCCGCAGACGCTCTGGAGGCCGACGGCCTCGCCACCGCCGCAAACAAACATGAGAGAGCGGTCGCCGGCGCCTCTTGGATGTTCGGCCTCCTCCTCATGCTGCGGACGGGCCGCCTTCGTATTCTGGCGCTCGACGTCGACAAGCTGGTCGACCAGGCCCTGACCACCTTCGAAAACGGGCAGTCCGAGAAGACTGGCCGCAGATCGAACGTCTAGCCGAGTCGCGAAAGACGGCCACGCACGAAGCCGTCGAGCGTCGGAACTTTTTAGGAAGAAGCGATGCCGACTGCTGACGCTTCAGCATATGAGACCGACGCGCCAAGCTATGTGCAGGGTGCGACGACACCCCCTCTCCTCGAAATGACGAATCGCGTGGACCCAATTGGGCCAATGGTTCGGGAGCTGAACCTGGCTGAGATTTGCACGGCAGAACCCATTCAGCACCACTCAGACGGAGACCGCTCATGATTAAGCTTTATACATGGCCAACGCCCAACGGCCACAAGGTCCAGATTATGCTCGAGGAGGTCGGACTCCCTTACAGCGTCCACCCGATCGACATCACCCAAGGCGCGCAATTCGCCCCGACCTATCTCGCCTTGAATCCTAACAACAAGGTGCCGACGATCGTCGACGAGGAAGGACCGGATGGCAAGCCCATCACGGTCTTCGAAACCGGAGCCATTCTGATCTACCTCGCCGAAAAGACCGGCCGGTTCATGCCGTCCGACCCGCGGGCACGATCCGAAGTCCTGCAATGGCTGATGTGGCAAATGGGCGGACTTGGTCCGATGCTCGGGCAGGCACAGCATTTCTATCGATACGCGACGGAGAAAGTGCCTTACGGGATCGAACGCTACACCAAGGAAGGCCGACGATTGCTCAGGGTCATGGAGAAGCGTCTCGGCGTCCGCGACTTTCTGGCCGGCGACTACTCCATTGCCGACATCGCGTGCTTTCCTTGGGTTCGCATTCACAAAATGGCGAACCAGAGCCTCGACGACCTTCCTCGGGTGTCGCGTTGGTACTCGACCATCCGCTCCCGCCCGGCTGTCGAACGCGGAATTAAACTGCTGATCGACCAATGGGTCGACGTCACGAAGAGCGAAGATGCGCGGACAAATCTGTTCGGCAAACCACAGTATAGCTAGAGCCAAGAGCCTTTGATGGCGACGCCCCTTACACTCTACGTGGACTACCGTAGCCCGTTTTCCTATCTCCTCAAAGACGATGCGTACGCCCTTGAGCGGGACTTCGACGTGAAGATCGACTGGCGGCCTTTCGCGGTAGATCTCGAGAGCGCCTATGGCGGCACCGTTGATGAACGGACCGAACGGGATTGGCGAAAGGTGCGATATTCTTACATGGATGCCCGCAGGCTCGCCAACCGGCGGAATCTTGTCGTTCGCGGCCCACAGAAGATATTCAACGCAAACAATGTGCATATCGGAATGCTCTTCGCCTTACGGGCGGGCGAGCAGGTCTTTCGACGCTACCACGATGAGGTTTACGAACGCTTCTGGCGCAGGGATCTGGAGATCGAGGATCTTACGGCTATTCGAGATGTCCTCATCACTGCAGGAGCAAACGGGGCCGACTTCGAAGATCTGGTGCGGTCCGGAGAAGGCCTCCGCGAGTACACACAAGTCGTTGCAGAGGCCGAACAACGCGGCGTCTTCGGCGTGCCCACATTTGTAGTCGATAAGACTGGGGAGCTATTCTGGGGCACCGACAGGCTTTGGCTGTTGCGCGAGTACCTGGAAAGACCTGCATAGAGGTTGAATGGTTCTCGGACCAACCCTGCACCCTACGATGTCCGCTGAGATCAAGAGCCAACCCGGTGCATACGCCGCATGGTCCGCTGTTCAACCCAACGTTCTCGCCCCTGGGGGCGTGTGCTTTGCGAGCGCGGACCAGGCGCTTGATCGCGAACAACCAATATTACGCTGCAACGGCCCTCACGCGCACATAGGATCCGGGAGCATCTTCGATGATCGGCAGCTTGCCACCACCCGGTTCACGCGCACCGACACGCTCGGTATCAAGCCGAGATATCCAGTCATCCCAAACCGGCCACCACGATCCTCGATGGGACGTAGCACCAACCATCCATTCGTCGGGACTCGGCGGCAAATTGTCGTTTGTCCAATGGCCATACTTGCTGCCCGGCGCGCTGATCACACCAGCCATGTGCCCCGACGCCGACAACACGAATGTCGTGGGGCCGGAGTACAAGCGTGTTGCCGCATATGTCGACTTCCAGGGAGCAATATGATCCTCGCGGGTCGACAAAATGAAGGACGGTATCCTGATTTTCGACAAGTCGATCGGTGCACCCGCGAGACTGATACCGCCGGGCTTGGCCAAGAGATTCTGTTGATACATCTTTCGCAAATAGAAGGAGTGCATCGCAGCCGGCATCCGCGTCGAGTCTGAATTCCAGTACAGGAGATCGAATGGAGGCTGTTCCTTGCCGAGCAGATAGTTGTTGACGACAAAGGACCAGATCAAGTCGTTGGCGCGCAACATGTTGAATGAAGTCGCCATGTCCTGAGCCTCGAGGTAGCCTCGCTCGCGCATCCGTCTTTCGAGCAAAGCGAGTTGCTCGTTGTCGATGAAGACAGCCATGTCGCCAACGTCGGTAAAGTCGACGAGCGTCACGAAATAGGTCGCGCTGGCAACGCGGTCGTCATCGTTCGCGGCCAGATAGGCCGCCACCGAGGCGAGCAAGGTACCGCCGAGGCAATATCCGATGGCATTGACCTGGCGCTCGCCGGTCGCTCTCGTGATCGCATCCAGCGCCGCGAGAGGTCCCTCGATCATGTAATCTTCAAAACTCTTTTCGGCGAGCTTTTCATCAGGATTCACCCACGAGATGACAAACACCGTGTGTCCCTGCTCGACGGCCCATCTAATCAGCGAATTTTTCGGCTGCAGGTCAAGCACGTAGAACTTGTTGATCCAGGGCGGAATGATGAGCAGTGGTCGCTTGCGCACCTCCTTCGTCGATGGTGCGTACTGAATCAACTGCATCAGGTTATTCTGATAAACAATTTTTCCCGGCGTCGCCGCGATGTTCTCGCCGAGGCGAAACGCATTCATGTCAGTCATTTTAATCGACAAACGACCATCGCCGCGGCTCAGGTCGGAGAGAAGGTTTTCCAAGCCGCGCAGCAAGTTCCGTCCGCCCGACTCCAGGGTCGCCGTGAGAACCTCCGGATTGGTTGCAATGAAATTGGATGGCGACAAGGCATCGACGAACTGGCGCGTATAGAAGTCGACCTTGCGTGCGGCGGCCCCATCCATTCCTCTCACGTCTCGGACGGTCGAAAGGATTGATTTGGCCGCGACGAGATAGCTTTCTTTCACGAAGCCAAAGACCGCGTTCTCGGTCCAGTCAGGATGTTTGAAGCGCTTGTCCTTGGGCTTATCAGCCTCAGGTGCGCGCAGATTGAGCATGCGTTCCGCGGTCCTTTGCCAAATCGCGAGATTGTCGTTGAAGAGATCGATCTGCGCCTTCGCAACCGCCGTGGGATCGGCCGTCATCCTCGCCATGAGATCGGCAAAATCGAAGCCGAGCGTCGACGTGTCACCCATACCAAATTTCATGCCCTCGGCCTGGTTCGACACAAAGCGCTGCATCAGGAGTTGGCTTTGCTTTGCGATGTTCTGGAGTTGCCCCGCCAATACGAGGGGGTCCCATGTGGGCTGCGTCGATTGGTTGGCCATGTTTCTTCCCCGGTCAATTCGGACCGCGTGCCTTGAGCCGCGGCCGTTTGATCCAGCCTAGCACGCCGGTCGGTTTGGCTGGAGAATTATAATAGCGCGCCTACGGCTCGAATTTTTGCGCCGCGAGACCGCAGCACTGTGCCGTGTTGGTGGACGGTGCAACCCGCGGACAGACGGGCGCACAGTCGCACCTGCTCTTCGAGCTCTGCGAAGGCCCTTTTGCCGAAATGACAATTCCCTTGCGGTCGATGATGCGTCACTACCGTTGCTCAAGGCTTCCGTAAATTCCGGCGCCAAGCGGCACGCGGCGAAAAGTGTACGCCGCTCCCGAGCACTCAACAGAGAAGCGAAGATTGCCGCGCCACGGATCGCCTTGGCGTGCCTGGCGGCCAGTTCAGGGAGAGGAGACGCGGAATGTTCCAGCATCTGTCGCCGGCTGCCTTGTTTTCGCTACAGGAAAAGGTAGCGCTGATCACAGGAGCGGCCGGCGGAATCGCATCCGGCCTGGCGCGTGGCTTCGCCGCCGCAGGAGCGAAGCTGGTCCTTGCCGACAGCAATGCGGTGGTGGAGCAACGCGCCGAAGAGTACCGGCGCGCCGGCGCCGATGCGATGGCGCTCACCTTCGATGTCACCGACGGGCAAGCGGTCGAGCGCGCGTTCGAGCAGGCGAATGCGCACCATGGGCATATCGACATCGTGATCAACAACGCCGCGGTCATCGTTCGCAAGCCGTTTCTCGAGCTGTCGCACACCGATTGGAAGCGCGTGATCGACATCGATCTCACCGCCTGCTTCGTGGTTGCTCAGCAGGCGGCGCGGCAGATGGTGAAGCGGGGATCGGGGCGCATCATCAACATGAGCTCCATCATGAACCACGTGTCGCGGCCCAACCTGGTGCCTTATGTGACCGCCAAGGGTGGCCTTGCCGCTTTCACCCGTGCGCTTGCGACCGATCTTGCCGGTACCGGCGTCACCGTTAACGCCCTTGCACCGGGTTACACGATCACCGAATTCAGCATGGCGAACAACAAGGAGTTTCACGACTTCATCGCCGACTGGACCCCTGCAAAGCGCTGGGGTCGGCCCGACGATATCTGCGGTCCTGCGCTTTTGCTTGCATCGGATGCTGGCGCCTATGTCAACGGCCATGTGCTGTACGTCGACGGCGGCTTTCTCGCCGCGACCAAATAGCGGAGTGGTCGGGAGATGGCGATCGACGTGACCACATCTGCACAACGCGAGGTGATGACGGCAGGCATCGCGCCGCCGGAGCGGCCGGCCACTCTCGCTGCCGTCGCCGCGCCCGGCAAAGCCAACCTGTTCCGGAGCCTTGTCGCGACACGAACGTTCATGGCGCTGTGCTCGTTCGCGCTGTTTGTCTGTCTGTGGCACCTGGTCGCCACCTGGGTCGGTAACCGCGTGCTGCTCCCGTCGCCGGTGCAGGTTGCCGGGGCGCTTTACCAGCTGGGTGTCGAAGGTGAGATCTTCGAGCATGCGCTGGTGAGCACGACACGGCTCGCGATCAGCTTGGCGGTGGCGGTCGCGCTCGCCATCCCGCTGGGGTTCGCGATGGGCCTTAGCGACCGCCTCAATGCCTATCTCGACCCCTTCATCGAGTTGCTGCGGCCGATTTCGGGCATCGCTTGGATACCGCTGGCGCTGTTCATCTTTGGTGTCGGCGACGCTTTGCCGGTGTTCATCATGGTCTACGTCGCGTTCTTTCCGCTGCTGCTCAATACCGTCGCGGGCGTGCGCAGCGTCGATCGCAAGCTCTTGAACGCCGCTCGCACCATGGGTGTGAAGCCGGCACCGATGCTGATGCATGTCCTGGTGCCCGCGGCGCTGCCGATGGTCATGGTCGGCTTCCGCTTGGCATTTGCCGGAGCATGGTCGGCGATCATCGCCGCCGAGCTGATCGGCTCGCCGAATGGACTGGGTTTCGCCATCGAGTGGTATCGCGAATTGCTGATGAGCCCAAAGGTGTATGCGTTCATTCTCGTGATCGGCGTCGTCGGCTATCTGTGCGACCTGCTGCTGCGCGCCCTTCAACGCGTGCTGACGCCCTGGATCGAGGGGACCGAACTCGCATGAGCTCCATCGTCACATCGATTGCACCCCCGCGGCTGTCGCGGCGCGCCTGGCTGATCCAGATGACGCTCGTGCCGCTCGTCCTCATCGGCATCTGGGAAGTATGGGCGGTCCTCGCCAACGACCCGCGGGCTCCCGCGCCGACCCGGGTCATAGAGAGTTTTATCGACCTCGTCGCCCATGGCGGCCTGATCCTCGCGACGCTTCAGAGCCTTGGCCGGGTCGTGTCGGGCTTCGCCATCGCGCTGGTGGTCGGCGTCTTCCTCGGTATCCTGATGGGCTCGGTTCGTTGGGTGCGCAATCTGCTCGACCCGATCGTCGAAAGTTTTCGGCCTATCGCGCCGATGGCGATTTTACCGATCGCGATCCTGTGGTTTGGAACGGGCACGCCTGCCGCGCTGTCGATCGTCGCCTATGCTGCATTCTTTCCGCTGCTGCTCAACACAGTGCACGGCGTCAGCCAGGTGGATCGCAAGCTGGTACTCGCGGCAAGCACCATGGGCGTGTCGCGCTGGCGTATCCTGACCAATGTCGTGCTTCCTGCCTCGCTGCCGTCCGTGCTGCTCGGCTCGCGACTCGCGATGGGCGTGGCGTGGACAGCGATCATTGCGGCGGAGCTTGGTGTCGGCGCGAAGTCCGGCGGCGGCGGTTCCGGCGGCATCGGCGCGATGATGTTCGTCTTCTATGCCTACAACATCGACCTCAACGCCATCGTGGTCTGCATGATCGTGGTCGGCGTCGTTGCGCTACTCATCGACCGGCTGTTCCGCTTCGCGGAGCGTCGCCTCATGCCGTGGAGAAGTTGAATGATGAACAACGCAAATGGCAAGCCAAAGCTTCGTCTTCAGGACGTATCGAAGGAATTCATCGCCCCGCGAACTGGCCAGCTGACCACCGCGGTGACGGGCGTCAACCTCGAGATCCAGAACGGCGAATTCATCTGCGTCGTCGGTCCTTCCGGCTGCGGCAAGTCGACGGTACTCAATCTGATCGCTGGGTTGGATAATCCGACCACCGGGAGGATCGAGGCCAACGGAGCCCCGATCCGCGGGCCAGGTGCGGACCGCGGCGTGATGTTCCAGGATTACGCGCTAATGCCGTGGCAGACCGTTTACGACAATATCGGTTTCGGCCTGCGTTACGGTACGCCGGGAGAGGGCTTGTCGAGCAACGAGCGTGAGCAGCGCGTCCGCCATTTCATCGACTTGGTCGGCCTCAATGGCTCGGAGAAGAAGTATCCGCACCAACTCTCGGGTGGCATGCGGCAGCGCGTGGCTCTCGCGCGATTGCTCGCCAACGGTCCGGACATCCTGCTGATGGACGAACCGCTGGGTGCGCTCGACGCGCAGACCCGGCTGATCCTACAGGTCGAGCTATTGCGCATCTGGGGCGAGACCGGCGATCGCGAGCAACGCAAGACCGCGATCTTCATTACCCACGACATCGAGGAAGCCGTGTTCCTCGGCGATCGGGTCGTCGTGATGAGCACGCATCCGGGGCGCGTGAAGGCGGTCATCGACATCGACCTGCCGCGTCCGCGCACCGAACATATCCGGGCGAACCCGCGTTTCGGGCAACTGGCCGAACGCATCTGGGGCTTGATCCGTGACGAAGCCTACCGAGCGATCGACGGCAAGGGCGGAGTTCAGCCTGCAGCTACGACCACGACGGAGATGGCTCACTAGCGGGCGAAGGGAATCCAGAGGAGGAATACATGTCCAGAGCAAAGGCGATCGGCTTCATCCCGTCGCGACGCGACCTGCTGATCGGCGCAGCCGCCATTTCGGGCGGAACGCTGCTTGCGGCCCCGTACGTCGCACGCGCCCAGGGCGCAAAACAGCCAGTCAAGGTCTCGGTGGGTCGCATCCCATGGGCTGCCGCGAACTCGCCGGTCACGCAGTACATGATCCAGAACAAACTGTTTGAGAAGCGTGCCGCCGAGTCGGGCTACGATCTCACCATCGATTGGCGTGAATATCCCACTGCGATGCCAATGGTCGAAGCGGTCGTGGGCAACAACCTCGACATAGGCATGTGGGGCAACACGCCTATCATTCGCGCCATCTCACAGAAGTTACCGATCAGCCTGATGGCTGTCGGTGAAGGCCATTTGCGTTTCGTGATCGCCACGCGAAAGGGCTCGCCGATCCGGACTATCCAGGACTTGAAAGGAAAGACCGTCGGAACGCTGCTCGGCGGCGATCCTTACAACGCTCTTTCGCAGATGCTGCGCTACGAAATGGGTAGCGCCAATCCGAAGGATCACGGCATCAAGATCGTCAATACGCCAACGCTTGCGCAGGCGGCGCAGGTGCCGACCGGCATGGATGCGTCTTGCGCTATCTATCCCGCATATCTCGCCGCGGAACCCACCGGCACCGTGGCAGTGATGAATTCGTTCGGCTACACGGAGGATTACTATCAGGGACCGCTGGGTACGGGCGCCGGCATATTGCTGCCCTCAGTCAAGAAGAGCCCATTCTATCCCGATGGTTACTACCTGCATCGCTCGTTCTGGGTGCTGAACAACCAGCTCGCCGAGAAGTATCCGAAGGTCGTGGTCGCATTCCTCGTTGCGATGGAAGACGCCGTCGCGGCGCTGAGCACCATGGACCCCGGCCCTGTTTCGCAACTGGTCAAGGACTACTGGAAGCTCGACTCCGAGCAGGGAGCGAAGGCCGTCAAGGACGACGTGTTGTTCCAGCGCGCCTGGTGCTGGCCGACGGAGAACGATGCACGAGCGGTCCTCGAAGTGTCGAAGTTCCTCGTCGACAGCAAGGTCATCGACGAGCCGCTGACATGGGAGCAGGTCAAGGGCACCTTCGAGCGAACTGCGCCGCTGGTGAAGCAGGCCTACGAGCAGATGGGCAGCAAGCCGCCGGAAGCGGAGTTTGTGCGAACCGACACCGGCGATCTGCGCGGAAAGCCGGTCTGGGAGATGTCCCAATGGGCCGATCGCACATGATCCACGCCCAGCGAAAAGGCAAATGATTTGGCAGCCACGTCGCGCGAGCGTGCGGTCCTGGCTGGACATTAACTCGAAGCGCAAGGAGCAATCATGAAAGTAGGGTTCATCGGTCTCGGCGTCATGGGTGGACCCATGGCGAAAAACATCGTCAAGAGTGGACATCAGCTCACAGTACACGATCTCAATGCGGAAGCCGTCGCCCGCCTGACCGAGGCCGGCGCGAAGGCCGCGAAGTCGGCCCGCGAGGTCGGCGAGGCAAGCGAAGTCGTCGTGACGATGCTGCCGGAGCCGCAGCACGTGCGCGGCGTTATCCTCGGGCCGAACGGCGTCGCCGAGGGCCTGAAGAAGGGCGGCGTCGTGATCGACATGAGCACTATCGACCCATACACCTCTCAGGAGGTCGGCGCGGAGCTTAAGAAGCGCGGCATCGATATGGTCGATTCGCCGGTCGGCAAGACATCGGAGCATGCTGCGACCGGCACGCTGACGCTGATGCTGGGCGGCGAACCCGAGGTGATCGAACGGGTACGGCCGGTCCTCGACTGCATGGGCAACGAGCGCGTCTATTGCGGCAAACTCGGCATGGGCCACGCGATGAAGATCACCAACAACGTGCTGGCGACGACAATCATGGCCGCCAACACCGAGGCGCTTGCTATTGGCGCCAAGTGCGGTCTGTCTCTGGAGACCATGCTTGAGGTGATGAAGACGACAATGGGCAACAACGCGCAGCTCTACGTCGCGATGCCGAAGAAAGCATTCAAGGGAGACGACAGCCCTGGCTTTATGGTTAAGCTGGCGGGCAAGGACGTGCGCCTTGCAGTCGAGCTTGCGCGCAAGCAGGGCTTCGAACCGTTCGTGGCGGCGGGCGCGCAGGCGACATTGGATCGCGCGACCAAAATGGGTCTTGGTGAGCGCGACACAGCCGCACTGCTCTTCCTGCGCGAGAAAGAGCTCGAAATCAAGGTACGTCCGAAGACGGCGTAGCAATCGACGATACGTGTGCACCTATGCGGACGGCAAAGGCCAAAGCGCAACTTCAGCGCGATTGCCAACTCCGGAATTGACACCCGCCAAACAAAATGTGGTGGGCGGAGCATGTCGGCTCCGCCTTTGCAGTTCAGGCGATTGTCTGTTTTGGCATTCCAATCGCCTCGTCGGCTGCAACGCCCGGCAGCAGACAGTGCTTTCGATCCTCCAATTCCCTAGTTAAGGGTTGCCTTCAATGTCGCTTGGGAAGCCGCGCAGCCATTCCGCTGCACCGCAGCGGAGCGTTGTTGGGCTGGACTTCGCGCGGAGCCCAAACGATCATCTCTGCGGTGCGGAGACGGCAGCCGTGGCGAAGTTACCCGACCTAGTTTCTCTGGTTCTGTTTCTCCGTGCTATCGACAGCAATAGTTTGTCGAAGGCGGCCGAGCAATCCAATATCGCACTTGCCGCGGCGAGCCGGCGCATCAGCCTGCTCGAGCACCTCTACGGTGTCCAGCTTCTGTATCGATCGACCAAGGGCGTCGAGCCGACACCTGCCGGCAAGGCGTTGGCACAGCATGCGCGGACCCTGCTCGCTAACGCTGAAAAACTGCAAACAGAGCTTTCCGACTATGCTGGAGGCGTCAAGGGGCATATTCGTATCCAGGCCAATACCTCCGCGATCACACAGTTTCTTCCCGGCGATCTCGCCGTGTTTTCCTCCAAGTATCCCGACGTAAAGCTGGAGCTAGTAGAGCGCCGGAGTGGCGAAATCGCGCAGGCATTGCGCGAGGGCAACACCGACATCGGCGTAGTGATGGAAGGCACCGAAATCGAAGGCCTGACAAGTCACGACTACCGGCAGGACCGGCTCGTTGCCGTCGTTCCCCGCCGCCATCCGCTGCGTGGTCGGCAGCTGGATTTCAGTGAGGTGGCCAAGTACGACTTGATCGGGTTGGATAGCCCGGCGGCTATGATGCGCCTGTTGGCCAAGGCCGCTCTTGAAGCAGGATTGCCGCTGCGGTTGCGGGTACAGGTTTGGAGCTTCGAAGCAGTTTGTAAGCTCGTTCAGGCAGGGATGGGGATCGGAATATTGCCTGAGGCAGCAGCCAATGACTTCGCGCCTATGATGGGTCTTCGCCTCATTCATCTCAAGGATCCATGGGCAAACCGGCGGATGCTGGTTTGCGTGCGGGACGTTAGTGGTCTCTCCACGGTGGGACAGAAACTTCTGGATCAACTGACGACATCGCGACCGCCTTCGAAATAATCGAAGCCGGACCTGACCAGATTGAAATTCCCACAACACATCCGATGACGGAGATTACCTGCGGTCAGTGCCGCGGCAAGCGTTGAGGCAATCTGACCGCGAAAATTAAATAGTCAAAGCTGGTAGCCCTGAGGGAAAGCCCCATGACCAAGATGTTCGTTGGCGGTGAGTGGGTCGGCGCTCTAACCGAGGATGTGATCCCAGTCATCTCGCCCGTCGATGGCGCGAAATTCGCAGAAATTCCCCGTGGCGCGGCGGCCGACATCGATCTTGCGGTAGGCGCGGCACAGCGGGCGCTCGATGGGGCGTGGGGTCGTATGACGGCAACCGAGCGCGGTCGCATTCTGATGAGGCTGTCGCAGAAGATTCTGGATGCATCAAAAGAGCTCGCTCAGCTCGAAGCGCGCGATACCGGCAAGCCGCTGACAACGGCCCGAAACGACATCGAGATCCTGGCGCGCTACTTCGAATTTTACGGTGGCGGTGCTGACAAGGTTCACGGGCAGATCATACCGTTTCTCGATGGATACACGGTGTCGCTGCTGCGCGAACCTCTTGGCGTCACCGGCCACATCATTCCCTGGAATTATCCGGCGCAAATGATGGGTCGGACGCTTGCGCCCGCGCTGGCGATGGGTAACGCCACTGTGCTCAAGCCTGCGGAAGATGCCTGCCTCACCACGCTGCGGGTGGCGCAGCTCGCGATCGAAGCGGGCCTGCCGGAAGGCGCACTCAACATCGTGACCGGATACGGACACGAGGCCGGTGCGGCACTCGCCGGTCATCCAGGGATCGGTCTCGTAACCTTCACGGGTTCGACTGAGGTCGGCGCGCTTGTCCAGCAGGCTGCCGCCCGCAATGCCGTGAAATGCGTGCTCGAGCTTGGCGGCAAATCCCCACAGGTCGTGTTCGATGACGCCGACCTCGATCTGGCGCTTCCGATCATCGTCAAGGCGATCGTTCAAAACACCGGGCAAACCTGTACGGCGGGCAGCCGCCTCTTGGTGCAGCGCAAGATCTATGACGAGTTCGTCGGTCGGGTAGCGGAAAAATTCCGTACGGTCCGCGTCGGCACGCCCGAGATGGATCTCGATTGCGGCCCGGTGATCAACCAGACGCAATACAAGCGCGTCACCGGCATGGTTGCCGCTGCCCAGAAATCCGGCGTTGCGGTCGCGGCCAAAGGCCAGCTGGCCGAGGGGCTGCCATCGGGCGGCTTCTACGTTCAGCCCTCGCTGTTCGGTAATGTACCTCGCGACAGCACACTAGCGCGCGAAGAGGTGTTCGGTCCGGTTTTGGCCGCGTTGCCCTTCGATGATGAGGCCGATGGTATCGCGCTCGCAAACGATACCGAATATGGGCTGCTCGCCGCCGTCTGGTCCGAGAACGGGGGACGGCAGCAGCGGGTGTCGAAGGCAATCCGGTGCGGCCAGGTCTTCGTCAATTGCTACGGCGCCGGTGGCGGCGTCGAGCTGCCATTCGGCGGCGTCAAAAAGAGCGGGCATGGTCGCGAGAAAGGCTTCATCGCCATGGAAGAGATGAGCACGACCAAGACCGTCGTGCTCTACCACGGCCCGAGACGCTGACCAGTGTCAGGCAGTTAAGGGGGCGAGCCATGAACAAGGCGGCGTCAAGACTGATCCCGACCAGGATCGACGGATATGGTCCGATCCGGCCCTTCACGGGCGCTTTCGACAATCTCGGCGTGGTGAAGACCTCGCCGACGCGGATGTGCAGCGCGGTGCCGGGACGCTCCAAACTTCTTTCGAGCGTCGAAGCGGCGATCCAGGCCTGTGGACTTAGGGATGGCGGCACCATCTCGTTTCACCATCATCTGCGCAATGGCGACTATGTCCTGTCCATGGTGCTCGCCGCAATCGCGCGCCTCGGACTGAAGGACATCACGATTGCTCCGAGTTCAGTCTTTCCGATCCACGCGCCGCTGGTCGATCACATCAGAACTGGCGTCGTCACCGGAATCAGCACGGCCTACATGGTTGGCGAAGTAGCGCGCACGATCTCGCGCGGAATGTTGGCCAAGCCAGTCATTATGCAAACACATGGTGGGCGCGCTCGGGCGATCCAGGCCGGCGAGCTGCACATCGATGTCGCCTTTATCGGTGCGCCGACCGCGGATGTCTATGGCAACATCAATGGCGTCGACGGCCCGTCGGCGTGCGGAAGTCTCGGATACGCCGCAGTCGACGTGCAATATGCCGACTGGGTTGTTGCGATCACCGATAACCTCGTCCGCTACCCCGCCTGCCCGATCGACATCACGCAAGATCATGTCGATTTCATCATTCCCGTGGATTCGATTGGCGACCGCGACGGGATTGTATCCGGGACAACCCGTCCGACCAGCGACCCAACCGGGCTCCAGATTGCGAACACGGCCGCGCAGGTCATTGCGGCATCTGGCTTGCTGCGAGAAGGATTCTCGTTTCAAACCGGAGCTGGCGGCGTATCGCTTGCGGTCGCGGCGGCGCTCAAGGACGTGATGCTGCAACACAAGATTCAGGGCAGTTTTGCATCTGGGGGGATCACCGGATTGATCGTCGATATGCTGCATGCCGGGCTTTTCCGCACGCTGTTCGACGTGCAATGCTTCGATCTCCACGCCGTGGAGTCGTTCCGTCGCGACGACGCACATCTTGGAATGTCGGCGTCTATGTACGCTAACCCGCACAATCGTGGCGCGGTGGTGAACCAGCTCGATGCCATGATCCTTGGCGCGACCGAGATCGACCTCGACTTCAATGTCAATGTCACGACCGGAACCGACGGGGTGATCATGGGAGGTTCGGGGGGACACGCGGATGCAGCCGCCGGCGCGAAGCTTGCGCTGGTGACCTCTCGCCTCAACGCGGGCGGATACGCGAAGGTGGTGGATCAGGTCGGCACAATCACGACGCCGGGCGAAACGATCGATGTCCTTGTGACCGAGGCCGGTGTCGCGGTCAATCCGCAACGCAACGAACTGCGCGATCGCCTGATTGACGCGGGCATCGACGTGCGGGAGATGGAAGAGCTCAAAACACTGGCTTCGCGCTCCGCGATTCGCCCGCGCCGAGCCGGGACCAGTGACCGACCGGTCGCGGTCGTGGAATATCGCGACGGGACCGTCAGCGACGTTGTTACGGCCGCCTGACGGCAACGGCGCTACTTGGGGCCGGACAAGATCCCGCGAAGACGCGCAGCTTTTTCTTCATCGATTGCACCGCGCCTCTTGCCAAGCTCGATGGTTCGATCGCAGACCACCCGGTAGAATTCCATGACGTCCGGGGGCAGTTTTGACAGCGCCGCGACGTGCTTTTCGATGCTGCCAACATCTCCTCGCGACACGGGGCCCGGCATGCCATTGGCAATGCCGGCGGACTCGATCGACGACAATGTGCCCTTGGCAAGGGGCAACAGCGCGCGCACCGCCTCGTCCTCGGTCGCGCCCCAGGATTGCCAGATCCTGACAGCTTCGGCGAACAATGCATTGATGAACTGCGAGGTGTAACCGGCCGCCGCATGATAGCGACCGCGCATGCCGGGCGGCAGACGGTTGACGCGGCATTGCAGACGTTCCGCGATCGCTGTCAGCGTGCCGAGCAGAGGCTCGTCGGCTTCAATAGTGATCGTACACCCAGGAAGGGACCTGACCGCGGCCATGGGATCGCCGAATGTCTGCATGGGATGAAAACCGCCGGTCATGGCCCCGGCCTGCGCCGCACTCGCGAGCGCTGCGACTTCGGTGACGCCGCTGCAATGCACCGCGGCATTTTCCGGGCGCCATGCGATCTGCGCTGCGGTCGAGCTGATGGCCTCATCAGGCGTCGTGACGAAGACAAGATTGGCTGAGTTGGCAACCTCCTGCATGCTCATGACTTCGCACCCGGCAATTCTGCCGGCCAAGCGCGTAGCGTCAGCCTCGACTAAACTCGCAACAGCCACAACTCCAAGATCGCGATCGGCGAGGCTCCACGCCAGCGCGCAGCCAAGGCGGCCCGCGCCGATGAAGCCAATTCGGAGTCCATGCAGCGTCGCGTTGATCTCATTCATGTTGTTTTCCGGCGAATGGGCCTATTGCGGCCAAGTGCGATAGCGCGCTAGCGCGCGCAGGTCTGGGATGCTCCCTAACCCCGGGTCGGCTGGTACCGGCACTCGTCCGTCGTGAACGGGCAGCATGGAGCCTACTACCATTTCACGGCCGGCATTGGGGTGGCAATCGAACTCAAGGAGCCCTTCTCCGCCCGCGGCCGCAAGAAGATGCAGTGATGCCAAGAGCGCGATACCGCCGCCGAAATAATGTGGGCAATAGCGTTTGCCTGCCGCCACCGTGGCACGCCCGACACGGATGTTGCCGGTGATGCCGCCCCACTTGGTGACGTCGGGTTGCAGGACTCCATACACCTTGCCGGCAATTGCTCCACCGAACTGATCACCCTGAAAATTCTCCCCACCGGCGAGCTCAATCGGCGAAGCCACGGCGAGCGCCTGCCAATCGCTGGTTGGTGAATCCACTCGCAGCGGCTCTTCAATCCAGGAAAGATTGCTGGGCGCGATCTCGCGGCTAAGCGCAATAGCGGCTTCCAGCGACAAAGCCTGATTGGCGTCGCACATCAGCTTCGCTTGATTGCCGAGGGCCTTTCGCATATTGGCGAGATTCTTCACGTCGAGTTCCCGCCCAAAACCGATCTTCAACTTGAATGCGCGGTGTCCTTCGCGGTAACGCGCTGCGGCAAACTCCTCCGGCAGATCCGGGTTTATGCCGGTCGCATATACCGGCACAGACTGGGTGTTTGCACCGCCGAGATGCCGATAGAGCGGGACGCCCTCCCTTCGGGCGGAAAGATCCCAAATGGCAATATCGATGCCCGCAATCGCAGCCGCAATTGGTCCGCTCTCGCCGGTCTGCAGGACCAAAACCTCCATTTCTTTCGTGAGAGCATGAAAGGCTTCCTCGGGCGATGACAGCGTGCGACCAATCAGCCTCTCGCCGATATCCGTCGCCAAACGTGCGCGATACTCGGCGCCAGCCGCCGGCCAATTGCACCACACCTCCCCCCACCCCTCACGACCGTCCACGTCGACAACGCGAACCAGGACGCACGGTCGGTCGCGAAAAGTCCCGAACGATACCTTGATCGGCTCCGTCGGTACGCGGAAGGCGAATGTCTCGATTGACGCAAGCTTGATCGGATCCATGTTCGAGCTCCATTTAGGAATGCGCATGAGGTGCGGTCTTTGCCGCAAGACGAGGCTCGGGCAACCCGCGGACGCCGGTGTCGATTGCGAGCAGCGCGCCCGCCATCGGTTGCGCCGCCATTTCGTTCTCGGTCATCCATTGGCTCGCCGTCGTCACGTACAGGACATCGAGGTTCGGGCCGCCGAAAGCGCAAGAGGTCGGGCGCTCGGCAGGCAGCGCGATCACGCGATCGATGCGGCCATCCGGTGCATATCGCACGACTCGCCAGGCGTTGAATTCCGCGTTCCAAAGATAGCCGTCGGCATCGACGGTCGAGCCGTCCGGAAAACCCGGAGCGCGCGTCTCGACAAACGTTCTTTCGTTGCTCATCCGCCCGGAGGCGACTTCAAAATCATAGGCAAAAATTGCGTAGCGAAGTGAGTCGGCGAAATACATGGTGCGCCCGTCGGGGCTCCATGCCAGACTGTTGGGGATGCAAATTCCGCTCTTAGTCGCGACGAGTTCGCCCTGTTCACGATCGAGACGATAGAGCGCGCCTTCGGGAGCGCGTGTAAGGTTGTGCATCGTACCCACCCAAAAGCGCCCTTGCCGATCGCACCGGCCGTCATTGAAGCGATGATCGGGAACCCGCGCCTGCAGGCGCGCGACCGTTTCGAACTTCTCCATCGTGGGCTCGAACAGCGCGATCCGGTCCGGCAGCGCAACCAATAGACGGCTGTCCTCTGCGAATGCGATCGAGCCGACCAGATCCGGCATGCTCCAAGTGATGACTCTGCCGCTCGCGTGGTCCAAGCGCCGGATCGCCGGCCGGCGCACATCCACCCAGTACAACGCCTGCTCGCGCTCGTGCCAAATCGGGCTCTCGCCGAGAATGTCGACCTGATCTCCGATGCGACGATATGAGTTCATTTGCTTGTCTTGATGAAGAGAGACTTCAAGGCGAGAAAAGCTGCGCGTTCAAACATGTCGGACGGCAACTTGTAGTCGGCGCATCGACATTAGTTGGATTTTCAATCGCCGGATTGTAGTTGAGCCCGGACATCGCAGACATTAGAATTGCGGCAATCGGGACTTCGAAGAATGCGAAGACGTCCGCGAACCCGATCAAAAAAATCAACAGGAGGAGCCGCCCCATGGTCGCATATGTCATCAATGACATGGAGATCACCGATCCGGCGGCCTTCGAGGAATACAAGAAAATGTCGCCAGCAACAGTCGCCAAATACGGCGGCCGCTTTCTTGCGCGCGGTGGCGGCACCGAAAAGCTCGAAGGCTCATGGCTGCCAAAGCGGATCGTGATTCTCGAATTTCCCAGCGTGGCCCAGGCCAAGGCATGGGCCGATTCGCCCGAATATGCCCCGGCCAAGCGGATCAGGCAGCGCGCATCGAAATCCAACATGATCGTGACCGAAGGCGCTCCGCCGACCTAAGGACCGGCCGACACCAGAGCCTTCTGACGCACCAGGTCCGGAGCGCGTTGACGCCGCCCTTCGCGGTTTGCGAAGACCCGATTATCGAGATTCCGCTTCCCGCGTTCAGGAGAACCGAGCATTAACAAGCGAAAGAGCGCTGCAGGTCGTTATGCACTGCCAACCTCGATCGAACATGAGCCGCTCACATCTGAAAGTCGATCTGGTCCTTTAAACAAAGTCGACGCCCAATTGGCATTGAGCCACGACGCGATGTTAGGAGCAGCTATGCGAGTTCCCCAATCCACACGGCCGACACCCGCCGGACAGCCGAAGATCTCGTTCCAGGGAGCGCAGAAGCTCTATTCCGGCAAGGGCGGAAGTACGCTGGCGCTCGACTCCTTCAACCTCGATATCATGCCGACCGAAATCATTTCGATCGTCGGCCCAACCGGCTGCGGGAAGTCGACCGCGCTCAATCTACTCGCCGGGTTCGAGACGCCGTCATCCGGCGCAGTTGCTGTCGACGGCAAGGCTGTCGACGGTCCGGGATCCGATCGCGGGGTCGTGTTCCAGCAGCCTTCGCTGTTTCCATGGTTCTCGGTGCTCGACAATGTCATCCTCGGGGTGAAGAGCCGTGGCGTGCCGAAAGCCGACTACGAGCCCCGCGCCCTGAACCTGCTCGCTGAAGTGGGGCTGAAGGGCTTCGAGAACCACTACCCCTATCAGCTTTCCGGCGGCATGCAGCAACGGGTTCAGATCGCCCGCGCGCTGATCGGCGAACCCGACATTTTGCTGATGGATGAGCCCTTCGGCGCGCTGGATTATCAGACACGGCTGCTGATGCAGAAACTCCTGCTGCGCCTGTGGGAACATTTCAAGCCCACAATTCTCTTCATTACGCACGACGTCGGCGAAGCGGTTTTCATTTCGGATCGTGTGATCGCGATGACGCGCCGCCCCGGACGGGTGAAACGCGACGTGCGGGTCAATGCGCCGAAGCCTCGCGATTACGAGTTCCTAAGCTCGCCGGAATTCATCGGCCTAGAGCACGAGCTGGTGTTGGCGGTCCAGGGTGAAGTCGATCCGGACGCAGTGGCGACCAGGGCCGCTTAGCGGACAAAAACCGCAAGCCAATAATGGCGGGACTGTTCAGGGAGGAAAGTCATGAACCGAACGAGGACCATTACGTCTGCGTTCGCAGCTCTGCTGTTGGCCGCGGCGCCACAAGCCGCGCGATCGCAACAGGCTGGGCCACCCCTTGAGTTCAATTACGGCATTCCCAATGCGGACCATGCGACCGTCTTCGTCGCGCAAGACCTCAATCTTTTTGAGAAAGCAGGACTAAAGCCCAAGTTCTTCTATTTTCAATCCGGCGCACCGCTGCTCGCAGGTCTCAAGAGCGAGAGCTTGGACGTTGTCACTGCGGGCCTCGCGCTGACATTCGCCCTGGGCCAGGACATTCCGCTCAAGTTTCTGTTCTGGGAAGCCAACAATGCTGCCGCCGAGGGCCTTGTGGTGGACCCCCAAGGCGCCGTGAAGTCGTATCAGGATATCGGCAAAGCCAAGAAGATCGGCGCTGCATCCGGGACTTGCGCCCAGGTCGCTCTTTACCTCATGGCAAAGAAGGTCGGTGTGGACTATGCCAAGCTCGACGTCGTCAATATTCCGGCGCCGCTGTTTCGCAATTCCTTTCTAAGCCATTCGATCGACGCCGGCATCTCATGGCCGCCCTATTCGCTGCAATTGCAGTCGGAGGGCTTTCCGGTCGCAAGTTTCGACGATGACTACCTCGAGCCGGGCGGTGTGTGCCCCGGATTGACTGGCGTCAGGCCGGCGTTCGTGGCGGCTCATCCCGAGATCGCAGAGCGACTCATTACTGTCGAAGCGATGGCGCGAGAGGCGATGCGGAAAAATCCGCAGGTTGGTGTGGATGCCTTTGTCAAGCATCTCGGGGTAACGCCCGAGGTCGCCAAAGCAACGCTTGATCGCGAATGCTGCGGCCGCGTGCCGAGTTTCGCTGACCAACTTGATCCGGCATCCCCTTTTTCAATGACGTCAAAGGATCACGGCCTGGTCGGCAAATTGTTCCTCGCAAGCCAAGTTCTTGCCGCGACCAAGGCGATTCCCGAGCCGATCCCGCTGGACAATATCCGGGCGGCGGTCGACCCAACCTACCTACAGAAGTACGTGAACTCTCACCCAAACTGAGGTCGAGCCATGTCCAATCTTCAGATCGAAGGCGTCGCGACCAGCTTTGCCCCTCAAGAACGCGTGGCGGTTGCGGGTACCAGGCAAATTCCGGACTTTGTGTACTCGATCATCGCGATCCTCGTCTTGATCTTGATCTGGGTCGCTGGGTCGGCGTTCAAGTGGATCAATCCGACCTACTTTCCCACGCCTGAGACGCTCGGCAGCGCTTTTGTTGATCTCGTAAAGGATGGGTATCAGGGACATCCGCTGTGGGAACACATCGGCATCAGTCTGTTCCGTACCCTGGTCGGTTTCTGCGTGGGCGCCATCATCGGCGTACCGCTGGGCCTTCTCACGGGCTACAGCCGGCGTCTGGGAGCGATGATCTCTCCCATCATGGCGTTCATCCGGCCTATTCCGCCCATCGCCTTCATCCCGATGGCCGTTCTTTATTTTGGTCTCGGTGAGTTAGGCAAAATCGTCCTGATCATATTCGTTTCGTTCAACTACGTGCAAGCGAATGCACAGGCCGGGGCGGCGAATTTTCCGATCGCATATCGGCGCGCCTCGCAATCGATCGGCCTCACCGAGTGGCAGACATTCGTGCGCGTCGTATTGCCGGCCGCACTGCCGCAGATTTTCACCGGGTTGAAAGTCGCGCTGGCGTTGAGCTGGGCCGTGGTCGTGGCGGCAGAACTGGTTGGCGCGCAAACCGGTCTCGGCTTCATGATATCGGACGCAGCTCTCCTGTTTCGGATTCCTGTCGTGTTCATCGGTGTGGCGCTGATCGGCATCATCGGCCTCCTGATGAATCTCGCTCTCAACTTTGTTGAAGCCAAGATTGTTCACTGGAAGGGCCGCTGAGCTACGGGCTTCGGGGAGACGGCGCGGTGTTACTCGAACCAACAATACCGAAAAGCAAACAATGGCGTTGGGTTTGAAGGAGAAAGTCATGAAGTTCAAATCGGTTCAGGTCGCTTGTCTCGCTCTATCCGTGCTGACGGTGGCTCCGTCTTATGCTGAGGACACCGCGCCGTTGAAGATCAATTTTGGCTACACCACCGCTGATCACGTCAACCTCTATGTCGCACAGGACCTTGGTCTTTTCCAAAAGGCAGGGCTCGAGCCGCAATTCTTCACGTTCCAGTCGGGAGCGCCCCTGCTTGCGGCGCTCAAGAGCGAGAGCGTGGACGTGGTCCTCGCCGGTCTCGGGTTCGCGTTCGCGCTTGGCCAGAACATTCCCCTGAAGATGATCCTCTGGAACACCAACGATGCAATGGGTGAAGGATTGGTGGTCGATCCGAGCAGCGAGGTGAAATCGTATCAGGACATCGCCAAGGCAAAAAAATTGGAGCTGCATCGGGCACCTGCGCTCAGGTGGCTCTATACCTAATGGCTCAAAAAGTCGGGGTCGATTATGGCAAGCTCGATGTCGTCAACATTCCTGCGCCGCTGTTCCGTAACTCGTTTTTGAGCCACTCGATCGACGTCGGCATCGCCTGGTCGCCCTACTCGCCGATGCTGGATGCACAGGGCTACCACGTCGTGAATTGGGACATTGACTATACACCGCTTGGTGGTGTGTGCCCGAGGACGACTGCCGTCCGCCCCGCATTTCTCAAAAGCCATCCAGAGGTAGGAACCAAACTTATACAAGTCGATCAGATGGCCGCTGACGCGATTGCGAAAAACCCGCAGCTTGCCGTTGACGCCCTGGTGAAGCGCCTGGCTTTGCCTCGCGAGGTAGCTGAAGCGGCAATCAAGCGTCTCTACGAGCCGCGGCCGACGATTGCCCAGCAGCTTGACCCCAGCTCCCAGTATTCTCTTGTGAGTGACAAAGGTCTCGCCGCCAACTTTGAGCTCGCCACGAAGGTTTTGTACGAAACCAAAAGCATTCCGGCGCCCGTGCCAATGAACGTAATCAAGGATTCGATCGATGGCTCGTACCTGAAAGCGTTCGCCGCGTCGCACAGCAACTAGACAAGCAGCCAAGTCGCGCTGGCCGCCACGTCAGCATTCATTTCTCTAACCACACCACCAACATCTCACACCATTGGAGACACGCATGCCCAAAAATTACGTCAAGCGGATCGGACTCGTACGCCGAAGAGAAGATCTGACCCATGAACAATTTACCAAGCATTGGCTCGGGACGCACGCCGCGCTGTGCGTGAAGCTGCCCAGGCTAAAGCGCTATTCGGTGAACCTCGTCGACAAGCAGCGTTTCCCGAAGTTCGGCTTCGATGGCTTTTCCGAGCTTTGGTACGAGTCTGAGGAGGACCTCGTGGCTTCGTTGAAGAGCCCCGAAGGGGTTACGCTGCTGGCCGATTTGCCGAATTTCACCTCGAGCATCGAGCCAGTCATTTCGGTCGAGACGCAGATGCTGTGGCCATAGCCGCAGCTGAATGGCAATCAATCAACGATATGGTGCATCGATGGGACAACTAGACGGCAAGGTCGCAATCGTTACGGGAGCAGCCGGAGGATTCGGCGAAGGCATCGCGCGGCTATTCGTGGCCGAAGGTGCGAGCGTCCTGCTGGTCGATCTGGATCATGCCAAGGCGACGAAAGTGGCCGACAGCCTGGGCCCCAAGGCAAGGGCGCAGCATTGCAATGTTGCCGACGGGGCGCATGTGCGCGCCGCTGTAAAAGCATGCGTGAACGCCTTCGGCCCGCCGGATATCGTTGTGAACAATGCCGGGACAACACACCGCAACCAGCCGATGCTCGACGTCGACGAAGCAACATTCGACCGGGTCTTCGCGGTCAACGTCAAATCGATCTACCATATGGCGCAGGCCGTGATACCTCTGATGCGGCAACGCAAAGGCGGAGCCATCATCAACATTGGATCTACGGCTGGTATCCGGCCGCGACCGGGGCTGACCTGGTACAATGCGTCGAAAGGCGCAGTGAACACCCTTTCGAAGTCGATGGCAGCGGAGCTCGGTCCAGACAACATCCGTGTGAACGCTATTTGCCCCGTGATGGGTGCTACCGGCATGATCGAGCAATTTCTCGGAATGCCCGACACGCCAGAAAACCGCGCCAAGATCGTTGCGGGGATACCGCTTGGCCGCATGTCGACGCCGGAGGATGTGGCAAATGCGACTCTGTATCTCGCTTGCGATGCAGCCAAATTCATTACGGGGGTTGAGATGCCCGTTGACGGCGGCCGCACCATCTAACGAGTGTCGGCGCGCGAATCATCAGCGATTGCCGGAGCTAAAGGATGTATGAGGTCTATGCGATCAGATATGCCACGTATGCAGAACGGAGGTCGTACGAGAACTTCATTCAGAGAGATCTGCACGATGGGCCGATGCCATTGGATTTTTACGTATGGCTGATCAAGGATGGTGATCGAGCTATAGTTGTCGACACTGGCTTCAATCGGTCAGCGGGGGAGCGGCGTAATCGCAAGCTGTCCATTGCGCCCGAAATTGCCCTTGGGAAAATGGGCGTCGACCCCTCGTCAATTACCGACGTTATCATTACGCATCTGCACTTTGATCACGCAGGCAACCTCGACAAATTTCCAAGGGCCCAGTTTCATATTCAAGAACGTGAAATGGCATATGCTACGGGTCGTTGCATGTGTCATGCGGTTTTCCGCCAACCGTTTGACGTTGATCCGGTTGTCGACATGGTTCGCCATGTTTTTTCTGGCCGGGCAGTATTCCATTGCGGGTGCTCTTCCGTAGCACCAGGTATCGACTTGCATTGGGTCGGCGGCCATTCCGATGGCCTGCAAATCGTTCGCGTTCAGACAGCGAGAGGATTTGTCGTTCTTGCCTCCGACGCCGCTCACTACTATGCGAACGTGCGGAGGAAAAACCCATTTCCTCTCGTCTATAACGTTGGCGACATGGTTCAGGGGTGGCAGACCGTCGTTTCCTTGGCGGAAGATGAAACGTGCATCATACCTGGCCACGATCCAGCGGTGGCTGATCTATTCCCCAGGATGAAAATTGTCGAAGTAGAGGCATTTCTACTGCACCAAAAGCCCAACGAAGAGATTTGGAAACGCATTGTCGTCGATTGACCTAACCAACTTTTAAGACCAAGTCTGCTCTCCCCCCATCGCGGAGACATCCCACAACAGCTCATCGTGCGGACGTACTAGGCGCCACGCGCGAATCGTACACAGCCTAGTTCATAAAGTGCGTGAGTGCTTGACTGGACCAAAAATAAGGCCGCCCCTAGGAGCGGCCCTTCAGTTGCTGGTTGGTCTTAGTCATCGGTTGCGTCACGCGCTGCATCCTTCGCATCGCCTGCTACTTTATGAGCCGAACCCTTGGCCTTGTCGATTTTTCCTTCACTCTGAAGTTTTTTGTCCCCAGTGAGCTTGCCCGCCTCTTCCTTAACGGCGCCCTTGGCCTTTTCAGCGACTCCCTTGACGTGTTCCCTATCCATATACTTCTCCATTTTTCATGAGCGGTAAACGAACGTAAACAAGTCGCGTTCCTGGAACTGCCGAACAGCATGCGAGCGAGATGCACCTCGCCGCCCGGATGCGCGCTCGATGCGCCAAATCACATGGACTCGCGCGTTCCTCTGTTCAAAACGTAACGCATGGGACCGTCCCAAGCTGTCGCGATTAGATAATTAGGAACGCGAAATGACCAACGTGCTTTGTCCTCCGTCCTAAGACGAAAGAGGCAGTCATGAAACTCACAACGATGCTATTGGCGTCGGCGCTTGCTGTGTCGACCCCCGTGGCCTTTGCGGCTGGCGGTGGTGGCGGTGGTGGCGGAGCGGGCGGCGGTACCGGCGGCGGAGCGACCGGCGCAAGTACGGGGGCGGCGACTGGTCCGTCGGCAGGAAGCCCGAGCGCCGTTGGGACGCCCAATGCGGGCGCAGCCGGTGGAGGCAACCAGGCTGTCAGTGGCCTGCCATCCGGTCCAGCCAATGCGGCAGGATTAAACAACTCTGGAAACGATCCGAGCGGGGCTGGAAACTCTTCCAAAGTGCCTCAAGCTCCTGGAACGAACGCGCAATCAGCGGGGCCTTCCGGGTCGGGCAATGGTATTGCTCCAGGCGGTTTGGGTGCATCCCCGACTAACGGCAATGACACGAGCACGGCCGGCGCGCAGGGCCCGGGAGTTGCCTCAACGAGTAGCTTCGGCGTCGGTGGGCGTTCATCCCTGCTGGCTCCCGCCGGTAATGCTACCCAAGGGAGCCCCGATGCGAATGCGGCAAACCGTGAGGTGGACCGCAAAATCAAGAGCATTTGCCGGGGATGCTAAGCCCCTGTTGCCGGTGCGGGAGCGATCGCGCCCGCACGTTCGGGCGGCCAAATGCCAGCTCTTGCTGGATCGCGGACGGGGTTGCTCACACAAAAGTTCTTCCGAGCCTGGCCCCGAGCGGCAAGTTGAAGGGTCTCTCCTGTTCCGCCGCTCTCAGGGGAGAAGCAGACGTCCAACGGGCGGACTGAAAATGACGACGATGCCCGTGATCCAAGTCGGACATCCTGCGAGAAATATCATGTTGGGGTTCTGCGCGAGAGCTCAAGACAGGTGACAAAGATCGGTGCGACGACCTATCTGGCTCCTCGTGCGTGGGTCGAGGCAATTACGCACAGTAGGAAGGCCCCGGTGCAGAGACGGGAGACCATTGGTTGCACCGGAGCCAGACGGATCAACGCACATCTATGACGATGTACGCAGGCTCACAATTTCGCGCGCAAGAGAGCGTTCCTAAACTCTAGTTACGCAAATAGTAGAGACGCTCGGTTTAACAAATGTGGGGGCAGACAAAGCATTAGCAGAGAGGATTGACCTGCGGACCGATCTGCGCCGTCGTTCTCCTCCACGGCGGGTTGGACGCGAGCGGCCCCGGCATTTGTTGGGGCCGCACTTCATTAGACGAACCAGCGAACGGTTATGACGAAGCGTCGGCATCACTCAAAGCATGCAAAAATCGTTTCGGGAGAGAGCAATGACTTTCGCAGAACAAACACGGGCTAAGGCCCGGCAGCTCCCTCCTGTTTCGAAAAAAACGATTTGCTTGACAGAGCACGCCGGGCCGATGCTGCCGCTTACTTCGACGAGTGGATGGGCTCTCTCATGTTGCAGCCGCCGGACAAAGTGTCCAACTCGCGATAATCTCCGTAATTGAAGTCATTTCGTACTCTGCATTTGTATTCGGAGTCCTTCCAAGGCGCTTTCATACCCTGCATTCGTCAGCGCCAAAAACAATGAAACGTCTTGATAGGAAGCCCCGCTCCTCGTCTTTACGCCAAATGATATGCCCCGCTGTGCAATCCTCGCCGAGATTGGAAGGCTTAACGCCTTAAGTGAACGTTTCTGCTCGCGCCCTATGTTCACTTTTGAACTTTCCAATAGGCTCTCCGGTACTGGCGCGAGAAATAGAGCGTTGGCAGAAAACCCGCGGACGAGTTTAATGCTGTTCCGAGGAAACGAAACGATCTCTCGCGGCGTTTGCGGTTTGGGCAGGTAACGACAAGAGGGACAAATGAGCGAGCTGAGAATAAACCGGGGCGCAGTTAAAAAAGCGGGTATCGCGGCTGGTTTAGCTGCTTGCCTTCTAGCGTTCTCCGCACCAAGTGCATCGGCTGCGATTGCATGTAGCGGTGACGTTTGCTGGCATGTCCACGAGGGTTATGTATATCGGCCGTCGCCCACAATTGTCATCCATCCCGACTACTGGATGCCGCCGTCTCCAAGGATTGTTATTCATCCGGAGGGCTGGGCCCCGGCCGAACGCTTCACGCCCGAATACGGAGTTCGGGACTATTACATCGACCCCGACTGGTAATCTATGCGACAGGGCCGCTACGCAGCAGTTTGACCCCTGCGGCAAGAGGCCTCGGCGAGCATAGGCCGGGGCCTCCTACTTGCCTCACTAACGAGACAACCGCGCCAGCAGGTTATTTGGCGACTTACACATGTTCGCGCGCGCCCTTACCACGTCAGGCAGATTCGGATTTGCGAGCTATAGCTGAGAATGGGCGATCTCCCGCGCGTCGGTTTCGGTTCGTGAAAACATCAGTCATCGCCGAATTAAATTAATGCATGATAATGCGGTGGACCGAAGACGGGGCGCAAACTGCCGCCACGTCTTGGTCACTCGAATTCAACGAGCCGGTTGAGTTGTAATGGCGCAAAGATCACGATACTCCGCGATGCGGGTCATTACGTGACTTCACTCCCTCGGCGAACGGTTGAGTTGGACCTTTGGCAAACCGCCATAGCTTGCCTGATCTCTGCAGTCGAGAGACCGGGATTAATGGCGCGCGCAGCCGTTGTGAAAGCCCTCGGTGGCAGCCCATCTTTGGTCGGGGGTGCTGTTGCGTCCCTGGCAGTCTCTGAAACCGACCGACAGAGTTAGCCGTTCAGATGGAAACACACGACCACCTCAGAGCGCAAAGAGCACTCCGCCAAGCACAGCTGTACGGATACTTAGTCGCGCGCCATGGGAGACTGTATCACCCCGGTGGTAACAATCAGCTTTGTGGGGTGCAGGCTTCAAAAGATATCGTCCGTTCCGGATGGTTGAGATACCGCAGCGGCAAGTACGAGCTTACCCCGGAGGGATTGCGAATGCTCACGGCGATGGAACAAACCGCCGCGGAACAGAACGGCGTCAAGTTATTTTAATACTGCTTTCTTACTGAGCGATATTTCAGTTTGTTTGCGTGAGGTTCGTATGTCCCGACGCGAGAAGGAAGCGTTCACGGTCGTTAGTGGGCTCGCCATCGTCCGAGCTTGACTACCTTGGCTCCCGAGTCCGCATTGATGAAACGTCAGCTCCGCTTTCGCGATCGAACGACCGGAGAGCCCGAGAAATTACTGGGCCCGCGCTGGCGGTCACGCTGGAGGCCGGCCGGCGCTGCCTATGCGGCTGCCGCGCGCTTGGCGACTTGGCGCTTTTTAATTTCGATCGCGATCTCGACAAGGTCGGCCAGCATTGCGAGATCTTCGGCGAGCCTTGAGAACAGCGCTCGCTCCTGGTCGTCGTTTGCGACCGTGCTGATCAGCGCGCACTCCTTGGCGTCGCCACGCAGTTTTTCCAGCTGTGTATTCATATGTTGTTGCATCTGCGCCATACTCTGAGATCTCCGACCAGTTGTCGGAAAACTCTATCCGCTGCTCTGAAATTGCAAAATCACATGGGATATCGCCTCGCAGGTTGCCGCACACTAATGTCAGCCCATGGTACCCACTTAGGCGGGACCCTCGGATAGCGATCATCCTGGTCGGGGCGCTTGGCGCTCACGTCGGCTGGTATGGCCAAAGTCCCTCAATGCCAACTCACACGTCGACCGAAACTAACGTTCCTCCGGTTGAGATTTACAGGTTTGACCCGCAACGGTAGAGTTTTGGCTGTGTTGGCCCCCTGCCGCATCGGTGCAACAACGGTCAAAATGCTAATTCGCGAACCCGGAAAGCTCTGTCGCAGAAAGCGATGACGGTCGGTTGAGGTTGATGACGACATGTTCGGCAGGACGCCGCAATGTCTCCGAGGGGCGTTCTCCGAACAGTGCTCGATAGGCTACCGAAAAGCGGCCAAGCTCCCAAAAGCCGTGATCGGTGACAATGCGCGTAACAGTGATCTTGGAGCTGTCTGCGTGCAAGAGCGCTTGCCGCACGAGGTGCATTCGGCGCAGAGCGAGAAAGCGGATCGGCCCCATGCCGAGATGTGCTTCGCAAGCGGCACGCAGGGTTCGTTCTGCTACACCGATGCCCGCGCAGATGTCCGTGAGATATAGCGGCCGGTCGGTGTATGCCGCCAAGAAGTCCTCAAAACGTTTGACGATGGCATGGTGACGCAGGTCGCCCGTCGTGGTCTCGATGCCCGCGCCTTCGGCAAGACAGCGGACCATGATGTGGATGAGTTGGGCTTCGAGCGCTCGGCCCACTTCCTCCTGCTGCAGAATATCCGGGGTATCATGCGCCAGTTGCGCAACGACCTTGTGTGTTTTCATCAATCTCGTCATCAGCGCAGGATCGGGGCGAACAAGAGCAGTGCGAGGTTCGGCCAAGAACTCGCGACCCATGATCGTTTTGCACAAAACTGGAAAATCCTGCGCGGGCATCGACATTGTTCCGTAACGAAGGTCGTTCGATGAGCGCTGGTGCAGCACGTCACAGCCATAGATGAGAATGTTGTTCGGCAGAACCTCCAGGCCGCAATGCAGCAAGGTTGATGCGTTTGCTTCGGTGAGGAAGCCGATAGCTTTGCGATCTGGCGATGCCACGACGGTGGTTACTTGGGGTAGAGCCACCGCAAAATGCTGCATCCGCAGCTTCTCGATCTCGATTTGCGTTGCTTCGACTTCAAAGCGTCCTCGCCCGGTGGGTAGGATTTCCGCTTGGGCCGCAGATTGCAGAGCCGCAGCGCATGGTAACGGATCGGCAAACGCAAGAACTCTACCCCACGCCATTTCAGGCCTCCTCACAATCAGAGGAGTACGTGTTTAAGGAGGGCGAGACTATTGGCCTCAGGGACACTTGCATCCGGGACGAGAGCCTGATCGACAAACGGTGGTCGGCTTGTCACAGCCTGTCTTAAGGGCAACTGATGCGTCCCGGTGTTGCGCGCGGGCCGGATCGACTGCGATCACGATCCTTCTAGCGGGCGAGTTGCCGCGGGCCTTTGTCTTGGATCGCCGGACGCATGTAGACCCGTTAGCGGGGCGCGGGCCCGGCTTTCTGATGATGATCGTCGATGATGATCGGCGCGATGACCACGGACACCTGATCGTTCGCTTCAAGCCTGCGAAAGACACCTTCTGATCTCTGCGACGGCGGTATGGGTCAGCCACAAGGCGTGTCCGTCCACCGGCTGTGACCAGGAAGAGAACTTGGCAATCACGATATCATTGGCACGATCGATGAACAGGTTCTGGCCATGGACGCCCAGGGCAAATAGCACCTGCGGATCGCCGTCGACTGTGTACCAGCCGCTGCGATAGCTCATCTGCCGGCTAATCGGCGCGAACACTTCGGCAAATTGTCCAGCCGTCCATGCCCGCCGGTCGCCGCCGGAGACCAGATCGTCGACGATGCGGCTCGGAATGATCTGCCGCTGACCTAGACGCCCGTTCGCGGAGAGAACTCGGCCGAGTCGGGCAAGATCTCCGATGCTCGCACACAGCCCTCCGGCGCTGCGGGCGAATCCGGCCCAATCAAGCGTGAAAGCCGCGTCGTCGACGGCAATCCGCGTCCACAACCTTTCGCTCAACAGGTCCTGCACCTTCTTGGAGGTCGCCCGTTCGAGTGCCCAGCCCAACAGGTCCGTGTTGGCGGAATGGTAGCGGAACGGGCCGCCGTGTTCCCGGGCCGGGCCGCGGAGGCTCGAGAAGAACGCCTGCATACCCATCTTCTCGCTCCCAGGCGGCTCCCAACCGACCGTTCGAGCGTAGGCCTTTTCCTGTGACTCATCGAAGACGACGCCGACGCGCATGTCCAAAAGGTGTCTCGCAGTCGCGCCAGCGAAGGGAGAGTCCGCGATCTCGGGGACGTATTTCGTGACAGGCACATCGAGTTCGATCACACCGTCCATCGCCAGCATTTCCGTCAGGAGACCAATAACAGCCTTGGTCGCGGACATCGCTATATGGCGGGAATTCGGCTCCATGCCATTGCGATAGGTTTCGTAGACGAGCTCTCCATCGCGAAGCACGACCATCGCGTCCGTCGACGTAGCACCCAGAAGTTGCTCGAGGTCGAGCGTCGACCCATTTGGCAGCCGGAGTGCGAATCCCTTTATCGACTTTGCGGACGTAGTAAAGCCTGGGGCTCCCTCCCGCCCGGCCGTAACCCGCGCTGTCGCGATTTCGGAAGGAAGGTTATGAAACGCAGAATGGTTTTGTGGCGATTGCCTCCAGCTCGACAGGTCCGCCGCGGGTTGCATCGTGTTCGCCTCCATCGCAATCATGTCCGTGAGTGTATTCATTCCCTGAACCGGGAAAGCGGCCGCCTTCCCGGACTAGTGGAGCAGATTTGACGTTCGCTACCCGCCGGCCGCGATTCTCTCATGCGAGCGTCAAATCCAAAGCTCCACTAGCATCAATAATTTGCGAGTGGTCCTTTGATTCTAACATTCGCAAAAGTGCCCGCCGAGAAGGGATGCGAGTGTTAGAATCGGACCACTAGTAGCGGCGCCAGCCAGCAACCGGCCGACGCCCGGAGTAACCCTCTCCTGTTCATATGGATTACCTGTGTCGTGAGGAGACTAGCGGCGACCTTCCGATGATCTATATTCTAACGTCCGCAACTTTTTCGAGATCGTCCTATTTTCGATCCGCTCACCCAGGTTGTCCGCCTCCTCAAGCCCCGTGCCCTGCTGTGGAAGCAACTGGACACGAAGGGGCCTTGGGCCATTCGATATCCCCCGAGCAAGGGTACGGTCTTCGTCCTCGTCACCGACGGAAACGCCCGACTTCAGCTTCAGGATCGACCCGCGCGAACCATGACGGCCGGCGACTTTCTCCTGATGACCGAACCGCGGGAGTGGACGATGGGAGACAGCGACGAGACGGAGCCGATCAAATTTCAGCCTCCAAAGTCCAATCCATCCGCAAGCTCGATCATCACGGATCCCTCGAACACGGCCCCCACGTTCAAACAGCTCGGCGGCCGGTTCGCCTTCGATCGCACTCACGTTGGGTTGCTCAAAGAAATTCTCCCCTCGGTGGTGGAGATCGGATTCGCAACGTCGGGCGCCGCCCGCGTGTCGTCTCTCCTCAAAATGCTCGGCACAGAGGCTTGGGAGGCTCGTCCGGGCTCCGCGCTCGTTATCGAGCGTCTGCTCGAGATCCTGTTGATCGAAGTGATCCGCCACCAGGGCGAGGCGCAGGCGCATGCCCACACAGGATTGATAGCCGGCCTGGCCGACCCTCAGATCGCCGCCTGCTTACATGCACTCCATGAAAACCCTTCGCGGGACTGGTCCGTCGCGACGTTGGCTAAGGCCGCCGCGGCCTCGCGCTCGGTGTTCGCGCGACGGTTCTGCGAGGTCGTCGGCATGCCACCGATGCAGTATCTTCTCCGATGGCGGATGGCGCTCGCCAAGGAGATGATTGGGCAAGGCACCTCCATCTCGGAGATCGCTTTTGCATGCGGATATCAATCCGTCAGCGGCTTCAGCGTGGCGTTCGCCCGACACGTTGGCTGCCCGCCCTCGCATCTCCGCCTTTCCCAACATTGACGCGAAGACGACGACGCAGCCGGCTGGCTTGGAACCGGCCGCGCACGAGCGCGGTCGGGCATCCGCTTATTTGTCAAATTGCGAACTAACGCTAGCTGAGCATTTCTCGCCCGAAGCGGCGCAGGACTCAAGCTCGCTGTTATGACGCGACCGGATTCTCGGCACGCATCTCCGCAAAGGTCTCCTTCGCGACAAGCAGCGCCTCGCGCACCAGGGGTGCGCCTACATAGGCGACCAGGTGCAAAATCGCCTCAACGAGCTCGTCCTCAGCCCAGCCGTGGTTGCGCGCAAAGCGGATATGCAGTTTCAACTCCGGGGTCCGCCCTGTTGCGGTGTCGGAGATGACGCAGATCAGCGTCCTGGTCTTGAGGTCGAGCCCGGGCCTCGTCCATAGCGTGCCGAATACCGTCTCCTGCGTCAGCGCCGCAAATTTCTCCATGATCGGATCGGTATAGACCTGCTGATCGAGCTTGTCGGCGTAGGCCGCGCCCATGAGATTGCGGCGCATCGCGCGGCCTTTGGCGCGCAAGGGGTTGTCGGTCATTGCGGCGTTCCTCCTGAGTTGCCAAATTTCCGTTGGGACCTCGAATGGCGCGTTACGCCGGTTGAGATCGCAGCCGATCGTAACCCATCAATTCTCGTAGTCGAATCCCAAAAACGCCGATCGTGGCTGTCGCGGCGGTGATGATGTGCTCGTGCCCGGCAGTTTCAAGCGGGGTTGCGAAGTTGATGATCGCGGTTGAAACAGATCTGCCTGGCGCGGAACGGCAATGATTGCGCTCCGATCTATGCCATCGCCAACCTTCTTGTGCCGTCGTGAGCCTCGACCTTGAATCGCAGCTTTTGCGCATCCACCTCGATCAGCTCGGTGCGCACCGTCACCTGCCTTTGGTGGCTCCGAAATGCCTGCTGTGCACCTCGAAGCCGACGGTAATATGCGCCCTCCTGGCAAACTAAGCCTGGATGCTGGCACGCTCCCCAGCTCGGGGGACATCTCAATTCCCAGCTCTTGGCCGCCTTGAGATTGATAACAAGTGCAAGCTGCTCTGCTTGAAAGTACTGTATTCCCCCAAGGCCGGACTGGTCATGCCGTAAAGCTGAAGGTGGCCCATGAGGCATGAGATCTCTCCGTAACACCTCTTGCGGGCGCCCCATCGCCGCGGCAGCATGTCCTCAGCGGGCCAGCTGGGCCGCACTCATATCTGGAACACGGGGAGCATCATGCAAATCGGTGTTCATCTGCCGCATATCGGCCGCAAGGCCACGCCCGAGGCGGTCACGCGCGCCGCGGTTCAGGCCGAGGAGCTTGGGCTTGCCGACGTGTGGGTTAGCGAGCACGTCATCCTGCCGAAGGATGCGCCTTATCCGCCCTCGCCCGCCTTCCTGGATCCGATCCTCACCCTTGCCTGGGCGGCCGCGGCGACCAAGCGCGTCCGGCTCGGCACCAGCGTGATCGTGCTGCCGATGCATCATCCGGTCCCGATCGCCAAGCAGCTCGCCACATTGCAGACACTGAGCAATGGGCGCGTCATCTTCGGCATCGGGGTCGGCTGGCTCGAAGCGGAATTCTCCGCGCTCGGCGTGCCGTTCCGCGAGCGCGGCCGGCGCACCGACGAGAGCATCGCGCTGCTGCGCGCGCTGTGGAGCCAGGACCCGGTGACCTTCAAACCGCGCTACTGGGCGACGCAGATCGAG
>Ga0070734_10001184_pt1 | contig 40604 bp, 35 predicted proteins | sample Coa_R1_8_FD_66444 | JGI IMG/M metagenome (GOLD analysis project Ga0070734, IMG submission 66444) | Surface soil microbial communities from Centralia Pennsylvania, which are recovering from an underground coalmine fire - Coalmine... | ecosystem: Environmental > Terrestrial > Soil > Unclassified ...
TTGCCTCGCTCCCTTGAGGTGCACATGGCTCTTGCCGCCGCACCTCCCCATCTTCGCTCGGGAGCAACTGTCTTCGTCCTCGATCCGGCGAAGGGCTATGTGCTCGAGCGCCAGGGTACGAACGGGTTTACCTGCTATGTGCAAAGAACGGACTACGTGCGTGAAGTCTATGGCGATGACTATTTCGCTCCCGAATGCCAGGATGCCGAGGGCACGAAGTCCATTGTTCCCGTCGAGTTTGATATCGAGCGCCTTCGCGCCGAAGGCAAACTGAATCCATCGCAACTAAAGCAGGAGATCGTTCGGAGGTTCAAAGTCGGCATCTACCACTCTCCGGCGCGGCCGGGAATTGCTTACATGCTGTGCCCGATTTTCAGACTCTATAAAGGCCCCGAATCCAGGGAAACTGCCGCAATGAATATGCCCCACTACATGTTCTTCACGCCAAATCTCACCGCCAAGGATCTAGGCGCCGCTCCTCCTATGGGACCATATCCGTATTTCATCAATCCAGGGCCGATGGCCTATCTGATTCTGCACGTTGGTGAGACGGAGAAGGCCCAGATCAACCGCGAATCGCAGGAACTCCTTCAGGAGGCCTGCGCCTACCGTTCAGATTTCTGCCTCAAGGGCGTAACGCCCGGACATTAGATCGTTAGGAGCCTCATCGATGCGATTACAAGGAAAAGTGGCGGTGATTACCGGTGGCAACAGCGGAATCGGTCTCGCGACTGCGCGAGAGTTCAAGGCTAACGGGGCGAAGGTAGCCATTTTCGGGCGAAACCAACAGACGCTAAATCAAGCATTATCCAGCCTGGGGACCGACGCAATGGCCGTGCAGGGAGACGTCCGCAATCTCGAGAGCCTGTTCGAGCAGGTTCAGCAAAAGCTCGGAAAGGTGGATGTCTTAATGGCCAACGCGGGCATCGCGAAGTTTGCCCCCGTCGCCAGCATGCCCGAGGAACTGTTTGACGAACTATGCGATATCCATTTCAAGGGCGCCTTTTTCACGGTCCAGAAAGCGCTGCCCTTCATGCGGGACGGTGCATCGATCATTCTCCTCAGCGCTTGCGACGCGGACAAGCAGGGCCGGGTGGGCACATGCATCTACACGGCGGCGAAAGCCGCCGTGCGCTCCCTGGCCCGTTCCTTATCAGTGGAATTATTGGGAAGGCGCATTCGTGTGAACGTCTTGAGTCCTGGCATGACCGACACGCCCATCATTACTCGCGAAGGCGGCCCGCCGGGCATGACGCCCGAGCAACTCGCCGCTGTCATCACGCAAACGATTCCGCTGCGGCGCCGGGGCACGGCCGAAGAGATGGCAAAAGCCGCGCTGTTTCTTGCCTCCGATGACTCTAGCTATTGTCTTGGATCGGAAATCCTAGTCGATGGCGGGATGACTCAGCTCGTCAATCCGAACTAGGGTTCACTGCAAGAAGAAACATTCTGTCCGGGATCAAGAAACGAAGCGTGAGGTATATGTCATCGACTACTGAGATCGTGGTTCTAGCCACTGCCAAGGCGAAACCGGGAAAGGAAGCCGATCTCGAACGCGCATTGCGCGACGCCGCGGCACCCACACGGGCGCAGCAAGGGTGTCTGCAGTTCGATCTCTACAGGTCCGCGCAGGATCCTGCGGCGATTACGGCCTTCGAGCGGTGGTCCTCCGAGGAAAACCACGATCGGCATTTGCAGGGCGACCATGTGAAGGCCCTCATGATTCGATTCGATGGGATACTCGCTGCCCCATCCGAGATCGTATTCATGAAGCCGCTTTGAGGCTTGGGGGCACGGGAACTAGGTTGGAAGAGTTTCGTCAGGACGTTGTCGACGAGGGATCCGTCAAGGAAGAACCGGATTCTCACAGTATTCAACAAAGTAAGGAGAACGGAAAATGCCCGACTTGCTGCACGAAATCTTTGTGAACGCACCAGCCGAGAAAATCTACGCGGCCATCGCAACGCAAAAAGGGCTGCGGCTCTGGTGGACGGCTGATACGACCATTGAGGAACGAGTTGGAGGCAACGCCGTATTTGGGTTCGACAAGCGCGCCACCGTATTCCGTATGAAAGTCGAGGAGTTGGTGCCGTCAAAGCGCGTTGTATTGTCTTGTCACGGCGACGTAGAGGAATGGAAAGGCACGCGGTTGACTTGGGAGATTGTCCCCCAGGATCGGGGATCGAGCGTGCAGTTTCGCCATGCGCATTGGCGGGAAGCTACTCGTCTATTCGCGATCTGCAATTCAAGCTGGGGAGAACTGATGCATCGCCTGAGGGACTATTCGGAAGGGAAAAACCGCGGTCCACTTTGGACGGAATAAGCGGCGCGCGCGAATCGTACTGCGAACAATTTTCTAACAGCTTCACGCCGGAAGACCAGATTTTCCGTCATGGGAGGCTTCAAGTGTCTGATATTCGAACTGCAATCCAGATTGACGTCCCAACTGCAAAAGTCTTTCCGTTGGTCGGTTCGGGGCCTGGGTTTGCGAAGTGGTGGGCCGAAGACTTGACGGTGCGCTCCGACGGCACGGTCGACTTGGGGTTCTTCAATCGGTCCACGGTCTATAGCCTTCGCTTGGTCAAAGCGCCCACTCCGACCGAGGTGGAATGGCATTGCTTGAGCGGAAAGGAATGGAAAGGCACCAGGCTGTTGTTCCAGCTAAGTGAATCCAAGGGACAAACCTTGTTGCGTTTCACCCACGCGGATTGGGAAGCCGTAACGGACTACTTCGTTTCCTGCAATACGACTTGGGGAGCTCTCATGTTTCGCCTCAAGTGTGCCGCGGAGGGGCGCGCACCGGGTCCACTGTTTTCTACCGCCGGCTGGGCCCTCTGATAGTCAGCTTCTAAGCGCAAGGACGTAGTCATCCCGTTCGATTTGGTGAACAAAAACATTGAAACACCGCCCGAGGGGCTCTCGGGGACATGCTTCGCTATGACTTATGCTCTCGAACGCGCGGCTCTCCATCCCATTCGGCGTCAGTGGCCCACCTGCCTAGAATATGATCGGACTCGAAAATAGCGACGCAATCCCAGCAGGATGAAGTATGCAATCGCCGCATCGACCCAGAAAATCCAATGCCATTGATCGAAAGCAAATCTTCGCTCACAAGAGGTAAAGGGCATGAGCAATCCGCAGTAACCTCGCAACGTGTCCGGGCAACCGTCCTCAAACACTTTGACCGCTGTTGTGCACAGCACCAAGCCGGCGGAGAGCGCCAGGAAGAGCACCTCCTTGAGACACAACACTAGAACTGTCGTCGTCCGGATTGCCCCCACGATTAGGCCTCCAATTCGCGAGCATACGAACGATCTATCAAGGCGCAGCCGGGAATTTACAAGCAGTTTTCTGCCCGCTCCCTCTCCTCATGAGTTGCCGCCTCCGGGAGCAGCGTTGAGTTCATCCGCCAGTATAATCCACACTACAAAGCCACGCTGAAATGAATTCCACGGCCCTCCGGTCTCAACCCGGGAGCCATCAACCGTAAAGCCGTATTTCTCATTCGTTCTCGGTCCTGGAAACAGACTGAGAGGCGCGTTGTGGTTGTTAGTGTACACATGCGATAGTATATACTAACATACGCTAACATGAGAGGCCAAACGCAACCTCACCTAGAGTGAATACTTGCCAACGTCCTATCTTGGAGTGTGGTTTCCCGCCTTCTAGCGCCGCCCAGTTGCCCCAGTGTGCAGAAGAGAGGACGGCGATCGTGGCGGCTGGACCTCTAGAATATGTATAGACCTGACCTTCCCCCATTTTCTGCGCACCGATGGATATGATTTTCGTAACTCGTTACGTTGTTCTGCGCATCCGTCATGCTGGAAATCAGGCCGACGAAATTGTACGCAATCGTCGTGACAAGGTTCAGCGGATCGGTAAACGTCGGGAGTTGACCGTTCGTGTCGTAGCCAAAGTTCGTCGTAAACCAACAAGGGTAAGTTGGCAGCGACGAAAACGACTTACTTGGCTTCCGGATACCTCAGAAGAATGCTATCGTCCCCCTAATTCGGCGCCATCTCGTGAATATCGGGACAAATGGCCGCTCTGTCGGGAGAGTACTATAAATAAGATTTCGCAAAATAGTGAGGCCGACCTCGCTGCTATCGACATCGTGATCGCGGCGTTTTTTGGAGCATTCACCAATAAACATGGGCCTGCCGATCTCGGCGGCTTGCGGGCGCTGACGATTTCCCAATGCGTCATCGTCAAGGCGTCGGTGCCTGAAATCTACGGGCTGGAAGACTTCATCGCCCCGCGAGCGAAATTGCTGAATGGCGGGCCGCTCGCCGAATTTGAGGAAATCGAAACCTCGTCATCGACCGACATCTTCGGCAACATCGCCCAGCGCCTCAGTCTCTATCGTAAATCCGGCATTTTGTCGGGCAACCGCTTTGTCGCCACCGGCGTGAACCAATTCCTTTTGGTGCGCATGGATGCCGGCTGGAAGATCGCCGCCGTCACCTGGGACGACGAACGCGAAGGCTTTGTGCCGCCCCGGCGTATCGCCGCGGCCCGGCATCCGGTGGTACACAATGGCCATATCACATTCGGAAACTAGCAATACCCTTCAGGATTGGTCCTTAAAATAGATTGATTATCTATGGAAGCCCGACAAGTGGCGTGGGATTAGAGGGTTGCATGGGCGCCCTATTTGGCGGAATACGCCAACAAAAAGGTAGCACAGCGGGAACGCGACGGCTGCGCGGCACAGTAAGCGGCCTTTCTTCGGGTCTAAATTCAACTTGCCGCATTTCCGCGCGGTGGCTCTGTGTTTTGTTGTGATGTCTTGGGTGATTCGTCGAGTTTTTTCAGCAGCGACTGACGCTCTGCGGCGTAGATTTGCGCCCACTCGTAGAGCCGAGCGTTATGGATTGCGACCGCCGCAGGAACTGCCAGCAATTTGGCGAGCCGGAACTGCTCGGTCGTGAACGCGCGGGACTGTTTGCTTCCGATGGAAAGCAAACCAAGTACGGAGTCCGACACGACGAGCGGAACAGCGATCCACGAGCGCACACCGGCAAGCGCTTTGTGCTCGCGCCACTCGCACTCGTCCCGCGTGTCGGGAAGATACAAACCTTTCTTCAATACGAGGACGCGCTGCAACAATGCGTTCTCACTTACTTCGAGCGTCACCACGGGCCGGTTTGCGGTCGCCAGAGGCGCCTCGCGCGCCACAAAGAGCCGTTCATTCTCCTCGGTCAGGACCACGCTGGCCATTTCGTACGGAACGATCTGAAACAGGGTTTGGAGCAGCGTGTCGAGCACGGCGTCCATGCTCAGGTCTTGCGTTAGCGCAAGGGTAGCCTTGCGAAGCGCATCGGCTTCCGCGCTCGCGCTTTCGGCCTCCGCGCGCGCGGCTTGTGCCGTTAACAGGTGCTCGGCCACTTGGGCATCCGCGAGCTTTCTCGCCGTGATGTCGAGCGCCGTTCCGACGAGTTGCCGTATCACGTCGTCGGGAGAGGGAACGGGGTTGCCCTTGGCCCACACCCAGCGCACAGCGCCGTCGGGACGAACGATTCGGAATTCTTCGTCGAAGTGCCCGCTGTGAATGGCGTCCTCGAGTTTCGCCAGAACACGAACGCGGTCGGCAGGATGAATGAGATCTTCGTATGAGGAAGGATTTCGCTCAATGCTTTCAAGGGACCGTCCCGTGAGTATTTCATAGGCGCGGTTGACGGCGATGACCTTCTTGGTCGAAGCGTCGAGGAGCCAAAACACCTCGGTGATGTTATCGGCGATCTGCTGATAGAGGCGATAGCTTTCGCGAGCCGATTGCTGTGCCTCGACGCATTCCGTGATATTGCAAAGGATCATAACGTGCCTGCCAGGAAGGTAGTTGGCCGAAAGTGTGCATTGCGCGAAGACCTTTGAGCCATCTGCGCGAACAAGGTCCGTTCGCCAGCGATGATTGGAATTGCGAAGAAACGTCTGCCACCGGCGTTGGAACTGCAGCGGGTCTTCGAAGAACTGATCGAAGGAATGGCCCATGAGCACGGCAGGCGGCGCTCCCAGAATCGCAAACGCGGCGGGATTCGCGTCGAGGCATACGCCACTGTCATCGAGGATCAGGATGCCGTCGAGAACGTGCAGGAAGATGGAAGTGAATTCACGCTCGATGGCGTCGATTCCCTTGCGGCCTTCCAGGATTCCATGGGCATAGAGCAAGCCGGCGCAAATTTGAGCGACAAGAACTGCGATGAGAGCGGCGACCTCGAGATTCGAAGTGTAAATACGTCTTCCCAGGGCGAGAACCACAAGCACGGCGGCAAAGCCAACCAGCAACAAGGAGCCGGCGCGAAACCACCTTGGCGCGCGAGCGGCCGGAATGAAGTCGGGATGCAACTTGCCAGAAATGCCCTTCGGGGTCATAAAGCGATCGGCGGTCACAGTCTATACCGTCCGCGGTTCGACCGTGCTACTTCGACGAAGAGAGGGAGAGTCAATGTCGAGATCCGGAATGGACAAGCTCCCGCTCTTTGTGTTCCGACGGGGAACGAATGAACTTGTCTGCCTCGACGAGCGCTCCGCAGCGCTGACACAGGAAGTTCTCCTGCCACTTCCCGACTCTCTTCGGGCGAACAAACAAGTTGTAGATCAGCGCTCCCAGCAGATAGGCCGGCAGAAACAGAACATAAGCGACGGAGACAAGGGCCATCGCCCAAGAAAGTTTGCCTTGGGCGTCGAACGACATCAGGATAAAGAATCCAATCAGCCAGAGGATAATCGGCGCAACGTAAGGTAACTTTCGCGGCGGATTCAATGAGGCCGAAAGACGGCTTTGGCTGGTTCCCCGATAGCGGCCAAAGAGAGCGCCGCCCCCGAGAAGGAACCCGACGAACGAACCCCGGGATTCGTAGACGCCAGCGGAGTGCACCAACGAAACCTTCTTCAAATCGGTCGAACTGCAATTCGGGCAAACCATAAACAGTCAACGCCCTTCCCCGCCCAAACGTATCAAGCGTTTCAAACAAAAAGGCGAACTATCGAAAAGTGTCCGGAATTGCGGACAGCGTTTGTGCATTGTCGGGTGGCCAAAAGGCAGCGCAGGGCGGCAGTCCGCGGCTTGAAACGACGACAACGGAAGAAGCAGGTGGCTGATGGTTTCGTGCATTTGAAAATTGCCGAGAATGCGATCTATCGCACACGGCAGCCAGCAAGGTATACAGCACGACGTGCAGCCGCCAGACAATTCTTGAGTTCCCTCGTAATCAACAGTTAGCATATACTTTCGATAGCACCTAGTTACAGTGTAACGGCATACCGGCGAGTCCATGGAACAGAGGATGAGCCATGACATTTCAGTTTTGAGTCGTTCTTCGGGCGCGTCCATCGGCAACTGGTCTACGGTTCGGCAGCACGTACGTCACACGCGCTTGTACCATTGACAGTATCGCCTAAGTGTCTTAAACAATGATGGACGTATCACAGAACCACAGGAACCGGGCCACTGGGATCCTGATCTTCAGAATGTGAGGTGTCTGAATGCGCAGGATTTCGGAGCGGTCGATTCTCGTTTGGTCATTTACGCTAACCGCTTTTTTCGTCCTTCTCGGCGGGGCGACTAACGCCCAGGCGCCATCGCGATCTAAAGCCCCGTCGCGGAAAACCTCCGGCAAGTTGTCCCCTCACTCATCCTTAGGCGGCGTTGCGCTTCACTTCGAGGAGAACCGCGGTCAAACCGGCTCGCAGGTTCAATACATGGCGAGAGGCGCTGGCTACACGGTATTTTTGACGCCGCAGGAAGCAATCTTTGCTCTTCGCAGTGGCCACTCCGGCTCTCCGGCTTCCGCCAAAAGGAAAGCCGCGGGCTTCGTTCGGGCCGGCCGCGACGAGTCGGAAAAGATCTCCGTGCTGCGAATGAAACTGGCTGGTGGCAACGCCTCACCCGTTGCTCTGCCGTCCGACAAGCTGCCCGGAGTGGTGAACTATCTTGTTGGCCGCGATTCTCGCAAATGGCGCGCGGCGATTCCCACGTATTCGAAGGTCCGATATCTCGATGTCTATTCGGGCATCGACATGGTCTATTACGGGCGACAGAATCAGCTCGAATACGATTTTGTGGTCAACCCCGGCGCCGATCCCAAAAAGATCGCCTTTTCATTCGAGGGCGCGACGGCGCTCGCGATGGCCGGCACCGGCGAAGTGAATCTTGATTCGGCGGCAGGGCGGCTCACTGCTCAGAAACCGTCGATATACCAGATCGATGGCGGGAAGCGGAAACCAGTCTCCGGAAATTTCGCGTTGCGGGATGCGCACACGATTGGCGTGGATGTAAAGGACTACGACCGCAGCAAGCCGCTTATCATCGATCCGGTTATCACATTCTCGAGCTTTCTTGGCGGGACCGGCGAGGACGCGGCGTCGGGCATTGCCGTCGACTCTCAGGGAAATTCCTACGTCACCGGTTCAACGACTTCCATAGATTTTCTGACAACGGGGACGTCGCTCAGCGCTGCGCCGACCGCGACGACTATCGGTTTCGTCAGCAAGCTCGACCCCACTGGTTCCACGCTCCTCTATTCGACGTATCTTGGCGGATCAACGGGCGACTTTCCCTCCGGCATTGCGGTCGACGGAAACGGCCAAGCGTACGTGACCGGCTCAACGCGCTCGTCTAATTTTCCGGTAACGGCGGCGACCGCCTTTCAAACCGCGCCGGGATCCGGCGCCTCGTTCAACGCTTTTCTCGCGAAGCTCGCGGCGGACGGCCAGTCGCTTTCCTATTCAACGTATCTTGGCGGCACCTTGGATGACGAGGCCAGCGGCGTTGCCGTCGACGCCAGCGGAAATGCTTATCTCTCGGGCTACGCGTCGAGTGCAAATTTTCCTGTCACGCCATCGACCGCGTTCCAGTTTGCTCTGAACAGCCTGAACGGAAACGCTTTCGTCGCGCGCATCGACACAACGAAATCGGGCGCGGCTTCGCTGGTCTACTCCACATTTCTTGGCGGAAGTTCGCCCTCTTCTCTGAGCTCGCTCAATTCAGGCAGCTTTGGCGGTGATGCTGCGCTTCACGTCGCCGTCGATGCGAATCAAAACGTGTACTTGGTCGGCGAAGCCTCGTCCACGGACTTCCCGATCACGGCCGCGAAAGCCTATCAGACCAGCGGCAACGGCCAGAACGCGGTGTTCCTTGCGCGGCTCGACACCAACCAGTCCGGCGCGAACTCGCTCGTTTACTCTACATTTCTGGGCGGAACGGGCACATCGGGCGACCTCGGCTACGGAATCGCCCTCGATTCGAGCGCCAATGCCTATATCACCGGCTGCGCTTTTTCTTTGGATTTTCCGGTGACAGTTGCTGGAGCCAACAGCGCAGCAGGCAAGGCGTTCGTCGCGAAATTCAACACGAATCTTTCTGGAGCCTCTTCTCTTGGCTACAGTACATTGCTCGGGGGCAGCGGCGGTGATTGCGGCAGCGCCATCGTCGTCGATCCCGATGGCGACGCGTACGTGGGCGGCTTCACGTTCTCCTCGGACTTTCCCGTAACCGCGAACGCTCTTCAATCGACCCTGCAAAGTGGCAGCGCATCGAGCGGCTTCGTGGCAACGCTCAACCCGGACGGTACGTCGCTTCTCTACGCAAGCTATCTCGGCGGCAGTGGCAGCACTACAGGCGATTTTGTCACGGCCCTCGCGATCGATCCCCACGACAATCTTTACATCGCGGGCCAAACCGATTCCGCGAATTTTCCAACTTCATCCGGCGCATTCCAGACCGGCTTGAACGGACCGAGCGATGCGTTTGTTACGCAAATCTCCGCCATCGTGCCTACTCCGCAGATTTCCTCGGTTTTCCCCACCTTGGGCGGAATCGGCTCCACTGTCACACTCACCGGCTCTGCCTTCGGCAATTCGCAAGGGCAAAGCATGGTGAAGTTCAACGGGATCGTCGCGCCGATCACAAATTGGAGCGCAGGCACGATAACGGCGCGCGTCCCGTCCGGCCTCAATCCCGGTACCGCCACCGTCATCGTGAACGGAAACCTTTCTTCCAGTAACGGTGTCCAATTTACTGTGACGGACCCGCTGTTCGCGAACCCTAACCAAGCAACCATGTTGGTCGGGGATACTCGCGCTATGCAATTGCTCGACGAAAACGGTGCATTACTCAGCAACGCGACCTGGACCTTCGACGATAGCTCCATTGCAGAAATCGTGCCGCCAGCGAATCCCGGCGATCCCACGATGCTAAAGGCGGACGCCGTCGGAACGACGACATTCATCGCAAGCTCCGGTAATCGCACGGGGACCGGCAAACTCACCGTGCTTGCCGCTGGCTCGTCCTTTCCCATTGGAGCGGTTCAGTGGTCGATTCCGTCCCTTGGAGGAAGCGGAGCCTTTGGTATCACCAGAACTGTTCAGTCGTTGCGCATTGACGAAAACACGCCCGATTTGTACGCGCAAGACGATGGCGCGCTAGGCGGCTTCGGCTCTATCCGCGCTCTCACTTCGGATGGTTCGCATAAATGGATTTGGCCCGCAACCGCTTCGTCTTCCAACCCGACTCCGGTCTTGCTTGCTGGCGACGATCAGGGCGGCGCGGTCTATCAAGCCCTCAGCAACATCGACTCGAGCTCTTACCTGGGACGCGTGGATGAAAACGGCAACGAGTCCTGGCGGTATTCTCTTGGCTTACCCCAGTTTCCCCTCCTTTACGCAATTCACCCTGACGGAACAATCTTCTTCGTCGACCAAGTGGGAAGCAACGGGCAAGGTTTTACGGACGTAATCACGGCTGTGGACCCGGCGACGGGCGGAGCGAAATTTACCATTCCCATCCCAGGTGTTTCGCAGGTCCAGTATGTGGACTCCGCTCCGTCTGTCTATCCGCAGACTTGTCTGGGTGGTCGATGCTGCGTTCCGGGGGCTTCGGACATTGCAAGCCGACAAGCGCATCACGGCCCTCTTTCTATCTCCTCTGACGGCGCTGTCTACGTCCCGCTCTTTACGCAATCGACGGTATTAAAGGCCGACTCTTGCATTCCACCAGGATCCGGCAGCCCTAATCCGCTGCCCGCCGTAAACCAAACGAATTCCTCTTGGACCGATTCGAGCACGACTTCGGTTATGGTCATTCAAAGCGACGGGACGTATTCCGTTCAGAGCGTGGATCAGTTGTCCAATAGCGGCACCAACTGGGGTTTGACTGGCGAATACAATCCGCTGAATGGCCACGCCGTGCCGGACGGGCAGGGCGGTGTTTTCCTTACGCAGGCCGCAATACAAGGGACCGATCCCGGGACGGGGCAGCCAATCGCGTCCTTGTCGTCCCCGCCGCAGCTCTACCACTTCGCGAGTTCGGGAACTTCCAAATTCCCCCTGCCTTCCGATCTCGCCGCGTCGCCGCAGGGCGACGACGATGCTTTGTTACTCGGCGAGGACGGCACCGCGTACATCAGGGGACGCGCCAGTGCGGGAAACAACAATCTCATGGCCATCGCCACCGTCGGACAGTCGGCCGGGCAAGTCATGTGGACTTCCATCACCGGTCGGTCGCCGCGATTGAGCACAGTCCTTTCCGACGGCTCGGTGGTTTTCCAGTCCATGCAAAGCGACAACGCCATGCACCTGTCCATCGCCGATCCCAACGGCAACATCACTCCGCTCTTCGCCAATCCAGCCGACGGCTCCGACCTCGGGCCGGCCATTCCGAACCCCTTTTCATTCCCTCCAGACTTCCTCCAGTTGAATAACGACTACTACTGGACTCTCGGGACATGGCACGCATCTCTGAGCGACGGCGGTCTCGCCGCAGTTTCGGGAAGCAATCTGTTCGTTGCAGCAAGCGAGCGTCCCGTTTCAGGAGGCAGCGAGAAGAAAGACGGGAAGCCTCGTGTACCTAAAATAGCTAACTACCTACCTTCTCAGATTGAGGCACAGCCCTCTAGCCTACTAAGCACAGCTAACTATCCCTGTTTCATGGACGCCGCTATCTGGAACGCCAGAAGGGATTACTCAAGTAGCCCGTGCAATCAAAATTTTGTCGTGACGCAGGACCAAACTCACAAGGCGTCTCAGAAACATCGCATTCGACGGACTGCGACAGTGCAACAGTTTAGAACGGATCTGGATGAACCTCTCGAAGCCATGGCCTTCATCGGACACAGTGTTATCTTTGATCCCGACCCTCAACACCCCGATAGCAGCAAAGAGTTCTCGATCGGAGTCAATTTCTACTATCCAGTTAATGGACAAAACGCAGGTGACGAAAGCAGCTGGGACGTCTCGTACGTTAACCCCGACGGAAGTACTTCCCCATTAGTCCCTGAGTGCCTAGCGCCTCAAAATTTTTGCACTTTCACACCTCCCAACTCACCACCACAACCCATTAACAAACTGCTGCCATTCGAAAAGGACTCTAGTACAGTCGTTGGCCTTAGCAGCGTTTGGAACTACGCCAACGACTCGGTGACGCGTGCGTTGACTCCCGGTCCCCCCCATGCCCCAATTTTGTTAGCAAACAAGATTGCCCAACAGGCTAAAATTTTATTCCTAGGAGCTTGCGCTCTTTCTCCCCAGCTTGCTCAAGGCAATGATGTGCCAGTCTTCCTTCAGATGTGGGACATCAACGATGCACGCTACGGAGTTCCTGAAACACGCGACCGAGCGATAGTAGTCCCTGACGGGAATAGTGTGCCCGGCGGCTTCAATACTAACTCAACGGATCTGGCATTCGCCGCGGCTATGTGGCAGAAGATTGTTTACGATCTCGTAGTAAGAAAGATGAATATCCAGGAGGCGGTAAACGAAGCCAACTCAAGCATTGCTGCAAACTGGCCTCCGTCCAATGGCGTTAGACAACCCAACTTCATGGTCTTAGGCAATAAGAGGGTCAGAATTGTTAAATAAGCTTCGGAGGGAACACCATGAGGTGCAGACTTGCGTCCGCCGTTGCAGTCGTTATTTTTCTTCTAACTGGCCTCGACCTCATAGCTAAAGAGAAAGGTTGGGGGCCATTTGATCGCTTAGCGGTTACCCAGAACTTTATCGACGCCCTTTATCCGGAGTTAAAGCACACGCAAGGACTAATAGCCCTCCGCACAGAAGAGTTCCATGCCTCAACCGGCGCAGATGAGGAAATCGATATCCTTCCGTGCCATCCCGGCTCTGGCGTTGCCGGTGGAGGACAGCCACAATTCGTCCACTGTCGTGAGTTGTATCCTACGGGGCCGTCGGGATACCTGAACATCCGTGTTAAATTCTCTGATCGATATCCAATTAGGACCGTTGAAGTACACGGTAGTTTTTTGAACCCCAAAAACAAAGACGTCGAGAAGGAGATTGTCGAGCACCCGCAGTGGAATGACCAGCAAAGAATGGATGCTTTGCGCCGTGCCGATCCAAAGTTTGGTCCCGAACGAAAGACTGAATTCTTGCGAACGGTGCCCATTAGGGAGATAGGGAGGTTCTTGGGTTGCCAGCTGAAACCAGAGACCGCCGTTCTAATTGTGGCTCGCGGCGAGGACTCGCCTCCCGACCCGACCGTGGCATTCGTTCATTGGCGCATATCCGGCCGACCACTTGACTCGAAGAGGTCACATGCTCATCTTTCTTGTGTGGCACGGTTTGAACCATTTGACGGAAACTTAATTCAAGCTGGTGACTTTTAGGAGTCCTGAACTCCGGGGCGGGCCGGTGGCACCGCTTTAAGTTCTGAAAAGATCTCGGGTAGCCCATTCTGGCGTTTGGCGGGTGGCCGGGGCTAAGCTTCGAATTTTTCCGGCGTCGATCACGAACGCGTCGACCAAAACGGAAATGAAACCTGGCAATATCAGGAATCGAATTGCAGCGAAGACTATGCCATCGCGTCCGATGGAGCGATTTCCTCGTTGAAGACTCATATCAAAATACGGATACAGCCGTCGTCACGGCTCTCGATCCCACCACTGAGTAGATCAAGCTTGTGGAACCGGCAGCGTGGGAATAGTCCTCGACTCAAGCATCTTTAGCTCAGGTATTCTTTCTGTGCGATTTGCTTTGCAGCATTTTTAGGAGCACGAAACTATTCACATCGAGCTAGCCGGCGAGATTTGACACTATTTGACACCAATTGGAAGAAGGGCAGCGGTGCTACGCCTTTGACAACTCAGGACTTGTGAAAGTAGATTCAATTTTCGATCATCTCAGCTCGTACCAGCTAAATTTGCCGCAGTGATACTGGCGGTCGCTCTGCCGCTGTGCTTTTTGGAAGTTAACAATTTTTGGGCGCTCCCCCGGGATCGCATCGACTACAGGCCGGCGTTCTCCGCGACAACGGAGCACCATGAGTGGTCAAGCGTGGAAGAGATTGAGACGGGTTGTTCGACCGGGAAGAGTATCAGCCACCACTTTGTCCTCAAGTTGAATGATAAGACCCGCATAGATCTCATGGAAGAGTGGCCAGGAGAGTTCTCGGATGCTTATCCGCAGATACAGTCGGCACTGAAAGGAAACAATTATCGGTTCAGCAGCGCCGGGCTCGTGGGGACGTGCGTAACCTCCGCCCCGCACCGGTTGTTCGAGCTCTTATCGAAACGTCCGACCGAATAATGAACGGTACCTTCGCCCGACTCGGTCGAATCGGAATCCACTCGCCATCAGCCGTAGCCCCAAACTAGTCCGTCTCGACGCGAACGTTGGCGAACTTTCGAAAGCCCTGATCGACCGAGGCTACTGGCATGTTTTCCGTCGCCACAGTCGCGGGGATCAGGTGACCCGGATCGGCACTCTGGGAAGACACGCCGTCCGGGTTCGTTTTTTACCTCGGAAAGTGATTGGTCGACATTTTGCAAATCCACTCTTAGAGGTCGGCAGCCTCGTGGTCTCTGCCCTCGAGCCGTTTGAAACGCGGCATCCGAGCTCGGACCTTGTTAAAGGTATCGGTTGGGTCCTCTCCTAGAGCCGTGGACACCATAATCGAAGCGGTTAATGACGGCGTGTGCTTTCGGCGCTCCAATTTCCCTATGTACTCCACGCTATAACCGCTTCTTTCAGCCACCTCTTTCTGGCTAAGGTCGAGCTTTAAGCGGAGCTCTCTAGTGACGCTGGCGAACGCAGCCCTAACAACAGGATCCATCCTGTGCGGCTTCTTTGCAGTACTGGCACGTGGGTTCGCCATAAACGCGCCAATAGTGAAAGCTTGTAAAGCATAGTTCCAGGAAGTATACTATCCATCGAAGACCAGGCATGGAACTTGACGTGCATGCGTCTAGCGCAAATGAGAAATCCTGCTGCTAGCGGTCGTGCCTTCTTCTGCGATTGCTAGGAAGTAAGCTTTCGACCCGTCGGACTAGGTCGGCACCACTGATACTTAGGGCGTTGGAGATTTCAAGAATGGCCGTTAGGGATGGGTTGTATTTGCCACGTTCCAGAAGGCTGATGTACTTGGGGTGGTACCCACTATCGAACGCCAGCGTTTCCTGTGTCATTCCTCGTTCCTCGCGCAGCGTCATTAAGACACGGGCAAATGCCCGTTTCTCGAAATACCCACGATCTTCGACACTGCCAAGGCGAGCCATCAATGTACAAATCGTGGCTCAGCTCAACGTATGGTTCCACAAACTATACTATCCTTGTTTTAACAAAGAAGGATGAACAGTGTCCAGCTCCTTCCCAGCTACCCGCTTTCCCGCTCTGCCTCTCGGCCAAGATAAGGGGGCCGCTCAGAGCACGCTTAGGCCAGCTGGAGAGCCATCCGACGAGGTCCTAATTTCCAGGATTTGCACAGACGATTCCGACGCGCTTGGCCTTCTCTTCAGCCGATACGCTCGGCTGGTTTGGACCATCGGTCGAAGAATTCTCCGAAGCAATGAGGAGGCGGACGATTTGTTGCAGGACTTGTTTCTTCTGGTCCGTCGCAAAGCTTCGGCCTTTGATCCCTCGAAAGGCAGTGTGCGCTGTTTGCTCGTTCAGATGTGCTACCAGCGCGCGTTTTCAAGACGACGCGATCTAGCGCGGCGGAGTTTCTATTCCGATAGGGATGTCGTTGGGGATTCAGTTGTTGCCGGTCGCTCTTCCTTGCTGCCCTATGATGAAGGCCTTGAGGCCCACATTGGGAAGGCTACACTCAAAAGAGCACTCCAAGATTTATCTGCGGAACAGCGGGAGACGATTCGCCTTTGTTTCTTCGAAGGTTACACGCTCGAAGAAATTGCGGTACGTTTAGGCCTAACTTATGGGAACGTCCGTAATCACTATTACCGTGGGCTGGCAAAACTGCGAAAACACGCGGCCAAGGATTAGGACCTTGATGACAAGTGTGCCGAGCGCACAGGTGTCCGGAATTGTGGACGCATTTGGAAGAGGTAGATGCGGAAGTTAGAACGGTGGTAGGGTACGAGTCGTATACCGAATCGCCTGGGAGTTTGGGCCCTACCCCGCAGATCGAGCAAGCCCCTAGAAGGTCTTTGGCAGAGATGGTTCCTGTGCGAGTCCAGAAGTCACGATGGTAGAGGGAATGGGAAGTCGAGAGCATGAGGAGTGGCCAGGCGCGCGACGGCATGAGGAGTATCTCGAACTTTGCGCCTTGGCGGCTTCGGGGAGTCTGACCGAGGCTGAGCAAAAAGACCTGCGTCAGCACGCCGCTCAGTGCTCTGAATGTCGCGAAGCGCTCAAAGAGTTTGAGTCGGTCGTTGATCGCGTGATTCCCGGACTTGCAAGCGAACTCGCGGAGGAGCCTTCGCTTGATCCGTCTTTTTCCCAAGAGAACGCGGAAGCCGCCTTCCAGAGGCGCGTTTCGAAGGAAAAAGAGCGAGAACGCGCCGGAACGGAGGAAGACGCCTGGCTCTCTCCACTCGTCGTGCGCCGGAGTCGTAGCTTTCGCCGCCACTTCGACCGCTACCAGTTATGGCTCCCCCTGGCGGCGAGTTTGTTGCTCTGTGCCGCGCTCGGAATTCTCACTTACAAGATGGGAAAGAACCGTGGCATCGAATGGGCGCGGCTCGAAGAATCCGGCAAGCCGGCAGCGCAAGCGGTTGCAACCGCAGCGCACGAAATGGCGCCGCAGAAATCAGAGGCGAGTAAGACGGCGCCTGCCGCGCGCGACGCGGAGCTAGCTAGCCTTCGCCGTGAAATCGCCCAGAAATCGAATGAGCTCGACAGCCTGAAGTCCCTTTTGTCATCGCAGCAACTTGCTCTGCAGACGAGCGCCGATGACAAACGGAAAGTTGTTGAGGAGCGCGATCGTTTGGTTCAGCAAGTTTCCGCGCAAGAAGCAAGCTTGCATGCATCCGAGGAGAGACTCAAGAAGCTTGACCGGGAGCAGTCGCAGTCTGCGATTCACACGGCAACTCTGGAAGCCAAGGTGGCTGAGCTGTCCAATTCACTGGCAGAGCGAGAACGTCTCAGTGCGGAGCAGCAGGATGTGCTTGCCAAGGACCGAGACATTCGAGAGTTAATGGGCGCGCGGGACCTTTATATTACGGAGATCCACGACGTGGTCCGGACAGGCGAAACGCAGAAAGCGTTTGGCCGGGTGTTCTTCACGAGAGGCAAATCGCTGATCTTCTACGCCTACGACCTGAACGAATCACCGGGTGTGAAGGAAGCGAGCACGTTTGAAGCATGGGGACGCCGAGGACCGGACTGGAAGCAAGCCTACAAGCTCGGCGTGTTCTATGAGGACAATGCCTCGAAGAGGCGCTGGATCGCAAAGTCGAATGACAAGAAAACGCTGGACCAAATTGATGCGGTATTCGTAACTTTAGAACCGAACGGGGAAAGTCAACAGCCCACCGGAAAGCCCCTGCTGTTTGCCTACCTTAAAGTAACGCCGAATCACCCGTAGTAGAAAATCTGGAAAAGCCGGATTCGGCGCAACGTCGAAGGTCGCGTCCGGAATTCCGGACACTTTCGCGCAATGGCGATCAACCTCCACACCATCAAAGATACTTTCGGAACGAAATAGGCGGGTCGTTTTGCAGGTTTATTAGATTTCCGCGTTCGTGTTGATACACGAACTGGACAAGCGGGGTTCACTGTCCATCTGTTGGCGGAAAAGGAGTTCTCGTGCGCATAACCCTCGCTGTCTTGTTCCTGTTTGTCGTTTGTATTTCTGCCTCCGCGCAATCTCCCACCGGCTCGATCAGTGGTATCGTGTTTGACCCCGATGCGAAGGTAATTGCCGGCGCGGAAATCATCATCGTCAACGATCTGACGCGAGCACAGTACGAGACGAAAACGAACAACGAAGGGATCTATGCCGTGCCGAATCTACCGCCCGGCCCTTATCGCGTTCAAGTGTCGAAAGTCGGTTTCAAGACTCTGATTAAGCCGGACATCATCCTAAATGTCCAAGACGCGATCACTATCAATTTCACTTTGCCCGTCGGTGCGGAATCGATCTCTGTAACGGTCGAAGGCGGCGCGCCCGTGGTCAACACAACCGATGCAGCCGTCAGCACGGTAGTGGATCGCCAGTTTGCGGAGGAACTTCCGCTCAATGGACGCAGTTTCCAGACTCTTATTGAACTTACGCCCGGTGTCGTTCCGACCGCCAGCAACTTTCATGACAACGGGCAGTTCAGCGTCAACGGGCAGCGCGCTTCCTCAAACTATTGGGCAGTTGACGGCGTGAGCGCGAATATCGGTATTGGGGCAAGTTCTACCGCATATCCGGGAAATGGCCTGTCGGGCGCACTTGGATCGTTTAGTGCGATGGGCGGAACGAACAGCCTTGTATCGGTCGACGCACTGCAAGAATTTCGCATTCAAACTTCAACGTACGCGCCGGAATTTGGCCGGACACCGGGCGGCCAGATTTCCATTGTCACCCGCTCGGGAGCCAACCAGTTTCGCGGCACGGCTTTCGACTATTTTCGCAACGACAAGCTGGACGCCAACGACTGGTTCGCGAACGCGAACGGTCTCGCAAAGCCGCAGGAACGTCAAAACGATTTTGGCGGCACGTTGAGCGGGCCCATTCTCAAAGAGCACACATTCTTCTTTTTTTCCTACGAAGGTCTTCGTTTGCGCTTGCCGCAGGTTCTGCAGACGACCGTTCCCGATCTGGCTGCGCGGCAATCCGCTTCGACTGCTCTACAGCCTTACTTGAATGCATTCCCCATCCCGAACAGCGTGGACAATCCGGCCACGGGAGTAGCGGGATTCAATGCAAGTTTTTCAAACAAATCGAGCCTCGATGCGTACAGCTTGAGGCTCGATCACAACCTCACGCACAAGGCTCAGCTCTTCGGGCGGTACAACTACTCTCCTTCGGAACTTGTGATTCGAGGCAATGGGGGCGCACTCAGCATACAGTCGCCGACCGAAATCAGGACGCAAACCATTACGGTTGGGACAACCTGGCAACCGACTGCCCACGCTGCAAATGATTTTCGAATCAATTACAGCCATGTCAGCGCTAGAGCGCACGCCTTACTGGATGATTTCGGAGGCGCGGTTCCTCTGACGGATCTTCCGTTTCCGCCTGGGTTTACAGACCGGAATGGATTGCTGCTTTTCGACATCTTCAATTTACGAGCCCCATTTCTCGAAGCAGGCCAGGTTGTCCACAACGTGCAGCGGCAAGTCAACATCGTCGATAGCTTCTCACTGCAAAAGGGAACGCACAGTCTGAAATTTGGGGTGGACTACCGACGACTCTCTCCGGATTTCGATCCACTAGAGTACGAGCAGGCAGCGCTTTTCCGAAGCGTCGCGGCGGCACAGACCGGGACGTTGTTTCGTAGCATCATCGTATCCAATTCGCCGGCGACGTTGCTTTTCCGGAATCAGGGTCTCTACGCGCAGGATACCTGGCACGTTGCCCCCTGCATGACGTTAACCTATGGTCTGCGTTGGGATGTTGATTTCGCTCCCGACACCCTGAAGGGACCGAAGCTTCCAGCCGTCACTGGTTTCAACCTCAGCGATTTTTCGCAATTGGCATTGGCTCCGTCGGGCGTTCCGCCCTATAAAACAACCTACGGAAATCTTGCTCCAAGAGTTGGTCTGGCTTATCAACTCCGCCAAAACCAGAACTGGGAGACCGTGTTTCGTGGCGGTTTCGGCATGTTTTATGACTTGGCGAGCTCGGAAGTGGGGAATCAGATCGGGACGAATCACTATCCTTTCGGGGCTCTGGCGTCAAAGGCGGGAGGCACCTTTCCACTGGATTCTACAACGGCTGCACCACCTCAGGTGGTTCCACCGGGACCATCGAGCCGCGCTACGCTCTATGCTTTCGATCCGCATCTCGAGCTTCCTTACACGCTCGAATGGAACGTCGCAGTAGAGCAAGGGCTTGGAAGCGGCCAAGCGCTTTCAGTGTCCTATGTCGGGGCGCAAGGGCGGCGGTTGCTCTTCACTGCGGACGTTAGCTCTCCGGGCGGCGGCAAGGTTGCGCAAGCGCAATTTGTGAGCAATGGAGGTACGTCGGACTACGATGCGCTGCAGCTTCAGTTTCAGCGCAGGTTATCGAATGGCTTGCAGGCGCTTGCGTCGTATACCTGGGCACATTCCATCGATACGGGTTCAGCCGGTTCGAACGCGGTCCTTTCGAACGCATTTGTGGCGGCAGGTGCTGCTGGATCAAACCGGGCTTCCTCCGACTTCGATGTTCGCCATGCGATAACCGCCGGCCTGACGTACGATTTGCCCTTTCCCAAGCACACGCCGGTTGCTCGATTGCTTTTGCGCGGCTGGTCCGTCGAGAACATTGTCCTGGTGCGGTCGTCATCGCCCGTAGACCTGAGCGATGTGAACTTCTCGGAATTCAACAACGGGTTTCTGGCGAATGTTCGTCCAGATCTCGTCGCGGGGCAGCCGCTCTACCTGACTGGCCCGCAATATCCGGGCGGAAAAGCGTTCAATCCTGCTGCCTTCGCGGACCCGCCCGTCGATCCCGCGACAGGAAATCCATCGCGGCAAGGAAATACTCCGCGAAACCTGCTGAGAGGCTTCGGCGCCGCGCAATGGGACCTGGGCGTGCACCGCGACTTTGTTTTCCGCGAGCCTCTCCGTCTCCAGTTTCGAGCGGAGCTGTTCAACGTACTGAATCACCCAAACTTTGGACCTCCATCGGGCGCTTTTGGCGAAGGCGGTTTTGGCCTCTCGAGCCAAATGCTCGGCGCAAGTCTTGACAGTGGAAATCTCGGCGGCGGCTCCTTGAGCTCGCTCTATCAAATCGGTGGTCCGAGAAGCATCCAACTTGCGTTGAAACTGATCTTCTAGTTCGCATTTCACCTTAGCAATTTGAAAGCGGAATTCGTATTCGGAGAGGAGTTGCTACGCGTGTGCAAGAACGAGAACGCTACCAAACAGCCGAAGCGGCCAAGTGTACCGAGGCTTATGCTGAGCTTTGCTTTCTTGTTGATCGAAACGAGTGGCTTTGCTCCGACGGTTGGTCTGAGAGCGGCGACCGCAGATGACGAGAGAACTGAGGGCGGTCGCCCGGTCAGGATTGAAGACGCGATTGAAATGACACGCCTTTCTGATCCCGGTGATCTCGGAGGGGGAAGCTCAGCCGGGCGTGTGGCTATTTTCTCGCCGGACAAAAGCAAATTCGCAGTGGTAGTGCGAAAGGGACACATCAGCACCAACAGCAATGAGTACTCGCTGATTGTCTGGCAGACCTCGGACGTATTTGGTTCAGCGCGGCACGAGGTGTTGTTGAGGATCGAATCCTCTTCGAACCGTCCTGGCATCGAGTCGGTGCGCTGGCTCGGCGACAACGAAACGATCGTATTCCTTGGGGAGCATCCCGGCGAAACGCATCAAGTCTACCGTTTCAATTGTCGAACGCGTGAGCTCAGAAGAATCACGGACTCGCCCACGAACGTGATCTCCTACGGGCTTGGCACCGGAAATGTCATCGCCTACACGGCCGAAGCAATTGAGGGTGAGTCCAACCCTTCCTGGCAACGCTTTGGCCGTCCTATCTCGACGCAACTGATCACGGATGTCCTTCTCGGACATCCCGATGAACAGTGGTCGGATCATGTACGCGTCGTTTTGCAGCGCGAGAATCAAAAACAACCAACCGTCGTTCTTGCCGAGAACTTCCTCCTGCCGTTTCCTTCTTCGGAAGATCCGCCTGTGGTCTCTCCGAATGGGAGGTACGTGCTCTTGCTGGCGAACAGCGAACGGATACCGGAGAGCTGGCGAGACTATTCCGACGCCTTGATGCAGAAGTGGACGCGCTGGAATCTAGCCGCAGGCCAATATTCAATGCTGCGACGTTGGATTCTCTTCGACGCGGTGACGCACACCGAAAAGCCACTTGTCGATGCGCCTGTTGCGTTCACGGGGCTGGGATCGGAGGCGGTTTGGCTGCCGGACAGCGAATCGGCGGTCGTCACGAATAGCTATCTTCCTCTCGACAACGTTTCGGATGAGGAGCGCGAAGTACGACGCAAAGGCCCGTTCGTCGCCGAAATTCACCTTCCCTCCGGCGAAATCACCAAGATCTCGAACAAAGAATTGAAACTGCTTCACTGGGATGCCAAGACCTACGAACTCGTCTTCGGCGTGGGAAGGATCGGCCAGAGCGGAGTGTCAACGACCGAAGTTCGTTTCCGCAAGCGCTTAGCTCTCTGGGAAGAAGCTCGGCAGGATCAAACGTCGACGAGCATCCCGGAAATCGGTCTCGATGAGGGACTGAACCTCCCACCCAGAATCGTCGCGACGGAAGCCGGCCATGAGAAAAAGGTTTTGCTCGATCTCAACCCGCAATTCGCCGGAATCAGGTTCGGACGGGAAGAACAGATTCGCTGGAAAGCCAGAGACGGCCACGAGGTTGAGGGAGGGCTTTACTATCCCGTGGACTTCGTTCCAGGCCGACGCTACCCACTGGTCATTCAGACTCATGGATTTCAGCCGGACCGGTTTGAGATCGATGGCCCCTACACCAGCGTTTTTGCGGCGCAGCCACTCGCCGCCAAAGGCATCATGGTGTTGCAAGCCGAAAAACCGGATCGTTCCGCAGTCCTCGGCCACTTGGCGACGGGGGCGGAGGCGCAATGGAGAATCTCGGCCTATGAAGGTGCGGTTGACTACCTAGACGCGCGCGGCCTCGTAGACCGTTCGAGAGTGGGCATCATGGGTTTCAGCCGTACGTGTTGGTACGTGAAGTACGCGCTGACACATTCCAACTTTCCTTTTAAGGCGGTCGCAGTCTCCGATGGAATCGACATGGGCTATTTCATCTATGCGGCGATGGCGAATCGCGGCTACCCGGACAACGAGATGGATCAAATCATGGGCACAACCCCGTCCGGCAAGGGAATGGAATCGTGGAGCAGTGAAGCGCCCGGCTTCCAGGTGGAGAACATGTCCGCGCAGGTGCCGGTCCGCATTGTGGCTGCCTATCCCCTCGACGTGTTCGTCGAATGGGAATGGTTTGCAATGATGAAACGGTTGCGAAAGCCCGTAGATATGGTCGTGTTTCTCGATGGCGTTCACGTTCTCGAAAAACCGCTCAATCGGCTTGTCTCGCAGGGGGGAAACGTCGACTGGTTTGATTTCTGGTTGAACGGCCACGAAGATCCGGACCCTCGAAAGACCGAGCAGTACGGGCGCTGGCGAGATCTCAAGAAGCAAATTCGAGACGGCCTTCCCTCAGGGCGGTAATCGTGCCGGGTTCTCGACGGGCGGGAGCCCGGCACGCATCGGACCTACTCGTCCGAGGTGTACGCCGCATTCGAAGGCTTAGTGTCAAAATTCAACCCCATCTTGGTTGAGTTTTGAACAACCTCGATTGCAGTTTCGACCGCGACGACTTCAGGCTTTTCGTACTTCATGGTTTTTTCCTTTCTTGCGAGTGTGGCGAAGATCTCGCTCACGGCGCTAAAGGTTAGGGGTTTCCTGTCGGTTGAAAGAAGAGACCTCAAGGTCCTGGCCGGGGACCTCGAGATCCGTGCCGTTACTCATCAGATTCATAAGCCGCGGCGGAAGGAAGCACGTCGATGCTGGGACCCGACTTGTGCACACTTTGGACGGCGAGGATCGCTTGGTCCAAAATCACTACTTCAGGTTTTTCATATTTCATGGAGTTCACCTCCTTTCTGTATGGACTGTCTCAGCTGAGGAAGTGCTTGTTCATCCTGGGCTTTGTCCGCGCAGGAAAGGACCACTCGTTGTTGGTTGAAATGACGTAACCAACATTCAAGAGTGATCGTCCGGACAAGCGGGACGAGCGATACGTCTTTGCCAAGTGCGGCGTTCTTGATTTCTTTCAGCAGGCGATCGCGGTTCACGATCCCCATTTGACTGGTAACGAAGTCTCTACCGGAAATGTTGTGCGCCTCGTGCGCGAGTGCATTCCTTGGGGCTTTTGATACGAATGCTTTTCTTCGACGGCCGATTATTTCAGGCGGTACGATGCCACGCACTGCGCGGCGCATCAATGACCGTCTTTGTCCCGGCCGCACCAATTGCTCGCGGGGAATGGCGAACAAGAACTCCAGCAACGTCCGGTCCAGATAGGGGTATCGCCGTTCGCATAGCATTTCAGAGGACAGAGGAGACCACGCAAGGGTCCTGCGTAGCGCTTCAACTGTCTGCATGTTGTATTGAAAGCTGGGCGGAGGGCCAAATGGCGTTATCGGGCGCGGGTAGCCCAAAAGGGCCTGCCGATAACGCTTCGCGAACTCGGTTCGTATCCAGGGGGATGGAGCCTCCGTGGGAGGGATCCCAGCTAACGATTTCGGGAGAAAATCGCGGACTGTTTCCGCGAACAAATGCAACCACGGTTTGCGAAGCGCGAGCGCCCAGACTCGCAGTTTGTGAGCCAACTCGCGAAAATTGCCAGAAAGCAGGAGGTCGGATATCTCAGGCACAGGCGTTGGCACACCGCCCATGACCTCATCTCCGCCCAAACCTGACAGGAGAACTCGGCTACCAATGGATCTCATACACCTGGCAATTTCCTCGTCAGCTTGCGTCGCCGGTCGAGCTCCGGGCATGAATGCGGGCCGGATCGAATCATACGCAAACCGGAAAAATCCATAAGGGCCGACGTCGACATGTGAACCGGAGCGCCCACGCATCTGTTCGACTCTTACAAAGTAAGGTTTCTCGTCCCAATCGGGTTCGGTGCTGGAGTAATAGGAGATGGTTTCGAGATTGGAACAGCCCTCTTTTCCAGATCCTCCCAAAGTGTCCGCCACACAAACGATGGACGAAGAGTCCATTCCGCCGCTCAGTTCGGCCAATACCGGGGCCCGCGCGCGCAGACGGCGCCGGACGGACTCTCGAAACACGTCGATAAAATGAGTTTCGTATTCTGAGTCCGAGCGATATCGAATGGTTTTCGAAGGGCTAAAGTCCCAGTATTTCTTGATGGTCAATCGTCCATCTTGAATGCGGAGAAAGGAAGACGGCGGCACGGAGAAAACTCCTGCATAAGGTGTTAACTCCGCGGCGGGCAGAAAGGACACGCAACCGGCAAGATATTCGAAATTAAATTCCGGTGGGTCATTTCCTGGCTGAAGCAACGCTTCGATGACCGTGCTCCAGGTGACTTGGTTTTTCTCTGCACGATAGTAGAGCTGGCGAGCGCCGATGAAATCCTTCGCAAGAATGAGCGAGCGCGTCGCGGAATCCCAAATGGCTAGCGCCCAATCGCCAAGAAGCGCAGCGAAACACTCCAAACCCCAAGACCGGTAGCAGGCGGCGACAACGTCAGCATCGGAGGCATCGATTCCAATCCGCTCGGAGAGTTTGGAGATTAGTTCTGGTCGATTGTCGAGGCGGCCGTCCCAGGTCAAAACGACATCGGCGTGAGAGACGATTGATCTTTGGTCGCGACTCGATTCCGATGCTCCCTGAAGTGGGCAGAAAAGGAACGCGACCGATTCTTGCGAATGACATTCGATACCGTCTGGAGCGTAAGGCGTCAAGACAAGCCGTACGCCCGCCAGTTGCGCCGGATGGAGGGGGGATCCCTTCTCATTCCAAATTCCGAACTGAACACTCATTGTGTTTCCTCCGAGGGGATCGGGCTAGCAGCGGTCCAAGACGCCGTAGATTTCAGGCACGTACGGCTTGTCGTTAACAACCTGTCCGTCCAGCTCCACCCACGCATGGGCTTTAAATGGTGCGAAACGCGCTCCAATGACCAGTTGCGCGGGATGTCCGTAGCGCTTTAGCAGGCAAGCCGTGGCAGCCGATCGCTGCAGGCAGAACACTTCCTTCCAATACCAGATGCAAGCCATGTCGACTGCCGCACAGATTCTCTCCACGCCGTCGGGAATGGGTGCCGTCTTGTTCACCGCGGATTTTCGGACTCTCTCGTACAGGGCCGAGAAATCTCCTCGGACCAAATAGAGGTGAAAGTGAAGCAGCTTTAGATACGCCTGCAGGACAAGTAGCGACATGCATATACCTCTTCTTTCGGACGAATTGCTGCAAAGCAGCGGGCCGGACCGAGCAGATTGGTTGGTCTTGAATCAGGCGGAGCATCGTACACCCCGATCCGGCAGTCGATTTGCTTCGGAGTGCATGCGCCGCGTCAAGCTGCGAAGGAATCCGGCTTCCAATGAATCGTGCGAGGTGTCGGGCGAGCGCCAGGCGTTCGCCGCAACGGCGTAAGAAAAAACTGCCACTAGGGGAGAAACCGCCATCGGGCGAGTGAGGTCTTCCGCGGAGAAAAACGAGCGCCAAGGATGGAGATAAGCGGCCGCTACTCGATTCGATCCGCACGCGTCTGCAATACCGCTGCGTCGAAGGTGCTCGGCTAGGTATTCGAAAGTCGTGAAAGGATGTGTTACACAGGCTTCCGCCCAGTCCAGAAAGACGCAGCGCGCGGGCGCGATCAAAATGTTGCCGGGATTGAAATCAATGTGCCCCAGCGTTTCTGGAAACCTGAAATCCTGGAGGACGGAGATGGCCTCTTGTAATCGTTCGCCAAGAAAGTCAAGTTCGGGAATTGTGAGAGGCAGCGGAGGCTGTTTTCGCTGGGCGGACATGAATTCGGCCATGCGAGCCAGAAAGGGCGGAATCAGCTCGATAAGTTTTGCCAATCTTAGATCCCTGCATTGATTGTCCAGGAGTCGACAACACTTTCCGATCGAGGCAATTTGAAGTTCCGCGAGGTTCTCCGCGACCCTCTCCCAGACAGAAAGCTCTGTGAGTTTATCTAACGTGGTGTTTGAGAGTTCCACGGAGAGCCACGCGTTCCACATTGGATGGACTGCCAAGATTGGGGGCAGGTACCGGGGAAAGTGCCGAGTAAGGGATACCGTAATGGGAAGTTCGTGGAGGTTCGGTTCGCCGACGGCCTTGAACCAGACGGCTGGGCCGTTGGTTTCGAAGCGAATCAGACTGAATGTGGGGCTAGCGTTTAATTGACGGAACGAACCGGTCAGGGAAAGGCCGCAGGCCTTGACCTCGGCTTCCACCCATTCCGTTACCTCATGCAGCCAGCCGGGGTGTCCGAAGACGCCTTGGAGTTCGCCGCCGGCATATCGTCCCAATGTCGCCAGGGAATCTTGGAAAATCGCGAAGTCAACGCCATCTTCGAAGTCATGAGCGGACAGAGTCGCAACGGAAACCCACTGCATTCCGTACGGAGACTCGCTCTTCGGCCCAAAGGCTTCCAAGACGGCTTGGCGGCCGTTCGAGCTATAAGGGAGCGTAAACAGGCAGTAGGTTTCAAGATTCCACAAAGTCTTGATCGATTCCGTAAGCTCTTGCGCAATGCGGGTGTGCGCCGGAATTGGGACACAAGGAAGGCGGAATGCGTTCGTGGAAGTCTCGAGCAGAAGCTCCGTCGCCGGGTTCCGATAGAGAAGAATGCGGAAAAGATCGTGGTCGAGCTGTTTTGGGATAGACATCGGTGAGGGCCTTTACAGGGCGGCGGGACTCTCCGGTTTCTGTTGCTGGACCAAGCAGTGTTTTGCGAGCTGACTGAGAAATTCGCGGAGATCGATTTCGACGGTATCTCGCGCGGCGCCGAACTCGCGACTGATTTCGTCGACGATTCGGGATTCGGGGTAGCCGAGTTTGAGAAGTTCGAACATGCGCGATCCAACCGGGTTCAGCCTGAACATTTGCCCCTGGCGTATGTCGAGGACGACGGCTCCATCCTGGTTATGGGTTGAGCGGACTTGTTCCAATAGTTTCAAGGCGAAAACCCTCGGCTTTGGACGCCAAAACCTGTTAACGAAGGTGAGCCTGTCAGAGGCCGTGGACGAAAGCTACTGACTCGAAAAAATATTCTTGAACTGACACTATCTCTAGGAAAACTCAATCCCCTACACGGATTGGAGATGAGAAGACGGATTTGCTCGCAGCGCGACCGTTCGCATTTTGACTCTATTTGTTTCAAAGAAGGGAATCCGACCGATTCCGGTGTGGTATTTGTGTCAAGGCGGCGAAGGAAGCGAGCGAATGACGGTCACAATCTGTCCCACTACATGCGCATCGACGCGGTCACGAAGGCGCTCTGGGCGGACAAAGCCCTCCGTATAGGGATGCACAACGATAGTGCTATTTTCTAGGTTGCAGCTCGCCAACAAGTAGGACCCGTCTCGTCGTGCGACAAGATAAACGGGTTGCTCCCAGGGAGCCTTGCGGCGGAAAATGCGAGGCCTTTGCTTCCTTCGGTCGATGACGACGAACAATGCCCCGGCGAGAGTTGGATGCAAGGGTTCGAGCTGACCGCCCACCCAGAAGACGTCGCGCAAGCTAATTTCGGACAACCCACATAGGGATGGAAGAGAGCGCCACAAGAAAAATGGCACGCCGCCGATTCGCCGCAAGGTCGTGGTTAGAAATCCGCTGGCCGACGGTCGGTCGTTGCCAGCTATCTCTTCGGCTGGAACCTGCCGGTCCAGCCCATTCATCCACTCGTCTGGGATTGGAGCCGTAGGGGTACTGCTCAGTGCTAGCCCTAAGGAGTTGAGGAGGTTAAAAAAACGAATGGGATAGAGGATCGACACAGTCAGCAATTTGTGGATGTGCCGGGGCGGAAGGGCTTTCGCTTCAAAATCCGAGAGCCAGGCGGGAGAGGCAAAGTATTGTTCGTCTCCTAGGGCGTTTGCGATGACACGACTCATCTCAGACGCTCGACGAAGGGAGAGGCTCGCGCGCAGGCGGGCGCCTCGCAACAGCAATGCAGCAAGAGGTTCAACATCATTTTTCTGCTGCTTAAGTGGACCAGGCGCCCAGTGTTTCGCGAGATCGGGAGCGACCTCGGTTGGAGCGCACGACGAAAGTGCGATTCGCCGGTGAGTGGACGTGGGGCGGAATTCCATGTCCAAGACTCCGAGGATTTTTGCCTCGGATCCGAGTTCCATCTCCACGTTTGCAAATGGAAGCTGGGTTGCCATTAGCGCTACGCGATTCCCGGTTTCGAAGAACAATCGGCAGCAACAAAGTCCGCGGCTGTGCTCGATGAGAAAAATGTGCTTCGAAACTTTTCCCGGTGGTGTCGGAGACATCTGTTCCATGAGCCGAGGGTTCGCACGCACGATGCTTCCGGGAAGGAGATCAGGAAAAGCGAAGGCGTCCTGCCTGCCGATTTTGACGTAGTAATACGGTCCACGGTCCGCCACAACAAAGGACCCCAGGCGCCGCTCCCCCGAGGGTTCAAGAAGCTGGCTCAAAGGCGAAACGGGAGGAGTCTTGCCGCTGGCTAGCCGGTCCTCGAACCAGGGGATGGGTTCACGTTCATCATACAAACTGCTATCCAGCAGCGTCGTGCGAGGATAAGGAAAAGCAGACTGCAAACGGGGAATGCTACCTAATCGAAATCCGAACACCGCCAGCCAGTCGACGAATCTGTAGCCGGAAACTCGGCTCAGCGCAACGAGCTGATGAATCGTCGGATTCCATGCTTTTGAGCGAAGCTGAAAGTAGAAATTGCGAGGAACGTGGTAGCCCGGCTCGCGCGGGTACATGGCCTTCGCGAGGGCAGAGACTCTATAAAGGGTAAGGTTCCTGGCAGAAAGAATCCCGCGGACACGTTCGACAATCTCGCGACCGGCGCCCGCTCCTCGATCGCGGGAGGAGGCCTTTGACGAGCGGAAAGTGCGATCATCGGCGCCGTTTGGAGAGGGGTCCGAGCCCTTGCTTCGCTTCATTAGGAGTGCCGACGGGAAGATGCGCCGTGTCGGGCTACGATGAAGGAGCGCCCTTGTTTTCGGTCGAATTTCTAATAGTGTCCGGAGTTGTGGACAGGGTGTCCGGATCGAGATGCTTTCGGCAGTTACGGATTCGAGGGAGCTTGAGGCAGGGTTCATCGACACTCAAGTATGCTCTGGAGTATTATTCAGTTATGGCCGATCCCGAGGTGTTGCAACGCGTGGGTGCGAGGCTGAAGAGAATACGTGTGCGTCTCGGTTTGAGCCTGCGCGCTATGGAGCATCGCAGCACGGAGTTAGCCGTGGAGCGGCAGAACTCCGATTACGCACTTTCCAAGGCTTGGATCGTCGATGTCGAGAAAGGGCGGTTTGTGCCGGGCAGCTTCAAGACGGCAACGCTGGCCGCGATCTACCAGCTCGAGATTGCCGAAATCCAAAAGTGGTACGGTATCGAGCCCGATGAAATCACCAAAGAGCGTCCGCTTTTCCGTCCGCCGAAGACCTACCTTTTAACGCCGCCCGAGGAATCCACCGAAAGCGTAGCGAATCCAGAGGCTGCCCCGCAATTGATGAAGACGAACCTACTTTCCCAGTTGGTCGACATCTGGGGCGATGTGCCAGTTCCACTGTTGCGGCGCCTGGACCTGCGGCGCTCGCTTTACGGCTATATCGGAATGGAAGATAGGACCATGTGGCCGCTCCTGCCACCGGGAACGTTCGTACAAATCGATGCCAAACAAACACGGGTCCAGAAAGGGCCGTTTAGCAGAGGATCGACCCAGTCGCAGTTCGCGCGCCCGATCTATTTTCTGGATCTCCGCACGGGTTACGCTTGCGGATGGTGCCAGATCGAGAACGGAATATTGACCCTCATTCCGCATCCGGATTCGGGCGAGCCGACTCGGACATTTCGCCATCCGAACGAAGTTGAGGTTGTGGGCCGCGTGACCGGAATTGCCATGCGCATTGGCGAAGAGAGCCAAGCGTTAATGGAGGCTGCTCTCCAGCGAAGGAATCCACCCAAGAAATAGGCTGCCGACGCCCCGCTCTTGCGACCAAAGGCGACGGCTTATGTTCCGTGACTTACGTCTTATACGGAGAAGCGTCAAATTCCAGCAGCCATCGCCGGTGAGGTTGCTGAAGGTTTGATCTCTAGACCTGAGGCTCGGACAATGCCCGCAGTGGGTTTTAGCTAGGCATTGGATGCGGCTTACGATACTCGAGATTGTTTCGTTACCGCGGAACGCGCGGAAGCTAGTTTACATTGGAAAGAGCCGCGCCAAAGCTGGGTCAATTTTGCGGAGTTGATTTCATGCCAGCGCAGGTAAAGATGCGAATGTCTTTTGCACTGCAAGCCGTGCTCGCCTTTTCGTCCGCGGTGTGCGCCCAGCGGGGTCCAGACGTAACTGTCGGGGAAATTCATCCCGCGACGATCGACGGCTCCATTAACGAGTACACTTCGGTGCCACCCGACATCAATCTCACGCCTCAGGCTGAAGGCGCGCGTAGAGGCCGCCTTTGGATTCGCAATATCGGGAAGGGACTTTTGATTGCCGGGGACATCGAGGACGGCCCGCCGGATTTTCCACATAACAAGGATTCACTGCTAGCGAAGGATCATATTGAAATTTGGCTCGCTGCAGCCGTTGATCCGGCCCTGCCGCCTATCGGTTGGGGTCATCAGTTCGGCGAAAACACTCTCCCCAACGGCGCTGACTCGTGTGTGGATAATCTGGAAGCCCCTCGGGATTCATCGCCTGAGGCCCTACGAGCTTGCCGCGAATGGGCCGCGAAACAGCAGAAATACCGCCGCTACTTTCAGCGGCTATTCTTGCGCCAGTGGGTCCTCGCGCCTGACTACGCCATTGAATCCTACGCGGCTCCCGCCTACGAAGAAATCGCTTCGCGCTTTGCGAGTAAGCAAGAAATCCCCGAACTTCTCAAGCCCCGCGGGACCCCAAGATTCTGGTATTCGCCGTCTGCAAAGGGTTATACGTTTCAGGTCCTGATTCCCTATGGAATCTTCCCGCCGCTGCCCTCGCTTGACCTGCGCAATCTACGCCTCCTAGTCGATGTCTTTAGCGCGGCACCGGCAGGGAAAAAGATGGGTACATTCTCCGGCTCTTCTCCGGTGCGCGTTTGGGCCAAGCCCGAAACGTTCAACAGCCTGCACATCGATCCGCCGCGCGTCTTCCGCATGACGCCTTGCGACCTGCCTCTTAGTGGCACAGATATCTACGGCAAAGTACGCGATGCCTGGTTCATTCCCCAGGAGGAGCAAAAGGGAGAGTACGAATCCGACGCTTTCCTCATCGTCAATGGCGCCGCCGGCTATCGTTACGAGCCAGCGGGTTTGTCGCCGAACGTTCGACCTATCCATGATTTCTGGATCAGCGTCCGCCCGGGCGAATGGGTCTGCGGCCCGCAGCTCGCGCACAAGAAGGACAACCAGGGGACTGTCTTTAAACAGAGAGTAGAAGCGGAAGGCCTAGCGACGCACCGCCTTCCTAATGAGGATTTGCTCGTTAAGATCGGCCCGCTAGTCTCTTATTCCGAATTTGGCTCAGGGCAGTGTGGTACGTGCCCGCGGACGGAGCTGGATGTCTACCGTCTCACGCCAGACAACAAAATCTATGAGGCGCTCAAACTAGGCGACGTCATTGCGGAGTTAGGGCCGAGTCCGCAAGCCCAAGACTTCACCGTCTCTCCCGACTGGTCCCAAATCACCGAATACGATCAAGAGCAGGATGACGAGAAGGGAACCCCCGGTACGTGGTCGTCCACAACCTATTGCTTGAAGAACTCCCATTATGAAAAGTGTGGGAACAAAAGCGATGTGGTGCCCCCTAATCCGCCAATCCTCAAGGAGCTGCGGCATTAATCATCTCAGCGACGAAGACCCGGAAGTTAAGGTCCGGCACGTAGTTGTGTGTATCGGAGCCGTACTCAGCGGCTCCATCGACCACGGCTAACCCAAGCAGCGGCTCGCATCCGACAGGTCGGGGTTGAGTTTGTTCTCCAGAATTCCTTCGAGAATCCTCCCGGCCGCCAAGCGAATGTAATTGAGGCTTTCGAAAAGCAACTTCGCGTCTCCACGATGCAACTGGATGTAGTCGGCGCAAGCCGTCCCCGTGGAAAGTCCTACGGCTTGGCAGACGACATGCGCTACGGCCTCGGCTTCGGTCTCCCGGATTGTCTTCGAGGTCGCTGCTCGACGCGGCTGGTGGTGGAGAATCTCGTGCGCTAGTTCGTGTGCGAGGACCGCCGCGTGTTCCGCCGAATCCAACTCAGGCAGCAGCGTAATTCTGCCGCCTTCCGAAATGCCCCGCGCGGGAGCTATCGCCGGGGAATATTCGAGCCGGATGCCGAGCGAGAGCGTGTAGGCGACGAGCTTCTCACCGTAGTGGCGGGCGTCGCCCTGCACTCGTCCGATGGAGGGTAACGGTTTGCCGTCCGTCTGGCTCACGTCAAAGACGGTGCACGGCCGGTAGCCAAGAACGCTTTCTTCCGGGTTCTCTTGCGTTCCGTTTTCCGGCTCCCTTTTTCGCCGCAGTATCGGCGCAAAGATGTTGATACCCTTTTCGCCTTTGCGAACGTGTCGACCGAGTTTGTGCCAAGTATGGAAGCCGGCGACGTGGGTTGCCTCCGGTTTCTGCAAAACAATGAGCATCACATTGTGCAACGAGTATTTGTGGAAGCGGCCGATGGCCGCTAGGTACTGCGTTAGCGTTTCGCTGCGCCCCGCTTCGAGCGCTGTCGCCAATTCCTCGACGGCCTTGGTCGTAAGTTCTGCAATCTGCTGTGAATTCATCTTGTTCCTCCCGAAGGTTTTGTTGTTTGCCTTCCGTGGCAGCGCGGTCCGCTGCCAAGAAAAACAAACGCCCTTCCTGGAAGTCCCCAGGCGACTAGCCGTCCGCGCCGTCAAGGGCGCGGTTTTTGCGTTCACTGGAGCGAAGCGGAAGCCCTTTACGGAAGAAGCGGACGGTCTGGGCGCAGGGTTTGGCAGGAAGGGCGGAAACGTTTGGCTTGTTGATGGAGTTAGTGAAAAGGAGATTGAAACCACGAGGTGCGGAAGACAGGTTCTTCCGACGAGACATTTGAAAAACCGCGACAGGAAAAATCGATGAGTCTACAAGCTGAGATGCGCACTGAGCGCCACGGCCTCGGTCTCCCGGATTGTCTTCGAGAGTTGGACGCCAGTTGGCGCTGATTATCTGTCAGAGCACGTTCGACGGCGGCGTGCGCACGAAGCCGCGGTATCAAAGGTCGGGACCGGAGAATCTTCCGCTCTCGTTAGCAGTCCGAGTTCAGTACATCCGAGAACGGTTTCCTGCGCACCGCATCTATGACAAGGCCTGTGATCTCAGTATGCCAGGGCCCGAACCCTCAAACGAAGGACACCAAAATGAAATTGCCTTCATTCAACACAAAAATACAAAGGAGGTTCGCCAGCAGGCCAAGGCGTGCCCGACTATTTCTGATCACGCCAAAGATATGTGAATGTACCGGCAGGGGGCGGCTCTATAAGTTTCTCTTCTATCAGCCGGTTAGTAACTTCGGTGTAAAAGAAGTGATACCACCACATAAAAAACTCCTGAAAGCTGATCTCCTGGGCATAAGGAGAAAGGCGATAAATCCTTTCGAGGCTGCTGCGCTCGCCGTTGAGAATCATAAGGAGCTTCTGTGTAAAGATCTTCGCCAAGGCCGACAAAGCTTGGTTATCGGAATCGGCCAAGACTGGGAAGTCATACGACCCGCGCGCTAAGAGTCCGAGCCTTTGAAGGCATTGGAGATGTGCAGGAACAATGGCGGTTGCGGCAGGAAACGCTTTTACCATTTCGGCAAGCAAGGTCTTCTTGAGAGGCTGCCCGTTGACGGTTGGTTCGAGCCCGCATTTCTCGGCGATCTTTGCGGAGGAGAGTGTAACGAGATTTTCGCTCTCGCGGGTGTTGCCATACAAACCTATCGCAACCTCTCCAAAGGCAGCTTGGCTATTGCCGTAGATGCCGAAACTCTCCGTCGTGGCCGAGGTCTTCTCCTGCATGCTGTAGTAATAGTGTTTGTCTCCGTGCTGAGACCGCGGTTGTTGGAACATTTCGTTTTCGACTGTGTCGATCTGCCAGTTGTCGAGCAATACGTCACTTAGAAGGAAAAATGAAATTTGGCGAAAAGGAACGGGGCGCAGAGCGGGAACATTGGCATACTCCCGCTTGAACCTAGGGAGCAGCTTGCGAACGTTCATCGCCGTTTCGTCTACTAAAGAAGGCGACACGGCAAAGTATTGACCCGCATCCTTGCCGGTGATCACGGTAATCCGTGGGTAATAGCCATTACCTATTTTTTCGAGCAACGCGGCGCCTTGAAGAACTTCGAGCCGACTCTGGAGTTCGCTTTCATTCCAATGAAATATATCGCGGACTTGGTCCAATGAAGCGCCCGCGTGCAGAAGCAAACAAATGTCGCCCAAGTGATCCTTTTCGAGGTTGACTGACGGGAAATTGTTCCCGGAAGAAATCATGTGGTAATCGAAGTGGCGGGAGAGAAGATCACTGGAACCTTGTGCGTAACAGGTGTGAGCTAAACAAACAGCCAGAATCGAGGTGCGCAAGAAGTCGAAGAATCGGTTCATCATTGTCAACATTAGACGGGTAGCTTGGGGCCTGGTTAGTGGTGCAGAAACAGCATTCGCACGATTCGCTAGTGCGGCCCGATGATTGTTGCACGCTAAATGTTCGATCCAGCCAATGGAAGACAATTAGGATCAGCCCTCAATAACTAACGGCACGTTGTTCTGTGCCGCGCAAACTCACTTGAATCCGTGCATCCAAAACGGATTCTTTGACTCGGTTACGACGCCGCGCGGTTGACCGCGGCTGCTTTAGGTGCAAATCCTAACGTGGGATTTTGGGAATGGTCCTGATCCAATCGCGAAAAAACTGGTCCGTGTGGAGGTAAATTGGCAAAACTAACGTTCGTTTACTCTGGTCAGACGGAAGAAGCGTATGAGCGTAGCCGGGGAGACGCGAATTAGCGGTCGTTTGGCGGCCGCGAATGTCCGTAAAGTTTAGCTTGCGTCTATAGAACCAACCGGCCACTTCAATGGAATCCTCGTTAAGAATGGCTCGTTTGTTGTAGCCCGATCCGAGCAGCAGTACGAGCCCCACGACCATCAGGTCTATCCAAAGCAGTCCCCCTAAAGAACCACGGTGGGGCAAAATCTCCGCCCAGTACAGAACGGTGAGGGACAGAAAGAGAGCAGCGATAGCGACCAGCAAAAAATTGACTGTGTGGCGGGTACGTTCATCCACGCGGTAGACGCGCGGAAATGCTTGGTGGGCAGGAGATGCCTTCGAGGCCATACTGAGGCTACTTTGCTCTCCGGTTTTCATCCTGTCCTACTGTGATCTCCCCGACGAGACATTTGAAAAACCGCGACAGGAAAAATCGTTGAGTCTACAAGCTGAGTTGCGCGCTGAGCGCGCGGCCGATCGTGAAAAGAGCTGCGGCAATGATGACAAGACCTACCGCGCGGGCGGTCCGCTCCGGTCTCGGGCTTAGCCGCTCGACTGTAATGGCCACCGTGACAAGGGCCATGGAGCCCAGATTCATCACGCCGGTAACGAGCAGGACTGCCATAAGACCGGCGCAGCACAGCGCGCAGTCCGCGCCCAACCGCATGCCGCGACCCCACGCGCTGCGAGCGCCCTCAGTCAACGTCTGCATGAAGGCTGGTGCCACAAGGCAGCGACAAAGCTGGCGCGCCTTCCACGCCGTCATCTGAGCGCACCCTGCGAGTAGCAGCACCGTGCCGATTGCGATGGGCACGGACCGAGCGAGCACCGCCGACGCCATCCCGGCCTGCGCTATGACAACACCAACCGGATACACAAACGCCCCCAGGAAGGCCCACACGAAAAAGTAACCGGCGCCCGCAAATATAGTCAGAACATTCAGGTGAATCGCCTGTGACCCGCGAAGCGACAGACGGTAGCGCAGCAGCGTGGGGACGAGCGCCGGCAGCATCATCGCCACCATCATTGCAGCCCACATCCCCATGAACGAGACGGCGGAGACCGGCCAACTCTGTCCTGGCATCCTCATCCAAGCCATCGACATGGTACAGCCCGGCATGGCCATGCCGCGGGACATGGACTGACAGAAGTAGATGGTCGCAGCTACGCTTGTCAAGAATAGGAGCGCACTGGCCCCGAGAAACAGGCGGTGACGCGCCAATTCCATGCGGCCGTCGAAGCAGGAAAATTCGCGCGCACGATTCGGTATCATTTCCAGGTCCTCTTGCGATCTCATCCGCAGGCTGACTATTGATCGTATTCGTCGTGCCTTTTCACCCAGAATGGCCCGCGGCCGTTCTCATCGCGGCCCTTGGGCACCACATCCAGATAGTGATAATGGACGTTGAACAGTTCATTTCCGCGCGAGTAACACGCATAGGTGTGGAAGACGTCTCCACGCTTGTCCTTATAGAAAACGCTGTGGCCTTCCCGCTCAGTAGGCCCAGGGTCTTGAAACTTGTAGTTGAAGAAGGCCTTCCCCTCGGCGATTTCTTCCGGTGTAAAGGAGAAGTGATAATCGAAATTAAATTTCGTATTGCCCGAAGACACCCATGCGAAATCCCATCCCATCCGCTTCTTGTAGGCCGCCAGCTTCTCGTAGGGGGCGCGCGACACGGCGATCATGGTCACGTCGCGGTGTTTCAAATGCACATTAACGCCGTTGAAGCAGTCGGCCCGCAGGGAGCAGTGTGGGCATCCAACCTTGTCATCGGGCCCGAACATGAAGTGATAGATGACGAGCTGGCTGCGCCCTTCAAACAAATCCGCCAGCGTCTGTTTGCCGTTGGGCCCGTCGAACACGTAATCCTTCGTAACCTTGACCCAGGGGAGGCTGCGCCGTTCCAAATTGAGCTTCTCTTGCAGGCGCGTGAACTTCTTTTCCTTGACGAGAAGCTTCTTACGCGCCCTAAGCCATTCCGCTTCGGAAACGACTTTCGGTTTTTTTGCCGGTGTCTTCATTCTCTTGCCTCCCGTTGGAATTAAGAAGATTTAGCATGCGCATTCGTTAGTGTCAACTTACACTACACTCGATTCGTGGCGACTCTCGACTGCGGATGGCGATTTCTAGATATCCTCGCATTCTTTTAGCAGGCCTAGTGTCAACGCCGCGCAGAATCAGGCCCGAGCCGCAAGACGGGATTGTGTTGGAGGTTCGGCGAGGGAGGAAATGAACGGGCGGTCCCTTGAAGGACCGCCCGTTTGGATTGCAGTTTGCGTTACTTGCGCGCGGCTTTCGGTTTGTTTGCGGCTTTTCCTTCCCGAGGCTTTGCGGCCTTTTGCTTCTGTTGTTTTTCCTTCTCCGATTTGATCACGGCATTCCGCACCGCCTTCACGTCCACCTTGAAGAGCTTGGCGGCATCGGCCAGTGGGTCGTCTTTTGTCTCTGGCGCACTTCCGGCGGGTGCGAGCAGCATTGCCTCAAAAATGAGCGCTGCGAGTGCCGCGCCGTCCGTTGTCTTGAAGAGCGACCGGGCTTTCTCGGCCAGTTCCCAATCTTGGTTTTTCTTCGCTGTTTGGAGTCCGTGGCGCTTCGCGAGGCGGCACGCAAGGTCGTGCGAGAGTGAGCGCAGTATGAACCGCGCCACAATACGCAATTCCTCATTTCCAAACGGCGGCTTCACGCGCTTGAGCACTTCGGCGAGGGTACGGTGCCGCAGATTCAGGTTTCGCTTGGCCTTTCGGTTTTCGGCCTTCCTCTCCGCTTTCCACCGGAGCCGCTCGGCTTCTTCCTCTTTCCGGTGGGCGAAATGAACCTTGCAATCCGGGTTCGCGCAGATTTTGACGAGGCGGCCTTTTTCCATCCCATCCGTGTGAATGGCGGGCGTCAGATGGCTACAGAGTTTGTGTTCGGGAAGGGCGCTCTTGCTCTTAGAGGTCTTACGCGTGACGACTTCCACGTAGTCGCGGCGAGGCAGAACAGGAGTGTCGTTCGTCGCTTGGTAGTTATGCGAAATCTGCACGAGATTCGGCATCTTGGCGACGCGCTGTGCGACGTGTGCATCGAGCTTGCGATTGAAGCACGCGGCATCGGCGCACGAGTCTTCGCGCACTTCGGAGAATAGAAGCGTGTTGAAGCCGGTGCGCTTCGGGCAGTTGGCACAGCTGCCCACATCTGGCACCAGCGTTTCATCGTCTTTCGAGAAAGGCGCGGATTTGAGACTGAGGTATACGTTGTGCTCAATCCACGCCTGCAAACGGGAAACGGGGACGAGGCTGCGCTCTTTGTCGTCGTCGGCGTAGTAGCCGTCGAAACAATGGCGCAGGGCTTCTTCTTGCACTTCCGGCATGATCTTGGCGATCAAGAGGGCATGTTCGATGCCGATGTGTCCTGCCGCGAAAGCATCGGCGGCGGCTGGAACGAGATCCAAGAGCCGAAGGCGCTTGGAAATGTAGGAAGGGTTTTTGCCGGTCTTTGCCGCCAGCCGTTCGATGGTGGACACCACCCCTGCGCGGTCGAGCAAAGCGCGAAAGCCCCTCGCTTCCTCGAACGGGTGGATGTCGGACCGAAGAAGATTCTCGACGATCTGTGTTTCAAGGGCTTCCTCGTCCGTGAGGGTGGCGACGCGAACGGGAACCTCCCGCAAGCCCGCCCGCTGCGCGGCGCGGTAACGCCGTGCTCCCGTCACGATTTCAAAGTGGCCGTTCTCCCGCCGAACCAGAAGGGGCGAGAGAATCCCCTTGCTGCGGATGCTTTCGGCCAGTTCCTCTAGTTGCTGCTCGTCGAACGCTTTTCGCGGGTTGGTCGAGGATTCGACTAACTCCGCAATCGAAACGCTGACGTACTCGGGCAATGCCTCTACTGCTGTTTTCGTGCTCATCTCTTTTCTCCTTTTTGAGTGTCTAATGTTGTTGTTGAATTGTTTTCAGATCATTCCGGCAGCCCGCAGAATCGAGGGGCAGCCGTGCGGACAGGTACTGTCCGGTTCGACTTCGCAGCCCTCCTCACACAGCGCCGGGGCGTTTTCTTCGGCCAGCAAGACGGCTTCGCAAATCTCTTCAAGGGTTCGTCCGTCTCGCTCTAGGAATTCGTCCATCGTCAAGCGGTGTCCGTTCCGGGTCATGGTTGGTTCTCTCCTGCCGTCTCAATACTCTTCGGGCAAAAGTAGGGTGGTGACGCTCCGGTCCGCTTCGGTGATGACCCATACCTTGGTGTCATCCGAAGAAGTGCGGTAGCTGCTGAGGAGACGGAATCCACGCTCCAAGCCGAGTTGGTTTTCCTTCTGGTCTTCTTCACATAGTTCGCCCCAATCACCGCGCACGTGCCGTGCGAGGAATTCGAGTGGTGTTTGTCCGGCTTTTCCGAGAGCGGCGAGCGCGCCGGGTGTGGCGACAATCTGGCCGAGCGGAAACAGAGGTGTTCTGGTCGTTTCTTGCATGGGATTGCTTCTCCTTCGGAGGGTTTGGATTTTTGTCCTTTAGGCAACGCGGAGCGGTGCATAAAAAACAAACGCCCTTCCTGGAAGTCCCCAGGCGACTAGCCGTCCGCGCCGTCAAGGGCGCGGTTTTTGCGTTCACTGGAGCG